>SXGT01173114.1_pt1 | contig 45158 bp, 35 predicted proteins | sample 3176221 | NCBI WGS metagenome assembly SXGT01 (sample SAMN11356862, study PRJNA531348) | freshwater metagenome | isolation source: freshwater sample F1-120 | place: China: Fuxian Lake, Yuxi | collected 2017-12-25 | reverse complement strand
TTCGAGACCTGGTACAAGATGGCGTCCTTGCTGCAGGGCGGACTCAACGTCACGCCGGTCCTCACGCATCGCTTCAAGCGCGATGCGTTCGAGGAGGCGTTCGCGACGATCCGCGGCGGGAACTGCGGGAAGATCGTCCTGGACTGGGAGGACTGAAGGAGTCGCAGGAGAAGCGAAATGAACGTATTCAAGAACGTCGGACTGCTGGTCGCGAGCATCGTCACGCTCGGGGCGATCCCATCCGTGGGGCGCGCGTCCGGCGAGCGCGGGACCGTGCTGACCGAGGCGAAGATCGAGGGTTTCGAGGAGCTCTTCCTCGACGTGTTCACCCAGCGGCCGCTCCACTACGTCGGGAGCACCGCGAAGTGGCACGTCTTCATGCGCGTCGAGACGTCGACGGGTGGCGGCATGCCGTTCGATCATCTCTCGACGTTCAAGCTCTCGGTCAAGGCGATCGAGGTCGTCAACGGCTGGATCATCCGCTTCTCCGATCGGACGATCGAAGCCGCGGACTGTCCGTACCCGCGCCCGACCAAGAGCGCGCCGATCAAGTGGATGGTGCCCGCCGAGGCCGAGACGCGCGCGCGCTGCGGCACCTGAGGGAGATGATCGGCGACGGTCACGAGGGTGGGGGGGCCGGCGCTTGCGGCGCGTTGCTCGGAACGCTCCGAAGTGTCGGCGCCAAGAGGGCGCCGAGGAAGACGAGCGGCGCCCAGATCGCGTAGACGCTCCAAGGCTGGAAGTAGGGCGTGTAGCCCTTGGCGTCGAGGATCCCCTTGGCCGCGGCCGAGAGCGGCGCGAAGGCCAGCGCGAGCCCGATCGGCAAGCCAAAGAAGACCAGGAACGGCGCCGAGCCGGCTGAGCCGCCATGCCCGAGCGCGGCGCCGACCAAGAGGAGCACCGAGCCAAAGGCCGCGAAGAACCCGGCGTTGACCAGGAGTGACAGAAGACCCGAAGGGATGGTGTGTTTCATGATGCGTCGACGCGCGTCGCGATCGTCGCCTGACACTTTGGTCGTCCGTTCACGGCCGGCGTGGCGTCAGGCGCTGAGCTCGCAATCGACGATCCAGGCGAACGCCTCGCGGCAGCCGTCGTGTGGCCGCCCAAGCTCAGCGGGGATCGACCGCATGAACGCCGGGTCCTCCAGCGCCTCCAGCAACCTGAGGCGCGTTCGTGACTGGCGCTGATTGCGCGCGGCCTCGCTCTCGTCGAGCGGCGCCGCCTCGACCGCGGCGACAACCGAGTCGCCTCGCGGCGACTCCGCGGATTCGACGAAGCCTGCGAATCGCGTCGTGAGCTCGGACGCGACCGTTCCCCAGGTCGTCGTCGGCGCCCCCGCGCTGTCCGTTGCGGCCTGAATCACGACCTGTCCCTGGGTGACGTCGAAGGTAGAGTCGAACCCTGTTGCGCGCTGTGCGACGGCGATCGTCAGCCCCAAGCCCTTGGGCACGATCGTGAGGGTCTGGCGCGCGTGGCCTGCCGCAAGTGGCCGCGGCGAAAGGCGATCGGGCGGGCCGCCGAGCGCGGTCGGGGCGATCGGGCGCACCGCCGCGCCCGGGTTCGAGGTCGTCACCGTGCGCACGATTCCAGCGAGTTGTGCCGCGAGCGCAGCTTCGATCCCACCGAGCGTCGCCGGTCCGGTGGCGACTATGATGCAGCCTCGGTCGCGGTCGAGCGTGCACGCGACCGGGGCCGCTTCGGGAGCGGTGCGGATCTCCAACGACAGAAAACGCGTACGCGTGGCGAGCACCTTCTGTCCACCCACGCGCAGTGTGCCGCTCGGTTCGAAACCGGCGTATCTGCGTGGTGGGCAGCCGTCCGGAAGCGTGACGTTGCGGCTCGCGAGCTCGCACACGGTGTACTCGAACTCCGGTCGCCCGTTCTGCGTCGCGAAGCGCAGGTCGCGTACGTGGGGCACGAACTCGCGATAGAAAAGCTCGCGACAGGTGCGCGCGAGCGTCCGTGCGAACGCATGGCCGGCGTCGTTGCAGTCGGGGGCCGCCGCGCGTGCATCGATGCGCATCTCGATCGGGCCTGGGGTGCCGTTCGCGCCGAGCGGCGGGGGCACGAAGCGATCGGCGGCGCGCCGCTCGTCGAGTGCGGCCCACACGACCCGCTGTTGGAAGAAGCGCTCGGGGCTTCGGACGTCTGTGACGTGGCCGTCGCGCGCCCGCCAAGCCCATTGGATCTCGCCGCCCGCACGACGGCGTGCCCAGAGCGTCGGAATCACCAGCATGAGTCCGAGCTCGCCGCGGAGATCGCCGCGCACGAACGCGGGGATCGCGGCGAACGCCTCGCCCGGCGCGAGCACGAGCTCGGGGCAACACGCCAGGAACGTCGCCCAGATGAGGTCGAGAGCCGCCGCGGGGTCGTCGCTCGGCACGTCGCATGCGAGGCGCTCGCGACAGCTCGCGGCAAGAGCGCGGCGTCGATCCGGATCCGCGACCAGCTCATGCACCCGTGCCTCGATGTCGATCGGCATCGCTTCTCCTTGCCTCACGCCCCACCGGCCTCGATCTCGGGTGCCGCCCGCCACGTCGCCCACCAGGCTTCGGCGTGCCGACCGAGCCCGCGCGCGAAACGCGGAAGATTGGGTCGATTCGCCGCGGGTAGGCTTCGCAGGATCGCGCTCGCGGCGCGGTCGAGGGCGACGATCCGAGCCTCGAGCGCTGCGAGCCCGCGCGCCAGACCCGACGGCGGCCGCCGATACACGGCCCCGATCAGCGACAGGCGAACCGACTCCAGGTCGTCGCGGAACCGCACCGCACGCGCGATCCGAGCCGGCGCGATCGCGTCCGCGAAGACCTCGGGCGCCGCGTCCTCGTCCGCCAGCGCCTGCGCGATGCGTCCGATCCCGACTTCGAACTCGGCCGCCATACCGCCCGCCGCGGCGAGCGCTTCGAGGAGCCGCGCCTCGGGGAGACCCGCGACCCACGTCAGCGGCCATGCGTCCGGAAGGCCGTCCGAAGCGCCTGTCAGGCGCACGAGCAGGCCGGTCGCGGTGAGCCACTTGGCCGGCGCGTGCGTGGCAATGAGCGCGAGGGCTTCGTCGATGACGGGCCGGTCCGCCGCGTAGCATCGGGCCGCGTACGCCGCCAGCACCGCCGTTGGTGCGGTCGCGACCTCGACCTCCTGAACGACGACCTCGCCATTGGGGGACTGCTTGGCGAGCAAAGCTCCGCCCCCGATGCGTACGAGCGCCGCCGTCCCGGGCGCCAAGCGCACGTAGACCGAGGCCTCCTCGGGCACAACCAGCAAATCGTCGCTCGCTCCGCGTACAACAGCGCCGATGGCCCGTCCCGGCTCAGCGGCGACCAGCAAGACCGGCGCCCCCGCGCGCGCCATCTCGAGCGTGCACCCGAGCTTCTGTCCGAGCTCTGCCTTCCACTCGAGAAAGAGGTCGCGCTCGATCGCCCACGCCACGAACGCATCGAGCGCCGCCGGCGCTGCGGTCCCCATGTCGGCGCGCGCCGCGACGCTCGGCCCCGATGCGACCGCGCGACCGTCGCCGCCCACCGGCGTCACCGCGAAGAACCCGAGCTCCTCGTCGCTCCAGTCGTCGTCCGCCATGCCCACTCCGTCGAGGTCCTCGATGCTGCACCATCCGCGCACCCCTGCCAACGGGTCGACGTGGGCGCTCCCCCCCGTCTGACAGATGTCAGGCCCGCGCCTCGTGCCGCTTCCTTCGGTGTATGCTCACAAACCGATCGGATGAGGACTTGATGGAGTTACGGGACGCCCTCCTGCGCGCGAGCGCCCTGCGTGCGACGCAGCGACAGCGTGCACTGCGCGCGCTGCAGTGTCCGTCGGCGTGGCCATGCGAGGACGACGCCGAGGCGAGCGACGCGGCGCGCGCGCTATCGGGGCGCCGAGAGCCGCCCGGGTTTGCGATCGGCGAGGCGCTGGTCGTGACCGTGGAGCGCGCGCCGGCGACGCAAGCGTCGCTGTGGGTGATCGGGATGCCGACCTCCGACGCGCTGCCGACGGGGGCCGATGGTCAGCGCGTGCGCATGGCGGCGCACCGTGCGATCGAGACGACGCTGCGCGTCTTACCGAGCCAGTTGCTGAGGCTCGATGGCGTCGGGGCAGGGGCGCAGCGATTCGCGACGCGCATCGACCAGGGGGCGAGCCCCGTATGGCCCGAAGCGATCGACGGTCGCTCGATGGGCGGCGCGATGCTGCTCGCGCTCGCGTCCGAGGTCACCCGCGAGGCGGTCGCGCGCGAGGTCGCGGCGTCGGTCGATGTGACCGATCTCGGCGCGCTCGGCCCTGTGGACGAGGCGACCCTGCGCCTGAAGCTGGAGGTGCTCCGGCACTATGCGCTCGGGGTACGGCGCGTGCTCGTCCATCACACGCAGGCGCTCGCCGCCGAGGCGCTGGCGCGCGGGTGCTTCACGATCGTGCCGGTGCGTGCACCGCGCGACGTCCTCAGAGCGGGCTTCAGCGGCGCATGGTGCGAGGCGTGGCTCACCGATCCCGACGACCCCGCGCCTCCTTATCAGGGACTCACGGCGTACGGCGAGAGCGACGCGCGCCGCTACTTCGGACGCGACCTGGCGGTGACCGAGGCGTTCGCGCGCCTCTCGGAGCATCGCGTGTTGCTCGTCGCGGCGCCGAGCGGAGCGGGCAAGAGTTCGTTCCTTCAGGCCGGGTTGAGACCGCGCTTGCGGAAATTCGTGGGGACCCAGGGGCGCTCACTGGGCGTCGCGGTCGTACGTCCGGGAACGGCGCCGTCGGCGGCCTTGGCAGAGGCCTTGGGGATGGCCACGCTCGCATCGGCCAGCAAAGCGTTGCTCATCGTGGTCGACCCGCTCGAGGAGATCGCGACGGCATCCGCGCCCGAGCGTGCCGCGTTCCTGACGACGCTCGGTGCCCTGGTCGCAGCGCCGCCCGAGGGCGTGTATGTGCTCATCGGGCTGCGGCTCGATCGGCTCGCACTCGTCGCCGACGATCCCGTGCTCGGAACGCTGCGCAATCGCGGGGCCGCCTACGATCTGCCTCCGCTCGCGGCTGACGATGTGCGCGCGATCGTGCGCGAGCCGCTCCGCGGTCGCGGGGTCGAGCCCGATCCCGAGCTCGTCGAGACCATCGTGCGCGACATGGCCGGCGCGCCCTCGCACTTGCCGTTGCTGAGCCACGTGCTGGAACGACTCTGGTCCGAGCATGCCGGGCGCGCGCTCGATGCGGAGGCGTATCGGCGCATGAACGGCGTGGCCGGTGCCCTCGATCAATACGCCGACCACGTGTGGCGCGCTGGAACGGCGGCCGAGCGTGGGTCGCGGGCGCGCCTGCTTCTCCGGCTCGTCGACGTCCACGTGACGCCCGCGGGCATGGCCGTGTCGCGACGGCGCGAGCGCATGCGTGCACTGGCCGAGGTCGCGGGGTCGGAGGCCGCAGCCGAGGCGGCGACCGCGCCACTCATCGAGCGGCGGCTGCTCGTCGCGGATGGGTCGGGCGAGGCGCGCACCGTCGAGCTCGCCCACGAGGCCTTGCTCGTGCACTGGGGGACCTTGGCTGCGCTCGTCGATCAGCACCGCGAGGCGCTCGCGCTGCGCACGGAGCTCGCGACGCAGGCGGCGCGCTGGGATGGGACCGGTCGTCGCTCGGAGCACTGGACCGACCACCGCGATCGTCTGCGCGTCGCTGAAGCGCTCAGCGGCGCGGGGGCCCTCGATCTGAGCGCCCTCGAGCGCGCGTTCCTCGTCGCGAGTCGTCGCCGCGTTCAGCGCGGACGCTGGCTTGCGCGGGCGGGCGTTGCCGTGCTTGCGGCGGCGCTCGCCGTGGTGATCGTGTTCTTCCTGCGCGCCGAGGACGCCCGCGACGAGGCCGACGCCGCCCGCGACGAGGCTAACGCCGCCCGCGACCAGGCCAACCTTGCGCGCGACCAAGCCAGCGTCGCTCGCGATGACTCGGCGGCCGCGCGGGACGCTGCGCAGCGTGAGCGGGACCGTGCCGCCCTGCTGGCCGTGGAGGGGCGTCTCGAAACCTCGCGGACGCTCGCCGCCATCCCGGGGCGCGAGCGCGACGCCCTCGTCGAGGCCATCGGGGCCGCCACGACACCCGGGGTGCCCGCCGCGGGTGCGCGCGCCGCGCTGCTCGGGGCGGTGTCGGCTGCCGAGATCTCGCTACCGTTCGGCGCGCCGCCAGGCCCTTCCAGCTACACCGACCCGGTGACCACGCTCTTCGTCGTGGACAAGATCCTCTACGCGGCTCGCGCAACCGGCCCCATCGACGCCTGGCGCATCGCCGATCGCCACTATCTCTACCGCCTGAGCGGCCATCCGCGTCTGCCTTTCGGGCCGCATCGCTTGGGGGGCGTCGACCCCGGCGTGACGCAGCTCGTGGCGGGTCCCGACGGGACCGTCGTAACGGCGGGCCGCGATGGCACCGTGCGCGCGTGGAGCGCGGCCACCGGCGCGCTACTCGTCAAGCGCGGCGGCGCCCCCGAGAGGTACTTCGCGGCGCTGTCGGCCGACGGCGGGACGGCGTTCGTGCCGATCGGATCGGGCGGGGCAGTCCTCGATATGGCCACCGGTGCGGTCCGCTTCACCGTGAGCAACCTCGATGCCGGGACCGAGGGCGTGTTCGCCGCGGATGGCAAGCACCTCCTGGTCAGCTCCTTGGCTGGAACGCGCGTGCTCGATGCGCAGGACGGACGGGTCGTTGCGTCGCACCAAGCGCCGTTTGACCTGATGACCGCGAAGGCCTGCGGGCACCGCGTCTTCGCCCAAAGCAAGGACGGCATTGCGTCGATCGATGTCGACTCCGGCCGCGTCGACGCCACGATCGACGTGCCGGCGGGTGTCGCGGCTTTCGCCGTTGCGCACGCGTGCGATCGCGTCGCGCTCGCCGACAAGGCGGGTGGGGTGAGCCTCTGGGATGCCGACGGGAGGCGTCGCGCGGACTTCGTCCGGACCGGCGACCCGGTCCTCTTCGTCCGCTTTGTCGGCAGCACGCTCGTCGCAACCGGCGGCGACGATCGGCGCGTGCGCGTGTGGGCGGCCGATGGCGGGTTGCTCGCCACCGACGAAGGCCACGCCGGTGCCGTCGCCGACCTGATCGAGCTGCCCGAATCCCGCCTGGCGACCGCCAGCGCGGACGGCACCGTACGCAATTGGGGGCCCGGGCTCGGCCCCGTGGCGCGCTATCTCGAATGGGATGGCGAGACCCCGCCGCCGTCGTCCGAGAACCTCGCCCGGCGCCTCGTCATCGACGCGCGTTTCACACCCGACGGCGGCGCTGCCACCGTGCGCGTCGATGGCGCCATCGATCTCTGGGCAACGGATGGCACGCACCGCCGCCGTGTCCCGCCGCCTGCGCTCGGTGCCGAGGTGCTCGCCGGTCAGCGCTGCACGCCTTTGGCGCCCGAAGCGCTCGCGGGGCGCCGCGCCGTGACCTTCGCGAGCGAGTTCGTCGCGCTCGCCCCGAATGGCCTGCGCGCCGCCTTCCGCCGCGGACCGAACGTGCTCGTCGTCGATGTCGAAGACGGGACCCTCCTCGCGACCCTCGCCGGTGACCTCGCACCGGTCAACGTCGTGGCCTTCGCACCCGATGGGCGGCACCTCGTGAGCGGCGACGCCGAGGGTCACGTGCGACTCTGGGATCTGGCCTCACCGGCCACACCCCTCGAGATTGCCACGCTCGGCGCGGGCGTCACCAGCGCGGGCATTTCAGCGAATGGCGCGACCGGATTCGGAGCGGCCTTTGGCGCACGCGGGCGCGCCGACCGCGAGGGCCCACCCTCGGCGGTCACCTTTTCGGCCAACGACGGTCTCTTGTTCCATGCCTATTTCGCCCAGCAGCGGGACTGGGTGAATGCCGTGCTCGCACCCGAAGGGCTCGCGATCGCGCAGACCGGCGCTTGGGGCACCCATGTCGCCTCCGCTATAGGCGCCCTCGAGAACGTTCATCGACTGGCCGACGCCGGAATTGTCCAGGCTCTCGGCTACGCCCCCGATGGGCAACGGATCGCGACCGCCGGCAAGGACCCGACCGTGCGACTCTGGTCCCGCGGTGGCGAGCTGCAGGCCACGCTCGTGGGTCACGCCGGCCCGGTGCGAGGCCTCGACTGGTCCGCCCAAGGCCTCCTGCTCACGGTCGGCGACCAGACCGTGCGCCTCTGGGACCCGCTCACCAAGCGCGACGCGGGCATCGTGCGCGCCCGCGGCGAGCCGATCGTCGCGCGCTTTTCGCCCGACGGCCGCCACGTCCTCGCATCCTGGACGACCGGCGTCGTGGCACTCTATCCGGTGGCGCTGGACGCCCTGGTCGATCGCGCCTGCGCGCTGCTCCAGGACCATCCGAGCCCCGTCTCAGGCTGTCCGCAGCCGCCCTGACCGCGCGCGCTCGCCGATGCTCCGGCGCGCCCAGCGATATGTGTCAGGCCGTCCGTGGCTGGTGCTCGATCGACTGTGGACGCGCACCGCGGTGGCTGTCCACGTTCACCTCACCGGAGACTGCCATGCGAACCCTGTCCCAAGCCCTCGTCCCCGCCTTCCTCGCCAGCGTCCTCGTCAGCGCGCTCGCTCCCCGCGTCGCCCACGCCGAGCCAAGCCCCATCGTGAAGGAGGTCGTCGTCTTCCTCGACGATCGCGCCGAGACCGTGGTCCGCTACGAGACGCTCCGCACCAGTGCCGCAAGCGTCGCGTTCGGCGCGCCCACCGGCGCTTCGCTCGAAGAGGTCCTTCGCAACGACCTCTACATCTTCCCGAAGAACATCCAGCTCGACCACAGCGACCCTGCCATGGACTGGGTCACCTTTCCCGGATCGTCCTCGTTCGGACGCTTCTATCGCCAGCCCGCGACCACCGCCGTGACCCGAGATGCAAGCGGCATCTACACTTTCACCGAGCACGGCAGCTTCGTCGAGCGCGCGCCCGAAGGACACTCGCTGCGCACGCCGTTCGATCACTACGCCATGGGCGTCGTGCTTCCCGACCACTTCGAGTTCGTCGACGGCGGCCTCACCTGCGATCAGCCCGGATCCTGGGTGCGTCGCGGCAACACGGCGACCTTCTATGGACAGCGCGTCAACAACCTGACCGTGCAGGTCCGCTTCCGTCCGCGCATCTTGGCGCTCTACACGGCGATCGCCGAAACCGCCTCCGCGCACGAAGTCCTGGTGACGCACGACACGCGTGCCGTGACGGTCAGCGTCTTCTTCGCGAGCGCCTCCGCACGTCTGGGAACCGAGACGCGCGCGAAACTCGCCACGCTCGCGCAGTTCCTGGCCGCCACGAGCGACCTCCGGATCGCCGTCCAGGGCGGGGCCGACATGGTTCCCATCCACCGCGATCTCACCACCCTCTACCGCTCGAACTGGGAGCTCGGCGCCGCCCGCTCGCTCGCCGTCCTGCACCACCTCATCGCCAGTGGCCTCCCCGAGAGCGCCTTCGAGGCGACCTCGGTGGGTCGCGAGCGTCAGGTTGCCTCCAACGACACCGACCAAGGTCGCGCCCAGAACCGACGCGTCGACATCACCGTCAGCAAGCACGGGCTCGTCACCGCCGCGCGCTGACTTAGAGGGGTCGAGCTCGTGACTGCGGATGCGCTCCCGCCGTCGGCGCCCTTCTCAGTGCGGCTTCGGCGTCGGGGCGGGCGGCGCGAGCGACGCCGCTTCGAGTTTGGCCTCGAGCACGACCTTGCCGTTGGGCGGCGGCTGGACGTAGCGCACCCAGGGATCGAACCCCGGCTTCTCGAAGCGCACCAGATAGCGCTTGGCGCTGTCGAGCTCGAGCTCGGCGACCGCCGGGAGCTCGCCCTTCTTCTCGTCGTCGACGAAGACCGCGACGCCCTCCTTGGGGGTCACGGCGAGGACGATCTTCCCCATGAAGACCTGCTTCGTGAGCACGACGGCGAGCGGCTCGCCCTTGCCGACCTTGTAGGCTCGCTCGGCCGTGACGAAGCCCGGCGCCTCGACGCGCAGCTTGTAGCCCCCGGTCGGCACCTCGGCGGTCGCGAGCGCCACCGGCGCGTCGTCCAGAAAGACCTTCGCGTCGGCCGGCTCGACCGTCAGCGCGAGCTTCGTGAGCGGCGTGCCGCGCACGCGCATGCGCTCGCGGGCCTCGGTCAGCGTGCGCCCGAGGGCCTCGGCGTCGGCCCCCGTCGGCGCGAGTACGAGGAACGACGTCGCGTACAGCGCGGCCTTGTCCCAGAGGCCCTTGGCCTTGGCCACCTGGACCAGGTTGTAGAAGAGTTCGCTGTCCTCCCAACGGCGCGGCAGCGCGGCCTCGAACTTCGCCAGCGCCTCGGCGTAGCGCCCGGCGCGCGCGGCCTTGACGCCCTCGCGATAGGCCTGGTCGGCCGCCGCGTCGGCCGGGTCCTGGGGGGCGACCTCGAGGCCGATCGGCTCGGCACGGACGCGGTCCGTTCCCGGACCGGTCACGAGCGCCAGGGCACATGCTACGCACACCAACGATAGGGCCCGTAGGCGCATGAAACCTCCACTCGATGCCTATTTGCGGTAGACGATCATCGTGCTGCGCACCTGGCTCTCGCTGCCGTCGCGCGCCCAGAACACGAACTCGTTGCGGCCCGGGACGAGCGGCACCGTGGTCAAGAACGGCACATCGTCGCGGCCCCCGTGTGCCGCCTCCGCCGCGCGAAAGAGGATCTTGTCGCGGCCGCGGAAGGCATAGACGATGCGACGCTCGTTGCCGCTGCCGACGAAGTGCGCCGCGCCCTTGAGCGTCAGCTCTTTCAGGTCGGTGACGAACGGCACCGGCCCAAGCTCGATGCGCGGCGGCTCGGTCGTCGGGCGCGCGAGGATCGCGTCCTTGCTCGGCTCGCCCGCCGGATCCGTCTCGACCAGGCGCGCCCGATCGCTGGCCACCCAGCCGGTCCGCGCCATGCGCGCCGCGGGATCGAACCACTCCACCTCGAGCCAGTCGCCCACGCGCGCGGTCACGGCCACGGTCGCCCCCGCCGTCCCGTTCGCGATCACCGCGGTGTCACGGTTGGCGCCCGCGCGCACCGGCGTCGAGACGGTCCCGAGCACCGCCCGTCGCGCGCCACCCGTCGGGATCTCGCGCTTGGGACCGCTGTCGGGCGCCACGGCCAAGACGACCGACGAGCGTGCTTCGGTCGCGCCGAGCGCGTCTTGGTCCTCGACGTCGAGGCCGAGCTCGATGAGGCGCGCCTTGATCTCCGGCTTGACCTCGAGCTCGAACGTCGCCGCCTTGGTCTCGCCGGGCATGAGCGTCCCCAGCTCGGCGCGCCCCATGCGGATGAAGAGCTCCGGCCCCGAGTCGTTGCGCAGCGTCCCGACCACCTTGTCGCCCGGTCCATCGCCGATGTTGGTCACCCAGACGAACACCTTGAGAGTCTCGCCGCGCTGCACGAGGCCGTCGCCGTTGCCGCCCTGATCGATCACCTGGACGCTATGCGCGAAGCGCGCGAGCGGGCGCGGGCGCAGCTCGACGTCGGCCGTCGCCGCGACCTCGAGCGGCGCGCCGTCCATGTAGAATCGCGCCGTCACGCGGTCGCCGATGGCCGGCAAGCCGGGCGGCAACTTCACGTCGAGCTTGCGTGTCAGCTTCTTGCCGGCGTCGACCAGCCCGAAGGCGATCTCGCGTCCATCGAGCCCCTCGATGGACGAGTCGAGCTCGGCGTGGATGCGCCCGAGGGCCTGACGGCTCTTGTTCTCGAATGTGAGCGCGACCTCGGCGACGTCGCCCGCGAGCGCCATGCCGTCCCCGATTTCGAGCCGCGCCACGAGCTGACTCGCCTGCACCTTGGGCGTCGGCGGGGTGCTGCTCGGGCCGGCCTTCCAGTCGACCCCGAGCGGCCCGAACGCCTGCGCCAGGCGCCCGTCCTCTTCGCGGCGTCGGTTCTCGAGGAAGTTGCCGAGCTGCACCAGGGCCTGCTTGCGATTGGGCGCCGGGGCCGCCTTGAGGATGGCTTTCGCGAGGTTCACGGTGGCGTCCGCGCGCCAGGCGTCCCCGCGCGTGCGGTGTTGGATGGGGGTCGCGGGGTCCTCGAGGATGCGCAGCGCCACGCTCGCGTGCTCCTCCTTGGTCTTGTCCGAGAGGAGGTGACTCGCGAGCGTGGCCTCGCTGGTCTGACCGAGTCGGGGTCGCAAATCCAAGCCCTGTGCGACGCCGGCCGGCGGCACGCGCAAGGTGACGAGCTCCAGATCCGGCGCGATGCCGACCCCTTGGATCGACACGTCCCCCGGTCCCAGATACTGCGCGATCGTCAGCTTCAACGCCGCCTCGTCGATCTTGTAGACGACCTGCACAGAGCCCTTGCCGAAGGTTCGTTGACCGACGACGAGCGCCCGATCATTCCGCTTGAGCGCGCCCGCCACGACCTCCGACGCCGAGGCCGATCCCCGGTTGACCAAGATGACCAACGGCAGGTCGCTCCGCGTGTTCGCTTCGGTCGCGTGCGTCTCCTCGCGCTCGCGTCCGCTCTCGCGCACGGTCGTGACGATCGTTCCGTGCCCGAGGAAGGTGTCCGAGACCGCGATGGCCTTGTCGAGCAGCCCGCCCGGGTTGTCGCGCAGATCGATGATGAGGCCCTTGAGGCCGCCCGGTTGGCGGTCGAGCGCCGCCAGCGCCGTCTGGAGATCCTCGTCGGTCGTCTCCTGAAACACCCGCACGTAGACGTAGCCGATCCCATCGCCGACCGCGTGCTCCTCGACCGACGGGATGATCACCTCGCGTCGGACGAGCGTGACGGCGCGCGCGGCGCTCGCGCCGAGGCTCTTGATCCACAGCGTCACAGCGCTCTGCGGCTCGCCGCGGAGCAGGGTCACCGCGTCGTCGAGCCCCATGTTGATGGTCGACTCGCCGCCGATCTGGACGATCTCGTCGCCATCCTTGAGGCCCGCCTCCGAGGCGGGGGTGTCGCGCAAGACCTGCTGGATGACGAGCGAGCCGTCGACCGCGCCGACCATGATCCCGAGGCCACCGAAGCGACCCTTCTGCGAGAGCTGCATCTCGCGGTAGACGCGCGGCGAGAGCATCAGCGAGTGCGGATCGAGCGTCGCCAAGACCCCGTTGATGGCCGTGTACTCGACCGCCTCCAGGTCGATCTGGGGCGGCAGGCGCCTCTCCAAGAAATCGAATACATCCATGAGCTTCCAGCCGAGCTCGTAGGTGTCCGTCAGCTTCTCGAGCCCGAACTCGCGTGTCGTCTCGCCGACCGTCACGACGAGCGCGAGCGGGGTCCGAGCAGCCGATTTGTCGTCGCGCCGGACCTCCAGTCGGACCTCGGGAACGTCGGCCTGGACGCGCTCGAGCGCCGAGACCGCCATCGCCTTCGGGTCGACGCGCGCCGGGTCGACGTAGCTCGTGCGGATGAGGCCCAGCGCGCGATTGAGCATGCGCGCGGCGGCGAGGTCGTAGGTCCCGGTGCGGTCGGTCTTGGCGCGCGCGAGGCTGTCGCCAAAGCTCCACGCGACCGTGAGCACGATGAGCGCGAGCAGCGCGCCGAGGGCGACGAGGTGCCGGCGCGATCGCAAGGCTTGGCGAATGGGGAGGCGGCCGAGCATCGGGGCTCACTCTAGCATGGCGCCAAGGCGCGCGACATTGCGCGTTCGGGGTTCGCCAAAGAGCCTCCAACCGGATGGCGCGGGCCCCGCATTTCAGCTTAGTCTAGCGCGGTGACCGAGGTGAGCAGAGTGGCCGACGCGGCGGGGTATACGGGCGATCTCGAGTTCCTCGGGGCGGCCCTCGCGCTCGTGCGCCTGGCGGCGATGGAGCGGATCCGGGCGCGCGAGCGGACCGGGCTCTCGCTCCGCGATCCGGTGCTGGTCATGACCGAGCCCGATGCCGGGGGGGATCCGGCGGCGCTCGCCGAGGCGCTGGCCGCCAAGCGTGCGCTGCACGCGACGCGGCTCGCGGCGACGGCCACGCCACCCGCGCTGATGGCGCTCCAGACGACCTTCAGCCTCGACGACTTCGAGCGCGACGTGCTCCTCCTGGCGCTCGCGCCGGCCATCGACAGCTCGTTCAATGCGCTCTTCGGGCGCGCCAAGGGCCAGGCGTACCGCGCGCCGCTCGACGTCGACGTGGTGCTGACGCTGCTCGGCGACACGTTCGAAGCGCGCATGGCGCAGCGCAAGGCGTTCACCCCGACCGCGCGCCTGCTCGCGAACAACCTGCTCCTGGTCGGGCGCGGCTCGCCGGGCGATGGCGGCGATCCGTTTCTGTCTCTGGAATTGCGCCTGCCGGGGCGCCTCGTCACGCTGCTCCTCGGGCAGGGTGGGGACGACGAATCGCTGCAGGCCTTCTCGCATCTGGTCGAGCCCGAGGAGACGCTCGCGCGCGTCGTGCTCCTGCCGGAGGAAAAGCGCCGCCTGCTCGAGCTCCTTTCCCTTCACGACGAGTACGTGCAAGCGCTCGCGACCTGGGGTCTGCGGGAGGCCATCCCCTACGGGCGAGGCGTGACGCTCCTCTTCGCCGGACCGCCGGGAACGGGCAAGACGCTGACGGCCCGCGCGCTCGCCAATCACCTCGGCCGCCGCCTGCTGGTCGTCGACGCGTCGCGCCTGGCGGGTCAGAGTCAGCACGTCGAGGAGAACCTCGACAACCTCCTGCGCGAGGCGCGCCTCCAGCGGGCCATCCTCTTCTTCGACGAGTGCGAGTCGCTCTTTGCCGCGCAGAACCGCTTCGGCGGGCACGTCCCGGCCTTGTTGCAGGCGCTCGAGCGCTTCGAGGGCATCTGCATCCTCGCCACGAACGTCCCCAAGGCGCTCGACTTCGCGCTCGACCGTCGCATCCTTTATAGGGTCAACTTCGAGCTGCCCGGACCGACGATGCGCGAGCACATCTGGGAGCTGCACATGCCGCCCCGACTGCCGCGCGCGCCCGACGTCGATCTCGGCTACATCGCGCGCCGCTTCGAGTTCACCGGCGGCCTCATCAAGAACTGCGTCCTCTTGGCCGCCGGCGCCGCGGCCGCGCGGTCCGCGCGTGGCGAGGACGCGACCGTCACGCAGCGCGATCTGCTCGAGGCGGCGCATAGCCAACTGCGCCATCGCCTCGCCGAATACGCCGACCGTGATGTGTCCGATCTGCGGCTCGGGGACCTCATCCTCCCCGAGGACCTCCGCAAACAGGTCATCGAGATCATCGAGGCCGTCGCCGCCCAGAGCATCGTCTTTCGCGAGTGGGGCTTCGGCCGCAAATTCAACAAGGGCCGCGGCCTCTCGGCCCTCTTCGACGGCGAGCCCGGCACCGGCAAGACGCTCGCGGCCGAGATCATCGCGGCCGAGCTGGGCCTGGCCCTCTTTCGCGTCAACGTCGCCAACGTCGTCTCGAAGTACATCGGCGAGACGGAGAAGAACCTGACGCGCATCTTCGCCGAGGCCAAAGCTTCGCAGTCGGTCTTGCTCTTCGACGAGGCCGACTCGCTCTTCGCGAAGCGCGTGGAGGTCAAGCAGAGCAACGACCGCTTCGCGAATATGGAGACGAACGTGCTGCTCCAGTTGATCGAGCGCTACGAGGGCCTGGTCCTGCTGACGACCAACCTCAAGACCTCCATCGACAACGCCTTCGAGCGTCGCCTCAGCTTCAAGCTCAACTTCCCGTTTCCGGACGCCGCGATGCGCGGGACGATCTGGCGTCAGCTCGTTCCCGACACGGCCCCCATCGAGCCCGGCGTGGACTTCGATCTCCTCGGCGCCTCGTTCGATCTCTCCGGCGGCTCGATCAAGAACGCGGTCCTCCGCGCCGCCTATCGCGCGGCCGCGCTGGGCACGCGCCTCGACATGAACCTCTTCGAAGACGCCGCCAAGCGCGAGTGCCAAGCCGCGGGCAAGCTGTTCCGCGCGACCCGCCGCGACGACGCCTGGTAGGACCCTCGGCGGGGCGGGGCGCGCATGGGCGAGCTCGGTTCCGGAGTTTGATGCAGCGATGCAGCGTGGGTATGCTGTGATGTATGCGAACGACGATCACCATCGACGAGGGCCTGCTCGCTGACGCCAAGAAGCGCGCCGCCGAGCTCGACATCACGCTGAGCGCGATCATCGAGGACGCGCTTCGGGAGCGCCTCGCCCGGTCCAGAACCACCCGCAAGCCGAGGTTCAGGCTCGTGACCTTCGGCGGTGGCGGCCTCCAGCCTGGGGTCACCTGGAACATGGTCGATGGCGTCGTCCACCAAGACGAGGACGAGCGACTGTCCTCGCTCCGGCGATGATTCTACCCGACGTCAACGTCCTCGTTCATGCCCATCGGACGGAGGCTCCAGAGCATGCGGCCTATGCGCGCTGGCTCGAGGCGCTCGTTGCGAGACCCGAGCCTTTCGCGATGTCCGAGCCGGTCATGAGCGGCTTCTTACGCGTCGTCACCCACCGCAAGATCTTCAAGACGCCGACGCCGCTCGAGCGCGCCCTCGCGTTCTTGGAGGAGATCGCGGCCCAGCCCCACGGCCGCGTCCTGCGTCCAGGTCCGCGGCACTGGGAGATCTTCGTGTCGCTCTGCCGCAGCGCCAAGGCCACCGACAAGCTCGTCGCGGATGCGTATCACGCGGCCGTCGCGCTCGAGCACGGCTGCGAGTGGGTCACCGCCGACGCCGACTTCGGGCGGTTTGCGGGCCTGCGCTGGTCGCATCCTCTGCGCGCCTGAGCACGACCGGCGCACTTCCGCGCGACCCGCCGCGACGACGCCTGGTAGGCCGGTTCCGCAAGGTCCAGCTTTACGCCCGACGTAATCAAACTTACGTCGGGCGTAAGACCGAGCCCGCCGCGCCCGCTGTGGGTCCATGGAGCGCGGCGGGCGCTCAGACACCCGTGGCTTGCCGTGCTGAGGGCGGGGATGCGGGCCCTCTTGCTGCTCGAGAGTCCCGCGGCCTTTCGCGCGCGCAACCTGTTCGTCAGCGCCAACGCCCTTACGCGCGCTTGACAGTGAGCCCACGCGAACGCGCGCCGCCCCACCTCGCGGAAGGACGGCACGGCTCGCCGATCCGAATCACGGCGTCAGCACGATCTCGACCGCATGCGGCAGCCCATCGGCCGCGACGCCCGGGGTCGATCCGTGGATCGACACGCCGCTGAAGGTCGCGCTCGCCTCGACCGTGAAGGTCTGTCCGTTCGTGGCCCAGACGTAGAGCTTGGCGTCGCCGTTGGCGTCGGTCGTCGGCCCCTCGCTGTTCCTGAACTGCGCGGTCGTTTGGGTCCCCGAGGCCGCATGCAGCGTGAACGGCAGCGTGGTCAGCTGGGTGTTCGACACGACGCGCGCTCCCGGCACCGGCTGGCCTTCGGTCGACACATGGACGGTGATCGGAACCACCGTCGGCAGCGTGAGCGCGAGCGGTCCATCGGCCGACGTCCAGGTGATGGACGGCGAGACGTTCCACACGTAGCTCGGCAGCAGCGGGTTCGGGAGGTCGTTGCGGTTGAAGAAGCCGTAGCCGAAGTTGGCAAGCCACACCTCGACGTCGCCGGCGGGCACGTAGAACGAGAACGCGCCGTTGGCGTCGACCCTGGAGTCCGCCGCCCCGTCGGCGTTCTGAGCGCGCATCATCAGGCTCAGCCCGTTGGCCGTGCCCGTGATCGGGTTGCCGTTCGTGTCCTTCAGCGTGCCGGTCAGGAGCTGCGGCGGATCCGGCAACGCGATGTTCACCGTGCCCTCGGCGGTTGCGACGCCCATGACCTTCGTCGTCAGCGACACCCCGTTGAAGTTGCCCGTGGCGTACACCGTGAACGTCTGGCCGTTGGTCGGCCACACCATCAGCACGGCGTTGCCGTTCGCGTCGGTCGCGGTGTTCTCGAGCCGGAACAGGGCCGTCGTGTCGGGCACGCTGTCGTGCAGCGTGAACGGGACGGTGGTCAGCTGGGTGTCCGAGCTGACGCTTGCGTTGGCGACCGGCTGTCCGCCGCTCGTCACGTGGACCGTCACCGGGAAGACCGCCGGCAGGGTGAACGCGAGCGGTCCGTCCGCCGCGCTCCACGTGACCGAGGGCTGGATGTTCCAGACGTAGTTCGGGATGCGCGGGTTGGGCAGGTCGTTGCGGTTGAAGAAGCCGTAGCCGTGGTTGGCGAGCGAGACCGTCACCGTGCCCGAGGGCACGTAGAACGAGAAGTTGCCGTTGGCGTCGACCCTGGTCTCGGCCGCGCCGTCCGCATTCTGCGCGCGCATCATGAGACTCAGGCCGTTGCTCGTGCCGCCGATCGGGTCGCCGTTCGTGTCCTTCAAGGTGCCGGTGAGAAGCTGCGGCGGCGCCGGCAGCTCGACCGTGACGAACCCTTCCTCGGTCGGCACGCCCTCGATCGTCGACGTGAGCGAGACACCGTGGATGGACGTGCTCGCGTACACCTTGAAGGTCTGACCGTCCGTGGGCCACACGTAGAAGACGGCGTTGCCGTTCGCGTCGGTCCGCGTCGATTCCAGCCGGAAGTTGGCCGTCGTCACGGTCCCCGTCGCCTCCCGCAGGATGAACGGCATCGAGGTCAGCATCGTATCCGACGACACGCTGGCGTCTGCGACCGGGAGCCCGCCGCTCGTCACGTGCACCGTCACCGGGATGACCGCCGGCAGCGTCAGATCCAGCTGCCCATCCGCGGCCGTCCACTCGAGGGCCGGCGAGATGTTCCAGACGTAGGCGGGGATCCGCGGGTTGGGCAGATCGTTGCGGTTGAAGAATCCGTAGCCGAAGTTCGCGAGCCAGAAGTCGATCGGACCGCTCGGCACGCAGAACGCGATGTCGCCCGACGGCGTGACGCGAAAGTCGGCGGCGCCGTTCTCCGATTGCGCGTGGATCATGAGGCTCAGCCCGTTGGTGGTCCCGCCGATGAGCGCGCCGTTCGTGTCGCGCAGCGTGCCCGCCAGCGACTGCGTGTTCACGCCGCAGACGAGCACGCACTCGGTGCCCTCGAGCGTGAAGCCCGGATTGCACGCGCACGTGTACGTCGTCTCGCTGGTCTCATTGCAGGTCGCGTGCGGTCCGCAGTCGGCGTTTCCGTCGCAGATGCTGGGCTCGGCACACGTCAGGCCGTTGCCCTTGTAGGGCGCGTTGCACTCGCAGGTCCGCGACCCGGAGCCCCTCGGCGTGCACGTCGCGTGGACGTCGCAGCCGCCGTTGTTCGCGTCACAGACGCTGGCCGCCGGGGTCACCTGGATCCCGGCCACCGACGAGCTCACCTTCCCATCAGCGCTGTGGAGCCCGATCGCGAAGTCCAGCGTCCCGGCCACGAACCCGCCCTCCTCGAACCACTGGGCCTCGCTGAGCCCCTCGAGCACCTCGCCCACCATGCGATTCGACGGGACCCGCACGAACGCCTGCTCCAGGCAGGCCAACAGCTCATTGTCGGTGCAATCGGCCCAGCCGTCGCCCGTGTTGTACATCCAGATCCCGTTGCCCGGAGTCGCCGTGGTGAGATCCGCCGGTCGGGTCCGGACGATCGGGTACCATCGGTCCGACCGGTAAACGACGAAGCTCTGGCGGCCATCGAACGACACCGCATACACCGGGGAGCTGCCGTAGGACACGTCGTCGAGCGCCACCCCGGCGAGGCCCGCCCACGCGCTCGTGTCGAGCTGCGCCCCGGCCGTCACCGCGATCGCCGCGACGTTGGTCCGGTAGGCCGGCGTCGCCGCCGACCACGAGAACATCACGTAGCCGCCACCGCCGTCGCCGCCCAGGCCACCGTAGTTGCCGCCGCCGCCGCCGCCGCCGCCGTAGTTCTCGCCGCGCTGCCCTGGTGACTTGAGCGGATACTGCGGCGCGCCCTGACCGCCGCCGCCGGCCGGGTAACACCCACCCGTGCCGCCGACGACATGGTTCGTCTCACCGGCATCGATCGCCCCGCCGCCGGACCCGCCCGCGCAAACGCCCTCGACGTACTCGCCGCGCTTGCCGGGCTCGCGGGAGACGCCCTGTCCGCCCCGGGCGACGATGTCGCCGCCAGTCCCCACGCCCCCCGGCGCGCCGGCGGCCCCACCGCCGCCGCCGGTGACGGTCACGTTGCCCACGGTCACCGACGTGTCCGTTCCCGGGGTCGCGCCGCCATAGGTCGTGCCGGTCCCGCCGGCTCCGACGGCGAACGGAATCACCTGGCCCGGCGTCACGGCGAACACCTTCTGGGCCGCCCCGCCGCCGCTCCCACTTGGGCCGAAGTCGCCGTTGGACCCGCCGCCGCCGCCCAAGGCGTAGACCGTCAGCGACGTCACGCCGTCGGGCACCGTGAAGCTCCCCGACTTGTCGAAGCCGGCCGTGTCGGGCACCAGCGTGATCGCGCCGTCTTGCATGTGGGCGCGCCGATACCAAAACGCCCGGGTGTCGAAGAACGGCACGCTGCACACGCCTGCCGCGCAAACGGGCGGCGGCACCACGCACGTCTTGCCGTTGCCGACGAAGCCCTCGTTGCACTTGCAGCCGTACCCGCCGTTGCGGTTCGTGCAGGTCGCGTCGGCGGCGCAGTCGTCCGCGCCGGTCGCGCACTCGTCGATGTCCGTGCAGATCGCGGGCGCGCCGATCTGATTCGTGCAGGTCGCGCGCGTCGTCGGTCCGCAGCCGCCGTTGTCGGTCGCGCACTCGTCGCGATCGACGCACGCGTGGGGTGCGCCGTTGTTGTTGACGCACCGCTCGAACTGCCAATCGCAGCCGCCGTACTTCTCGGCGCACTCGTCGAAGTCCGTGCAGATCCGGCCGCCGACGGTGTTCTGGCATGCCGCGTATTTCGACCCGCCGCAGCCGCCGTTATCGAACAGGCACTCGTCGATGTCGACGCAGTTGCCGCTGCCGCCGTCGGTGTAGCCGACCGGGCAGTTGCCGCAGGTGTGCGCGCCGGACGTATTCGTGCACGGGACCTGAGCGCCGCAACCGCCGTTGTTCGCCGCGCACTCGTCGACGTCCACGCATCCCGTCGCGCCGTCCCCGGTGTAGCCGTCCGGGCACCCGCCGCACGTGCGACCGCCCGGCGTGTTCGCGCAGGTGGTCAGGCGATCGCAGCCGCCGTTGGCGGTCTTGCACTCGTCGATGTCGGTGCACGCCGTGTCGCCCGTTCCCGCGTACCCCTCGGGGCATGCGCTGCACGTGCGCCCGCCGTCCACGTTCTTGCACGTGGTCATCGCATCGCAGCCGCCGTTGGGGCTCGCCTTGCACTCGTCGATGTCGGTGCAGCCCGTCAGCCCGGTCCCGCTGAAGCCAGCCGGGCACGGTCCGCATACGCTGCCGCCCGGGAGATTGATGCACGCCGCGAGCGGGCTGCAGCCGCCGTTGGCCGTCGCGCATTCGTCGTGGTCGACGCAGCCGAGCGTCCCCGTTCCCGAGTAGCCATCCGGGCAGGCGCTGCAGGTGCGCCCGCCGGCCGTGTTCGCGCAGGTCGTGAGCGGGTCGCAGCCGCCGTTCGCGACGGTCGCGCACTCGTCGATGTCGGTGCAGGCGGTCAGGCCGGTGCCGCGATAGCCTTCGGGACAGTCGCCGCAGGTGCGGCCGCCAAGCGTGTTTGTGCAGGTCGTCTGGGGGTCGCAGCCGCCGTTATCGGTCGCGCACTCGTTCACGTCGGTGCATCCGCCCGCGCCCCCGCCGACGTAGCCTTCGGGGCAGTCGCCGCAGGTGTGGCTGCCCGCGGTGTTCTTGCAGATCACGTGCGGATCGCAGTCGCCGTTGTCGGCGAGGCACTCGTTGATGTCGAGGCAGCGTCCGCTGCCGTTGCCCGTGTAGCCGGTCGGGCAGTCGCTGCAGGTGCGGCTGCCGACGGTGTTCGTGCACGCCGTGAGCGGGTCGCATCGGCCATTGTCGGTCGCGCACTCGTCGATGTCGACGCAGCCGTCCGCCCCCGAGCCGCCGTACCCGAGCGGGCACGCGCTGCAGGTGAAGTCGCCCGCCGTGTTCGTGCAGCGCGTGAGCGGGTCGCAGCTGCCGCTGCCGGTGGCGCATTCGTCGATGTCGACGCAGCCGCTCTCCCCGGTGCCGTCAAACCCGGAGGGGCAGGCGCCGCACACGGCCTCGCCGTCCTCGACCGTGCAGGTCGCGCGGAAGTCGCAGCCGCCGTTTTCGCGCAGGCACGGGTCGGGGACGACGACCACGGGGCAACCCTCGCCCGTGCAGGTCTCGTCGCCGACCTCGGTGTCGTTGCAGGCGGCGAGGGCAGAGGCAAAGACGAGCGCGGCGACGGCGCAAGACGACCAGGGGCGAGAGGCCATGGGTTTCTCCGAATGGGTCGCGGGACCGGCGGTGTGCGTGCGGTGCGCACCGACGGGGCGATACGAGGCGATAGCAGAGACGGATACGCGGCCGGGCCGTCCGATGAGATGCAGAGAGGCCGGCGGGGGCACTGTGCGACATCGCGCAGCTCGCGTCAAACCCACCGCTGTCGGGCCCGCCAGACCTGGGGACGGCGGGGGAGGGCGGGGAGACGGCGCGCCCGGGTTTACGCCCGACGTAAGTTGGATTACGTCGGGCGTAAACCGGCGACCGCCGTTTTAGCCCGCCAAGGAGCATCCGGTGAAGCAGTCCAAGCCCGTCCCGTCCGTCGCGCGCGGGGCCGCCCCGGCCGAGAACGCCGCCGCCAAGAAGGTCCCGTTCAAGAAGCCCGCGCGCCCGCTCCCGCCGGCGCTCGCCGCGAACGCGCGCGCGGCGAAGGAGCTCGCGCAGGCACGCCTCAAGGCGCGTGGCGAGGCGGCGATCGAGCGTATTCGCGAGAAGCTCACCGACGTCGCAGCGAACCTGCTCGACGTGGGCGGTAACCTGGCCGAGCTCGACGTCCCCGGTGTTGTCGAGGCGCTCGGCTACGCGAGCTTCGACGACGTCTGCCAACAGCTGCTCGGCATCAGCGCCGCGACGGCGCGCCGCTGGATGGCGATCGCCCGGAACCTCGAGCGGCGCGTCGTGCTCGAGGTGGGCATCGACCGCGCGCGGGCGCTCCTCGAGCTGGCCGAGGCGACGCCGGCGGACGATCGCGCCGAGGACCTCATCGAGGCCACGCTCGTGCTTCCGTCGGGCGAGGCGCTCGTCGTCAAGACCGCGACGAACGAGCGGCTCGACGCGGCGGCCAAGGCGTTTCGCCAGGTGCGCGCCGACGAGGCCGGCAAGAAGCCGCGCGGCTTCACGACCTCGCCGGCCGAGCGCAAGGCCCATGCGGCGATCGTCAAGCGCCTCGCACGCGCCCCGAAGGCGGCGCTCGCGACGACGCGCCTCGTCGCGCAACGCGAAGGGGGGCCCAAGGTGGTCCTCGAGGTGCGGCTCGCCGCGTGGGACGAGACGCTGGCCGTTTTGGTGTGAGGCGGGGGTCGCGCGCTTCGAGAGCGACAGTCGCGACCAGTCGATCTAGGGTGAGTTCATGCAGATCATGATCGTGCTGGCGACGGCGACGGCCTTGACCCTCTATGGCTGCGGCGGCTCCGATGGAGTCGTCGCGGGTGCCGATGGCCGATCCGACACCGGACTCGGGACCGAGACCGAGTCCGAGACCGAGTTCGAGATCGAGTCCGAGTCCGAGACCGAGACCGAGTCCGAGACCGAGACCGAGTCCGAGTCCGAGACCGAGTCCGAGACCGAGTCCGAGACCGAGTCCGAGACCGACGTCGCCCTCTCACCGACCACGCCGGAGGAGGAGCCCAACAACGGCGCGACCCTCACCGAATACAACGCGCTCGCGCTCGGGACGACCGCCACTGGCGCCATCGGCGTTGCCAAGGACGCCGACGTCTTTCGCGTCCCCACACTGCCGGGTCACGTCTACCGCGCCGTCCTGACGGCGCCGCCGTCTTCGGTCCTGGCGGCGCATCTCACGGTCATGGACACCGGGCGCTCGAACGACCCGGCTGGCGACGACTACGTTAAGATGGCCGTCGGCGCCGGCGGCCCCGCCGTGGTTGAGTGGCTCGCGATGGGCGAGGGCGGGCACTTCCTCATCGTGCGCGACGGTCGCAACCTCAAGGGTGGCAGCGTCGGCAGCGGCGCGCACAGCTACGAGGTCGTCGTGACCGAGCGCGTCCTCGCCGACGTCTCGGGCGCGCCCCTGGTCTTTCCCGCGACGCGCGAGGACGCCCTCCCGTCCGCCGGCGGCCTCCGCCTCTTCGCCTTCGACGGCGCCGAGGGCCAGAACCTCCGCGCCGATCTCCGCGCCAGCGGCGACATGGACGCGCGCCTGCTCGTCTTCGCCACGGCCACCGGCGACTGGATCGCGCGCAACGACGACCGCGGCGCGAGCGACGTGGACCCGCTCCTCGACGCCCCGCTGACCGAGAGCGGCGCCATGCTGCTCGTGGTCGAGAACATCGCGCCCTCGGCGACGACGTTCGGGTTCACGCTGACCTGTCAGGTCCTCTGACCGCAGCGGATCGCCGCGTGCGATCCCCGTCGCCGCGCACCGGTTCCTAGCGCGCGAACCAGCGCCCGGGGTCGAGCTCGATCGCCTCGAACGGCGGCAGCCTCACGGCACCCGCTCCGATCGCCGTCGCCTCGATCACCCAGCGCGTATCGAGGCCCTTCAACACCTCGACCGACTCGGCGACCGGGTCGACGAGCCACACCCAGGGTACGTCCTCGCGCCGGTAGATCGGCAACTTCAGGAGGCGATCGATACGGCGCGTGCTCGGCGAGGCGATCTCGCAGACCCAGTCCGGCGCGAGCGTGAAGCCCATCGTGTCGGGGATCTCCGGCATGCGCTCGCGACGCCAGCCGGCGAGGTCGGGCACGAGCACATCGCGTCCGAGGTGGAGCTCGGGCTCATCGAGGATCACCCCGCCGCTCGGGTCGCGGTCGAACGGCGCGATGTCCATCCCAATCCGCGAATGCGCGCGCGAATGCCGGCTCGCCGGGCGGGGCGAGAGATGGAGCTCGCCGGCCAGGATCTCGGCGACCTTGTTAGGCGGCGCGTCGATAACGTCCTGGTAGGTCGCTGGGATGATCTGCTTGGCCGATGTCATGACGACCTCCAGCGCCGAGCGTACGCGTCCGCCGCCGGGGCCGCCAGCCGTGAGGCACCAGCGCCGGCCGTGGGCTCGTCGAGCCCGGGCCCGCGGGCGGGCTAACGTCGTTCAGCCGTGGGCCGCGGCTCCGAGAGAAGGGCCCGTTGCTCCCTGCACGCGTCAGGCTCATAGTCTCTCGGCCACCGCTCTCCCGCAGAACAACCGGGTGATCCACACGATGACCACCACCGACCATCCGCTTCGCTACGAGACGCGCGCCGCGCTGGCGGCCCTGCCGTGGTTCGAGATCGAGGCCGGCGAGATCGTGCTGGCCGACCGCACCGTCGGCCCGGTCATCGACACCCACACGCACTATGCGCTCCCGAGCCTGTCGATCCACGCGATCGACATGACGCGCGAGACGCCCGACTCGAACCTGCTGATGGGCCCCTGCTGCGCCCACCACCTCGACATCCGCGCCAACCAGTGCTTCGGCCCGGCCGAGCTCGCCCACATGAAGCGCGACCTCCTCCTTGGCGCCTTCACCGGTCGCGGCCACCGCGCCGACCACACCGCCCCGAACCTCGCGCGCGACATGCGCTCGATGAACATCGTGCACGCCTTTGTCCTCGGCATCGACCTCGCGATCCCGAATCGCCACGCCCACGACACGCTCATCGCGGCGCGCGCGCGCTCCGAAGCGACCGGCTACGGCAGCGTCCACCCCCGCTCGCTACGCGCCCGCGAGCGCTTCGAAGAGCAGCTTCATCTCGGCGCGCGCGGCATCAAGCTCCACCCGCCCAACCAGCTCTTCCGGCCCGACGCGTGGTGCGCCAAGCGCATCTATCGGTGGTGCGGCGAGGAGGGGATCCCCGTCTTCTGGCACTGCGGACCCGCCGGTATCGAGCCCAAGATCTCGCAGGCCTTCGCGCAGGTGCGCTACTACGAGCGCCCGATCCGCGAGCTGCCCGGCACCGACTTCGTCCTGGGGCACGCCGGCTCGCTGCAACATCGCGAGGCCATCGCCATCCAGCGGCGCTATCCGAACGTGTGGCTCGAGATCTCGGGACTCTCGCTCGGCCAACTGAACGACGTCATCGCCGAGGCCGACACCGACCGCGTCGTCTTTGGCTCCGACTGGCCTTTCTACCATCCGGTGCTGCCGCTCGCGAAGGTCCTCATCGCCACCCAGGACCGACCGGTCCTGCGGCAGAAGATCCTCCACGACAACGCGGCGCGTCTCCTCGAGCGCTCCGAGAAACACCGCTGATCACACCGGACGCGGCGGCGCGCGGCCGCGCGAGCCTGCGCGAGACCGTTCCGCGATGGCATGCCCCGACGACGTGTGCTAGCGTACGCCCGTCCGCCTCGGCGGACATCGGGTTGGCGCCCTGGTCGGAAGCCTCTGGCGCGAGGGTGCGTCCATCCGGTCGCTCGCTGCTCTGTCGTGTCGGGACTGGTGGGTTCGACGTGGGCTCGACCTCCCCCGCGTGGCCATACGCTTCGCATGCAGGTGCGCTCGATTCGTCGGGACACCAAGGCGCGCGGGGCGGGCCCCGGGTCAAAGCGAGCCTGTCGTCCGGAAGTCTTGGCGCCGGGGCGCGGGTCCGACCGTTGGCCGCCTTCGAGCACGTCGGACGGTGTCTTGTGCCGGGGCGCCTTCCCCCTTCGTTGGTCGAGTTCACGCGGAAGGCGGATGCAACGTGGCCGAGCGCATCGAAGATCTCGAACAGCTGCGCGGGCAGTTCATGCACGAGCTGCAGCAGTCCCAGCCGAACCTCGCGCATCAAGATGACTACATGCGCTACTGGCACGCCGCCGAGCGCGAGGCCGGCCAGACCGACGACCTCGGCAAGCTCGAGAACTGGGTGCGGCAGCTGGCGCGCGACAAGGAGCAGATCCAGGCCCTCAAGCAGCGCGCCGAGGAGTCGGGTCCCGAGCACGAGGGTATGGCGATCGTGCTGCAGGTTCTGACCATGCTGCTCGAGATGCTCGAGGGCGTCGAGAAGCGCATCCGCCGCCTGCGCGACGAGCGGCGCGCCCTGCTGGCGGCGATCCTCTGGGCGGCCGGGCCGGGGGTCTTGCCCAAGACCGACGACAACGACGACAAGAAGAAGAAGGACGAGGCCAAGCAGACCAGCGCGATCCAGGACGCGCAGGCCCTGAAACAAGCGCCGCCCAAGGTCGAGCCCAAGAAGGAAGACAAGAAGATGCAGCGCTGAGCGCGCCCTGCGCGGCACGCCGCGCGGCGCCTGTGCGGTGCCTACGCGACGTCGGAGGCCGTGGAGATCAAGGCGTCGCGGGCTCGAACTGATTCGTGCGCACGCCGCTCACGCCGAAGATCTCGTGGCTCTCGGTGCCGCGCTCGCTCTGGCTCTGGACGACGAAGTCGTTCATGGCGCCGATGATGCGGTCCCAGGTGTAGAAGCGGCTGCCCTCGCGGCCCCCGGTCTCGGCCCCGCGCAAGACGTTCGTGAGGAGGATGCGCGCGACGTGCGGCATGTTGTGGAACCAGCCCATCTGGGTGTCGTTGACGACGTCCGCGCGCAGCCACCCCTGCGGGTCCTCGGGGGTCTGGTTGTGGGCGAAGATCTGCTTCGTATAGTACTCGTAGCTCCAGCACGAGCTCATGAGGAAGATCTGGTAGCGGCCCGGGTACATGCTCGCATCGTTGAGCACATTGAGGCTGCCGTAGAACGAGTGGCCGTTGTACACGACGATCTCGTTCTGCGAGACCAGCGTCTTGAACAGGTTCGTGTCGTCGTGCTGGAGGTCCTTGAGGACCTCGGGGCCGATGACGGTGATGGTCTCGGTGAGGCCGCTCACGACCCTCTGCAGCACGTCGCCCTGGAGTGCGTCGATCGCGCGGAAGCCGCGGTTCTTGAGGTCGCGCACGAGGGTGTCGCGGCCGTCGGTGCCCCAGTCCCATTTGCCCGGCTCCCAGTCGTGGTCGGCCGCGCCGAAGAAGAGCACGACGTCGATCTTCTGATCGGCGACGAGCTGGTCGTACTCCGGGTAGACCGTCTTTTGCGGCGCCAGATCGCGTAGCGTCAGGTGCGCCTCGACGCGGCCGATGCCGGCGGCTTCCATGGCCGTTGCGCAGCCTTCCTTGTTCGGGTCGTAGTAGTAGAAGTAGTTGTACGCCTCGGCCGAGGTCGCCTCCGCGTTGAGGCAGGCGAGGCCTACCTTCTCGGCCATCAGGTCGGGGCGATCCGGCAGGATGGCGCTGAAGGCGCTCGCCTTGACCGCCTCGAGCGTGGTGCCGGCCTTGGTCAGCTCCTCGGTCGAGACGATGCTCTCGAGCGTGCTCTGATAGGCGATGCGGAGCGCGTCACCGTCAAAGTCAACCGACACGACCTGCGCAGTGCTGCTGCTCAGGTTCATGTGCAGGGTCGAGGCGTTGATCTGGTTCTTGGCGAACTTGATCTGCGTGTCGAGAAGAGACTGGACGCGGTAGCCGCCGGCCAGGATCTCCTCGCGGTAGGCGATGCGCTCGGTCTCGTTCTTGCCGCCCAGATCAACGTGGAGCTCGGACGCGAAGACGCCCTCGAGCTCGACCGCGAGCGTCGACAGATACCCCGTGTCCGACTTGCCGTCGGGGGTCTCGGGGATGAGGTCGTCCTCGACCGCGGGCGTCGCGTCATTAGCCGCGTCCGCGCAAGCGGCCGAGCCGAGCGCCAGGGCGATGACGGCCGGCAGGCCGCCCCAGAGGAAGGTCGAGCGTGAGGTTCGCGGGTGTACGAGATCGAGGGTCACGGGCTGTCTCCGTCGAGGGTTGCCGTCGTCCGACGCGCGGTCTGCTACCACGTCAGCGACCGGCTCGCACGAAGGCGGTCGCGGCCGCGCGGTGTGCGGGGTTGCACGTCGCGGCGCCCCCGGTCGCGCGCGGTCGCGAGGGGAGCCGTGTGCGGTGGAGCCCCATCCGTGTTACCAACAGCGGCGAGTTGTGACGGGGCCCCCTCCCGCGAAGGGGCCCTGAAGGTGAACGCGATGGCCACGGCTCCGGCAGCCTCGTTTCTGGTCACCTTCGGCATGGGCGCCTTGGCCGGCGCGGTCCTTTGCGCGTGGCCGGTGCTCGTATGGCGGGCGATGCGTGACCTTCCGCGGCGCCGCGCGGTGACGGCTCGGACGGCCTGCGTCGCGCTCGCCTGGCTCGCACTCACGGGCGGTCTGGCCGGCGCCGGGGCCTTCGCGCGGCTGGACCAGGTGCCGCCGCGCCTCGTCTTCGCGATCGTGCCGATGTTCGTGGGGGTCGTCTTCCTGGCGCGTTCGCCCCTCGGTCACACGCTCGCGATGCGCACGCCGCTCTGGCTCCTCGTCGGCCTCCAGGCGTTTCGACTGCCGCTCGAGCTCGTCATGCACGCGGCCGCCGCGGAGGGCACGATGCCGCCGCAGATGACGTTCGCCCTCGTCGACGGCGCGTGGGGCCTCAACTACGACATCCTCACGGGCGCCAGCGCGCTCGTCTTGGCGCTCCTCGTCCGAAGCGGTCGCGCCGGGCCGCGTGCCGTCGCGATCTGGAACGTCGCCGGACTCGTGCTCCTCGCGGCCATCGTCGCCAATGCCATCGCGAGCCTGCCGATCATCGCCGCGTTTGGGACCGACGCACGCCACCTGAACACCTGGATTGCGTTCGCGCCGTTCGTCTGGCTCCCGACCGTGCTCGTCGGCTCCGCGCTCCTCGGGCACCTGCTCGTATTTCGGGCGCTACGGGCCGCGGCCCGCGCGGGCTCTCAGGGCTTGGGCGCGATGTAATACCGCAGCGCCTCGACCGCCTCGAGCGGCTCGCGCGCGAACGTCACCATCGCGCGCGTCTTCTGATCGAGCTGCGTCGCATCCGCCAGCGCGCGCACGACCTCGGGCCACCCCTCGCCCAGCAGCACGATCTGACGATACGGCGCATCCGGCTCGAGACCCCAGGCCCACACCTGCGTCAACACCGCGAGCGAGCGCAGATCCCCCGGCAGCACGATGATCGCATCGGCCAGCTCGAGCACGCGCTCGAGCGCCTGGAACAACGTCGGGCGCGTCTCGGTCTCGGCCCCGACCACGTCGAGGCGCGCCGCACCTGGCACCGCGATCGCCGCCACGCGCCCATCGTACGCACGCGCGTGACGCGCCACGACGGCCGCCGTCTGGCCCTCGCCCTCGACGATGATTGCGTACCCGAGCCGCGCCAGCTCGCGCCCGACCGCAGCCGCCACGTCCTCGAGCCGCGCGCCCCGCGCATCGCCGAACCGGGCCGGTCCCAAGACTGCTATCGCCGCTCGCTCGCCGTACACGCTGCCTCGCCCCAAGTCGAACAGGGACGATGCTCGTCCCAGGCGCGAATTGTCAAGCAAACCCCCGCGTGCTAACCCGCATGGCCGTGTTCTCCCGAATCGCGCCACTCGCTCTCTCCGCGCTCGTCGGCGGCGCTTGTCAGGACGCGAGCACGATGTTCGGCGGCGTCTGGGAGACGCCCGAGCCGTTCACCAGCGCGCTCTACGCGGGCAAGGTCTCGCTCGCCATCGGGCACTTCGGGCGCGAGATGACCGGCGTCGTGCATTTGCTCGACAAGGACGGCTTCGAGCTCGACGCGTGCCCGTGCGCGTTTCTCGAGCAGGAGGACCTCGACCTCGGGACTCGCGCGTTCGTCCTCGTCTCGCAGCGTTGCCAGGATGTGCGCTGGATCTGGCGGCTCGTCCTCGACACGCGCGGCCCCGTCGAGGTCCTCACGGGCACGGTCGAAGCGCAGGGCGCGGCCGAGACGGTCCCGCTGCGCCTCGAGCTGGTCGATCGCTTCGTGTCTGATCAGGACAAGGAGTGCGCCCAGCCGTGAGTGCGCGCCGTCCCATTCTCCTCGGGCTGAGCGCTGCGCTCGCCCTGGTCCCCATCGCGGCGCGACCCTCGCACGCGGCGGACCTCGACCCGCACGCGACCTGGGAGCCGCTCGCGGTCGGCGTCCTGCCGGTCACGTTTCTCCCGCCGGCGTCCCACGGCGCGTCCGCCCAAGCGTCCCGGGAAGAACCCGAGCTCGCCGAGCGCTGGCAGGGCCAGCTCGAGCGCGCCCTCGCGGCGCGTGACGCCGTCGTCCTCCACGGGCTCGACCCCATTCGCCAACGCCTCGCGAGTCACCCGCAGCTCCAGCGTACGGCGACCATCGCGCGCGAGCGCTTCGAGCTCGGGCTCGCGCATTGGCGCGAACTCCAGCTCAAGGAGGCGCTCGCCGATCTCGACCGCGCCCGCACCCTCTACCTCGAGGCGTTCGAGGACCTCGCGAACCCGTCCGCGCTGGCGGACGTCGAGCTCCAGCGCGGCCTGGTCCTGCGCGAGCTGAGCGACCCCGTCGCCGCCGACCTCGCCTTCCGCGCCCTCTTCGCGCTCGACCCGGGGCGCGAGATCCAGCATGGCTACTACGACGCCGAGACCGAGCGCGCGCTCCTCGACGCCGCGCGCGATGTCCGGCAGCGGCCCAACCCGCTCGCGGCCCTGTGGGAGCCCGAGCGCCTGAAGGCCGCGGGAAAGCTCGTCGGCGTCGACCTCTGGGCGTACGGGCTCATCCTGCCCGCCGTCGGCGCCGCCGCCGGAGGCACGCCGAGCGCCCCGGAGCTCGCGCTCGCGATCCTCGACCTGCGTCTCGGCGGCGGCACGCGCCTCATCCAGATCCCGCTCGGCGCCACGTTACTTGCCCAGGACCGTCTCGACCGCGAGCTCTCGGTCTGGCACACCTGCGCCCTCGAGGCGCGCGGCGCGCGCATGCCGAGGCGCTCCAAGTACGCATGGGACGTGGATCTCGGCTATGTCCACTCCGTCTGGATCCGCCACAGGCGGACGCGCGATTTTCTGCACGGCCCCGGCGCCGAAATCGGTCTCGCGTGGCGACCCACCCCAGGGCTCGAGCTCTACGCGCGCACAGCGCAGGTCGTCACGATGGTCGACTCGAACAGCGATCTCCTCGATGCCTTCACGGTCACGCGCACCACCCTCGGCGCGGGTCTCACGGTGGAGTCCGAGGGCGTGCAATTCACGCTGCGCGCCGGGCTCGACCTCGCGCTTTCCCTGTCGGACATCCACACGACCACCGATGTCGACTGCAAGTTCTTCGGCGCCGAGAGCGAGCGCTGCGGGGGGATCTTCCGGGCGAAAGTCCCGGCGGTCTGGTTCGGCTTCGACTTCGCGGTCGCCTTGCGCTTCAGGCCCGCGCGCACGTGGTTCGTCGCCTTCACCGCGGGTGCGGCCAGCTACGTCGTCGCGCCCGAGGCCGCGCGCGAGCTCAACTTTCCCCTTTACGGAAGTCTTGGATTCGGGCTTCCGTTCTGACCATCCCCGTGGCTCCGAGGTCCGTCCATGCGCGTTCGATCCTCCGCTTCGATTCTAAGTGCTCTCCTGGTCGCCTCCTTCGTGAGCGCCGGCGCGTGCTCGAAGAAAGACACGCCCGTGGCCGACGCTGCGGCCGCGACCACGCCCCCCGCCACGCCGACCGCGCCGCCGCCCGAGGCGACCAAGCCCAAGGAAGCGCCTGACGCGGGCACCGAAGCGCAGGCCGAGACGGCCGCCCCGCCCAAGCTCGACGGAACGCCAGTGGCGCTGGGCGCCCCGATCGTCCCGCCGTCGCAGGCGCCGATGGCCCTGACCGCGGTGCCGACCTATCCCGACGGGATCGTCGCGGTCGCCGGGATCCAGAGCATCGCGGGGCTCTTCGCCGATGCGGCCGTGAAAGACGGGCCGTCGGCGGCGATGGCGCTCGGGGCCATCGGCCAGCGCCTCGGCGTGCCGACGCTCGATTGGGTCGCGCAGGATAAGCCGCTCGTTTTGGCGATCCCCGATCCCAAGCAAGACCCCGACGGCTTCATCGTCGCCGTGCCGCTCGCGAACGCGGGCCTCGACGCGGCCGCGCTGGCGATGCCGGCGGGGACCGACACCGAGGGGCACTTCGCCAAGCTGGTCGTCCGCGACCGCGCGCTCTACTTCGACAAGCTCGCGACGCACCTGGTCGCGACGAGTCACAAGGAGCTCTTCAAGACGTTCGGCGCGTTCGTCAAGGACACGCTCGTCGCCTGGACGCCCGGTGACACGATCGTGCTCGAGTCCAATATCCAAGCGCTCATGAAGACCTACGCCGAGGAGCTGAAGCAGGCGCAGGCGATGCTGCCGATGATGATGGAGGGGATGGCGCGAAAGGGCGTGAAGCTGCCGCAGGGCGCCCAGATGCTGGCCCTGGTCGAGAAGCTCCTGAAGTTCAGCCAGGACATCGAGCGGGCGACGATCGGCGCCGACCTCCGCGGTGCCTTCCCGCGGATCGGGTTTGCGGTGGCGGCCAAGGAGGGCTCCGAGCTCGCCAAGGACCTCGCGGCGATCACGACGCCGAAGGTCACATGGCCGCCGAGATCGCAGCCGACGCATGGTTCTCGTTTGCGATGGATGCCTCGCTCGATCTCGGCTTCAATCCGTCGTCGCTCATCGAGGGGATCCAGGCCGCGCTCGAGCCGCAGGGACAGGCGCTCACGCCCGACGAGCTGCAGCGCCTGAGCAGCGTCGCCGAGAAGATGCACGAGCTCACCAAGGGCCCGTCGGCGTTCTGGTTCAGGGCCGAAGGAGCCCAGCCGTACACGGTGGAGTCGATCACGCTCTCGTCGGACGCGGTCGCGGCGCGCGACGCCCAGGTGGCTTTCTTGGATCTCATCTTCCAGAAGGTGTGGTCGATCGGGCGCGGCAAGATGATCGAGGCCGGCGTGCCGGCGGACAACGTTCCGGGCCCGGGCGACACGGGCGGGGTCATCGCGCTCGTCAACAAGCTCGCGGGCGCGCGCGGCTTCAACATCGCGCTGACCAACGGCGCGGTCGCCAAGGGGTTGGCGCTCGGGATCGAGTGGTCGGCGCTGCCGCTGCGTGGCCCCATCGCGCAGATCCTGCCGCTCGTCGTGGGGCCCAAGCTCGAGCTCGGCCTCGCCGCGGTCGAGAAGCGCCTCGCGTTCGCGCTAGGGCCAACGGCGGTCGCGCGCAGCGAGGCTCTGGCGAAGGCGACGACGCCCGCGGCCCCGCCGGCCTGGCTCGGCGACGCGGCCCAGAACGGCTTCGCGCTGGTCGCCTTCCGGCCCGCGCAGCTCGCCGCGCTCCTCGCCCAGACGCCCATTCTGTCCGGTCATCGCGAGGACATCGCGAAGCTGCCGGATGCGCCGTTTGTCTTGAGGGCGCTCACGGAGGGGCGTGCCCTGCGCTTCGAGCTCGCCATCCCACGCGAGCTCGTGACCGCGCTCGCGCTCTTCTTCTGAGCGACCCCCTGACCGTCTGATCGTCAGGACACGGGCTTGGCAGCCGCTCCAGCGGGCGCTGCCGAGCCCTTCGTTTTTCCGCGGGCCAGCGCGCTCTTCTTGTTGAACGTCAGGTCGATGACGAGCGCGATGACGCCGCACGAGATCCCGATATCCGCCACGTTGTAGGTCGGCCAGTGCATGAAGCCGAGGTTCATGTCGATGAAGTCGATGACGTAGCCGTAGCGGATCCGGTCGATGAAGTTGCCGACCGCGCCCGCGAGGATCCCGGCGAAGGCGACCTGGATGAACCATGCTCCGTCGGGCAGGCGACGGATGACGATGCCGATGACCAAGAACGCGCCGACCGTGAGGAGCATGAAGAGGACGTGGCGGATGTCGGGCGAGACCCCCTTCAAGAAGCCGAACGCGGCGCCCGGGTTCTCGGAGTAGACGAACTTCCACCAGTCCCCCATCACGTCGACGTGGTTGTCGGTCACGAGGAAGGTGTCGCCGGCGGCCACGCGCGTTGCCGCTGCGACGCCGCGATCGGTGCTCGGGATCGGGTGGATGCGTTGATCGGCGAGCAGCGCCTGGACCTTCTCGGCATCGAGCTTGCGAAACACCTCGGGTAGCCAGTTGGCAAACGTGCGGGCGCCGAGGGCCTCCTCGGTCAGGCGCGCAGCCTCGGCGCGTTGCGCGGGTCCGAGCGCGAGCTGGAGCCAGCGATCGAGGCGGTTGCGCTCCGCGTAGAGATCGAACCCGCGCGGCGCAAGCGACGGATCGTCGCGCCAGAAGACGTAGAGTCCGCGCACGCCACCGGGTGTCTGCACGACCGGTCCCGCGGAGGCAAAGAGGGAGTCGGCGGCCTGCCACGCGACGGCGGGCGCGAGGCGCTCCACGCTGCCCATGCGCAGCTGCAAGGTCGCGTCATCCCAGCCGAATCGCGCCTTCAGCACCTCGGCCACCGGGCGCCCGACCTCGTTGGCCTCGATGACGACCGGCACCGGGTGCGTGGGGCTCGCGAGGTTACCGTCCGCCCAGCCCTTGGTCGCCAGGTCGCCGAAGAGCCACAGGCCGAAGACCGCAAAGAAGCGAATCCATTTCTTGGTCGATGGGGTCAACAGGTCCTCCCGAATGAGCGCCGGCCGAAGCGGCGCGGCACCATAACGCCTCGGGCCGAGTGGGTCTAGCGCGCTTGACGCGCGCGCCCCGTAGGGTTAGCCCAACCAGGTGCGAAGCCCACGCGAGTCCATTGCCTTGTGCGTCGCGGCGCTGCTGGCCCTCGGCGCAGGGTGCGCCGCGACCGAGGTGGACCGGCTCATCAAGGCGACCGACCGCACGATGGAGCGGGCGAGCCTGCGCTTCGAAGCGCCTGTGACCGCGTCCGAGAAGGACCAGGACCTGGCACCGGACGGGGCCGCGGAGGGCCAGGATGCGCCGCGTCTGGCGCGCCCGAGTCACGCGGCGGCCTACCAGTATTGGACGGCGGTGGCGTATCTGGGCGAGACGCGGCGACTCCGGGCGCGGGCCGAGTTCGGGCAGGCGCTCGCGCTGGTGCGCGTCGCGCAGAAGGCGGTCGCGGAGGCCCTGCGACTGCTCGAGGCGCCATGAGGCCCGGGGCGCGCAGGGCGCGGGTGCTGGCCACGCTCATTGCGCTTGCGATGGGTGCGTGCGCGTCGGTGAGTGACGTCCGAGAGCGCGCCGCGGCACTCACGCCGCGCATTGATCCGGCCACGCGAGGCGCGAACGGATATTGTCCGCCCCGCGAGCTGGCCTTTGCCGCCGCCGAGCTGGCCTTCGCGCAGGCGGCCGCCGATCGCGCCGACCCCGGAGCGGCCGCGCGGCACCTCTGTGCTGCGCAGTATTGGACGCGCGCGGCCCAGGCCAAGACCAGCGCCTGCGCCGTGATCGCGCCGATTCCGCCCGAACCCGCCGAACCCGCCGAACCCAGCGACCTCAGCGACCTCATTCGTCCAAGCGCCCCCGGAGAGTCCCCATGAGCACCTGGAACGTCCTTCTCGCCGGCGGCGTCGGCTCCCGTTTCTGGCCGCTCTCGCGCGCTGGCTACCCCAAGCAGCTCCTCGATCTCACCGACCAGGGCCCGATGCTGCGCGTCACCTACGAGCGCGCCAAGAAGTTCGCGGCCCCCGACCACACGCTCGTCGTCACCTCGAAGAACCTCGTGCGCCAGGTCGCCGACATCCTCCCGGAGATCCCGCCGCGCTACATCCTCGCCGAGCCCATGGGCAAGAACACCGCGCCCGCCATCGCCTGGGCCGCCATCGAGGCGGTCATCCGCGACGAGAACGCGCGCCTGGCGGTCCTGCCGGCCGACCACTTCATCGCCGACACCAAGGCCTTCGAAGAGGACGTCGAGCGCGCCCTGGGGATCGCCGCGACCGGCAAGATCGTGACGATCGGGATCCCGCCGACCTTCCCCGAGACGGGCTACGGCTATATCCGCCGCGGCGCCGCGCGTGCCGATGGATCCTACGCCGTCTCGGCCTTCGTCGAGAAACCCGACGCCGCGACGGCCGCCGGTTACCTCGCCCAGGGCGGCTACGACTGGAACGCGGGCATGTTCTTCATGGGCGCGCGGACCTACCTCGAAGAGCTCGAGCGCTTCGAGCCCGACATGGCCAAGGTCATGGAGGACGCGGTCGACGTGCGCACCGCCTATCCGCATGTCCGCTCGGTCAGCGTCGACTACGCCGTCATGGAAAAGACCGACAAGGTCGTCGTCTTGCCGGCGACGTTCCCGTGGTCCGACGTCGGGACGTGGCACGCGATGTGGGAGCACCGCCAGCCGGGTGCGAGCAGCTTCCGGCGCGGCGACGTCTTCGAGCTCGACAGCGACGAGAACATCATCGCGGGCGAGGGCGGGCTCGTCTGCGCCATCGACACCCACGGCATGGTCATCGTCCACACGCCGGATGCGACGTTGGTGTGTCCGCGCGCGTCCGCGCCGCGCGTGAAGGAGGCGGTCGACGCGCTCGCGCGCTGGGGGCGGACGGACATCCTATGAACACGCAGATCTTCCGCGCCTACGACATCCGCGGCGTCGCCGACCGCGATCTGACGAACGAGGTCGCGTTCGCCATCGGCTGGGCCTACGCCACCATGGTCGCCGCGCATCGCGGCAAGGCGCCAAGCGCCACCACCATCTGCCTCGGGCGCGACTGCCGCCTGTCGTCCGATCGTTTGTACACCAACTTTCTCGGCGGCGTGCGCGCCGTCGGTGTGGCGGTCGTCGACATCGGCGTCGTGGCGACGCCCGAGCTCTACTGGTCTGTCTTCGCGCGCGCGGCCGACGGCGGCGTGCAGATCACCGGCAGTCACAACCCGGCCGACCAGAACGGCTTCAAGATGATGCTAGGGCAGGGGACCCTGCACGGCGACAAGATCGAAGCGCTGCGGGACCTCATCGCCTGCGACGTAGCCACCTGGATGGCCGCCTTCCGCGCACCACACGACCTCCGCGCCACGCCCTGGCCCGAGCTCCGCGCCGCCTACGTCGCCGACATCGCCGCCCGGCTGCGCATCGGCGCGCGCATGCCCAAGGTCGTGCTCGATGCCGGGAGCGGCGCCGGCGGTCCGGCCGGGCAGGCCCTCCTGGAGATGCTTGGTGTACCACACATCGCGCTCTACACCGCGATGGACGGGCGTTTCCCGCATCATCACCCGGACCCGACGGTCGAGGCGAACCTGGTCGACCTCATCCGCACCGTGCGCGCCGAACGCGCCGATATCGGGATCGCCTTCGATGGTGATGCGGACCGAATCGGCGTCGTCGACCACACCGGCAAGATCCTCTGGGGCGATCGCCTGCTGGTCGTGCTCGCGCGCGACGTCCTCTCGCGCAACCCGGGGGCGGCCGTCGTCGGCGAGGTCAAGTGCTCCAAGACGCTCTTCGCCGAGATCGCCAAGGCGGGCGGGCGCCCGATCATGAGCGCCGTCGGGCACTCGATCATCAAGGACCGCATGAAGAAGGAGGGCGCGCTCCTCGCGGGCGAGATGTCGGGCCACATCTTCTATGCAGAGCGCTGGTACGGCTTCGATGATGCGATCCACGTCATGGCGCGCCTTATCGAGATCCTCTCGCACACGGGCGCCTCGCTCGCCGAGCTTCTGGCCGACGTCCCCGAGACCGAGGTCACGCCCGAGATCCGGCTCGACTGCTCCGACGACAAGAAGTTTGCGATCGTGGCCGAGGCCGTCGCGCACTACCAGGCGGCGCATCCCGTCGTGGACATCGACGGGGCGCGCATCGACTTCGGCCACGGCTGGGGCCTCATCCGCGCCTCGAACACGCAGCCGGTGATCGTCCTGCGTGCCGAGGCCGAAACAGCCGCCGGACTGGCCCAGATCAGGGCCGAGCTCGAGGCGTTCGTCGCCGCCCGGGGCTAGCGATGAACCTCCGCGTCCTCGCCTTTGCGCTGCCTGTTCTCGCCCTTCACTGCAGCGACGAATCCTTGCAGGCCGACGCAAGTGTCGAGTCCGAGTCCGAGTCCGAGTCCGAGACCGAGTCCGAGACCGAGTCCGAGTCCGAAACCGAGCTCCCATCCCCATCCCCCGTCCCGAGCCTCGCCGCCCGCGGCTTCCACGAGCTCCGCGCCATCGTCCACCTGCACTCGGCCTTCAGCCACGATGCCTGCGACGACGCCGGCCTCGCCCCCGACGGGACGCCGAATTGGGACTGCATCCATCGCATGAAGCGCGCCCTGTGCGCCGAGCACATCGCCATCGCCTTCATGACGGACCATCCCGCCCACATGCGCGAACAGCCCTTCGGCGTCCTCCTCTACGCCGAGCCGCCCGCCGACGACGAGATCCTCACCAACGACGCGGGCGACCCCATCGCCGTCCGCATCGCCTGCGACGCGGGCGAGGGCGGCCCCGCCGGCACCCCGCTCGCCGGCAAGGTGACGCTGCTCGTCGGCGCCGAGGGCACGCACACGATGCCGATCGGCCTCGAGCGCCACCTCGATCCGCCCGAGCGCTACGGCGTCGCCCTCGAAGACACGACCCCCGCGGCCGACATCGACGCGATGATCGCCGCTGTGCGGGCCGCCGGCGGCTTCGTCGCCATCGCCCACTCCGAAGAGCGCGAGCTCTCGGCCGCCACCATCATCGCCCACGACCTCGCCGCGATGGAGCTCTACAACTTCCACGCGAACTTCGTGAACGTCCTCGGCACCAACGTCGCCGCGGCGCTCGGCGACCTCGATCCCTTCGCGGATCCGACCGCCGCCGTGCCCGCCCCCGATCTCGCCGCCCTCGCCATGCTCGCCAGCTACCCCGAGCCCGCCCTCGACAAGTGGCGCGCCGTAAGCGCCGCCCGCGCGATCACCGCGTTCGCCGGCAGCGACGTCCACGAGAACGGCACCCTCCCCGCACTCTGCGCGAACCCCGACGTCTGCGAAGGACTCGTGGCCGACTACCCGAACATGGTGCGCGCCCTCCAGACCGGCGGCCCGCTCATGCTCGGCGACGGCGAGCGAATCGACAGCTACGCGCGCGTCTTTCGCTGGGTCCAGAATCGCCTCTGGGTCTCCTTCGACGCGCCCGGCGCGGACACCGCCCGCGGCGCGATCGACGCCCTCGAGTCCGCATTTCAAGCGGGCCGCAACGTGGTCGTCTTCGAGGTCCTCGGGGACGCTCCCGGCGTCGCGTTGGTCGCCCGCGACCGTCAAGGCACGGTCATCGACATGGGCCAGACGGTCCACGTCGCCGACGGCGCGACGCTCTATGCGACGCTCCCGAGCGCCCCGATCCCCGGCCGAACCGCCACCTGGAGCGATGGCCGCGCGGCCGCCATGGAGGCCACCGTCTGGCGCACCGACCTCACCGGCACCACCGCCATCGCCACCTCCCGGACTCCCGGCGCCACGCTCGCCGTGCCGCTAAGCGCCGCGGGTAGCTATCACCTCGAGGTCACCCTCGTCCCGCACCACCTCACGACCGCCCTCGGCCCCGCCGCCGCGCTCGCCGAGAGGACCTACCGCTGGGTCGAGACGAACGCGATCCGCGTCGCCCCGTAGGGCGTCCGCGAGCCGCCGCCGTCATTCAGCCACCATGTGCCACCTTGTGGGGGGTGTGCATATGCTAACATCGCCCGGATGCCCCCTGCGCGCCCCGGACTCGCAAGCCACGCCGCCGTCACCCTTCTCGCAACCGGCGCCTGCGACGCCCAGGTCGGCGCTTCCTACCGTGGCGAGCCGCTCGCCACGCTCACCGGGACGGCCGCGCTGAGCGGCTCGCGGCCCCGCAGTCCGCTCGACGCGCGCGTCGTCTGGTACGATCTCCTCGGGCACCAGCAGGCGCTCGGACCCGAGGTGCGCTTGGATGCCGTGTTCCCGAGCGTGTTTCGCCTCGCCATCACGACGCCTCCGGCGGCCGCCGTGCTCAACGACTTCACGTTCGGCGGGCGCTTTCCAGACGAGACACGCATCGGCCTCGGGGTCCTCGCCGCGGTGCCGTTCGCCGCCGAGACGAACGTCGCCGCCGTCGCCGTCGCGAGCGCTCACGTCATCGCCTGGGTCGAGCGCGACGTGCGCCCCGGGACCGCGTCGGAGGCCTTCCTCGGCGGCCCGCTCGCGCGCGGCTTCTACGTGCTCGCGGTGGTGCCGAGCGCGACCTACCTCGCCACGCACAGCGAGCCCAGCGGCTGCGCCGAGCCGCTCGATCCCAATGCCTGCCCAGCGCCGTCGGGGGCCGCCGAGGGCTCCGACGCCTGGGCCGAGCGCGAGGCCTGCATCGAGGCCGCGCGCCGCGCCGCCGGGTGCATCGGACCGCGCTCCGGGGTCGATCGCCTTGCGCCGGACACGGGGTTCGACACGCAGCTGCTTCTCGCGATCGACGGCGCGGGCGTATCGCTCGCGGAGCCGAGCCTCTGGTGACATGCCACTCGAGCCCAGCCAAGGATCCCCGCGTGAACCCCGCTCCTGTCGCGCGTGCCCGAATTCGATTCGCCAGGGTCCAACCAGCTGAGAGGGGGCGACGAAGGGTCGCGCGGGCAAGCGCCTGGGGGGCCTTGCGGCAGCGCTGGGTCGCTGCCGGACGACCCCGCTCGAAGGGGGCTTGTGATGGATCGCTTGCGAGATCCCACGGCGGCGCGGCATGACGGTTGCGCCGACCGACGAGGGTGCGCGGCACAAGGTGGCCGAGCTCTACCGGGCGCTCGGGCACTCGGTGTTGCGGCGTGCGAGGCGCATCCTGGCGAGCGATGCGGAGGCCGAGGACGTGCTCCACGACCTGTTCCTGCGCATGGCTGAGCGCCCCGACGAGCTCTTGCGCGCGCGCGAGCCGGCCGCGTTTCTCTACGGCGCGGTCGCCCACGCGTGCCTCAACCGCCTGCGCGACGCCAAGAATCGCACGCGGCTCCTTGCCGATCGCGCAACGTTCCGCACGCCGCACGCCGAGCCGGACGGCGAGTCGACGGCCGCTCTGCGCCAGGTCCTCGCGACGATGCCGCCGGAGCTCGCCGAGGTTACGATCTACTATCACATGGACGAGATGACCCACGCGGAGATCGCGGAGGTCCTGGGCTGCTCGCGGCGTCACGTCGGGGATCTGCTCGAGCGCGCGCGCCGCTACTTTCCGACAGCGGAGGCGACGCCATGATGGAGCCGAGCGGGTCAGTCGGTTCGCATGTGTCGGACTTGGATCTGGATCGGCGCGCGGCCGGGACCGATGCGCCCACGCGTCGCGCCGAGGTCGAGGGACACCTCGCCGCGTGCGCCCGCTGCGCGGACCGCTGGCGCGAGGTTCAGGCCCAGCAGGCCACGTTTCGCGCGCGTCCGCTGCCTGAATTCCTGAACGGACCGGTGCCGGGCGTGACGGCGCTCTCCGAGGCGCGGCTGCGCGCGAAGCGGCCGGCGCGCTGGGTCGGACCGGCGCTGGGGGCGCTCGCGCTGGCCGCGTTGGTGTTGTTGGTCGCGCGACCGTTTGGCGCGGGCGGACCGGCCGCCGACGAGGGCGGCGTGCGCACCAAGGGCCAGGTCGGCTCGCTCCTCATGAGCCTCGTCACCGCGGAGCCGAACGGCGCTCGCGGATCCGCGCACGCGCTGGCACCGACGGGCGAGACGGTCCACCCCGGCGACCTCCTGCAATGGCGCGTGACGCTGCGCCAGGCGCGTTACGTCGCGATCCTGAGCCGCGATGCGGCCGGCGCCGTCAGCGTGTACTTCCCGGTGCGCGGAGTCATGCCGCGGATCGACGCAGGTGAGGCGCAGCCCCTCGGATCCGAGGTCGAACTCGACGCGACGCTCGGCGCCGAGACGATCTGGGCGCTCTTCTGCGAGGCCCCGACGGACCTCGCGCTCCTCCAGGCGGACCTCGCGCGCGACGCCGAGCGCGCGACGTTTCCGGCCGGCTGCAGCGTGGACGTGGCGCGCCTTCTGAAAGGCGCGAGGCCCTGACGTGGCGCCGATGCGCGCAGCCCTGGTCATCGCGTGGCTGACGCTGATCGCGCTCGCCCCCTCCGCCCGCGCCGAGCCGCGGTTCGCGCTCGTCTTCGGCAACGCGCGCGGCGACGCCGACGAAGCCGAGCTCCGGTGGTCGGCCGCCGACGCGCAGAAATTCGCGCGCGTCCTGCGCGACGTCGGTAACGTCCCGGCCGAGAACCTCGTGACGCTCATCGACGAGGACGCAGACACGGCGCGCCGCGCGCTCATCGCGCTCAACGAGCGCGTCCGCCAGGCCGGTAGCGCTGCCACCCTCATCGTCTATTACTCGGGTCACGCCGACGCGAGCGCGCTCCACTTCGGCCGGACCAAGCTGGCACTGACCGAGCTCGAGAGCCTCGTGCGCGGCTCGGCGGCGACCCTGCGCCTCCTCGTCGTCGATGCCTGCAAGTCGGGGAGCCTTACGCGCGTCAAGGGCGGGGTCGTGCGCGACGCCCCACCGATCCAGCTCGCGAGCGCCTTACCGGCCGACGGCGTCGTGTTCCTGACCGCCAGCGCCGCGAACGAGGACGCGCAGGAGTCCGATGCGGTCCGAGGCTCGTTCTTCACGCATTACCTGGTCAGCGGCCTCGTCGGCGCCGCGGACCGTGACCGCGACGGGACGGTCGATGTCGACGAGGCGTACGGGTATGCCTACGAGCACACGCTCCGGGCGTCGAGCGCGAGCGCGGCCGGACTGCAGCATCCGACCTACCGCCAGGAGCTCAAGGGCCGCGCCCCCTTTACCGTGACGCGTCTCCGCGACGGCAAGAACCAGGCGCTGTTCGTCTTTCCGCCCGGGCAAACGTGGTTGGTCTTCAAGGGCAGCGCGAACGGTCCGGTCCTGGCCGAGCTCGACGCGAACGACCCCCAGCGCGTCCTGTCGCTGCATGCGGAGCCGCTCTTTCTGCGGGGACGCGCGCCCGACGTCATGCTCGAAGCGCGGGTCGTACCGACGGTCGGTCAGCTCGTCTCGGTGCGCGATCTGCCGCTCGAGCGTACGCAGTACGCGCGCCTTGTGCGCAAGGGCGGCGGCGCCGGCCTGGGCGCGGCCAACAGCCTCGAGCTCGGCTACGATGTCGGCCCGTCCCTGAACAGCGAGGGCAGCGTCTGCCACGGCCCCTCGGCGACCTGGGTTCAAGCGCGTCCGAGCCTCAACCTCGCCCTCCGCGGGGCCGTGTGCTTCTCGCAGTTCGCGAACCGCGATCTCAGCGCCAGCGCGTACGCCGTTCGCGCCGAGGTGCGACTCCACCACGCCTGGGACCTCCGCCACGTGAGCTTCGAGCTCGGCGGGAGCCTTGGTGGCGCCTGGCTCCACGCGTCGTTCACGACCCAAGGTGTCGCCCCGGACCGCGACTCCGCGGCCGGGCGGCTCGAGCTCGGGACCGCCCTCGTGGCCGATCTCGCGCCGGCCTTCTATGTCCGCCTCGAGCTGGCCGCGGCCCTCTGGCTCTTCGAGCGCGACGACGGCGACGGCGCTCGCGTCGTGCCCCTCCTCGGGCCGGTGGGCGCGCTCGGGCTCGGCTACCGATTCTGATCGCCCCGCGTCCTGAACGCGCGCTGTTAGCATTCCTGCCTCAGGCCGTGGGGCCGGAGCTCAGCGCGGGGTGCCGCGACGCGTGGTCGCAGTCGCGCGGCGGGCGCTCCGCGGGCGCCTGCTCTTCGCGGCGTCGTACAGCGGCACGAGCGCTCGAATCGAAGCCGCCGCGGACGCAAGGGCAGTCCCCGCGTCGAGAGCGCCAGGAACGGCGGCCAGGGTGCGGGCGGCGCGCGCAGCCGCCGCGAGCGCCTCGCCAACGGAGCTGGCCCAGGTTTCGGCGCTGGCGCCGTCGGCCAGATCAGGGGCTACATGGTGGCACGCCGTGGCGAGTCGAAGCACCTCCTGCAGGGTCGTCACCTGCTCGAGCCGAAGCCTCGCGCGCAAAGGCATTACACCGGCGACCGCTTCGTCCGCATCGGGGTCGCCAGGCGTCACCCACCGGCCGACGACCTCGGCGAGCTCACGAGCGGCGGCGCTGACGGCACGGCTCCCGGCGCCCAGCAGCGCATGAACCCGCTCGCCCAGGCCCGATGCGGGGTCGCCCTCATTTGCCTCAGCGGCGAGCGTGCCGATAGCCGCGCCAAAGTTCGCGAGCTCGCCGACCGCAGAGGCTAGATCCGCGGCCTGGCGCCCCACGCAAAGCGCCCATCGACTCGGGTCGTGGCACCGATCACCAAGGGCGTCCTCGCCCTTGCCCTCCGCGAGCCACGCGCTCAGCTCGCACCACCAGCGGCTCTTCGCAAAGGCCTCGCAGCGCGCGCTCAGGGCCGCCACGAGCTCGGCATCGGCCGCACTCCCGCGCGAAGTCGACGCCACCCCAAGTCGCAAATGGCGCGTGGCGGGCAGGGTTCGAAGGCAGGAGTCCACTGTGGGACGCAGGTGAGATGCGCCGGTCATACGAGTTCCTCGAGCGCGCCAGGGATGCACCACTCGCCTACTTGGAACGCAGACGACAGCGCTTGGGCGCAGCTGGCGCGCGCGACCAGAGCAAGCGCTCGCGTATCCGTTCAGGCCCCCGAAAAGCTGGATCGTTTCGATCACTTGCAAGCAGGGGGATCGACAGCGTGATCGCGCCGTGCTGTACGGTCGCGCGTGGACGCGGAGAAACGGATCGCAGAGCTCGAAGCGCAGCTGGTCG
>SXGT01932161.1_pt1 | contig 45168 bp, 25 predicted proteins | sample 3176221 | NCBI WGS metagenome assembly SXGT01 (sample SAMN11356862, study PRJNA531348) | freshwater metagenome | isolation source: freshwater sample F1-120 | place: China: Fuxian Lake, Yuxi | collected 2017-12-25 | reverse complement strand
GTCGCCCCCCCCCCCCCCCCCCCCGAATCCTCTGAAGAAAAACCATTGGTGCACAATCGGCGCGACCATTGCGCGACACACGCCGAAATCGGTCATCCCCCAACCCAACTGGACGGGCCTCCAGGGTTAACGATCCCTCGGCGAACGTCGTTGCCGGACAAGTGTTGCCAGAGGCTGGGTACCGGGTTGCGGTCGTGGGTGGGCGGTCCGCAGCGGCTACGTCCTGCAAGGCGCCGACGCCCAGCTGGAACTCGCCAAACTCGCGCTCTCCAAGGACAAAGCCGTAGCACGCGAGCACGCCCCGCAAGCCAAAACCCTCGCCACCTGCGACGGCCCCCCCGATTACACCTACAAAGCCGCCGACGACGAAGCGGTCGCATTGCTGAAGCAGTTGGGTTAGTTCCCACCTGCAAAATGGTGTCGGGAGTGTGAACTCGCCGGTCTAGCTCAGGCGAATTGCAAAGTCAGTTGCAAAACGGAGTGATTCGTTTACGAGGCGGTGTGTCTCAGTATGTCCGTAAACGCATTTCAGTAACCAACGAAACCAAAAGGAGTTACGGTCAGAGAATTCGTTTTTCGTTTATTAATCGAGTGGGGGTGTCGGCGCGCGGGTGTGAAACTCGCAAGCGCAAGGCAAGTCATTTTCCGATGCCTACCCTATCCCGTAACCCAGAAGCAACCTGCCGATTAGCCGCTGATGTGTATAAATATACACATGAGCACCTTGTATCTCGGCAGCGACCCGCGCAGCCTGGCCGACAAGCTTGCCGAACAACTGGACGCACACGCCAAGGTCGACGACCTCTTCACGCCGACCACGATCGTCGTGCCCAATCGCTATCTGCGCAAATGGCTGCGCCTGTGGCTGGCGCGCAAGTCCGGCGTGGCGATCAATCTCCAATTTCAAACGCTGGAGGATGCGCTCTGGAAGCTGCTCCAGGTCCTCGACCCGGCGGCACGGTCTAGCCCGCCGGAGACGATCGATGTGAATAGCTATCGCTTGATGGTGCTGTCGGTCCTGCTATCGGAGACCGACCGCGATCTGGAGCCGCTTCAGCGTTACCTGCAAATCGAGGGCCCCACGCTCACGCGACTTTCGTGCCGGCGTGCCTGGTACCTGGCGGACCAGGTCGGGCTTTTCATTCGCGATTACGAGTACGATCGCCAGGACGCCCTCATCCAGCCCTGGCTGCGGCAGGAGTTGGGCCTCGGCAGCGCCAGCGACTTCTACCAGTCGATGGAACGCGCTCAGCGTGCCGTCTTCATGCACATCACGCGCGAGCCCGATGGCCGGCGCGCGGTCCTGAACCGCGTCGCCGAGCGGGCGTTCAAGACGTTTCCGCAATATGCCATGGAACGCATGACGCAGAGCGAGGAGCTCCCTCAACAGACCGTGGCTGCCGAGAATAAGGGGCATCGGCCGATCCATTTCTTCGGCTTCACCCATCTTTGCACCCTGCACGCTCAGACGATCTCGTGGCTCGGTCGCTGGTTCGATATTCGGTTCTACCATTTGAACGTCGCCCATCGCCTCGAGAACAGCGAGCAGGTGAACGATGAGGACTTGCTGCGCCGGTGGGGCAAAGCCGGCCAGGAAGCGCACGAAGTGGTCAAACCGTGGACGTTTGCCAGGGAAACGATTCCCGCTTCGCCACCCCAGAGCCGCTCGACGACCGTGCTGGCCCGCTTGCAGGAGCAACTCCTCGATGCAGCACCCGCGCAAGCGCGCAGTCCGCAGGATACCTCGCTGCAAATCGTCGGCTGTCCCGGCATTGCGCGGGAAGTCGAGACGGCATACGACAGCATCGTTCACAATCTGCAAAACGACCCGACGCTGCGGCAAACCGACATTGCCGTGCTTGTCACCGACATGTCGAAGTATCGGGCCACGCTGCAAGCGGTCTTCGAACGGCCGCCGCGCCGGCTTCAGTACAACTTGGCCGACTACAACGCGGCCGGCACGAGCATGTTCGGGCAGGCGGTTCTCGGCATGTTGGAGCTCGCGCTGGAATCGTTCTCGCGGTCGGCGGTCTTCGAAGTGATCCTGAATCCTTGTTTTCTCGCCCGGCTGGGCGTCGATCGCGGCCAGGCGATGAACTGGCTCGAATGGGCGGAACGGCTGGGAATCTTCCAGGGGTGGGATGCCGAGGAGAAGCACGGCCAGGGCTACCCGCGTTCGCCGCTTTATAGCTGGCGCCTCGGCTTGCAGCGTCTGCGGCTAGGGCGATTCATGGAAATCGCCGATGCGGACACGAACGAGCCGGCCCTACGTTTCGGGCACGTGATTCCGTTTGCGGACATGGCGAGCACGGAGCGTGAACAGCTTGACGCATTCTGCCGGGCCGTGGAGGGGTTGCTGCCGACGCTGACGCGTCTGCGCACGGCCACGCTCAGCGGCTCGCGCTGGGCGGCGGCGCTGCAACGGCTCGTGCATGAATTCCTCGACGTGCCAGCCGATCGGCCCGAGGAAGAACAGGTTCGCGACGAGCTGCTGCCGACTCTGGAGAAGCTCGCATGGTGGGATGCGTTTTACGACCAGAGGCAGAAAGGGGGCGGCCTGCCGCTGGCGCTCGTGCGCGAGTACGTGCAAAGTCAGCTCGACGTGCTTCCGGGCAGCCGGGGGGATTATCTGGTCGGCGGCGTGACGATTGCGTCGCTGGAGCCGATGCGGCCGGTGCCGTTCAGTGTGGTGTATGTGCTCGGCCTCGGTGAGGATCTATTCCCTGGCCCAAATTCGCTGTCGGCGCTCGACCTGCGCGGCGCACAGCGTCTTGCGGGGGACATTCGCCCCGCGGAGCAGCGGCTGTACGATTTTCTCGCCACGATCCTCTCGGCGCAGCGAAAGCTGTATCTTTTCTACAACAATCACAATCTTCAAAAGGATCAGCCGCTACTGCCGGCTGTGCCGTTGCAGCACTTGCAGCGTTACGTGAATCGAAACATCGTTGCGGCGCCGTTCCAGCCGATCGCGGCGCCGGTTCATGCGGACGATATCCGGTTTCTTGATGCTTCTCAGCAGCCGGCCTATCAGGACGTGTTGTGCCAAACACGCGACGCCGACCGCTGCCTGGCGTTGGCTGCCGCTCAACGCGACCGCCGCCTGGCGCTCGACCAGGCCAGGCTCGCGCAGTGGGAGGAAAAACGCCGGCAGTACACGGTCGATTTTTCGATCCACCCTGTTTCGCCCGACGCGCCTGCAGTCGCCAGAATCGTCTCACTCGCCGAGCTGAGACGATTCCTGTACATGCCGGCCCAGGCGTCACTGCGTCGGCATCTGCACGTCGAGGAGGAGAAGGAGGAGGAGGAGCAAAGTATCGAAGACGACGAACCGCTGGTGACGCCGGAGCAGGATGCGCGGGGGCTGGTTCGGCGTAGCCTTCAGCAATTGGTTCAGACGGCGGCACTCGGCGATGTGCAGCAAGCTCTGGCGAGTTGGAATGAACGCTTTCAGTCAGCCTATGCCGATGCGCGCCTGCGTTGCCGGGTGCCGGACGAGGCGTTCGGCGAGATCGATCAGGCATCGCTGCACGCGGAGTTGCAGGAGCGCATCCACGGTCAGGGCAAGCTCGAACCGTTTCTGCGCGAGCGCGCCGGCATGACGTTCTGCGGTCCCGTGCTGGTAGGCGAAAGCCTGACGCCGCTGGGCGCACGAATGTGTTTTCCAGCGATCATGCTTTCAGCATCGGGAACGCAGAACGGCGCCGCGAGTGGCGACACCTTAGCAGATACGATTCGCCTCGTCGGCTGGACCCCATTCGCCTGGCAGGCGCCGGGCCGGCTGGAGATCATGATCGTCACCACCGGCAAGGAAGTCGACGGACGTGAGATCTCCTCGGCGATGCTCGAACCGGCCCTGTTCCACCTCGCACTCCTGGCCAATGCTTCGCCCAACTCCGACGGCATGTCCTCACAGCGCTGGGTTGGCGAGCGCGAAGTGGCGCTGCACGTCGCCCATAGCAATGGCATCACGACCTGGATTCATCCGCCAGGCAGCATCACCCCGGCGGAGGCACTGGCCTACCTCGGTGACCTGACACGCGACTTTCTCGACCCCTTGCAGTTCGACCTGCTGCCGCTGGCTGCGCTCGCGGACAAAAAGAACAAGGACATCCAACTGGCGCTGCACTCGGATCAAGCCAGCCAAATGACGCCCGAGGATTTTTTGGCTCGACTCGAAGAAGTCGTCGCCGACGCGCGCGAGAATCCATTCGGAGGCATCAAGATTCCACCGCTCGTGGAGATGGTGAAGGCTCAGATTCCGAAAGATGCTCTCGCGAAGGTACGACGCCGTTTCCACCTCCTCGATCGCGGACCGGCGCGCCTGCGCCGGACGCCTGCGGTCGTCAAACCGAAACGGACGGCCAAGAAATGAATCAGTCCCGCACTTCTGTTCAGGACTACGACCTCGGTCGGCATGCGGTCGTGGAAGCATCGGCCGGCACGGGCAAGACTTACACCATTGAAAAGCTGGTCTTGCGACTACTGCGCGAGGAGGCCGTTCCGCTCGACAGAATTCTCATTGTCACCTTCACAGAGAAGGCCACTGGCGATCTCAAGCGACGCCTGCGCGATACACTGGAGCGTGCCCTGCAAGAACAAGACGGAAGCACCGGGCCGCTCAAGGATGCCGTTGATCATTTTGACCAGGCGCCCCTATTCACGATCCACGGTTTTTGCCAGCGCATGCTCCAGGAGTATGCGCTGGAGCAAGGACACGACCTCCGCGCCGAGCTGGTCGAGGACTTCGATCTCCTCCCGATTCTGCTGCGCGAAATCCAACGCAAGGACTGGCGCCGCGTTTTCGGGTCCAAGCTTCGCTCTGTCCTGGAACACGCCGGCTATACCCCCGCCACTGCAAACGAATGGGATCGCAAGGTGATCGACATAGCGAAGTCCTTCAAGCCTCGCTGCGGCCACCAGCTACGACCCGAGTTCCGCCCCCAATGGTGGCAACACCTTAATAAGGCCGACTCAGCGCCGGCTGGCCAGCTCGAGATCTTTACCGTTCTCGCCTTGCATGAACAGATGCGGGCGTGCAAACGCCAGCGCGGCCAGCATAGCTTTGACGATATGATTGCCGCCTTCGACGAGGCGCTCGATCCGCACGAGAATCCGACCGCGCAAAGTTTCGTCGATGCGCTTGGGGAATGCTTCCACTACGGCATCGTGGATGAATTCCAGGACACCGACCCGCTGCAGTGGCGCATCTTTCGGCGCATCTTCTGCGACGGCGGCAAATCAAGGCTCTTCATCGTTGGCGACCCGAAGCAGGCGATCTTTGGCTTTCGCGGCGCCGATCTGCCGACCTATCTTCAAGCCGCCAAGGAGATGGTGGAACGCTTCGGCGCCGCCTCCGAGCCGTTACTCGAGAATTGGCGTTCAGACACCGATTTGCTCGATGCCCTCAACTGCGTCTTCGGCGACGGCGACTGGTTTCCCAAGGAGACGGGTATTCGCTATCAGGTCGTTCACTCCCCCGACGACGACAAGCGGCAATCGCGCGTGGCCGAGGACCGCACCCGCCGCGCAGCCTTGACCCTGGTCGATCTGACGCAGAACGAACGCATCAAGCTTGCCCAGAAGCAGTTCGCGCGGTTTATCGCCTACGAGATCGATCGGCTCCTGGCGCGTGGGGCCAAGCAATCGCTTCTGTCGTTCTCGCTCAAGAACAGGGATCCGAAGCCGTTAAACGCAGGTGACATCTGCATTCTGGTCTTGAAGCGAGCCGAGGCGGACGCGATCACGGAGGCCCTCGATGCGGCCGGCATCCCGTCTACGTTTTACAAGCAGGCCGGGCTTTGGCATTCCGACGAAGCGATTCACCTGGAGGTTTTATTGCAATCTCTGGCACGCCCCGACGACCCCGCGTCGTTACGCAAGGCGATGCTCACTTGTTTTTTTCGGGTTTCGCCTGCTGAGCTGGCGCAGACGCCGGACATTCCAGTGCAACATCCAGCCCGCCAGCTCTTTCAAAGCTGGCTCGCCTGCGTCGAAAACCGCCAGTGGTCCTCCCTGTTTCGGTCGATGCTCGAAGACACCGGCTTGCTGTTTCATGCCCTCGGCACCGGTGACGCAGAGCGCCGATTGAGCAATCTCCGGCAACTCCTGGGCGCGCTCGAACAGGCTGGGCACGGCTCGAGTCTCGATCTCCTTGGCTTGCTTGACTGGATTCGCCAGCGCCGGCAGCAGCGCGACAGCCGTGAATCCGACATGCATCCCGACGAGGCCGGACGACACAGCGTCAAGATCATGACGATCCACGCCAGCAAGGGGCTGGAATTTCCGATCGTCTTCCTCGGCGGCGGCTTCACCAAGGGAAAAAGCAACAGTGCCATGGCCACCTATCGGGACGATTTAGGGCGACTTGTCTTTGATCTGACGCCCAATGCCGACGCTCAGGAACGTGTTGCTCTGGAGAAGCTATCCGAGTACCGCCGGCTACTGTATGTGGCGATGACGCGGCCAATCTTCAAGCTTTACTTGCCGAAGGTCAAGATTCCGCGTAGCTCGGGCGGATACCTGGGTCCGATCGGTACGATCCTGCATCCAGCTCTGGAGCAGGCCTGCCCTGACAAGCTCGGACCGCTCATCGCGGATGTTGTCGTGCCGCCGCTGTCACTTCGCGTTGATAGACCTAGCGAACCAGCTCCGACCGCCGCGCCTGCGACTGCGCCAATCGCTTTTGCAGGGGCGCTGTTTCCGAAGATCGATGCCAATCTTAGTAAGCGGCGCATTGTCGTCCGTTCGTTTTCGAGCATGGCGCGGCATCATCTCACGAACCTCGGCGAGGGGTCGAGCTTCGGCGAGCAGATGCCTCTCACCGAGGACGAGACGCCGACTCCGGTCGACCAGGATGACCCCTTGCGTGGCCCAGTGTTCGGCGACATGGTCCACAACGTTTTGGAAGCCATTGATTTTGCCGAGGTCAGCCGGGCCGAGTCGGCTGATGATCTCTGCCGGGCCGGAACCCATGCTCGGAAGCTGATCGATCAAACGATCAAGGCCAGCGTGGCCAAACTGCAGTCGCGCCTACCGATCGAGCAACTTGCGGGAGCTTGCCGACAGCAGATCGCGACACTGGTCTGGCAGGCGCTGCGTACGCCGCTGCTAGAACTCGGCGGCCCCCTGTGCGAGATCCCGGCGCAGGATCGTCGGCCCGAAGTCGATTTCCTCTTTCCTGAACGCACTGGCGCTCCCGCGCCGGCAGACATCCGCTGGGAAGAGGGTTTCGTCAGCGGCTTCATGGATTTGCTTTTCCGCAAGGGGGAACGCTACTACCTCCTCGACTGGAAAACGAACCTGCTCCCGGCCTACACTTCGGAGCAGATCGAACGCAGCATGGCGGACTCCGACTATCATCGCCAGTATCGGCTTTATCTTCACGCTGTCAGGCGCTGGCTTGAGCGCATACACGGTCCGAAGTTTTCGTTTCTCGATCGCTTCGGCGGCGTCTACTACCTTTACGTGCGCGGCCTGAACGGCCGCGACGATACCGCGGGAGTGTATTTTCATCGCCCAACCGAGCAAGAGCTGGAGTTGGGCGCACTGTTGAACCCATAGGGCGGGTCGAGCGCAGCCAGGCCCAACGTCGAGTGTAAACTGAAACACGATTCTCATGGTGTGACGTAAGAACATGGCTCAGTCGTTTGAGTACTTCCATTTCCTGAAAGAAATCTTCCCGAAAGCGGGTCCCGAGTTGTTGCGCCTCTTGCAGGGCGCTGCCGAAAACGCTGGGTTGTTGCGTTCCGATTTCTACACGATTCGAGACTGGCTGGAAATCGCCGGCTATCGCGATCAGGAAGCGGCGCACGCCATCGTCCTGTTGATGCTGACCGCCCTCGAGGAAGGTAGCCTGTGCATTGAAATCGACGAGACCTCGCTGCTGCAGCGCCTGCGCGACTTCGTAGCGGAGCCAGATGCCACCGCCTGGTCCAGGCAGATTGTGGGTGCTCCCGCCATGCCGAATCTGATCGGCACGTCGGCGTGCGATCACAAGCCGGTCATCGCCTGTGCGGTTGGAACGCGGCGATTCCTCTATTTCCAAAAGTATCTGCGTGCGGAACTGGATTTCCAAAAAGACCTGACGGATCGGCTCGGACGAGGCTCCGAGTCCGCGCGGGCTGACTGGGAGAAGATTGCGCAGGAAGTCATGAAGGAACAACCGCTCCAGCTCGATGGCGATCAGCAACGCGCCCTGGGAACGGCATTGGTCAACAACTTCGCCATCATCTCCGGCGGGCCGGGAACCGGAAAGACATCAATCGTGCTAACGCTGCTGCGCTGTCTGGTACGCGGCGGCTACACCGTTGACCGCATTGCCCTGGCGGCGCCGACCGGACGCGCCGCCCAGCGCCTTTCCGATTCGCTGCGTGCCGGTCTGGAACGTCTGCCTGCCCCTACAGAGACCGACGCGAGCCTGCACACCCTGGCCGCGACGACGCTTCATACCTTGCTTGGCTTTCGCCCCAAACAGAATGCCTTCAGTCGGCACTGCGAGAACCCCATCCCGGCCGAGGTCGTCATTGTCGATGAGGTCTCGATGGTCGGCCTGGTCCTGATGGCGAGTCTTTTGCGAGCCCTCGCCCCCAAGGCCAAGCTGATTCTGCTCGGCGACAAGGATCAACTCCCCTCCGTGGATGCCGGCGCCGTACTCGCGCATCTGGTTCCGCTTGCTGAGCCCGCAGCGCAAGCGGGGAGTCCTTTCGTCGTGGCCGCGGGCGCGACGGTGTCGTTGCAAGACCGCGTCGTGCTGCTGCAAACCAACCACCGCTCGGAACAGAAGATCCGCGAGGCGGCACACGCCATCAATGGACAAGACATTTCAGTTGTCGATCGTTTGCCGAACCTCAAATTCCCCCACCTTGCCACGGCCGCAGAACGTTGGAGCCAACTGGAAAAGGACGGGGGCTGTTGGCTGCTCGAACAATCGCTCGCAACGGCAAACGAACTGCGTGCGTTTCTGCAACAATGGGCCGAGCAGGCGTACTTTCGCAGCCAATTCGAAGGAGCCACATTTGCGGAGAGGCTCGGCGCTGCTTTTCTTGACGCGCCCGATGCGGACTCCGAATGGATTCGCCCGCTCTTTCGCCTGATGGACCGCTTCCGCCTGCTGACTTTGGTGCGCGACAGCGCCTGGGGTTGCGATGAGATTAACGAGTTTCTCGAACTCCATTTGCGGCCACGCCTCGATGGCAACGCCCGAACGCCGCTCTTCGCAGGCGCCCCGATACTGATTACGCGCAACGACAGCGCCCGTGGATTATTTAACGGCGACGTCGGTATCACGCTGCGCGATCGTGCGGGGGGCTTGCGCGTGTTCTTTGAACGGCAGGATGGTGCTGTCTCATTTCCCGCCGAGTCCCTGCCAGCGCATCAGCTTGGGTTTGCGTTGACTGTACATAAGAGCCAGGGCTCGGAATACACAAATGTGATGCTCGTTTTGCCCCCCAAGGCAGGAAAAAGGCTTCTGACGAAAGAGCTGATTTACACCGCAATCACACGCGCCAAAACGCTGGCGGTGATATGCGCTGCCAAGGACGTGCTCAAATTCGCCATCGGCCGGCGCATTTTGCGCGAATCCGGGATTTGCTCTCCTCTCGCCTGCGGGGGAGAGAAACTCAAATGATCGGCAAGTTCAACAACCGCTGCGCATTGCGGTAGTACACACTTTCGAGCACATCGTCTGGCAATTGGAGCCCTCGCAAGACCGGTGTCGCAGGTCCACCTTCAGTGGCCGTATAATCTGCGTCCGCCACCGGGCTCGGGCCAACCCAGTCGCTTTCCCACAGGGTGCGCTGACACCAGTACCGACTCACGTAGTGCTCGCGCGTCAGATGATGTCGTGTTACCAGGTCGGTCCCAAACAGAAATCGATCGGGATATTTCGTGAGGAGAGCGCGATGGGCCTCGGCCCTCGGCGATACCTCGCGCACCTGCCATTTCGTCGCGCTGGTATCAATGTAGAAGCACGGATATTTTTCCAGCAACTCTTGCAAATGATCGGGATGCTCGGAGTCGCCAGCCATGTGGGCGCCGATCCAGATGAGGTCGGGGAACATTTGCATCATACGCTCCAGGCCGACGTATTGCTCCGGCTTGGTGCCAAACTTCGCGGCATCGGCGTAGACCGTCTTGAACCAGGCATCCGGATCGGCAACATGCACCATGACGAGCCGCACGCCCGCCGAGCGCGCCCGCTTGATCGCCTCAATCCGCCACGGGGCGTCGATGATCAAGCCCCGTTCGCGACCGCGCGGAGCGGACCAAAGCTTGACGACCTTGATCCCAAGTTCCAGGAAGCGTTCCAGGTTCCGCATCGCTTCGTCGTCGCTTTCATCGGCGGTGCGTTTATTGATCATCGCGTTGAATTCGAGCCCAGGGCCAAAGCGCTCACGTAAAGGCGTCACGTCGCCGTGGGGGCACATGGTGACGGTTTGCGTGATGCCGAATTCCTGACCGACCGCGAGCATCGTTTCAGCCTGCTCGATCGATGCGCCGGGGCCCGTGCCGGTGGGCGGCCCCGTGGGCGGATCTCCTGGCCTCGTGACCATGACGTGAGCGTGGAAGTCGATGATCGGACCCTGCCAACGAAGATGCGGGCGCTCCGCGTAGTCGATGCCGGTGACATTGAATTCGGGTGGGGGTGGTGACATGTGAATTCTCGGTTTATCCGCTCGGTCAAGTCGAACGCCCAGCAATCAGGTGGTACACAACATCCCGATCTCGCCGCTTGCGGCTTTACGCTCGCAAGGCGCCATGCGAGTGAAAAGCGGCAACATCGAGCCTGGAAGTTGTAATGCGAACAAGGCCAAACGGCCGCCTAAAACACCACGGGCTTGCCAAGGGCACGGCGAGTCACGGTGAACTGCCCGCCGTGCATGAGCGTGTGGTTGGCGGTCAAAATCAGCAGAGCGCCTAACGTGGGGGCCCACTTTGCCATCGAGCCTTTTGTCGGAATATCAAAATCGCTGTCGGAGAGCTTGTCGACGGCGGCAATCGTCACGCCCCGTACCTTGCCGAACCAGTCGAGGTATTGCGCCTTGGGAAGATATCCCTCGGCGGGATCCGTTTTGCCCGTGCGGTCATTGCCCAGGCTCGCGATGGGAGCGGGAATATCGGGATATTTGGCGCCAGGCAATTCGCCTTCGAGCAGGAATTTCTCCGCCGTGATGAGATGGGCAAGCTGCCAGGCGATATTATTGGCGCTCGCAACCGGGCGCGTCGTCAGCTCGGCGTCCGTGATGTCCCCCAGGAACATCTGCAACGTGTCTTGTGTTGAAGAAAGAGCGATCTTCACAATGTCTTTCGCTTGCATTCGAAGGTCCTTTCAAGTCAAAATGGGTAGTACTGTTGCAAAACAGGGCAGCCTCGCAGCGCTCGACCCACCCCACACCTATTCATTATCCGCGTTGACCGGGGTTCACGGAAAGTGCCTCGCGCAAACGCGCGATTTCTTCCTGTTTGCGAAAAGTCCAGTCGGAGGCGCTGATGCGGTGCAGCTTCCAGCCCAGGCGGGCAAGCATCTCCGGGCGCAGGCGATCACGATCGCGTGCCGTGGCCGCCTGGGCGTGCATGGTGCCGTCAAACTCGATGCCGAGGATGAATTGCCCGGGTTGTTTCGAATCGCGTACGCCGATATCCAGCCGGCACTGCCCGCAGCCGACAAACGGCGCCGCGTCGAAGCCGAGAGCTTTCAACACGCCGAGCACATCCTCGTGCATTCCTGTGAGCGGCATCGGGGTCGCATCGCCGTCGTTCACAATTGCACTGATGCCTCGCTCTGCGAAATCAAGATAGCGGCGCAGATGCAGAATTCCCTTTGCCTGGGTATCGCCGAGATTGAGATCACGTGCCCGGATCGAACTGACGACGATGAGCCGTTGCCGGGCGCGTGTGACAGCCACGTTGAGGCGGCGTTCGCCGCCATCGCGGTTGAGGGGGCCAAAGTTAAGCTCGATCTTCCCTTGCGCATCCCGGCCGTAACCGACACTGAGCAGAATAACGTCGCGTTCATCCCCCTGGACCGTTTCGAGGTTCTTGACGAAGAATCCTTCGAGTCGATCGTTTTTGACGAATCGCTCGAGGTCGGGCTGTTCACGCAGTTGGCGTTCGATCTCGTCCTCGACGGCGTCCATCTGGGCGTAGCTGAAGGCTATGACGCCGATCGTTTTTTCCGGAGAAGTGCGGAAATGTTCCAGCACGATCCCGGCGACGACCTGAGCCTCACGCGGATTGTCACGCCGCCCGCCACGATCGTAAACGCTGTCGGCGACGTGTTGAAGCTGCACTCCGAGCGTCGGATGCTGGAAACACGCTGACGGGAAGGTGACGAGCGCGCTATCGTAGAAGCTCTCGTTGGAGAAAGCGATCAGATGCTCGTGCTGGCTGCGATAATGCCAGCGCAGCATCTTCTGCGGCATGCCGGCGCCGAGGCATGCGTCGAGAATGCTCTCGAAGAGCGGCGTCTCTTCCTCCTCGACACCATCGTCGGCGTGCTGCTGAAAGAACGTGGTGGGGGGCAACTGCTGGTTGTCGCCGGTAATTACGAGCTGTTTCCCGCGGTAAATGGCGCCGACGGCGTCTTCCGGCAGGATCTGCGACGCCTCATCGAAGACGATCAGGTCGAACTGTGCCTTGCCAGCTTCGGCCGGGAGAAATTGACTGACCGACAGCGGGCTCATCAACATGCACGGCTTCAGTTGCAAGAGCAGGGTCGGTATCGCATCGAAAAGCTGCCTGAGCGGGAGGTGCTTGGTTTTCTTGTACGCTTCCTTCATGAGCAATGCGACTTCAGCGTCCTCCCCCTCTCGCTTCGATTGAAGTGGATCGAGAATCGCTGTAATGCGTGCCGGGTTCTGCTGAAGAATACGCCGGTCAATTTCGCGAAATTCCTTCAGTACTTGCTCGTGTTCATTGCGCCGGTAGTGTGCCAGGACGGGATCCTGCTGGAACATCGCGTCGATCCAGCCGCTCCAGAACGCTTTCAGGAAGAGATCGACGACCTGCTCGCGCACAACATCCTGCTGCTGTAGATGGTCCCAGAATTGCTTGAGTCCCAGATGCCCGAACCGCTCGGGGAGGTAACGCCAGTCCACCCAGTCGGCAAGTTCGCCCACGCGATCCCGCCATTTGGTGAGGAGGTCGAGCACCGTCTCCGGCGAATGTTCGCGCAGTGCCTTGCCATTGAGCTGCGGACCCGGCGCATCGTAGCGTAGCTCCAGGCTGTGCAGCGCATGTTCATATTGCTCCAAGGCCTGGCGTAGCTCGCGGGAAGACGGCGGCGTCCCACCAGCAGCCGCCAGCAGGGCCTCGCTCGATACGGCGGGGAGTTTGAGATCGCCTTGCATCGCTCCGAGCCGCTCGCGGAGACTGCGCGCCCAGATAATTGCCTTGCGCAGGCTATCCCAATCGGTCCCCACGCCTTGAAATGCAGGGCCGAACTGTTTGGACCAGCGCTCCGCCTCGGTCGCTTGCGATACCTCGAACGCGAGCAACTCTTCCGACTGTCTCAGTTCGGCGACGAAAGTTTGCATATCGATCGGCGGCGTGCCCCCGAGCACGGAGTCCGCGAGGCCTGCAAACTGATTGAGCGATGACTGCACGTCCTTCGCATAGTGCGTCAGAGCCGAGAGAGAGCATTCGTCGAATCGATCACCAACGCTTTGCAGGCGATCCATCGGAAGTAGTGCCTGCACTTCCCCGGTAAGGTGCGACCAGGCCACGAAGGACTCCGTCAAGCGTTTAACGGCAGCGCGAACCTTTTCCGGGGCCGAGCCCGCCGTCAAGGCCTCCAGACATTTCGCGGGAAATCGGCTGCACTCGAGCCGCTCGGCTAGCTCGTGGGCTTCCACCGCATGGCGCACGGCTTTTTCGGCCGTGTCGATTTCGGTGTCGAGCCCTTTTTCATAACGGCCCAGGAGTCGAGCACGTTGGGGCTGATCGGCCTGGAGCTGCGCCCGGTCAGCAACCAGCTGGCCGCCGAGTTGCATGTCGTGAGCAACGGTGGCCGGCAGATCCTCCATCGGCCGACACTTCGCGATGGCCCGGCGATCCTTGCGGTACTGCCAACTAAGAATGCACCACCAGCTTTGATACGGGCCGGCATAAGCCTGACCGATACGCAGGAGATCGAGTTCGAAGAGCTTCGCGTCGTAGATCTTCAACAGATGTTGCCGATTTTGCTTGTAACGCAAAAAGGCCGTCTTGGACGACACAACGGCTCCCAGAGCGTCCTTGGCAAGTTCACGACTTTCAAGCCAGGCTTTGTCGGGCGGCTCGTCACTGATGCCAAGATTGGCCAGGCGAATGAAAGCCCGCAGCGCATCCACGGATGGATCGAGCTTGATCTCGCCGGCGCTGACCGCGGCGCTGGACCCGGCGCCGACCGGAATCGGCAAGGATAGCCATTTCTCGACCGCCCGCAGCTCGGTCAGCCAACCTGGGATTCGCTTCTGCGTCTCCGCAGCCCATGCTCGCAGCTTTTGCTGGAGCTTGAGGAAATGGGCGCCCGCCTCATCGCCGGGCGCCAAAAGTTCACTGGAATTCTTCCAGGCTTGTTCGATCTTCGCCGCCGATCCGATCGCCAGCTTCCAAAGGGCTTGGCCGTACCGATCCGTCAGAGGTTTGCGTGCTTGCCCGAGACGCTGCGATTGCTCGGCGCACTTTTCAAAATCGGCAAAGAAAGCGGCGAAGTCCGGCGCTGTCAGCCAGTGCGCCAGCGTATGGGCCGGGCGTTTCTCCAGCAAATCGCCAAGTTTCAGTAGGTCTGCGGAATCGCCACGAACGCCAAGCTGGTTGGCATACTGCTCGGCAGCGGAGCGCAGCTTGTCGTCCCGGGCGCGCACACGATCGATCAGGCTGACAATCTCGTCACGCAGTTGCAACGAATAGCGGTCGGCTTTGAAGCCACGCCAGGGATAGTTCGTTTCGGTGCGGATGTGCCAGTGATGCTGCAAGCGTTGCAGAAGTTGCTTTAATTCGTCGAGATGACCTGGCGTGAATTCTGCCAGCACCAGTTTCATCGTCGCGTCGCCGCTCGGACGAAGGGCAGGAAGGCCAAGAGGGACCATCGGCAACCCTTGCCAGCGAGGCAACTCGGCGAGCGCCGCCCAGACGCTCTGTTTCATCGGCTCACGTTTCTGGTGCAGCGCATGAACATGGCGGTGCAACTGATCGCGTCGCGCTTGCAGGCGTGTGAAGTCATCCTCACTCGGCTGCGGCTGCGGCGCCATTTTCTCCTGGAAGCAGCGGGCCAACTCCTTGATGACCTCGCGTTTGTTCGCCTTATGGCTGTGCAACTCCAGGCAGAACTCGCCGAGCCCGGCGGCCGTCAAACGCTTAAATACGACTTCCAGAGCGGCCATCTTCTCGCTAACGAAGAGCACCTTCTGGCCATGCGCAATACGATCGGCGATCAGGTTGGCGATCGTTTGGCTCTTGCCTGTCCCCGGGGGGCCAATAAGCACGAAGCTTTCGCCGCGCGCCGCCGCGTCGAGGCATAGCCGCTGGCTGCCATCGGCGTCGAGGAAGTGATACACCTGGCGCGGATCTCGCTTGTCATCCAGTTCCTTTTCCAGAAGCGGCGTGACCTTGGGCAGGAGCGCCGGCGTCCCCGCCAGCGTTTGTACAATCGGATGCGCGAGAGCGCGAGCGGCATTGTCCTGTAGATCCTGAAAGATCACCCCTTTAAAAAAAGAAAAAACCGTCAGCGCGACGCTCGAGTGGACCGCCCAGCCCGGCAGGCCGCTGATCGCCGCTCTCACCTCGGCCAAATACTGCTCGGGCTTGGTCAACTCCCAATCCGCGGGGGGCGCCGGCATACGGAAGTCGAAGTCCTGTTTCAGGCGTGCTGCCAAGGCGGGGTTGACAAGGGGATCCTCCTCCAGGGCGCTGAGCTGAAACGGGTCCTTGAGCGAATGGCGTTTGAGTTCAACGGGCAAGAGCAGGAGCGGCGAGCGAAACACCTCGTCCTCCTCATCCCGCCATTCGAGAATGCCGAACGCCAGATGAAGAATCTGCAGGCCACGCTCGCGATAATCGGTCAAGGCGCGCCGATAAAGGTTTGTGAGTATCTTGAGCACCATCTGCCGGTCGGTTTCACTGGTAAGTAGTTCCTTGTCGCTCGGCCCAGGAGCTTCCTTGGACGATTCGTTCTTCTTCGGGGCCTGCGCCTTCTCCGGCGGAAAGTGGAACAGCCAACTCTTGCCCTGGACGAAGAGATGATCGTAGACCTTCATCAATTCCGGGTGCACAATTTCGAGGTACGTGGTGTGATTCGGCTTCAGACTGAGCAACGGATTGCGGCGCGTCAGGTCGATGAGATTGTTCCGCCATCGTACCAGGGCCGACGCGATCAAATCAGCGGGTGTAGGCATACTCGTCTCGGAACACGGGACCGGTAGAATTTGCTTCAGATTGTTGTAGTCAAAGTAACAACGATTAGCCGCGCCGCCATCGTAACACAACAGACCAGGCCCCTTGCTGGCGCTCTGGTGCAGTCCAAACAGGAAAACGATCCATGACCACCCAGTTGAAATTCGTTCCGGCCAACGCGCTCATCACGGGCTGGGACTTCTCGACCAGCGGCGTCAAGTGTCTGGCATTTGATGTCGATGGCAAAACAGTCGCCGAGATTCGCCTCCCCACCGATCTCTGGACGAAGGGGCACGTCGCGGAGCTCAACCTGATGCAGCTCGAAGGCCAGGCCCGTGGCAGCGTCCGCGCCATGGCCCATGCCTTGCGCGAAGAAGGCAGGCTGGACGATTGGCTTGCCGGCGGCATCTCCGCGACGCATCACACGGCCGGGCGAATTGACGCCCAGCGAAACCAGGTCCGCCGCGCGATTTGCTGGAACGATCCGACGTTGGCCAAATACCACGAGATTGGCGTCGAACGCCTTGGCGGCGAAGAGCGCGTGCGCGAGTTGCTCGGCGGACCATGGGCGAGCCGCTACAGCCTCAGCCACCTCGTCAAGGATGAAAAGAAGCTACACGAGGACGGCTGGCGAAACACCGACAGAATCCTCACCCATGGCGCCCTTGCTGCTGGATATCTCACCGGTAACTTCGACGTCACCAGCGTCTCCTCGGCCGCATCGACTGGGATGATGAATTTCGGCACCCGCACCTGGTGCAGGGCAATGCTCGACGCCCTGGAGGATGCCGACCATCGCGAGATGGTTTGGCAGCAGTTGCCACGCATCGTGCACCAGTTCGAACCAGTCGGTCCGCTCCGGCCCGCGCTGGTGCTCGAAGCCAGGCTCCATCCGGGTCATGTGCCGATCGTGTTTCCCACTTCGGACGACCAGCAGGCCGGTTTGATCGGCGGCGGCGCGGTGGATTCGGGACAGATGGCGGTCATCCTCGGTACCTCGGCGGTCGTCAATTCGTCCTCCGCCCAGGTCCCCAAGACCGACAAGCTCGACGTGATGCGGCTCAACTGGGACCGGTACCTGTGGATGCGCTGCTACAACAACGGCGCCCAGTTTCTGAACGAGATCGTCGGCAAGAATCCCCCATGGAGCGAGCTTGACGCAGAAGCGAGCCAGGTGCCGGCCGGTTGCGACGGCGCCATGGTGTTGCCGTTCCTTTTCGCGGAGCCGTCGCTCGGCATCAAGAAACCTCGCTTCCGCTGGCTGCCGAAGAAGCCGCGCGAGCGAGGCGTACGCTTTCGCGTCGCGCTGGAGGCGCTCGCCTATCTGATCGCGCTTGGGGTAAGGCAACACGAGAACGGGGGCCAGGAGATTACGCGCATCACCGTTTCCGGCGGTCTGGCACGCAGCGAGTTGATGTGCAAGATCCTGGCAAGCGCGCTCGGCAAACCGATCCAGTTGCTGACGTCGGATGAAGGCCCCGCGCTCGGCGCCGCCGTGACGGCGCTGGCGGCAATGGAGAATCACCTGCGCCAACAGCACGGCGAGGAGCCGACCTTCACCGTTGCCGACGCGGTAGCCAAGATGGTACGCTTCCGCGCAAGGGTTGAACCAGAGCCAGAATGGGAAGCAGTGTATGCCAAGGGGCTGAAGAAATTCGAGAAGGCGGCAGGGATCAAGAAGAAGTGACTTTCGTTTTGCCGCTTGCGGCGTAGCATTCGCGTACCAACTTGCGAATGCTACGCCGCAAGCGGCGAAGTTGGGAACAAGTTTATCGCGAGCTACCAAACACGTCACGGAATCCAATTCGCGTCCGCCGTCACGCTCAGGCAGAACTCTGCCAGTAATTTCGCGGCGTTGTCGAGGTCCCTCAGGCCCACGATCTCGACCGGGCTATGCATGTAACGGTTCGGAATGCTCACCAGTCCTGCGGCAACACCTTCGCGAGCAAGCTGGATCGCGTTCGCGTCGGTGCCGGTTGCCTTCGGCACGCCACGCGTCTGGATCGTGATTTCCCGCGCTTTCGCCGCCGCGACGAGCCGATCGTGGACGTGCGGGTTGATATTTGGGCCGCGGAAAACGACCGGACCGGCATTCAGCTTCGTCTCGCCGAGTTGCTTCTTTTCATTGCCAGGCGTGTCGGTTGCATGGCAGACATCGACGGCGATGCCGACGGTCGGCTGAATGCCGTAGGCGCTCGTCGTGGCGCCCCGCAGGCCGATCTCTTCCTGCACTGTGGAAACGCAGAAAACGGCTGCTTGCAACGGCTTGCCATGCAGAAGACGCAACGTCTCCATGACCGTCCAGACGCCGACCTTGTCATCGCAGCCCGGCGAAGTCAAAAGGCCGTTGCGCAGTTCCTGGCACGACAGTTCCACGGTGATGGTGTCGCCGAGCGCCACCATCGATTCGGCCTCCGCGCGGTCCTTGGCGCCGATATCGATCCAGATGTCGATGAATTCGGGAACCTTCTTGCGCTCCTCCGTGGTCAGCATGTGCGGCGCCTTGCGCGAGACGACGGCGCCGATCGGGCCATCTTTCGTCCACACGCAGAGCCGATGGCCGAGGAGGATCTGCATGTCCCAGCCCCCCATCGGTTGCACGTAGAGGAATCCGTCCGAATCGATGTGCTGCACCATGAGCGCGAGCTGGTCGCAATGTCCCGCCAGCATGATGCGAGGCGAACCAGTCGGATTGAGCGCGGCGATGACGTTGCCGTGCAGGTCGGTACGCAGTTCGTCGGCAAGGGGCCTGGCCCAGGTGCGGACGACCTCCTGAATTTTTTGCTCGTAGCCCGACGGGCTCGGCGTGGCCAGCAGTTTCTTGAGGAATTCGAAGGACGCGTCGTGCATGGTTTGGCCTTTCCTGGCGAACGGCCGGCGTAAGCCGGCTGATAATTCGTACGTGAATGAAGAAGGCCTCCGCCGGCTTACGCCTTAATCATCCACTTCGACTTGAAAACTTTGCTTGTACGATTTGTCCCCGACGCGTAACACCGCCGAATAGGTCCCGGCCGGCACGGGGTTGAAGACCCCCTGCTTGGTTCCAGCGTAGTTGAGACGCCACCGGAGTTGCTGCAAGCCGGCGGTCGCGGTTCCCTTGAACTCGGTGATTTTCTTCCCCTCGGCATTCAAGATTGTCACCGTCGGCGGCGCCGTGGGCTTGTCTCGCAAATGAAAGTAGAGCCTGGCGCCATAGGGGGCATTCTCGCCCACGAAGTGCTTGATGCCGAGCGCCTCCGTGGTCCGCTGCCGATAGGCCGTCGCTGGACGCACCAGGCAGAAATGCGCCGCTTCGGCAAGCGTCTTGGCCGTCAGCTCCTGAAGCGGCAACACGTCCATGATCCAGATCGCCCGGCCATGGGTGCCGATGACCAACTCGCGATCGCGCGGATGCACCACCAGATCGTGTACGGGGACCGTGGGCAAGTGTTTTTGCTTATGCCAGCTTTTGCCCGCGTCGAGTGAGATGAACAGGCCGAACTCGGTGCCCGCGTAGAGCAGAGACCGGTTCACCGGATCCTCGCGGATGACGTAGACCGGGCCACCCTCCGGGAGATTGTTCACGATCGATGTCCAGCTCAGGCCGTGATCGATGCTCTTGTAAAGATACGGCTTGTAATCGTCGTTGCGATGCCGATCGATGGCGAGGTAGACCGTGCCCTTGGCAAACCGCGAGGCTTCCAGGCGGCTAATGCAGCGACTCTGCGGCACTTCGGCAACGGTATTCGACAGATCGGTCCAGACTCGGCGTTTCCAATCCTTGCAGATCCAGACCTTGCCGTCGTCGGTGCCGACGTAGAGGACGTGGTCTTCGAGCGTGGATGCCGTAATCGTGGTGATGGTATTGCCGCGATAGTCGTTGAGGCCCGGTTTGCCGCGTGTCAAATCGGGACTGACGACCTGCCAGGTGTCGCCGCGATTGGTGGTGGCGAAAACGTAGTTGCCGCCGTAGAAGACTTCGTCGTCGGCATAGGGCGACTGTAGAATCGGGCAGGACCAATTGAAGCGGAAGTCGGCAGCCCCCTGGGGCATGCGGGGATGGATGTTCGTCTTCTCGTCCTTGGAGTCGAGCCGTGGCTTGATATCGGTGCTCGAACCGGTGCGGACGTTGTTGCGGCGCAAAATGCCGTACTGGCCTTCGCAGTAGACGATGTCGTCGTCCTTGGGATGCACCTGGCAGTAATAACCGTCGAAGCCGAGGATATTGAACCAGCGTGAGAGCGGAATGCCGGCGGCTTCGCGCGTGGAGCTTGGGCCGCCCCACGTGCCGTTGTCTTGCAGACCGCCGTAGACGCGATACGGCTTGCGCGTATCGACCCCGACCGCATAGAACTGCGCGATTGGGAGGTTCTTGAGGTGCTCCCAGGTGGCACCTTTGTCGTAGGAGAAGTTCATGCCGCCATCGCACCCGAGCACCAGATGGTGCGAATCGCGCGGGTTGATCCAGAGGGCGTGATAATCGACATGGGTCCCCTTGGCGCTGTTGCCTTCGGTGAACTTCCTGCCGCCGCTGTTGGAGACGTGAAAGCTGATGCCGAGGACGTAGAGGCGTTGATCGTTGCTCGGATCGACACGAATCTGGCCATAGTAGAACGGGCGCGGCACGAGGGAGTTGATGTGCTTCCAGGTCTTGCCCTTGTCATCGGAGCGAAAAATGCCGCCGGCGTCGAGATCGAGTTTTTGATTGGCAGTCTGGCCTTGGACGGTGATCGTAGTTTTATCCGTTTGCACGACGGCGAAGATGACGTTGGGATCCTTGCGCCAGATGCTGAAACCGCAGCGGCCGAGCGGGCGGTTGGGCAGGCCGTCGGTCATCTTCTGCCAGCTCTTGCCGCCGTCAATGGTCTTGAAAACACCGCTGCCCGGCCCCGTCTGCACCTTGGGATTGCCGCCGGAGAAGGCATCGCGGCGAACATGGTAGGCCGATGCATACAGCACTTCGGGCTCGTTGGGATCGATCGCCAGATCGATGCAGCCCGTGTTTTCGTTGATGACGAGGATATGCTCCCAGGTCTTGCCCGCGTCTGTGGTCTTGAAGACGCCGCGTTCCTTGTTCGGGCCCCAGAGCTTGCCAAGGGCCGCGACGTACACGATGTCGGGGTTCTTCGGATGAATGATCACCCGGCCAATGTGCTCGGTCTCCTTGAGCCCCATGTTCTGCCACGACTTACCGCCGTCGGTGGACTTGTAGACGCCATCGCCCCAGGAGACGCTGTTGCGCGCATTGGCTTCACCTGTACCGACCCAGACCAGGTCGGGGTTGGTTTGGCAAACGGCGACGGCGCCGAGTGCAATCGTTGCCTCACGCTCGAAGACCGGCTTCCAGGTCGTGCCGTTATTGATCGTCTTCCACAGACCACCGGACGCACTGGCGACATACATGATCCGTGGCTCGTTTTCGTAAACGGCGACTTCGGTGATCCGCCCGCTCATGTTTGCGGGCCCGATGCACCGGGCTTTGAGTGTTTGCAGGAATTGCGCTGTTTCTTGCGCCGACGCGAGCCAGGGAGTCAGGAAAACAAATAGACACAGCACGAACAGACGTTTCATCGACGTTTCCAGTCGCTGGAGGATGGAGGCGAGAAAGTGTCAGTCTAATGAATGCAATACGCGAAGGGCAAGAAGGAAAGGGAAGTTGTTCGACCACCGGCGAAGGATAACCTCCCGCTACGGCCGCAAGAGGTAACCCAACAGGATGCTGAACCTCAGCGCGACGCGGGCTTGTTGGCCAGGGTCACCCCTTCAACGTTTGGCAAGCGGGCGATCGCGCGTGCCGCCTCGTTCAGCACGTCGGCGTCGAGGTCGCGTGTTTGCAAGTAGACTCGGGTCCCCTGGATCGTGAACTCCACTCGAATGAATGCCGGCTTGCTCTGAAGCAATGTGCGAATCGCTTTCTCCAACTCTCCGGAAGCCGACTCGCCGGCTGGCAGCCGCCGGCCGACCGCATCCGATAACGCCTCCGGAGGCAGCACCTGAATTTGCGGTCCCGCCTTGTCCTGTCTCGATGTCGACCGCGCCGGTTCGTTTCGCGCGCCCGAAGCGTCTGCGCCCAAGGCGGGATCCAAGGGCAACGCGGGGAGCAATGGATCGGGCCGTACTGTCGGGGCGGCGTCATTTTTCGGCGTGGCTCGCACCGCCTCGACAGACTCGCTAACAAATAACTTGTTCTGTACCTCTACCACTTCCACCATCTGACGCAACCGCTCTTCCGCCTTGAACGCCACCTCGGCCGAAGGCGCCGGGCCCCACAGCAAGGCCACCCGGTCGGTCACGATGACGCCAAGGTTCCACGGGCCGAGGAGCGGATCCTCGGCAAGAAGCTTGCGGGCCTTGATCGTATGCAGCACGTCTGACACCCCATCCTTCGATCGAAGCGGTGGCCCTGCCCACGCCGACGAATTCGCAACGGCGACGATTCCTACTACCATCAACCAACGGCAACAAAGCATGGCGAATGACTCACGAAATCACTCTTCCTTGAGATGGGACCAGCGTACTCGACGAGGCAGACGTGAATGCGAGCCTCATAACTTAATTCTTGCGACATGGCAGCCGAAAGGAAACTGCGACCTCCTTTTTTCCGCTCACTTCGACGCCTCGCGCCGGTAAGCTTTGCCTGCGGTAGGGTTTCGAGAGGCGCCCTTTTTCGAATGCCAGCGCAAACGACCAAAAACGACTGAAGTTCGACTCGCACCGCGTCGCCGCCAGGTGACCGATCCATCTGGCTCTTCGTCAAACAAGTGGAGTGCGCCCACGGATTCCGGCACCCAGACCCGGCAGGCAGCCGTGGGTGTACTGCGAGCACGTCAGCTTACGCTTTTATGGACAGGCAAGATGCCTGTGCTACACAAGCCGCCGACTGCCGGAAATGATGGACTCACCCGCCCGACGGACCCCGATAAACTTGTTAATGAACTAACATACACTATAATTGCACGTAAACGGCACCAGGAGAGTTCATCGCCATGCTCGACAACTTGCCGCGCGAAGACGTGATGACCGCCATCGACACCATGGTGGAGGAGTTACTCGCCGCAGCCGGACTTGGACAACCGCCGATCGATACGATTGCGCTGGCGCAAAACCATCTCGGCATGGTGATCGTCCTCGATCAGCGCCAGCCGCAGCGCGGGCGGGCGCAGCGATCGCTAGGCAAGAAGCAGATCTTCCTCAAGCCAGAGCCTCGCGAGGAACGCCATCAGTGGACTGTCGCCCACGAAATTGGCGAGCATCTCAAGAGCGAGTTGCTTTCACGTCTCGGCATCGCACCCAATGAGGCGCGGGCAATGGCAGGCGAATCCCTGGCAAACCTGTTTGCCTATCGGCTTCTCGTGCCGACGTGTTGGTTTGCCGAGGACGCGAAGACTTTAGATTACGACCTGCTCGACTTGAAGAAACGCTACTCGACGTCGAGCCATGAGGTAATCGCCTGGCGGTTTCTCGACTTGCCGGAGCCGTGCGTGATTACCATTCTCGACAACGAGCGCATCACGCGCCGCCGTTCGAACGCCTGGCCGACCCGGCGTCAGCTACTGCCTGCCGAGGAGCAATGCTGGAAGCATGTGACCCAAAAGAGCACGCCGAAGGTTGTGTGCGCCGACGAGTGGACCGTGCAAGGCTGGCCGGTGCACGAACTGGATTGGAAGCGAGAAATCCTTCGCAGCGTGCGTATGGACGCCTGAATCCCCATCGGCCTCATGTTGCATAGAAATGTTGGCTTGGCGGTTTCGCGCACGGGGCGAGGGACTCGGTATTCTGCATTCCGACTTACATCCTCGCGCGAAACCGCCAAGCGAGCGCGCCGACGGGTCTGATATCCAGACACCAACGGACATCGGGAATTTTTTTTCGCGCAAACTTCTTTTTTTTCTTTGCACATGCCCCCATGCTGCCGTACAAGGGATTGTCTTTCATTCTCTTTTTGTGCGTAGTGGGGTCGCGGTTGTTGGGGGGTAACAGTTCCGGCGATAAGTGTCGCGCGGAGCTGGCCGCGGCCCCCATTTTCCCCTTCGCAGCACGATGCCATTTTTATTGGTGTGGCAGCACGATCACGCGGCATTCCGAAGCGATTCGCTCGCCCAGCGCTCGTGCATGAATTGCGTCAGAGCAGCGCCGAACTGGATCTCGATAATCTCGTCGTTCAATGCCGCGCCAAAATCACGCACCAGCGCGTCCTTGACGCTCAAGTCTTCGTCGATGTCTTCGCGATAAACGACGTGCAGCGCCCCCTGCCCCTCCACGAGCGAGCCGATCGACTCGGCCAAATCAGGCCAATCCCAGTGGGCGAAACGCGTGCCGGGGAACAGCGACGATAGCAATTCGCTGAATCGCTGGCCTAGAAGATGACGCGACGGGAGCACGTAGAAGGTGGCCATGGCGCGAGTCCTTTCGCAGCAGGAACGGTCCTGCGAATGGAATCGACTGCGCGCCCGTGGCAAGTTAGCAGGTAATCCAGGCAATTCGTGCAGGCGAGTAGGTCGGCTCGCGCAAACCCCGCACAAGCCGCAGATCTTATCGATTCATCACGAACGTTGCAATTTCCGGGGGAGCGTCTTACCCGCACGCTCCGCGCACGGTGCCGACCAATCCCTCGACCTGCTCCGCAAAGATGGTCCGCAGATCGAAGACCACGGCTCCGTCGCGCACGCGCGCCATCACCGCCGGCGCTCCCACCCGTAGTCGCTTGGCGAAGTCGGCATCGCCTCGGCCGCGTGGCTTTATCTCGACTACCCAGGTTTTCATCTGCTGGTCCGGCAACGACCCGCCCCCCACGTACGAAACGTCCGCGGCCGTTTCAACGCTGGCCAGCGATGCGATTGCTCGTAGTCGTGTTGCCAAATCGTCAGCGCGTTTCTTCAGTTCGTCCAAGGGCAGGGCCAGCAGGTGCAAGACCGGAATCTGGCGCAGGGCCATTTCTTCGTTGAGGTAGATGCGCAAGGTTGCTTCCAGGGCGGCCAGCGTCATCTTGTCGCAGCGGAAGGCTCGCATCAGCGGATCTTTCTCAACGCGTTGAATGTACTCCTTCTTCCCGGCGAGAATGCCTGCTTGCGGGCCGCCGAGCAACTTGTCGCCGCTAAAGAGGACAAGGTCGGCGCCCGCGGCAATGCTGGCGCGCGCGATCGGTTCTTCGGTGAAGCCAAATCGGCTGAAGTCGATCAGGGCGCCCGAGCCAATGTCGTCGATGACGGGGAGGCTGTGCTTTTTGCCCAGCGCGACAAGTTCCGCGGTCGTCACCGCTTCGGTGAACCCGGAGATCCGATAGTTGCTGGTATGCACCTGAAGCAGCGCGGCAGTCTGTGGAGTGATCGCTTTCTCGTAATCGGTCACCCGCGTGATATTGGTGGTGCCCACTTCGCGAAGCACGGCGCCGGACACGGCCATGATTTCGGGAATGCGAAAGCTGCCGCCAATCTCGATGAGTTGGCCGCGTGAAACGATGACTTCACGTCCGTGGCAAAGCGCCCGCAACGCGATAACCGTGGCGGCCGCGTTGTTGTTGACAACGGTCGCGGTCTCCGCGCCGGTGAGTCGCGCGACCCATTCCCGAATGGGGTTCTGCCGCGAGGAGCGCTTGCCGGTATCGAGTTCGAGTTCGAGGTTGAGGTACCCGCGCGCAGCATCGTAGGCCGCCCGGGCGGCTTCCTCGGCAATTGGCGCTCGTCCCAGGTTGGTGTGCAGCACGATGCCGGTGGCGTTGATGACGCTGCGCAGGCGAGGCTGCAGATCCTGACCCAGGCGCTGCTCAACGTTGGCTGCGATGGTTTCCGCTGCCCCGTCGCCGTTGTGAGGCTGGCCCTGGGCAAGCTGCGTACGAAGAGCCGCCAGTTCGGTGCGAATCGCATCCACGATGGCATCGTGTGCATGCCGCGGTTCCAGGGCCGCGATGCGTGGCAGCAGCAAAACATCATTGACCGCTGGGAGGGCGCGAAAAGGATTGTCGCTTGTTTTCATCGGTCGATCATGCCTCATCCGGCGTCAGGCTCCGGTGCTGGTTGCCGGTCCGGGCCTCGTTGGCATTTTACCGATTGGACAGGCTCTTCACAATGAGTATTCAGCTCTTCCGCGGCCCACCGGGTATTCCCCCTCGATTTTGGCGATCGATGCATGCGAAGACCCTACGCCAAGGCGCATGAAAAAGAAGCTCGCCCGGGGAACGCCCCCGGGCGCCTTCTATTGGGGAAGAGTTGGTGCCTTGGTTGGAAGTCGGTGCTGGAAGCACCGATGTTCGGGCGACCGTTTCAGGTTCGCCCTGGTTTACACTCGTAGAACGCGGACTCAGGTTGTTCTTGCGCGGCTTTCTGAAAAAAAGATTGTTTCATGCGTTAAGTGCATTTGTTGCGTCAAGTGCGTTGGGTGCGTGGGAATAGGGGTGTCGGTGCAGGAATGCACGAAACAACAGAACGATCGCCAACCTCGACTGCACGCGTGCTCCGCTAGTTTGTTCACAGTTGCTTGACCAGTCTGCCTACTTTGCCGACCATTCGTCAATTCATCCAGGCTTTTTCATTCACCTGAATTATCGGTTCAACCGATAAAGTTGATGACAGGCGCGCGGCAGACAACTTGGATCCATGACGAGGTCAAGTGTGAAGCTGGGCGAAAGAAGCACAACCTGGGGGTCCACTTCTTGCAGTGTACTGGCGCTCTTATGCGCCGGCTGTATCCCTGCGCTGCCGTTGCGCCATCTGTCGCTCGAAACCGAGCGACAGGTCGAGATGCCCCAGCGTCGTTCCGCGGAAGTGGTGCGCGTGCAGCACACGCAGCCGGCGGAGCCGTCGCCCATCACCCTCGATGAGTTACTTCAACTTGCAGTGCTGCACCATCCCGACCTGCAAGCGGCCCACGCGCGCGTCGAAGCGGCGCGGGGACGAATGATCCAGGCCGGGCTCTATCCGAACCCGGCGTTCGGTCCCAATATCGGCCAGCTTGGCAATTCATCTCCCGGACTGGGTGAGGCCGGGGCCCGGTTCATGCAAACTATTGTCACGGGCAACAAGCTGGGCCTGGCCAAGGCTGCGGCGGCGCACGGCGTCGAGGCGGCCGACTGGCAGGCGATTACCAAATGGCACGACGTCGTCGCGCGCGTACGCCTCGCCTATTTCGAGGTACTCACCGCCCGGCGCGAACGCGATACTCTGGGCGATATCGTCCGTGCTTCCGAGGAAGCCCTCAAGACGGCCACGACGCTGGAAAAGACCGGCGCCGGCGCACGACCCGATGTCCTGCGCGCCACTGTCGAGTTCGAACAGAATCGGCTCAAGGAGCAGGTCGCGCACCGCCGTGTCGATGCCGCCTGGCAGAATCTTCTCACGGCGATTGGCCGGCCGGCGCTTGCCCTCGATCGGTTACCCCAGAATCGCAAGGAATTGGAACACTCGCCCCCCGACTACGATTGGCAGCGGATGCTGCACTGCCTTCGCGAGACCTCGGCGGAATTGCATGAAGCCCGGTCTCTGATCGCGCAGCAGGAGAAAGTGCTCGCCAGGGCCAAGGCAGACGTCAAACCTGATTTGAGCCTCCAGGTGAACCCGTTCTATAACTCCGACGCGCGCGAATTCCGGGCTCAGGTCATCATGACCGCGCCGGTGCCGCTTTTCGATCGCAACCAGGGCAACATCCGCGCCGCCCAGGCCGACCTGGCTCGAACGCAGGCAGAGGAGCGCCAACTGGAGTTGCGGCTAACAGAGAAATTGACAGGGGCGTACCAGCGCTATCAATCGGCACGTCAACAGGTGAATGCCTATCGCGACATCATTGTGCCCAGGGCGAGGGAATCCGTCAAACTGATCGAAGCCGGCTATCGCGGCGGCGACAAGAAGTACGACTACACCGCGGTCCTGCAGGTCCAGCAGTCGCTCTTTCAGGCCCAACTCGCGGAGACGCAATCGCTCGGCGAGTTGTGGCGCGCGGTCGTCGAGATCGCATCGATCCTTCAGCAAAACGATCTCAATGCGGGCTGCGGTATTCACTAACACGCAACTCTCCGCTATTCTCTGCGGATTCCCGTAAACCCTCGAATACAATGTTTCTATTATTGCCTTCCGTTCGCCCGGAGCCTTGCCATGTCACAATTTCGTTGGCTGCCGTTCCTCTTTGCAGCCTGTATCAGCGGATGTACCAGCAGCCCTGCCAAGCCGCCTGGACCGACCGCGGAGAATGCGAAGGTTGAGGCCGACCTGGCGTTCACGACGCTTACCAAGAATGCGTATCTTGCCCTACAGATTCAGACGGCCCCTGCCAAAGTCGAATTGGTCCAGGAACGTCTCACCCTCACCGGCTGGATCATGGCCAAGCCAGGCCATGAGGTCGTACTGACCGCCCCCGCGGCAGGCTACGTCAAGGTCGGCACGGGGCAAAACTTCCCCATCGCGGGGGACAACGTCAAGCCGCGGCAGGTGCTGTTCACCATCGAACCTGTCCTTTCGCCGGCGGAGAGAATCCAGGTCGATGCTCTCAAACGCAGCATCGAAGGCGACAAGAAGAAAGCGCAAACCACGCTTCACGCCGCCAAGAAGGACCACGAACGCATCGAGAATCTGCACGCTCAGAAACTCAAAAGCGACCAGGAATTGGAGTTAGCGATCAAGGCTCATCAGCATGCGAAGGAAGAACTCGATGCGGCGGATGACAAACTCAAGCTATTCCAGCTTGCCAGTATCCCTGTCCGTGCGCCGCAGGCCGCCACGGTATTGGCAGCCCCTGTCAGTGCTGGCCAGTTTGTGCAGGCATCGTCCCCGCTGGTGACGCTCATCGATCTCAGCCCCGCGTGGATCCGCGTCCCGGTTCCCGAATTCGATTTGCCGCTGATCGACATCAAGGCCAGCGTTGAGATCACCTTCAAGAACGCGAATCACCAGCAGACCGAGAAGCCCGCGCTTTTCCGCGCCAAAGCAACCGGGCGTGTAGCGCAGGTCGATCCGGTTCGGCACACAGCGGAGCTGTGGTACGAACTCGACGCGACCAAGGAAGCCGGGCGATTCGTAAAGGATCAGATGGTCACCGCGCGGATACCGATCGGCAGGAAGGAAAAGGCCGCCGTTGTCCCCTACTCGGCCCTCATCTTCGATACCCATGGCCACACCTGGATCTACCTTGAGCGCACGACGGACAAGGACGCCAAGCACCGCTTCGAACGGCATCCTGTTGAGCTGGTAACGTCGGATGAGGAACGTGTCGTCATTCGCGCGAACCTGAAAGGCGGCGAAAATGTGGTGACCAACGGAGCCGGCAAACTGTTTAGCCGCGATTTTCACAAGACGCCGATTCCGGAGGATGATTGATGCTGCGCTGGCTCGTCGAAATCTCCCTGAAGCAGCGCTACGTCGTCGTGATCGGCGGAATCAGCCTCCTGATCTACGGCGGCTACGCGGCAACGCAGTCGCCGCTGGACGTGTTCCCCGAATTTGCCCTCCCGATGGTCGAGGTGCAGGCTGAAGCTCCGGGGATGTCCAGCGAGGCGGTCGAGAGCCTGGTCAGCATCCCGATGGAAAGCGCGCTTAACGGCATACCACACATGACGACCCTGCGCTCGAAATCGGTACAAGGCGTATCCCAGGTGCAAATGCAATTCGAGCGAGGCACCGACATGTTCAAGGTGCGCCAGATGGTCGCCGAGCGTGTCGCCCTGGTGGCCACCCAGCTCCCCGCACAGGTCAAAGCACCGAGTGTGATGCCGCCGCTGTCTTCGACGAGCCGCGTTCTGCACATCGGCTTGACGCCGAAGAAAGAAATGGATCGCTTGCCCGGCGAACCGATCCTGGATCAGACCGACGTCTCGGTGCTATTGCGCTGGGTCATCGAGCCACGTCTAAAGAGCGTTCCCGGCGTGGCGAACATCTCGACCTACGGGCAGCACGACAAGATTTATGAAGTGCAAGTCAAGCCCGCGGAGATGCGTGCTTACGAAGTGACGCTCGAACAGGTCAAGAAGGCCGTGAAGGACTCCGTGGTCCATGGCAGTGCCGGCTTTCACGACACGCCGAACCAGCGGCTCGCGGTGCAATACTCCGTGAAGATCAAGGGACCGGCGGACCTGGCGAAGGTCGTGGTCGCACATCGCAATGGTGCGCCGATCTTTCTCGCTCAGGTTGCCGATCTCAAACCGGGCAATCCGCCGTTCATTGGCGAAGGAGTGATCCAGGACGAGGCGGGTCTGTTCGTCGTCGTAGAGAAATATCCCTGGGCTAACACGCTGGAGGTCACTCACGCCGTCGAAGCGGCGATCGAATCGATTCGGCCCAGCTTGCCCGGCGTGCAAATCACGTCACGCATCTTTCGGCCTGCCACGTTCATTGAAATCGCGCTGGCGAATCTCCGGTTCGCCATGATCGTTGGCTGCATTCTGGTGAGCCTGATTCTGATCGCTTTTCTGTTCGAATGGCGCACGGCCGTCATCAGCTTGACTGCTATTCCGCTCTCGATCGTGAGCGCAGTCCTCATTCTGGTGCAATTCAACCTGACAATCAACACGATGGTGCTAGCAGGTTTGGCGATTGCAGTGGGTGAAGTCGTCGATGATGCCATCATCGACGTTGAGAACATTGTGCGCCGTCTGAAAGAGAATCGCGACAAGGTGCTGGGACGGACCGCGTTCAGCGTGATTCTTGACGCTTCGCTTGAAGTGCGCAGCGCCGTCGTCTACGCCAGCTTCATCGTCATGTTCGTGTGCCTGCCGATTTTTTTTATGACCGGCGTCGCGGGCGCGTTCTTTCGCCCGCTGGCCCTGTCCTATGTCCTGGCGGTGCTAGCGTCGCTCGTCACCGCGCTGGTCATCACCCCCGCGCTGTGTCTTATTCTGTTGCCGGGTTCCGTCGAGGGGGGGCACGACCCCTGGCTGGCACGCTGGATTCGCAACGGCTATCGCGCAGTCTTGCCGAGCGTTCTCGAACGGCCGACTTTCGTCTACGGCGGCCTGCTGCTTGCCTTGCTCGCGGCCGGTTTCGGCTTCACCCGCTTGACGGAGGACTTTCTGCCCGAGTTCCAGGAGACCGATTTCCTGATGCACTGGGTCGCCAAGCCAGGCGTGGGACTCGACGTCTTGCGGGAGGACATCAAGAAAGTTGGCCGGGAGATGCTTCATGAGACCAAGGTGAAGGAATTCGGCTCCCACATTGCGAGGGCCGAGGTCGGCGAAGAGATCTACGGCGCCAACTTCTCCGAGTTGTGGGTCAGTCTCGGCGATTTTCAAGGCGACTACAAGGCGGCCCGCCGCGATATCGAAAGAGTGATGGCTCGCCATCCAGGGTTCCAGCACGACTTGCTTACCTACCTTCAGGAACGCATCAAGGAGGTCGTCTCGGGCGCGAGCGCGTCAGTAGTGGTGCGGATTTACGGCCCCGAACTCGATGGACTGCGCCGCCGTGCCGGCGAGGTGCATGAACTCATCAAGAATGGACCCAACAACGAAGGCCTCGTCGGCGGAGTCGTCGATCTTAAGATTGAGCCCCAGCAGCCGATCCCGCAGCTTCATATTGCCTTCGACGCCTATAAGATGGCCGACTACGGGTTGAAGCCGAAGGACGTGGGCGATGCGATCACGACCTACATCAATGGGTCGGTAGTCGCGGAAGCACATCAGGATCAGCGCAAGTTCGACATCGTCGTGCGCGGGCATCCGGATGTCACCAGACATCTGCCCGATCTGAAACGGCTGCCGATCGATCTGCCCGGCGGCAAGGGAACGGTGCCGCTGATGGCCGTCGCCGATCTTGCCCGCGTCAGTGCTCCGAATTCGATCAAACACGACAAGGCGTCGCGCTGCATCGACGTCACTTGCAACGTCAAGGACCGCGACCTCGGCAGCGTCGTGCATGACATCGAACAGCGATTGAAGGCTCTGCCAGCGCGCGAGGGCTACCGCTTTGAAATGCCAGGCGAATACAAGGCACGCAGCGACAGCCAGCGGCAACTGCTCGTCTATGGGCTCCTGTCGCTCGTCGGCATTGCCGTGCTCTTGTACATGGATTTCCAGTCGGTGCGATTGATGCTGCTCGTGCTATTCACCTTGCCATTCGCATTGATCGGTGGCGTCGCAGCGGCCCTGATAGGGGGTGGCGTGCTGTCGCTTGGCTCGCTCGTTGGGTTTATCACCGTTCTCGGCATCGCGGCGCGTAATGGCATCATGTTGGTGAGCCATTATCGACATTTGCAAGAAGAGGAAGGTCTGCCGATGGGCCCCGAATTGCTGTTGCGAGGAGCCCAGGAACGCGTAGTCCCCATCCTGATGACCGCACTCGCAGCCGGCCTTGGAATGCTCCCTCTGGCTATCAGCGGGAGCAAGCCGGGCTACGAAGTCGAATACCCGATGGCGATTGTGATCCTCGGCGGCTTGATCACCTCAACGATTCTCAATCTGATCGTCCTACCCGTACTTTACGGCCATGTGGCGGCGAAAAAACCGCTGGCGGCGTAGCACGCGGAAGAGTGCTACGCCGCCAGCGGCAAAAGTGGTGAGAGTCGGGATTGAACCGACGACCCCAGCCTTTTCAGGGCTGTGCTCTACCAGCTGAGCTATCTCACCGGATCGTGATTCTAGTCCCTTCCTCCAGGTCCGAACCGAACATCATTGTAATGCGCCCCACCCTGTGCGAAAAGCCCGCGAATGAAAAAAGTCTCAACCCGGAGGGAATTGTGCTCGCCGGTCCAGGCTTTCCCGAAGTTGTCGCCTCGCTGGGCCCGTCATCACATCGGCAATGTTTAGTGGCGGTCGAGTCCATGAATGTTTCGTTCATGTCGTTCAACATCATTCCCTACCGGCTGAAACCAATGCATGAAATTCGGAGACGAGGCGTAACGACCGATGGAATTGGCGGCTACTTCATTCGTTGGTTTCAACGAAAAACACGGGCTTTTTTCTTGCTTGGATTCATGATGAAAGAGTATTCATTTACTCGTTCATCGAGCCACCGTGGAGCGCTGAACGAGGCTGCATGAATTTGCGAAAAAGGAAAGCCGGCGGACGTGCTCTACACACGACTGCCGGCCCCTCGTTTGAGTCGGGCGATTCTCACTTCTTGCTTACTTCGCCTTCGGCATCTTCTTGTCGATGAGGATGGGCGGATTACAGGGGGCCGTGAAGAACATGGGCACCAGGGCCTTTTTCATGTTGTGCCTGAGTGCCCAGGCGTAGTGGCCTCCATTCCCACAGAATTCCTCGGTCCAGCGAATCTGGCGGACATTGCGGTAGGCCTCGACATCCTTCTTGTCGGTGGAGACAAGCTGGAAGCCGGCACGGCCAGCGGCAGGGCCTTTTTGGCCGTCGGCGGTGCCTTTGTGCTGCACCATGGCATCGAGGATGCCATCCTCCGAACTCCAGAAATTGTCGATGCCGAGGCGAGTGCTTTTCAAGGCGCCGGTCAGATCATAAGTGGACGAAACGGCGGCATGGAGGACGAAGATGCGCTCGATGCTCTTGGCGGGGGCCATCTCGGCAGCGACCAGGACGACGCGCGTGCCCGCGGAATGACCCAGGAGGAAGATGCGGGCTTTGGGGGCGTCTTTATGGATCGCCTCGACGGAGCAGGCTAGCTTGGCGGCAGCATTGATCTGAGCCTCGTGATCGACGAGATCCTGGAAGATAGCATTTTGCCGGCACCAGGGAACATTCTGAATTCGCAGGCCAAGCTGGCGCTCATCATTGACCTCACGCAGGTGCTCGCTGGTCATCATCGAACCGCCGACGCCGTCCACGACGAAGACCAGATTTTGGCCATCGAGGTGCTTGAACGAGGGGCGGGGGATCTCCACCTTTTTGGGCGGGTCCTTCGGTTTCTCTTTTTTCGCTTGCCCAAAAACGGGCGCTTGCAGCAATCCGAACAAGGCCAAGCTGAAGACGAGACAGCTCAGTCGCCTCATGGTTCTCTCCTCTTGCAAAAAACAAGGTCGCTCGTGGCGTGTTCCGAGATGAAATTCACTTCACGCAATCGTAATATTTTTTGCGCTCGGACTCGGGCAAAACTGAAGTGAATTGCCGAAAATGTTTGAACGCTTGCGTGATTCAAGCCGTAACATCCGCAAAGCTTCAAGCGGTCAGGCCGCAGAGTTTACCACGGACCACTTCGTCGGCAAGAATCGGATCATGATAGCACGAAACGAACGAAGTACGTCGCGAAATGTTGAGTTTCCATTCTCCTGTGTTCATGCAGTGGTTACGAATCGATGACTTTACGTAAGGAGGTATAGGCAATCTCGGCGACTTGTTTGGGATTCGCACGCCAGAGGGTGGGGTTGAGCACTTCGAGGGAGATCCAGCCGGAGTAATCGAGGCGTCGCAGGACATCGAGGATGGGGGCAAGCTGAAAGTCGCCGTCTCCAGGGAGTATGCGGTCGCTGTCGGTGGCCAATTCCCGGGCAACACCAGAGAGATCGGAAAGCTGAACATGGGCGAGAAGGTCGACGTTCAAGAGGCCGAAATCCTCAAACTTGCTTGGGCCGGTGTAATAGTGAAAGACGTCAAGGTTCACGCCAACGTTTGGCTCGCCGCATTGATGCACGAGAGCGATGGCCGTATCGAGACTGGCGCAGAACGTGCTCTTGGCGCAGAATTCGAGGGCGAGTGTGACGTCAAACCCGGCGGCCCACTGGGCGGCCTGCTGGAGTGAAACCAAAGCTCGCTCGAAGCTCGTCGAATCGATCTTGTCCACGAAATCCGCAACGACCAGCAGTGTCTTGATGTCAAATTGCTGGCACAGATCGAGCCGTTTACGGAAGTGATCGTAGTGCGCCTTGCGCTGCTCTCCTTGCGAAAGCAGTAGCCCGCCCTGGTAGGCGGCGGCGGCCAGGGTCATGCAGCGTTCGCCGAGCAGCTTGCGGGTGTCTGCGAGCGACGTGGCTTCCAGATGGTTTTCGAGCTTGGTCAGCCAGACTTCCATCGCCTGACAACCGGCGTCGGCGTAGTTGGTAACGTCTTCGGCGAAGCTGGACGGGAGCGTGATGGCCTGGCTGAGGCAGGGTTTCATGGGGGAATCTGTGAGCAAGTAGCATTCAATAAAACGATCCAGCTCGCTATTGCCTCTTGCGGCTTCGCACTCGCCGTAAGAGCGCGAAGCCACAGGAGGCGAAATCGGCTTTACTTCGGCGACTGGATGGGAGCGAACAGACGCAAGTCGTTAGTAAGGTCATGGACCAGGTTCGAGCGGCGCAGGAAGAGGAGCGCCAGGCACGTGTTGACCGGCGGAGTAGAACCGGTGTAGTCACCAATCAGCCAGGCGCCCTCGGGACCTTGATTGTAGACGAGGATCTGTGCACCCCAGCTGTACCAGTCCTTGCCTTCGATGGCCTTGAGGTCATAGAGCATCGCGACACGTTCGATGGACCACAACAGGTAAAGGTTTTCGGGGCGCACAGCGCCGAGTACGTTGCTTGGATTGGGATCGGGCGCGCCGATGCTTCTTGCCAGCGATACCAGGGCTCGCTTGATGTTGGCCTCCTGAACGGCGGGCTTGACGAGCGTGTTCTTGGGGTTTTTGGCATCGAACTTGAGGTATTCGGGGGCGACGCCGTGGCCCAGCGCGAGCGAGAGAAGGCCGACGCAGGTCATGGTGTTGCGCGACCCGCCGATGCCAGCATAAGGCCAGCCGCCATCAAAGGCTTGCGTGCCCACAAAACGCTTGTAGGAATAGAGGACGGCATAGTCTGCCGGCACATCATGGCGCCGCGCCGCCCAAAGGGCCAGCAAGGCGAACTGCGTGTTGGAATTGTCGCCGCCGCCAAGGAGCAAGTCTGTGCCTCCAGGCATCGGTATCTCTCCCTTTCTTCGGCCCTGGAGCATAGTGACCGGCAATTGCTTCAGGCCCGGCGCGAGCTCTTGATAGCGGATCGCCACGGCATGCTTCACCGGCTTTCCTTTTTCTTTCTTGGGATCATTGGGATCAAATTCCTTCTGCTCCGCAGCCGCCCCTGGAATCCCCTGGGTCACGATCAGATCGTTGAATTGCTGAAAGAGGTCGCTGGACTTGCCCGATCCGTTCACGGGATTGAGGCCGAGCTTGGTGATGCGCCCCTGTGGATTGAGCAGGTTTGGTGTCTTCATGCCGTGCAGAAAATTGAACAACTGGTACATTTCCTGCGCGGTGAGCTTGGGACATTCGTACTTCCACGCTCCGGTGGGCAACTGTCCGGCGAGAATGCGCAGTGAAATCCCTTGAATCATCGGGCGATCGCGTGGATCGCCCAGGCGGTCGAGGAAGAGGACAGCCAGCGACAATTCATAGGTATGTTCAATGTCGGTGACGTTGCTGCGCACGTACTTGGCGGCATTCTGCACGGCCTGGTCATCGGCTGCTGCGCCCGATTCCAGCAGTGTCAGGCCTCCCAGTGCGGCGTAGCCGGTGGGGTGGTCTCGCATTGACCAGGTGCCGTCGGGTTGCTGGTTCTTTTTCAGATAGGCGACGCCTCGGTCGATAGCCGTGTTGATCTGGTTCTGATCGACGCCCACGAGTTTGACGGCCGGCGGCGCGGGCCTGGGATCCTCGATCTTCTTGATGGGGTCCGGCTCGGGGTCCTTGGTCGGCGGCGGCTTGACGGGATCCTTGCGGATAAGTTTAGGCTCTTCGCCTTTTTTCTTTTTCTTGTCGCGATCGTCGTCGGGGTCGTCCTCGATGGCCTTGTCTTTCTTATCGGTCGCGGGTTTGACTACGTCGGACGTGCCGTTCTTGCTGTCAGCGTCGTTCTTGGGCTTGCCGTCCACGCCTAGTCCTGGTTTGCCGTCAGTGACTTTCTTGTTGCCGTCGGTGCTGGCGGCATCCTTGGCGAGATCGGTCTTTTTTGTATTGTCCTTGGCAGATGCGATCGGGCCGTCGGTAGAAGGAGGCAGATTCTTGATTCCCGACCCGGTCATTTTCCAGGCCGCAATGCCAATGCCAACGGTCAAGAGGACGAGGAGACCACCAAGGGCTGCCATGAGCGTGGAGTTGTTGCCTGCCGCCGGCACGGGCGCGGGAATCGGGGGAATGACTGGTTTGACAGCTTTCGACGTGGCAGGCGCTTTTGTCGAAGGAGGCGCCGACTTCGGCTTGGGCGAGGGGGGGGACGCGGAGGCAAGGGGGGCCGCGACGGGATTGGCCGCCGCGAAAGTGCGCATACAGATCAGGCAGTTTACCATCGTGCCCGGGGCGATCTCCGTGCCGAAGTTAAGCGTCGAGCCACAATGCTGGCAGACCAATTGCGTTTGGTTCATGGCGGAATCCTTGGGCGACGCTACGAGGTTAACTCAAGCAGTATTAACGAAAGTCACGCTGCTCGGCACGGCTTGCCGTTTTCATGGCTCGCGAATGCCGGCATCCAGACGAAGGTTGTCGGTCAGGTCTTGCACCAGGTTTGAGCGTTTGAGAAAGAGCAATGCAAAGCAGGTGTTGAGCGCCGCATTCTGACCGTGGTAGAACCCTTGGGGCCATTCGCCGCCTTTCGCTTGATTATGTACGAGGATTTGTGCTCCCCAACCGTACCAATCCTTGCCGCCGATGGTTTTGAGGTCGTAAAGCATGGCGACGCGTTCGACGGACCAGAGGAAATAGAGGTTCTGCATGGTGAATTTGGTCTGTTTTTCGTCGGTGGTCGGTTGACCAATGTAACGAGCGAGTGCCTCCAACCCCTTCTGAATCTTGGAGTCTTCCAGCGCGGGTTTGACGATGAAATCCTTGGGGTTCTTCGGATTGAGCTGGATGATTTCAGGCGCCACGCCATGCCCCATGGCATGGCCGAGAAGGCCGACGTTGGTCATCGTGTGGGTGGTCCCCTGGAACTGGGCATAGCCCCAGCCCCCGTCGTTGTTCTGGGAGTCCAGAAAACGCTGATAGGCGGTTAGCAAGGCTTGATCGGTCGGGATGTCGTGACGGCGTGCTGCCCACAGGGCGAGCATTGCAAACTGCGTGTTGGAATTGTCACCGCCGGCGAAGCGAATCTTGGGCTGCTTCTTCTTTGTCAACCCCTGGCCCATCACGATCGGCAATTTGCGCAGCGCGGGGCTTAATGCCTCGGGCGGAATGGGTTTCACGGGAGTCTTCGCGATACTCGACTTGTTGTCCTTCAAGTCCTTCTTCGCGTCTTTGGCCGCCGAGTCGGTGTACACCGGAGAAATCAGGCCACCTTTTTTCGGGTCGGTGCCTGACTTGGCGTTCCCCCCTTCGATGCCTCGCGTCAGGATCAGTGTGTTAAGTTCCTGGAACGGGTCGCTGAGCTTGGTGCCGGGATCACGGACTGGGTTGAGCGCGATGCCGGACGCGGTTTTGGTCTTTCCAAGCGGATTGAGCAGGTCGGGCTTCTTGTTGGATTGCAGGAAATTGTAGAGTTGAAACATGTCAGGCTGGCTGACGAGCGGACAGCTGTAAGTCCAGCCGCCGGTATCGTTTTGCCCGGCCATGAGGCGTAGAGCCATGCCTTGAATGAGTGGTCGATCACGCTCGTAGCCGAGGCGATCGAGGAATAGGATGGCGAGCGAAAGTTCGTAGGTGCTGGCGAGATTGGCACAGTGATCGCGCACATACTGAGCCGCGCGCTGCACGGTCATGTCCTTGTTTTTTTGAACGCCGCATTCAAGCAGGGTCAGGCCGCCGAGGGAAGCGTGGCCGACGCCGTGCCCACTGTGCCAGGTGCCGTTGGCGTTTTGGGTGCGCTTGAGGAATTTGACGCCTTTGTCGATGGCGGCATTGATGCGCTCTTGATCGAGGCCAGCGATCTTTTGTCTGGTCACGTTCAGCGAGGATACAGGGTCAAAGGAAAGCCCGCCGTCCTTCTTGGAGGTTGGTGTGCGCGTGAGGCGTTGTCGCAGTTCTTGCCGTAGCTTGACGCGGATATCCTCTTCCTCCTCTTCGGTGAGAGGAGGAGGCGGGGTGACGTCCTCGCCGGTGCCGCTACCGCCGGATGGCCCTTCCGGGTTCTGCTTTTTGTCGTTGGCCGCGATTTTGTCCTTGCCATCCGGGACTGGCGGGGTCGAGACTTGTTGTGCGGAGGAGGTGATTTTCCAGGCTGCAATGCCAACGCCGGCGACGAGCAGGAACAGCAATGCCAGTGCCGCAACGGTCAAGGCGACCTTGCCGCCAATGCCTGAGGTGGTTTGTCTGCCAACGGGAGGGGCCGTCGGGATTGAGAAGTCAGCGGAAGAGTGCATCGGCGCACCCTGCGCTGGCGGCACCGATTTTTCAGTGATCGCCGTGCTCGCGGGAGGCACGTAAGGCTTGGAGACCAGGATTCCTTCTTTGGCCGCTGGCTTTGCCTTGGCTGGCTTTCCGCTGGGAGGGCGTTTCGACGCGAGAATCGCCGCATCTGGCGGTGGGTCGCACACGATCGGGGCCGGGGCAGCCAGGTCAAGAAGCCGGTCAACACCGGGAAGGGTATTCGTGTCGATATCCGGAAGAGTCACACTGTTTGCTGAGTCATCGATGCCGCTGGAAGGAGCCTCGCCAGTTTGCATTTCGTTAACAAGGGAAGGGAGCGTTGACGGCTGCGACTCTAAGCCAGCGGACGCTGCTGTCGAGCTCACCTCAGCTACGAACGATTGCATGCAGATCAAACATTCCACAGGAGTGCCCGTAACGACCTCCTTGCCGAAGCTCAACGTCGAGCCGCAATGAGGGCAGGTCAATTGCGTGGTCTGCATGAAGCGACTCCTTGCAGTGCGCTTGAGTATCCCGCTATCGAGAATAGCCAGATGTCGTGCTGGGATCAGCCACACGACGAACATGCTCAGTTTACCATGGATGGCGCGAGAAATGCCAGCGAATGCTTGGAAAAACACAATCTTTTTGCGAGGCGTGAATTTGCAGATGGGGGCCTATTTGGCGGCCCGTGCGGCAGCGGCTGGCGTCAATCGGAGGATCCAGATTGCCTGGCCTCCGTCGCCGTGGTGGCTAAGCGTCAGGCGTTCAAACAGCCCCAGTAGGCCGATGACATCATCGACATTTTTATTGGCGTTTTTTTCGGTCATTTGCTGTCGCTCCGTGAGACCGGCGACGATATGTTCGCGGCGGTGTTGCAGCAGCTTGGCCAGTTCAGATGGCGATAATCGGACGAGCGGCGCCTCTTTGCGTTCCGTCGTCTTTACCTCGCCGCCGCGAAAGTCGGCGATGACTTCGGGCGAAGTGGCTAGGAGGAGGAAGCCTTCCTTCAACGCACACGCTGGCTGGAATCCCGGCGGAAAGAATGCTGGGCTGTTCAGGTAGGCGACATCCACCTTGTCCTGCACCAGACTTTGCAAGCGGATGACTGACTTGGGATTGTTCTTGTTGTGCTCGAGAACGGCGAGTCCACCAAAGAATTGCATGCCCTTGAAGAGCGACTGGCCTACCTGTTGCCCTTTCTGACCCGGTTTGAGCGCGAGGGCGAAGATCGCCGGTGGCATCTGCTTGGCGTCCTTGGACGGCAGGACACACACGCCCCAGTCGGGCCCTATATTCGGCAGGATGTCCTTGAAGGGATCCAGAGGCAGAACGGCGCCAATGCCGGCCTGCCAATCGGTAGCGAACTTCTCACGGTCCTTTTCCGGCATGATCAATTTCAGTGCCTCAGCGGTGCCGGCAAAATCCGTCGTGCCTGCGATGGTCAGGATGCTTCTTTCGGGAAACCGCTGCCAGAGCGAGGAGGTCGAAAGCGTGTCCGTAAACGCAGGCTTCGCCCATACCGGTAGATGCTGCGGATTGGCCTGGATCGAGAGTCGAACCTCGGCCTCATCGCGTACGGCCAGAGTCACGAAGATTGCGTCCAACGCGCGCCAGTAGCCGGGCAGCGGGTCGTTCTTCTTCCCGGCTGCGACCAGGTCAGGCTCCACGGCACGTGGGTTGATACACATCGTCAGGAAAGCGGACTCGGCGCCGGCACGCTGAAAACGCTTGGCCCAGGCATGGTCCTTGGACTTCGTCGGTAAACGATTGATCACGTCCCGCAAGATTTCTTCTCTCGTGGTGACTGCAGCAAGCGAACCTTGAATGAAGTAGTACTGGTTTTTTTTCCCTTGAATCCGTCGAAAATAGGTCGAACCTTTGAACTGAAGTTTCGTCAGATGGAGTTCGCCTGATTTCTCCTGGGCGTCGTTGAGTTTGTCGACGACACTGTTCAGGCGTTCGGGTTTGTGGACGTGAAGTAGGAAAAGCCCTCGCTCGTCGTCAGGACGGCTTTTGGGACCGGGACTGTACGACAGAACCAGCGTGTCGCCGAGGATGTCGTCGCGCAAAGTGGGCCAATCGAGATCAAGATGTTTTTTCAACTCTGTTTGCATCCGCGAAAGTTGCTCAAGCTCGGGCGAGCCGAGAAGGGCCTTACCCAATGCGGATTGCTTGAGGCCCTTCAACCAATCTGCTTGCTCCCAGCGGGCCGAATGACCGCGCAGGTCGTGCATGACGACCGAGACTGCAAAGTCCTCCGGCAACAGTGACAGAAGTTCGTAGCGGAAGGAAGTCTGCTGGGCAGATGCGAGCGATACCATGCCAAGCCAGCAAAGAGCGACGATCATCAGGCGTTTGACAGTGTTCATGGGTTTGTATTTTTTTTCGCTTGCGTCTTGCGAATACCCTTACTCGCTGCCGCCGGGCATTGGTAATTCGCGGGCGAAGAAATCGAACGCCTTGCGGGCATTGTGCGTTACGGCGCGGACGCCCTCGGTTACTTCCTGGCTTGCCTCGCGGACGCCTGGCTCGAGCATCGGAATATCCTTGACGGGCGGAAGTCGCTCGACAGCGTCAAGGTTAATCGCTACCTGTACGACCTTGGCGTGATCGCGTGTGGCATCTGCCAGGCGTTCGGTGAACGAAGCGAAAGCGTTTTTCGGCTCGTTTTTCTGCGGCAGTGGCTCAGCTTTCTTCTCGGGGACTTTTTCCTGGGGCAAGTTTTTTGCGATCGGTGGCTGTGGCTCCTTCTGGAATGCAGGCGGAATCCACCAATAGGCCGCGAAGAGCACCAGCAGTATTCCTGCCGCCAGCGCGGCGGTCACGAAAACGCGCCGGCGCATCTTTTCTTGGCGGTGCCGACGATCACGCATGACTTGCTCGACGACCGATGCACCAAAGCCTGGCGGTGGCTTGATTTTGGCATGAAGTTGCACGCTATCGAGAAGGCGCGCCGCCGCTGCGTGTTGCCTACGACACGTCACGCATTGGTTCAGATGCTGCTCCAACGTGTCAACGGTCCCCATTGGCTCGCCGTCCATACGCTTTTGCAACAGGTCTTGGCATTCAAGGCAGTTCATGTTCAACCTCGGAGACCATTCCGCGCCGCTGCAGTCGATCCAGCACTTCGAGGCGGGCGCGGTGCAGCCAGGTTTTCACTGTACCGACCGGCTTCTCAATCGCCGCGGCAATGTCCTCATACGGCAGGCCACGCTCGTGGTACATGACGAAGACGCTGCGATATTCCCAGCGCATTTCGCGCAACGCGGTCTGGATTTCTTGTACCAATTCCTTGCTATCGTCAGGCGGCTGAGCCGCGATGGTTTCGTGAAGGTAATCGACCAACTCGGGCCGTTTGACTCGCTGTGTGAGCCAGGTTCGGCAGCGGTTGACAGTTATGCCCATGACCCACGGCTTGAACGGCCGGCTCGAATCCCATCGTTTCAGGCTGCGGAAGACGCGCAGGAATACCTCCTGGGCCACATCCTCGGCGTCCTGGCGATGGTGAAGGAGCCTCATGCACAGACCGAAAACGTCGGCCTGGTAGCGTTCCACGAGGGCGAGGATGGCGGACTCATCCCCTTTGAGGCACCGACGTACCAGGATGGCGTCCTCTGCCGACACGGTTGCGCCTCGGGTCTAGGAGTTGTACCTGCAAGAGACGTAAAGAGTTTCGCGGATTTTCGTACTAGCGCGTCATGGCGTTGTGAATCAACTCAACCATCTCCTCAACGCAGGCATCCTGGAGCCGTTTGCCTTTTTTCTCCAGGCTCTCGGTGACATGGATGGCAACGTCCTGCATGCGCTCATGCGTTTCCGCGGAGCCGCCCAGGAGGATAAAATCGTCAGCCTTGGTGACGCGCTTGTGGCCATCGGTGTTGTCCAGGCCGACACCAATCAGGCCCACGGTTTCCGTCGCTGCTGGTTTGGATTTGCGGGGCACGGTCTCCTCCAGTGAACGCGTAAATGAATCCTTTGCATTATACCACGTTTTGTGCCGCGCGCACCACAGAAATGGCCGTCAAATGGATGCGGAGGGTGGTACGCTGAACAGTTTCGCGCCCTTCAGAGCCCGAAACCGTTCAGTGTATCGCCCTCCGCAAGGTTGTCCTTGCTACAAAACTACCGCTCGGCCCGGGACTGTTTCTTGCGGTCGTTTTCCTTCAGGTACATCTTGCGCAGTCGGATCGCACTCGGCGTCACTTCGACAAGCTCGTCTTCCTCGATGTACTCCAATGCAAGCTCCAGCGTCATTTGTCGCGGCGGCTTGAGGATGATGCTCTTGTCCGTGCCGGAGGCACGCATGTTCGTGAGTTTCTTTTCCTTACACACATTGACCGGCAGATCGTTATCACGGCAATGCTCCCCGACCACCTGGCCTTCGTAGACAGCCACCGGTGCGCCGACGAACAAGGAGCCTCGCTCCTGCAAGCCGTCCAGGGCAAACGGAGTAGTGCGTCCCGTCTCCGTGGAAATCATGACCCCGTTCAGGCGGCTGGGGATCGAGCCCCGCACGGGCTGATAATCGTAGAACGTGTGATGCATAATCGCCTGGCCACTGGTCGAGTTGAGCAGCCGCGTGCGCAGACCGATCAATCCGCGGGCCGGGATCGTGAACTCGATGTGCGAGAAGTCGCCGCGCCCGTCGAGCTTGAGGCATTCCGCCCGGCGGTTGCCGACTAGCTCCATCACCGACCCTACATGCATGGTTGGGGCATCGATAACCAAGTATTCGATGGGCTCCATCTTTTGGCCGTTGATTTCGCGATAGATCACGCGTGGCTTGCCAACGGACAACTCGAAGCCTTCGCTGCGCATGGTCTCGATCAAGATCGACAGGTGCAGAATGCCGCGGCCCGAAACAAAGAACTCGTCCTTCCGCTCCTCACTGGGAACAACGCGCAGGGCGACATTTGACTCCAATTCTTTCATGAGTCGATCGCGCAATTGCCGGCTCGTGACGTAGGTCCCCTCCTGGCCGCAGAAGGGCGAGTCGTTGATGCGAAAGAGCATATCGAGCGTCGGTTCATCGACTTTGATCGGCGGCAGGGCCACGGGATTGTCAATGTCCGCAATCGTATCGCCGATATCGATGCTGTCGAGTCCGACGACGGCGCAGATGTCGCCGGCTTTGACCTCGTCGGTCTCGATGCGGCCCAGGCGGTCAAATGTGTAAAGCTGCTTGACGATGCTATCGACTCGTTTGCCGTCGTGCTTCATGACAGCGACACGCTGGTTCTTGCGAATCTTGCCGGCGTTGACCTTGCCGATGGCGATGCGGCCGACATAATCGCTGTAATCCAGCGTGATGATGAGGATTTGCAACGGGTTGTCCATCTCGACGTCGGGCGGCGGCACGTTCGTGATGATTGAGGCAAAGAGGGGTTTCAAATCCACCGGTGGAATGGCTAGCTCCGACGTGGCCACGCCTTGGCGCCCGGCAGCGAAAATCGTCGGGAATTCTAGCGTCGCATCGTCCGCGTCAAGCTCCACGAACAGGTCGAACACCAGGTTCAGTACGTCCACCGGGCGCGCATCCGAGCGGTCGATCTTGTTAATTACCACTATTGGCCGCAGCCCGCACTCGAAGGCTTTGCGCAGAACGAAACGCGTCTGTGGCAACGGCCCCTCGGCGGCGTCAACCAGGAGGAGGCAGCCGTCCGCCATCTTGAGCACGCGTTCGACTTCGCCGCCGAAGTCGGCG
>SXGT01881402.1_pt1 | contig 45189 bp, 37 predicted proteins | sample 3176221 | NCBI WGS metagenome assembly SXGT01 (sample SAMN11356862, study PRJNA531348) | freshwater metagenome | isolation source: freshwater sample F1-120 | place: China: Fuxian Lake, Yuxi | collected 2017-12-25 | reverse complement strand
GTGAACCACATGACCACCCCAAGATCAAAACCATCGACTACAAGCCAAAAAACAAGCACCGCAAACAGTGACTACCTTTGACTGACACTTTGTCACCACGCAACGCCGCGGGTGACTACCTTTGACTGACACTTGGCCAGTTAGGAGTTGAGGGCAAGGGGTTAGCGAAGAAAGCTGACGGCCTTGCTCCCTCCCGCCAACCCCTCATCCCTAACCCCCAACCCCTCTTCTCATGGCCATCCAATTCAATTGCCCGTACTGCACGGTCACGATCCAAGTTCCCGACAACGCCTCCGGTAAGAAGGGGACGTGTCCGCAATGCGGAACGAGAGTTCTCGTGCCGGCTCCGAAGAACTCGCCTCCGCCAGCGACAGCTCCGGCGCGATCGCCTGAGTTTACTCCGACAACGGCCTCGCCGAACTTCGCCGCACCTGCCGCCCCGATGTTCTCTCCGCAGCCGACAATGCCGATGGTCGGAACGCCTCCAGCGCCGGGTATGCCGTTCGGATTCGATCCTCATCAACCGATGCCAGCACCTCCGGGATATGCCGCGCCGTTCGGTTTCACTCAGACACCGCCATTCGTTCCAGCTCCACCGATGGCGATGAATTCCGAATCTCCGCCGGTTTCGAATGACTCTTCGAAGAGGAGACCTCAGCGGGGCAATCCAGTTCTGTGGGGAGTCATTGCCGTCCTGGTCATTGTGATCGGCGTTGGGGCGTTCGTCTTCTTGAAGCCTGCCGTGAAGCCGAATCCGCTGAGCGGCACTCTCACCGGGACACGCATCACCAAGAGCAAGATACAACCGGCCGTCGTGCATCGCGACTGGCTCGAGGGCATCGACGAGGAGACCGTCGCCACCGTGCTCAAGCAGATGGAAAAGCGGAAGATCACACTCCGCAGCGACACGGTCGTTCTCGTGTTTCAAGGTGCGGCGGAAGGGATCAAAGTCACCGCCACTCCGGGGCTGCACGCCGATCTCGTCGCGGTGGATGTCAGCAGCCACAAAGCGCTCAACGCTTGGCAGCAAAAGCAGGGGGTGAAGCTCGGTGATCGGCACCAAAAAGAGCTCATCCGCTCGGCCAAGTCTTTTGTTCAAGAGTGGGCCAAAGCCGAGGCGGCTGGTGAGAAGAAACTGGACTTCAGCGGCTTTCACGATTCACTCGGACTCGCCGCGATGACTTCGGGACTAGGGGCGGAAGCGATCGCGATCGTCAACCGCATCCCACACAGTTGCGTCGCCGAGCAACAAGGACTGCTCTACTTCCTGATTCCACCCGGCACCGAGCAATTCGAGTTGCAGGGCCGTGAAGACAGCAAAGGGAGCTTCGCCTTCCCCGGACGATTCGTGGTCGACATCGAAGCCGAGGCACCCGTCAAGAAATCCAAAAAGACCGACGAACCGCCTGAAATGTCCGAGGAGGATGATCCAGATACGAAATCGAAATCCTTTGGCAAGCCAGCTCTCAACGACCCCTCCGCCGTGGACGAGTCGATGCCAGAAAAGCCGACGACCAAGAAGAAGGCAACGAAGAATGACGAATGAAGGCCGCGCTCGGCGCGGGTCTCCTGACCCCGCCGACTCGTCCGACCGCAGGTCTCCTCCTGTCAATGGAGACCTGCGGTCACGTCACCGGCGGGGTCAGGAGATCCGCGCCGAGCGCAGCTCCTCATTCTCAGTTCCTCGTTCTTCTCTCCTCGTTCTCCTCTTCCTCGCCGCACCTCTCGCCGCTCAGGATCACGTCGTTCTGCAAACCGAAGGGACCAGCAGCCGGCTGACGATGCCCTGCCAGATCGTGGATTACACCGGCGAGCGAATCACCGTTCTCTTCAAAAGTGGAGTCGACCCAAAATCGTATCCCGCCGGGCAAGTGATCGAAGTCCGCACTGCGTGGCACGAATTGTACGAACTCGGTCGAAAGCTGTTTACGGAACGCAAACTGGACGAGGCGACTCGAGCCTTGCAAGCCGCGTTCGTCTCGGAGAAGCGAGCCTGGGTGCGCCGAGAGATCCTCGCCCTGCTAATTCGTTGTCACTTGAGAACCGGAGATCGGGCCTCCGCCGGATCACGATTCCTCCAAATGCTGGAGAGCGACCCCACGACCCAACAATTTGGTTTGATTCCGCTGATCTGGGCCTCTGAGTCCGTCTCCGGCGCGGCCAAGTCGCAGGCCCGTGAGTGGCTGAAGCAAGAATCCGACACGGCCCGATTGCTCGGTGCCAGCCTGCTGCTCGACGACGGGGCAAGCGGCGACACGGCCTCGCAAGAACTGCAAGCCTTGCAGCGCAGCACCGACGAACGAGTGCGACTGCTCGCTCAGGCTCAGTCCTGGCGGCTCAAACTCCGAGCTTTGGAAATCGGAGACCTTGAACTCAATCGTTGGGACGCTCGCATTCACGAGATGCCCGCGAGGCTGCGCGGCGGTCCGTCGTACTTGCTCGGCCGAGGCTGGGCGATGCGACGCGAACACGACCGTGCCGCAACCGCACTCCTGTGGACCGCGCTGATGGACGACGGCGACGCGAGACTCGCTGCCCGCGCCGGAGTCGAAGCGGCCGAATCGCTCAAACGCCTCGGCCAATCCGATGACGCCCACCGCTTGCTGCAAGAAATCGCCATCCGCTTCCCCGACACCGAATTCGGCGAAGCCGCCAAGTAGCTTTGGAGTGCGGCGACCCAAGTCGCCGCTTTTCAAAACGCACTCGCTTCCACAAAACGTCGGTCATCGAGTCACCAACGACGCCTTTTGAAAAGCGGTGACTTGGGGCACCGCACTCCAAAGAACCGCTACTTGCCGATGCAAAACCTGCTGAAGACTCGATCCAGTACGTCGTCCGTGTAAACCGCGCCGACGATGTGGCCGAGATGTTCGAGCGCCTCGCGCAGTTCGACGATTACCAAGTCGTCGCTCAAGCCCAAGCTCGCCGCCTCGGCCGTGCGGTCGATCGCGTCCCTCGCGGCCAGCAAACTGTTCTGGCACCGAGCCGCCGTCATGCCGATCCACTGCCGACGCCCGCGTGACTCCACCGCCAGCAGTTCGGCGAGCAGAGAACACAATCCGTCGAGGCCACGCCCGTCGCGCGCACTGACCGTCGCTTGGACGCCCTCGTCCGAGCGCTCGGACGAGGGCGTCCAAGCGACAGAAACACAATCCGCCTTCGTACCCACACAGACAACCGGCCGCTGCTCGTTCCGCAACTCCGCAATCAACGGCTCATCCATCGCCGCGTCATCCGACAAATCGCTGCACCAGACGATCAAGTCCGCTTGCTGCCACTGCTCATGCCGCCGCTGCTGAGCCAACGCCTCGATCCCGCTCGTCTCGGAATCCCAACCAGCGGTGTCGATCAGATCGACGTGCAGTCCGCCGCGATCCAGCGGCACGCACAGATAATCCCGCGTCGTCCCACTGAACTCCGAGACCAGCGCCGCCGATTGCCCGGTCAGCGCGTTGAGCAGCGTGCTCTTGCCGGCGTTCGGCAGCCCGGCGAGCACGACTCGCGGCCGAGCCGAACTCTGCAACCGCCGCGACGCTTGATCGCACAACTCGGTGGTCGTGCGCTGTGCGGCGGCGACTCGCGACAGCAGTTGTTCGCGTGAGACGAACTCGATGTCCTCGTCCACGAAGTCCAGTCCTGCTTCCAAATCTGCCAGCAGATCGAGCAAGTCGGCTCGCAGAGTTCCCATCTGCTGTGAGATGCCGCCGGCCAACTGCTGCAACGCTTGCTCCAACTCGACATGATCCGCCGCGTCGATGACGCCGAGCACCGCCTCGGCCTGCAACAGATCGAGCCGCCCCGCCAGAAACGCTCGCAGCGTGAATTCCCCCGGCCGAGCCGCTCGGCAACCGCTGCGGCACAACTGCGTCAGCACCGCCTCCAGCAACGGCGGCGAACCAATCAAATGCAACTCCGCCAACGGCTGCCCCGTGTAACTCCGCTTCGTCGGCCACAAACCAACCTCAACCGGCAGCCGCAACCCGTTTTGAAACGGCGCATCGTCCCACGGCACATCAACAGCCAATCGCCATTCCCCAACATGCCGCTCCGCGCGAGCCGCCTTTTCCCAACGCTCGCCATCGTGCGGCGCGAAGTGCTGTTCGAGCACTCGCCGCACATCGCCACCACTCACGCGCACGATCCCACGCCCGCCCACTCCCGGAGCCGACGCCAACGCCGCAATCGTGTCATCCAGCCGCAACATCAGCCGTCCAATCCTCAATTTCGAGGCCGGGAATTCCCTCGAAGTCGGCAGAGTTGCGTGTCACGACTTTGGCTCCGTGCTCCAAGGCAATCGCCGCGATGGACAAGTCGAGCTTGCCGCGCGTTCGAAACTGTCTGCGAAGGTCGAAGTACCGAATGAGCGCCGGCTCATTAAACGGCAAGACTCGAATCGTCGGCGCCCACTGGAAGAGTTCCAATAGACCGTCATAGGCCCGCGCCAGTCGAGCGATGTCCTTGTCAGCCTGACGGAGAACCGTGTACCAACCGCTGACTTGTTCTTCGATAGAGATGACGGTCATCGCCAGTTCGTCAGCGGGAACCTGCGCCGCGCGGACAACCACTCGCGAATGACCGTGACGCAGGAGCGACACATGATCGGTATCCAAGACGTAGAGGCTCACGGTCGGCTCTCATCTTCATCGACTTGTCGTCGGTAGTCGCGCACCGCTTGCTCGAATTCATCCATCCCTGGGCGATCCTTCCATGATCCGGCAATCGTCAGCCACGGATGCGGTTCGACTTTCGCGGCCACATCGACTTCGACAACTTCCAGCTGAGCCAATCGCTGCTGCAATGTCTCACGAAGCCGGTCGATCGCTTGCTCGCGAGTTGTACCGTCCGCTTCAACCTCAGCCGGCGAAGTGCTGAAGGCACGATAGCTGTTGCCTTTGGTCTGTTCGATGAATGCGGCGATCTTCATGGTGAGCCTCGTTTCTCTGTTGCACGACTTGTCCGCATTGAAGCGGTCGATTCGGTCTAGAACCAGTCGGATCACGCCAAAATCTCGCTGACGACTCGTCCGTAGACGTCGGTCAGCCGGAAGTCGCGGCCGGCGTGGCGGTAGGTGAGGTGTTCGTGGTTGAAGCCGAGCAGGTGCAGGATCGTGGCGTGCAGGTCGTGGACGTGGACTTTGTCTTGGACGGCTCGGAAGGCGAAGTCGTCGGTCGCTCCATACGATGTGCCGCCCCGAACGCCGCCGCCGGCCAGCCAGGTCGTGAAGCCGAGATGATTGTGGTCGCGGCCGTTGCCACCTTCGGTGGTTGACGTGCGGCCGAACTCGCCTCCCCAGATCACCAGCGTGTCGTCGAGCAATCCGCGCCGCTTGAGGTCTCGCAGCAGTGCGGCGGTCGGTTGGTCAATGTCTTTCGCGTTTTTGCGAGTCAGCTCGTCGTGAGTTGTGTGCGTGTCCCACGGCTGGCCGTTTCCGTAGTAGACCTGCACGAATCGCACGCCCCGCTCGATCAGGCGCCGAGCCATCAAGCAACCGTGAGCGTAATGCGATTTGCCATATTCCTCGCGAATCGGTTCCGGTTCGAGCCGAATGTCGAACGCCTCAGACGCCGCGAACTGCATCCGAAACGCGGTCTCCATCGAACGGATGCGAGCCTCCAGCGCCGGCTCATCGGGATGTTGTTCGAGATGTTTTTGGTTCATTCGCCGCAGCAGTTCGAGTTGCCGTCGTTGCTGCGCGAGCGACAAACTCGTGTCCGCATTGCGGAGGTTCGGCAACAACTTCGCCGGATCGAGATCAGTGTGATTGATGTACGTCCCTTGAAACTCGCCCGGCAGAAACGAACTAGTCCACAATTCGGCGAACCGCACCGGCCGGCCGGGGCAGAGCACGACGTAGCCCGGCAAGTCGGCGTTCTCGCTGCCGAGGCCGTACAGCATCCACGACCCCATGCTCGGCCGAGTCGGCGTGATCGTGCCGTTGTTCATCTGAAACAACGCCGGCCCATGATTCGGATTGTCGCAGTGCATCGACCGAATCACGCAGATGTCGTCGATGCACTCGCCGAGGTGCGGCAGCAAATCGCTGACCGGCAACCCCGACTCACCACGCGGCCGATACACATACGGCACCGGCATCAGCCCGCCGGTTTTGTTCTCGGTGCGAAACTCAACTTCCTTCGGCCGCTGCCCTGCAAACTGATTGATCGCCGGCTTCGGATCAAAAAAGTCCCCCTGAAACGGCCCCCCATTCATGAAGAGCTGAATGACTCGCTTAGCACGCGGAGCGTGATGAGTGACTGTTCGACTTTTCACGTTCTCCGCCCGAATCGAATCAGTCGAACCAAACGCCTGCGATAACGCCACCACTCCCAACCCGCCGCCAAGCCGGTTGAAAAAGGAGCGACGCGAAAGCAATTGGTCGAACATGCTTCACTCCCCGACTTTTTCCAAACGCCTCAAGACCGCCGACCACACTTCGGCCACTTTTAACCGGGTCGCCCATTGAGAAATGTAGTCGCGGTCAATCTTTTCCGCTCGGATGCAGAGGATGCCGGTAATGTCTCGCAAATGCTTCTCCGAACCACCCTCTTGGTAGTAAATCATTTTGCTGACGATGATGTCTTCGGCACTGGCTGCGAAGCCTTCCACCGAGCCAAACAGTTTTGCTCGCTGACGGCGTTGAATCTGTGATTTCGACCATTGGTCGTCTCGCGAAATCATGAAGTCGATTTTGTTTCCTGACTCCGGATGGACGACGTTGAACTGTTTTCCGGAACGAATCGCTTGAATGGCCGATTCTTTGGTGACGAAGAACTCGGGAGCCGGGAACGCTTCGCAAAGCGCCGACACATTGCCAAATCGCAAGTCGATGACGATATCAATGTCACGAGTCATGCGTGGTTCGCCGAATGCACCGCTGGCGACCGATCCGCAGACGAGATACGGAATCTGCAATCGCTCCAAAGTTTCGACGGCCAGTTGGAGGAATTCAGGTTGCTCCATGAAGCATTCTCCGGGCAACCTCGGCTTGGATTTGTTCGTCGGACCAGTCCGGGTGTTCGGTCTTCAGGCGACCAGCGATCAGTAATCGCATGGTACGGTTCGCTTCAAAGACCATCTCCATCCGCTCGGCAAATGTCTTCTTTCGCAGACACTCCGCGACGAATGGATCGACCACTTCGATCTGCCCGTCGTCGAGTCGAAAGCCGGTACTTGTCATGGGGCCATTTGAGATCATCGTGCCATCCTCCGCAGGACGAGCAGCATAGCTCGGCCTCACGGCCGCGACAAACCGCGATCATTCCAGCACCAGCCGTTTGAGCGTGGCGGCACCGTCATGCGTGACGGCGATCTCGGCAGAGAGGCGGCGTTCTCGCACGGCTTGTTCGTATTCCTTGCCTTTGCCTTCCTGGAGAAAGAATTGGCCGATGTTGAATTCGTTGCGTCCGTCATTGCCCACTTCACCTCGCAAGTAGGTGCCGGACGTTGGACGAGTCCAACTGAGACCTGTCTCCTGCCAGTGTTTGCCGTCTTGTTCTGGTGCGAGCGAGACGAAGATCTCGCGGCCGACATGCGCAGCGTTCCATGAATCCTCGCCGGGCGGCCGTAACCTCGTGAAGTTGTAATTCAGGATCACATAGTCGCCGCGAAACAGATCGCGCGGATCAACGAGAATGACGCGCAGCAAGATCGTCTCACCGGTGGCCAGCGTCCAAGCGCTCTGCACAATCATCGAGCCGAGCACCAGCATTTGGAACGCAATCGTCCCGAAAAGGATGTGTCGTTGGTGCGAGCGGACCCATTCCCAAAGTCCGGGTCGAGGACGTTCGTCAGGAATCGCGCTCATGCGAGCACCTCTTTCTTTTTACGGTGCTTCCAGAAGTAGGCCATGCCGAACAGGAACGCTCCGCAGGCGAAGAAAAATCCCGCTCCGCCGAGCATCCCGCCAATGTGGCCGAACAGATCGATGTACCGCATCGTCGTCCAGAGCAGGAAATACAAAACTCCTGCCGAGAACGGCCGGCCCCGATCTTCTCGCAGACCAACGAGCATCAGCCAGATGCCAAAGATCAGCATCGCAATGTTCGCCAGGATCGTCGGAATGATCGGCTCAGGCACGAGGCTGTACCACAGCGAGAAGAACGCCATCAGCAGCGTGACCCCAACGGGGACGTATTGACGCTTGGCGGTCTCCTTCAAAGCGACGGCCAATTCTTGTTTCGCCTTCCAGCGGCCGTGTAGGCGAGCCATCACCGCCAAGGCCACGACGGTCAGCGACACAATCGCCGCCGCTTGCAGCAACGCTCCGAGATGCGGATCGCCGGCGTGCCAACTCCCTCGGTGATGCACTTCCTTGAAGCTCAGCGGAATTAGCATCGAGCCAACCATCAGCACGCCGTACATGCGATAGGGAATCGCCAGCTTGCTCCCCGAAGCATGAGCCTCGGCCGCGATCAGCAGCAGACCACCCACGCCGCCGATGAAGAACAGCGGGTTGTGATTCCAATGCCAGATCCCTTCCCACGCGAAACTTTGCAGTGACAGCCACCAAGTGAGCAGCGGGACGTACAGCCAAAGCACGCTCGCGAGTTGCCGCCGGTACGCCAGCATGATTCCCGGAGCCGCCAGCAACGGCAGCGAGTAGGCTCCGTTGGGCACCCAGCTCCATCGAAACAGGAAGTTCAGCCCCAAATTGCCGAAGCCGAGGATTTCGCCGCCGCACCACATCGCGAGCAGTGCCACCACTAGCGCGTGCAACAGCAGTGATTCGAGGCACACCGCCAGCGGCAGGACTCCGAGCGCCCACCACCACACGGCGTCCGTCGGGTGGCCGCTCATGTGAAACATCTGACCGATCAGCATGATGCCACAGCCGTAGAAGAACGCTCCGAGAAAGAACAACACATTCGACAGCCCGATCATCTCGCGCTGCCGCAAGCGGAACGCTCCATAATACGTCCCCAGGATCGTGCCAAAGATCAGCACCAGCTTGGCTGCGGTGTGCAGGCCTTCCCAATTGAACGAGATCAACAGCAGCACACCCGCACCGACCAGCAGCGCGGCCGCCCCCATCAGAGCGTTGACAGCTCGCGAATTGTGCGTCTCGGACGCCTCCGCAACCGATTCGTACTGGTCGAGAATGTCCTGCGTCTGTCCTGCCGTCATGATGCCGGCATCGCGCCACCATTCCATCTCGTCCAGCAGCCAGCGCCGCTTCGACGACGAGATTGATCGTTTACTCATGGAATTCCCTTGGAAAATCGAGGACGTCTTCTGGTTCAACGGCATCGAATCTGGATACGCACACCGATTTCGAAGTTTGTGAAAAACTCATTGATTCCCAATACCCACCGCGCGAGAGCGGGCCAACGTTCGATACGTCACCACTGCCACGACCGTCGTGAGAACCGCGTGGCCGAACAAAAACAAACTCGCGAACCAACTCATCGACAGCACCCCTTCGAGCATCTCGGCAATGAGCGCAGCCTTGATCGGCTCGTTGATTCGCAATTCCAGAATCTCCCAACTGCGGCGGAACCACGACGTCGATGCGACCGCACCAAAGATCCACAAGAGACTCAAGACCATCTTGACGCTCTTGGGCCAGGAGTGCGGCACGCTCACCGATTTCGATTGATCGGCCAGCAACAAGAAGCCGCCGATCGACAGCACGATTTGAGCCATCGCCAACAACGCCCAACCGGCATGGACTGCCATCGCCGTCTGCGAAATCACCGCGCCGATTTCCGCCGGCTTGATCGGTTGATTGGACGTTGCAATCACGAACATCGCCCCTCGCGCATCGCTCGTCCCCTTGAAGAGAAAGAACGCAGCGCAAGCGGCCAACACTCCGTACAACCCGACTGCAATCAGACATCGCGACGAAAGTCGGCCGCGCAGCGCCGTCCTGCGAAATCCCGCCGCGATGAGCGTCGTTCCCACGGCAATGCCGATCGGACACCAACTGATTCGGCCCAACCGTTGGCCGAGCAGCGTCAATTCGGAAAGATCGCGAGCCGACAGAATCCTCAAAAGATCGACGCAGACCGTCCCCTGCCATGCCAGAAGCAACGCCGAGACGACGCTCAGCACGCCCCCCGCCACAAACCAGCGGGCACTGGTCACCGAGCCTGTACCACTCTGACTTGCCTCACCTGCCATCATCGCAATCTCCTGAAGGAATGATCGAGGGCTATCGCCAATTCAGCACTTTGAAGATCCCCTCGCGCTTTTTGATTCGCTCAGGCAGAGCGAGCAGCCGGTCACGGAAGAACGCCAGCACCAAGCCGACACCGAAGATCGTGCCGCCGCCAACAGTGATCAGCGTGGCCACCGTATTCAGCCGCCCAAACTTGATGAACATCGCCAGACTGACGAAGTACACGACCGTGCCCAAGCAGCCAACCAGTGTCGTGGACTTCAACCGGAAGACCAAGCCACTCCCCACCAGCAGCACCGAGGCGAAGAGGAACCCTGCCTCATTGACGATCAAGAAATGGTTGTGCCACCGGTCATACAACGTCGCGATCGCCAGCGGCACAACCGTCAGCAAGCTGCCGAAGAACGGGCTCATGCTGACCAAGTCACTCTCTCGATCTTGCTCGCGATACCAGCCGAGATGTCCCACCGCCAGCAGTAGCAAGCCGACGATCACCGAGAACAGCTCGACCTGCTGCCACGGCCTGAGGTCGATCAGTTGGTGCAGAGCCAACAGCGTCAGCGCACCTTGAGCGACCACTTGCACGACGTACCAGCGCCGCCAACTGGCAACTTTCACGAGGCCCACGGCCAACATCGCGATGACCAGCATCGTCAGGCTAAAGCCGACGAATCCCCACTCAATCGCGTTGGAACGACCGATCGCATCGGAGGCAATTCGGCCCAAACCTCGAAAGACGGACGACACGAACGCCAGGCTCAGCAGCGAATTCGCCGCCTTGAACGCCGCCTCGGCCAGCGGAGCGGCAGCCGTTTGTTCGAGAACCGAGAAGCGGTACACGATCATCAACAACAGCCCGATTCCAGCAAACGTCAACAGGTACGCATCGGCCGAGAACCCGAAGTACGTCATCAACTGCCACAGCGATCCACACGCCATAACCGTCGCCCAATGCACGCACTTCGGCTGCCGTTGGAACACGGTCGCGAGTCCGTAGAAGACCGCCGCCTCGGCAAAGAACGCCGCCAGTGCGAGGTTTAACGTCTGCCCTTCGACGATTCGCGTGAAGCCTGCGAGCGCAGACGACATCGAAGAAATCAACATCACCACCGTCGCCGTGTGAGCCACCGAGGTCAACGCCTCAGACTCGCCACGGTCGCCGTACAGCTTCGCGGCCACGAGGTACGCGATCGGAATCAGCATCATGATCGGAGCGTGCTCTTGCCAGGTCTCCAATCCAAACGCGGCCAGCGCGGCCACTGCACCGACCATCGTGGCCGCCGCCGTCGCGAAGTGGTACGCCGTCGGCAACCACGTCGCCGAATTGCGATACAGGTATGCCCCCACTCGCGACGCAACCGCCGTCAGCGCCATTGCTCCGACGTAGCTCCAACGTGGCGGTTCCTTGGCCCACACTGCTCGAAAGCCGAGGAAGTGAAAATACTCGTAGACACCCATCAGCACCGGCAGCAGGCTGAGCAACAGGCCGAACACTGGGAACGCTCGCGTCAGTTTCTGATCGCGAGTGACCGTCGCCTGAGCCAGATTCACGACCAGCGACGTCACTGCTAGCACCGAGATGATCTCGTCGAGGCCCAAGTCCCAATTCAACAACTGCACGACGAGCACTTCGGCCCACATCAGCAGCGCCGCCGCGACGTGGATGTACGCCCCATGCCGGCGCACCACGATGTCCGAGTAGATGTAGGCGTACGTCCCCGCCAGCACCAACACCAACGCCAGCCAGCGGAGCGGTCCGCAGATCGGCGATGGTCCCGCCTGAAACGAGTCATAGACCGGCTTGAACCACGCCTGATACAGCCAATCGCCACCAACCTGTGCTCCCAGCACCATCAGCAGCCCTGCACCCAACAGCACATGTCCCGACGCAAAGAACGCCAGGCCGAATCGTTTCCGGCTGAACGGCCCCTCGTTCTCGCCAAACGCTCGCTCGGAGTGAATTCCCGCCAGGCCCAAGACCACTAGCAACGTGGCCGGAGCTGCGATCTCCACGAACTTCTGCATGTCCGCCAGGATCAACATTCCAGTCATTGCCACACCGGCACTGAAGACGTACACGAACATCTCGTCCTTGAGCGTCCAAGCCGATGCCGCGTAGAGCGCGCTGATGACCACGGCCGCCACCCACAGATGCCCGTCCAACGTCAATAAACTTTGAGCGTGGTAGTACCAAAGGTTGAGCGGCATCACGAGACACGCCAAGAGCGTCAGCCCCTTGCCGACCAACTGATACCGAGTCTTCCGGATGACTCCCCAGCCGCCAATCAGCACTCCGATGTTCGTCGCCCCCATCACCATCGCCATCACCGGGGGCGTGAAGAATTTGTTGATCCACAGCAGGATCACGATCCCCACGACCATCAAGGCTCCGCCCAGCGCCATCAACCACTGAATGCTGCGCGGGTCGAGCAACATTTCCAGAATGCTGCGGCGCGGTGTCGGCTCCGCGAGTTCCAGCGTTGAGACAGGCTCCGCGACCTTGCCGTCCGATGCACTCGACGCATGAGCCGCTTCGCCCGATCCCATCCGAGTCAGATCGTCGAGAAACTTTCTCGCTCCCGAATCCGATTCGGATTTTCGCGCGGCACTCGCCAGATTCGGCGGACTCATCACCAGCGTGAATCCGTCCTGGCTCAATCGGCGCTTCAGCGACGTCATCCTCTCGCGGCATTCCCCTTCCAACGCATGGGCCTGCGAGAGCGTCAGTCGTCCTGCCGTCTTATGGCTTGAGACCTCGGCTTCCAAAAAACGCCACAAGCGGAAGGCACGAATCGGCGGCACCTCTTCCGATTGCAACTGCAACATTCCCGGAATGCTCGGAGGATCGACACCTTGGCCAGCCAGAGTCTTCGCCTGCTCGATTCGCTCGCGCAGCAATCGCACCAACTCATCGCGCTGAGCCGGCAGGATTTGGCCTTCGGTCGCCCAACGAGTCCACCATTCTTCAACTCGCTCGAACGTCGAGAGGATGATCTCCCACGCCACAGGTACCGCTTGCTCGGACATGATGCCTCCCTTTGTAGGGTGGGACCAGCGCAGCGCCGGCCCACCAGGAACTTCAATTCACGAATCTCAGATTTCGAATTCTGAAGGTGTGCCGGCGCTCACTTCGTGAGCTGGTCCCACCCTACGGCTTGGAAACGTGGTCTTCGACCGCTCGGCCCTCATGGAGTCCTTGGGTCGAGACGGTGGAACGTGATAGACGCCAATAGTGGCCTCCAAATGCCAAACACGAAACTCCCCACAAAATTCCATAAGCCAAGGATGCCGACTTGGGAGCGATACTCAGCAGCGGAGCCGCCAACAGGAACGCCCAGCCGATCACGTACGCTCCACCCCAGACATGCACTCCCATGATGAAAAAACCCAGGCCACCGAGAATCGCGCTAAAGGCGTACAGGAGTCGCGGATCGAGTCCACTGGCAGAGAGCGTCGCACTGATGACTCCCGCACAAATCAAGTAGCCAACCCACACACCCCACACCAGTCGCTCGGCCGAATTGGTCGGCAAGATCGAATGCCGACGAAATCGCCGCAGCAGAAGCAACAGCAGCACCACCATCAAACCGCGCGGCAGCCAATAGGCAGTCAGTAAACCTTCGCCCGCCGACTCCAACAGAAACGTCGCTACATGCGAGACGGCGATGACCAACCCAAACACCATCAAACCGAATCCCCAGTCCCGAAAGTTCTCTTCGTGACGATCCTTTCGCAGCGCATGCAGCATGTAATCGAACAGATGGACGGACGACGCTTGAATCGGCTCGCCTTCCCAAAACCTCTGGAGTTCGTCCGCCACTTGCTGCGCCGTGGCATAGCGCCGCGCTGGTTCTTTTTGGAGACACTTCAAGCAAATCGCTTCCAAGCCGCGAGGCACCTGCGGGTTGAGCAATCGCGGCGGCGCTGGCTCGGCATCCAAGACTTGCATGACCGTTTCGAGTGCCGTGGCCGCCTGATGCGGCGGCCGGCCAGTCAGACAGGCGTACAAGATCGCGCCCAGCGAATACACGTCGGCCGTCTCACGGATGTCCTTCGTGCGTCCCGCCGCTTGCTCAGGCGGCATGAAGCTGGGTGTGCCAACGACTTGTCCGCTGCCCGTCAAATGCACATCGCTCTGGACAAGCTTGGCCAGTCCAAAGTCGGTGATGCGAGGGGTGAGGGGTTGGGGACGATGCGTCGTAGAAGACAAGGAATCGGTTTCCGTCTTCCCTGATCCCTGACCCCCGACCCCTGACCCCTCCAACAACACATTGGCCGGTTTCAAATCGCGATGAATCACCCCTTTGTCGTGAGCGTGCTGCACCGCAAGCGCGATGCTGCGAACTAGCGAGGCGACCTCGCGCGGAGGCATCGGCCCCTGACGCAATCGCTCAGCCAGGTCGCTGCCGTTCACCAGAGCCATCGTAAAAAAATGCTGGCCGTCCTGCTCGCCAACTTCGTAAATCGGCACGATGCCTGGATGATCCAGATGCGCCGCCGCGTTGGCTTCCGCGCGAAACCTCTGTACTTCTTCGGCCGAAGCCAGTTGCCCCGATCGAATCATCTTCAGCGCGACGAGCCGATTCAGTCCGATTTGCCTCGCCTTGTAAACGACTCCCATGCCACCGCGAGCGATCTCGGCCAGTAATTCATAATTACCGAAACGACGTGACCGGCCACCTGCCGCCCCGATCTGGGCACCCTCGGTCGCTAGTCCGCGCCGGCCGTTGGTGTCGTCGACCGCCATCGCTCGTGTCGACGAGACCACCTTCACATCGCCGGCAACGACCGCTTCACGCAGCAGTGCGACATAACCGTCCTCGCCCGGCAATTGCTTCAGAATCTGACAGCACTGAGAGCACTCCTCCAAATGTCGCTCGATGGTATACGAATCCGCGTCCCCCAACCGCCCCGCGTCAAATGCGGCTAGTTGTTCGAGCGTCGGATGCGTCAACAATCCATCCGTCATGCGGCACCAGAGAAGGACTCAAGTTGCGGGGCGAATGCCGGCCTACGAAGGGCGGCCACACGCTAACAAGCAGAAGTGCAGCCAGCAGCGAATTCTTGCTGCGAATCTTCCGAAATTTGAGATTTCAGATTTGAGATCTCGTTCAGTCCAGCAGGCCTTGCCCCAACCGCCGCAGTTCTCGCAGGACTCGCGACTTCGCCGTGAAGATCGCGTTGAGCGACAGTCCCGTCTCGGCGGCAACGGTATCCGCGTCGGCTCCGTCCAAGACTAATCGGCAGAAGACTTGCCGAGTTGATTCCGTGAACCGCGACTCGATCATCTCCAGCAGCTTGCGAGCGACCGCCAGATTGTGTTCGCGGTCCCAAAGCTGACTGAGGTGACTGCCGTCGTCTTCGAGCTGTCGAAGCTGCTCGTCATCTCCAGGGGCGATCTGCCGGTCGCGTGACCGCCAGAAATTGCGCAGCCGATGAACGACGATCTGCCGCAGCCAGCTCCGAAAGGCACCTGTCCGCTGGTTGTGCTGAAACTTCGGCAGCTCGCGATGCACGACGAGCAGCACCTCTTGCACGAGATCATCCGCATCCGCCGGTTGCACACCCGACCGTAACACCCATGCCCGCACCAGCGGCGAGTACGCCTCGATCAGCCTGCTCCAATCCGCATCGTCCGGAGAATTCCGCAAACGTTCGAGCAAGCTGAGGGACGTTTCCAAAATGATCAATCCACGAATTGCAGTTCGTTGCTCGCCAACAACGCCTGAGCGTACTGCCGCCAAGCGACGTCGAGCGTCACGCCGTCCGCTTGTGAGGATTTCAGAAACTCAACTCCGGCAGCAACCTCGCCGGGAGCGGCGTTGCGTTGAAAGAGCCGCTCGTAAGCCCGCGTCACCTGAGCCGCGAGGTCGTCCGGTCGCTCGGCTTGCACCGTTCGAGCCAACATCGCTGCACGCGACTGCATGAACGAGCTGTTCAAAACGAAGAGCTGCTGCAACGGAGTTGTCGTCGGCATCCGCGAACCGCTGTGAGACACCGGGTCCGGAAAATCATGCAGCCGCAACAGGTCCGACAACTCACGCCGTCGGATTAAACCGTAAACCGTTCGCCGAGCGTTCGCCGTTTCGCTCAATTCCTGCGGAGCACCGCCAACGCGCCGCTCCATTTCGCCCGTCGCCACCAGCATCGAGTCTCGCCAAGCCTCAACGTCCAATTTCCGCACCGGCATGCGAGCGAGCCAGAGGTTGTCGGAGTCACGGGAGAGTGGCGAGTTGTGAGTGGCGAGTTGTGAGTTAGTGCCTTGCTCGCCACTAACAACGAACAACTCGCCACTCTTCTGCCTGTACGTTGCCGACAGCACGACCTCGCGATGCAGCCACTTCAGCGACCAGCCATGCTCGATGAATCGCGCCGCGAGATCGTCCAGCAGTTCCGGGTGAGTCGGCTTCTCGCCTTGAGTGCCGAAATTGCTCGGCGTCGCCACGAGACCACGTCCGAAGTGATGCGCCCAAATCCGATTGACGATGACTCGCGCCGTCAGCGGAGCCGCATCAGTGACGATTGCATTCGCCAACTCCAATCGCCCACTTCCGTTCTTGAACGGAGCCGGCTCGCTCGGCGACAGCACCGACACGAACCGACGCGACACGACCGCTCCGACATTCGCCGCGTTGCCGCGAATTTGCATGGCGACGTTCTGCGGCTCGCTCGGCTTGTATTCGATCTTCGTTCGGTTCGGCCCATCGGGGAGGACAAGCATCGCCGCTTCGGTGACGCCAAACGCCACCGGCGTGTTGAGCTGCGGCGTCGCTTGAAGTTCCGTGACTTTGGCTCGCAGCGATTCGATTTGCTTCGCGTTTTCCGCCGCCTTCGCCTTCATCTCGTCGGTCGCGTTGTCTCCAGGTTTTGGTTCCTTCAGCAGCTTGTCGAGCTGCGACTGCGATTCTTTGATCAGTGTCCGCGCCGCCGCCGCTCGATCAGCCAACGGCTTTTCGATGATCGGCTGGTCGTCGATCTTGATGCTCGCGAGCACTCCGGCCAGGCCGTAGTAATCCTGCTGCGTGATCGGATCAAATTTGTGGTCGTGGCACCGCGCGCAGGCCAACGTCAGCCCGAGGAATGTCCCGCCTATCGCCTCGATCCGCTCTTCCCACTCTTCCGCAACGACTTGCTTGATGACGTTGTGGTCGAGTTTGAGTTCCTTCCAATACGTCGGGCTGAGTCCGAGAAATCCAAGCGCCGCCATGTCCGCATCGTTCATAGGTGAGCGGCTGGGCGTCAGCCCACCGAGATCGCGAGAATCGGATTTTGAAGGCAAGTCTCGGTGGGCTGACGCCCAGCCGCTCGCCAGATAGGCGGCCAACTGCTTCCGAACGAACTCGTCATACGGCAGGTCTTCATTCATCGCCCGCACGACCCAATCCCGATACAGCCACGGCTGCCCTTCCCCGGTGCGCCACGACTCGCCGATGTCGCAATACCGCGCCAGATCGAGCCACGTCCGCGCCCAACGCTCACCGAATCGCGGATCAGCCAGCAACCGCTCGACGAGGTGCTCATAAGCATCGGGAGATTCATCGGCGAGAAACTCTTGAACGTCCCCCGGCGACGGAGGCAAGCCGAGCAAATCAATCGTCAATCGTCGGATCAACCTCCCCTTGGATGCCTCTGGCGCTGGTGACAATCCCTGCTTTCGCTGAGCCGCGTGAATAAAGCCGTCGAGCCGAGTTCGTCGCTCCGTAGCCCGACTTTCCAAGTCGGGTCTGACTTTTTCGAGACCCGACTCTGAGAGTCGGGCTACGCTCAGGGGCTGAAACGCCCAATGTTTCTTCCCTTCGGCGATGTCGATGGCTCGGCGACTTACCTTCGTCGCGTTGGCCACTGGGAACGGAAATCCGCGTTGCACCCATTCGGTCAGCACGGCGATCTCTGCCTCCGGCAACTTGCCCGCCGGTGGCATCTGCACATTCTCATTGTCGAACCGAATTGCTTGAACGATCAGGCTCTTCTCGACATCCCCGACCACGACCGCCGGCCCGCTATCTCCGCCAGAAAGGATCGCCTCGCGGCTGTCGAGCAACAGTCCGCCTTTTAGCTTTTCCGCCTTTGCCGAGTGACACTCAAAGCAGCGTTGCACCAAAAGCGGTCGCACTCGCTTCTCGAAGAATTCGAAATCGGCGGCGGTGGCTTCGCTTTTCGACGAAGTGTCCTGTGCCAGAACGAAAAAATTCGCCGTCCCCGCAAGGAGGACGGCGAATGTGATCCAACCGCTTTTCATGCTCACACCTTCAATAGCTCCATCGCCTCATCGCAGCCCGCGGCCGGGGAACCAAACTCGCTGGCCGTGACGCGGGCCAACGCGGTGAGTTGTCGCCAGCGGAACGGTTGCCGCATGTTTGCGAACTCTTCGCTGGCAGTGCGGTAGTACTTCTCGGCGTGCAGAGCACCGTCTTCACTGATCGCGTACTTCAACAGCAGATCGAGCACCGGGCGGGGCGAGTGCTTCAACTCGCCGATCAGATGCACGACAGCGGCGGCGCGAGCTTGCTCGTTCGCTCGAATCGCGGCTTCCGCTTCGGCAAGCAACTTGTTCGGATCACGCGTCGTAATCTTTTCGAGATGCTCGGCGTGTGGACGGGGCTGCCAGTTGAGGAAGTCGCCGCCCCGATTGACTCGGTCGTAGGCGACCTGGAACGCGCCCAGGATCGTGCAAGCAAACTGATTGCGAGTGTTGCTGAATTTGACCATGTTCCGCCACGCATTCGCCGAGTCGGACGCATGCACGCCGATCGAATCGCCATGCACGCTGCCCAGCGGCTTGCCCGGCTGAACTTCGCGTTCGGTGCGGCCGACATCTCGAAGCACCAGTTGATTCGCCGCCAGACAGATCGCTTCGCAAATCGCATCGGGCGCGATTCCCTCGGCCAAAGCGGCACCCGCGAAATCAGCGGCTTGGTCGGGAGTCGCCTTGAAGAGCGTCTGACAGAAACTCTCGACCCAAGCGTCGTCGGGAACTCGCGTACCGGGCGTCTTGCCAGCGAGCTTGTGCTGATCGAACACCTTCGGCAGCAGCGTGCGCGGCCGATCGAACTCGGCGTTGCGATTGTCTCGGCGTTCGCTCTTTACGCAGTAGCGAACCGACTGCCGCAACATCGTCACCGCTTGCTCGGAGCCAACCAGATCGAGCAACGCGTAGGCTCGATACGGCAATACGACGCGATGCACTTCGGTGTTGTCATCGACGGCGTACATCACCGCGTTGAACGCTTCCTCCGGGGAGGTCGCCGCCACCGCAAAGGTTTGCTCGGCGACTTTGATGTCTTTGCTGTGAACGGCGTCGCGAACGGCTTCACCCGGAACAGCACCAACGGACAAAGTCCCGGCGTTGATCGGATGCAGAACTTCGTTCTTACGTCCGCCAAAATCGTGAATGCGGTTCGTGTTTCGATACAGCACTTTCAGCACGGGCAAGGCTGCCTTCTCGGTCGGCAACTCTAGAGACATCTGATAGGCCGGCATCATGGCCATCATCGTGTGGAAGCCGATGTAGTCCTCGCCGCCAAAGGTTCTCGCGTTGGCGAGTGCCGCCGCCGCGACAAGCGTTTTCAGTTCCGTGCCGTTGTGCATCTTCTCGACCAGCACCGAGAGCAACTTCTTGACCGGTGTGTCCTGCATCAGACCGACCAGCGGTTCGAAGCTACCAAACGTCAACGCATTCGTGTCCGAACCTTCCGCCGCTCTGGCCGTGGACAGCCCCAAATCCAGAGCCGTGCTGTAGCCGACTCCCGCCACCAACATCCCGCTACCAACATCCGCCAAGAATTCGCGACGAGAACGCATGATTGACCTCCGAAACCGAGAGCACCGGAAAGAGGCTCGCACAGCGCGGGCAATGTGGCGAGAAGTGTAATGTTCCCGATGACAAAAACAGGATCGCTTCTCAAAAAACTCTCCGACATTCCAGGAACGAGTTCGCTTGAATCGGTGGGAGGACATCGCCAGAGTAGCCGTCCACTTCCGGGGAGATGCATATGAGTCAGATGACGATCGAAGTTTGGGACGCCACTGGCAACAAGAAGCAAGTGGTCGAAGTCCCCGCCGATGCGGCCGTCAATCGGCTGATCGCCGTCTTGGTCGATAAGCTCAATCTGCCCCGAAACAGTCCCGACGGACAGTTGATGAGTTACAAATTTCATCACCGTGCCAGTGGACGGCAGTTGCTGGACTCGGAAACGCTGGAGGGTGCCGGCGTCAAAAACAGTGACATCCTGCGTCTGCAACCAGAGATCACCGCAGGAGCCGACCACGCTCCAAGGCGGCACAATGGTGAGTGACATTCTGCAAGTCACTGACCTCGATGCGGCTCAGGACGGGCGATTCGCTCGGTTCGAGTTGATGGGCTGGTGGGACCAAAAGCGATTGGCCGCCGCTCGCGTGCTGGTCATCGGAGCGGGTGCGATCGGCAACGAGCTGATCAAGAACCTCGCCCTTCTGGGAGTCGGCAACGTCGTGATCGCCGACTTGGATCGAGTCGAGAACTCGAACCTCTCTCGCTCGGTCTTGTTTCGCGAGTCGGACATCGGTCGCCCGAAAGCGGAAGTCGCGGCGGCTCGCGCACGAGAGATTTATCCGGGGATCAACGCACAGCCGTTCGTCGGCAACATCGTGTATGACCTCGGACTGGGAGTGTATCGCTGGGCTGATGTGATTCTTGGCGGCTTGGACAATCGCGAGGCCCGCGTCGCGATCAACCAAGCGGCGGCACGAGTCGGTCGCGTTTGGATCGACGGAGCCATCGAACGGTTGGACGGCGTGGCTCGGGTCTTCGACCCAGCGCTGGGCCCGTGCTACGAATGCACGATGAGCGAAACCGACTGGAAAATGTTGGAGGCACGCCGCAGTTGTGCCTTGTTGACTCGGCAAGAAATGGAACAAGGCAAAGTGCCGACGACACCGACCACCGCCTCGGTGATCGCCGGCATTCAGTGCCAAGAGGCGATCAAGCACCTGCACGGATTGGAAACGCTGGAGGGACGGGGATTCGTCTTCGAGGGAACCTCGCATCAAAGTTACGTCGTGACCTACACACGCCGCGACGACTGTCCGTCTCACGACGCCTTCGAGCCGATCCTCGTCAAGCCGTGGTCAGTCGCGACGTTGACGGTCGGCGAACTGTTGCAACACGCGCAGGACGAAGTCGGTGACGGCGCTGTGATCGAATTGAACCACGACTTGCTTCAGTCGCTCGAATGCCCTCGCTGTCAGGCCACCGAACCACTGTTCGCTTCGCTGGGCAAAGTCACCGAGCAGCAAGGGCGTTGCCCTCAGTGCGATGAACCACGTGTGCCGCATCTGTTTCATACGCTCGACGGCAGCGAGGGACTCCAGGAACGGACTCTGGCGGAGATCGGCGTGCCACCGTGGGACATCGTCGGGGCTCGTCGCGGCATGCAGCAGGTGTTCTTTGAGTTCGCCGGGGATCGCGCGGCCGTGCTGGGGCCGCCTGCGAAAGTTGACGACAGCCACTGAGTCCACGGAAACCAAGACGGGAGCCGCGTCCATCATGACTCAATCAGACACCCTTGATGTGCGGCTCCTGCAATCGGAATCGTTGCCGCGTGCAGACTTTCCCGCGAAACGCCGCGCGGACTTTCGTGTCTTCTTTGCCCCCGCGCCGCATGGCCGGATCGTGGCGCATGCCAAAGAGAATGTGTCGGTCGAAATTTGTGGTGTGCTGGTCGGCGATTGGGGACAAGACGACGACGGCCCGTTCGCTCGCGTGACCGAGATCATTCGCTGTGACAATGCGACGAAAAAGTTTGCCGAGGTCACGTTCACTCACGAGTCTTGGACGCAGATCAATCGTGAGATGGACACGCAATTTGCGCATCTGCGGATCATCGGCTGGTATCACTCGCACCCGGATTTCGGCATTTTCTTGTCGGATCGCGATGTCTTCATCCAGCAAAATTTTTTTGGTGGAGCGGGACAGATCGCGCTCGTCGTCGATCCCGTGCGTCAGGCCGAAGGGATTTTCGAATGGCGTGACGGCAAGCCAGTGTTGGCCACACACTATTGGGTCGGCGGCCGGATTGTCGCAGGAGAGCCGGCCGCTCGCGGCACCGCAGTCGGGCACACCTCGTCGGCAGACGCGGCACGCCACGCGAGCGGATTGGCTTCGGGAGCGGCGGCCAGTAGCAGCGAGTCGCTCGGCTTTGGTCCGATTCGCTTGTCGTCGCTGACCACGTTGCTGCTGGTCGCGCTGTTTTTTCTGATGGGATACGTTCTGGCGGGACAACGTTCGCGCTGGGAGCAGATGCGGTTGATCGAAGGAACCGTCGCGCATTACGGCTTGTGGCAAGGAGTGCGACCTGGCTTGGAGGAGGGGCTTGCCGCGTTACGAAAAGAGTTGACCGCCGTCTCCGACCGCATGGACACGCTGTCTCGCGAACACATCGCGTTGGCCGGTGACGACGCGAAAGAGAAGGCCAAAGAGTGGAGCCAGCTTCGCGAGTCGCTGACGGCGTCGCGGCAGTTGCTCAAACAGATGGAAGACCGCTACTCAATGACCCCGGAAGAGCAAACTGTTCTGATGCGAATGGCCGCCCAACGCTTGGCAGAGCTGTCCGCTTCTCAGTCTGACGCACCGGCCAAGAACACGACGAAAGAGAAGAGTTCGACAGCATCGCCAGATAAGAGCGATAAGAAATCTGAGAAGCCGTCCTCGTCCGAAAGCACGCCTGACAAATCGAATTCCTCGAAGGATTCGAAATCACCCAAGAGTTAGTTGCCGGATTGGAAATTGAAAATTGGAAATTTGAGATTGGAAATTTGAGATCCCTGCCCCCACAAGGAATCCACCGTGCCCCAGGACGCCCCTCTGAAAATCGACTCGCGTGACCTGTTCTCGCCGCAGGTCGAGGAATATCTGGAGGTGCAAACCGCGCTCGGACGGGATGCGGGAGAAGTGGCTCCGCAGCCGTTGCTGGTGCGAGTCATCTATTCCAGTTGGTTTTATTTGTCGCTCTGCTCCGCTCTGGGTGGCTTCTGCGGTTGGGCGTTGCTGGAGCCGTTCTTCGACGACAACGACATCGGTCATGGGCGCATCATCTCCGGGCTGCTGATGTTTCCCACGGTCGCGGGATTCATCGGCCTATTTCTGGGCGCGGCGGAGGGGATCATGTGTCGCAACGCGCGACGCGCGTGTTTGTCGGGCGTGATCGGTTTAGGAGTCGGCTTCGGCGGCGGCTTGGTGGCGTTGATTCCGACCGAGATCATTTTCAACATCATGCGGGTGATTTCCGCGAGCTTCATGAAAGGTCAGCCTGCTCCCGGCGCAATGCCGACCGGTCTGGCTCTGCTGATTTTGATAATGGGCCGAGCGTCTGCCTGGGCGGTGGTCAGTATTCCGGCGGGGCTTGGCCAAGGGATCGCGCTGCGAGAGAAGAAGGTCGTGATGAACGGCCTGATCGGCGGAGTCTTGGGCGGGCTGCTCGGCGGGCTGTTGTTTGATCCGATCAGCTTGGTCTTTGTGACGGCGGACGGCCAAGCGACCGCCAGCCGAGCGATCGGGATGACGGTGATCGGCGGCATGGTCGGGCTGTTCGTCGGCCTGGTGGAAGGCTGGACGAAGACCGCTTGGCTGCTGATGCGCAAAGGTCCGCTGGCCGGCAAGCAGTTCGTGTTGTTCAAGGACACGACGATCTTGGGAAGCTCGCCGAAGTCCGAGATTTATCTCTTCAAAGACGACGCGATCGAACCTCGTCACGCGGTGATTCACAATCGAGGCGGCCGCTTCGAGATCGAGGATTGCGAATCTCCCGACGGCACCTACGTCAACGGCATCGCGATCAAGAAGCAAATCCTGCAAAGCGGCGATCAAATCGTGCTGGGCAAGACAGTGCTGGAGTTCTCACTTCGCGAGTCGCAGACTTAAAACCGTCAATTACTGGTTGGTCCACTTCCCACTCCATTCGAGGAATCCGATTCATGCCGATCTCAATTACCTGTCAGGAATGTGGCAAAGGTCTAAGGGCACCCGATGGGTTGGCGGGGAAGAAAGCGAAGTGCCCGCAGTGCGGCACGGTGATCCCAGTTCCGTCAGACGTCGTCGATGCCGAAGTGATGGACCTCGAACCCGAACAAGCGGTCGCACCGCCATCATCCGATGCGAAGAAGAAACCGTGCCCGATGTGCGGTGAGATGATCCAGTCGTCCGCCGTGAAATGCCGTTTTTGCGGTGAACTCCTGGATGACGATCTGCGTCAGCGCACGAAAGGACGAACGGGGAGTTCACCGACGGACTTGAAAGCGATCGCCTCATTTCAAAAGGGAATCATCTTCTGCATCCTGATCTATCTGGGGGCCGTCGGTGCTCAGTTTGCGTTACCGCCCCAATTGCGTCCGATCATGGGACTCGGTGTGTTGGTCCTTGGTGTCGTCTCCACCGTGTTTGTGTTCCGCTTGGCCATGAGAATTTACAGCACCGGCGTGGGGATCGTGTTGGGGATTCTGACTCTGATTCCGTGTATCGGACTCATCGTACTGCTGATCGTGAACTCAAAGGCGACCGGCATTCTCAAAGAAAACGGAATCACAGTGGGCTTGCTGGGTGCCAATTCGTCGGACATCAAGTGACGCCTCCGGATAGCAAGTGTCGCTAGCGTTGTTCCTCGTCGAGTGAAATCGAACGCATCAGCGAACTGAATGGGCCAGTAAAACAGAAAGGAATTCCACGATGCCAATCTCAGTGTCGTGTCCGGAGTGTGGCAAAGGCCTGAAAGCACCAGAGGCGTTGGCGGGCAAGCAAGCGAAGTGCCCGGGCTGCGACGCGGTCGTGCCGATTCCGATGGCCGTCGTCGACGCCGAACTGATTGACAGCCCTCCGCCGTTGCCCAGTCAATCCAAAGCCTCTCCCAAGAAACCGGCACAGGCCGAGGACGAATACGGCGACCGATTCGATGATTTGGACGACGGCGAAGCTGATGTGTCTTCGGAAAGCTCAGAGAAACGCAAACCCTGTCCGATGTGTGGCGAGATGATTTTGGCGACGGCGGCCAAGTGCCGCTTCTGCGGCGAGATCTTCGATCCGCGTGTGGCGAGAAGCGGCCGACGACGGCGTGGAGCGACTGAAGAGTACGCGGGATTTTGGTTACGGGTTGTTGCCTCGATGATAGACGGATTCATCAGCTGGATTGTGATGTTTGTTTTCTTGGCGATCGTCGGAGCCATCCTTATCGCGATCGGAGGGCCGGCTGATGGTAACGGCAATGATGTTGGTCCCGCAGAAGTCATCCTCGTCATCCTGTACTACGGAGTTTCGATTGTTTTTCCCTGGCTGTACTCAGCTCTTCAAGAGTGCTCGGAGTCACAGGCCACCTTGGGAAAGAGGATGCTCGGGCTTCGAGTCACCGATCTCGAGGGTAACCGGATCACCTTTGGCCGCGCATCCGGTCGGCACTTTGGCAAGATTCTGTCCGGATTGATTTGCGGGATCGGCCACATCATGGCGGGCTTCACCGAGAAGAAGCAGGCATTACACGACATGCTGGCGAGCACTTTGGTCGTCAGAGACTAACCCAAACTTGTGTGACGGAGACATTCCGCAGAGCCGCCCGTTGACACTGTCCAAGAGCCGATCGCGTTACAGAAAGAAAGGAATTCCGCATGTCAATTTCGGTGAAGTGTCAGGAGTGTGGCAAGGCACTGAAGGCTCCCGATGCGTTGGCGGGCAAGAAGGCCAAGTGCCCGCAGTGCGGAACGGCGGTGCCGATTCCTCAGGCGGTCGTCGATGCCGAAGAGATCGACGACGAATTCTCGGCACCACCGAGTAAGTCCAAAGCGACCGCCAAGAAGCCCTCCAAACCGGAACCTCAGGACGAGGACGAATACGACAATCCATTTGAGGGTCTGGCCGATTACGAAGCGGCTGCCCCGGCACAGCGCTCTGAGAAGCGGATACCGTGTCCCTTGTGCGGCGAAAAGATTTTGGCCAGTGCCGCCAAGTGCCGCTTTTGCGATGAGATTTTGGACCCGACGCTCCGCAAGCGAGCCAAGAAGAAGGCCAGTTCCAGCAGCGGCGGCGACGGCGAACTCTCAACGACGGACATCTTGCTCTGCGTGCTCTGTTCGGGCATCGGTTGCATCGTCGGGATCGTCGCCTTGATCAAAGGCGACACCTCGCGTGGCGGCAAGATGCTGGGCATTTCGCTTGCCATGCAGGTCTTTTGGGGAGTGGTCCGAGTGATCATCGAACAGGCGGGGAAGCCGTAATGGCCGCACCGATCATCTCCTGTGAGTGCGGCGCGAATGTGCGGTTGCCGACGAGTTCGGCCAAGCGTGCGTTTCGTTGTCCGATCTGCAAGACCGCGCTGGCGTTGACCGTCGATGCGAAGGTCTTGTCCGCGCGGCAATTGCAGGCGGGCGATCCGGGAGCCACATGTCCGATTTGCCAGACCGGCATTCAAGCCGACGAGTTCGTCGTCACCTGCCCAAAGTGCGATCAAGTGCATCACCGCGAATGCTGGTCGGAAGTGGGCGGCTGCGGCACCTACGGCTGCGAGCAGGCTCCGGCGATCGACAAATCCGAAGCCGCTCCGCAAACGCCGATGTCGGCTTGGGGCGATACGAAAACGTGCCCCGTCTGTGGCGAAGAGATCAAGTCCATCGCCGTCCGTTGCCGGTATTGCAACACCGACTTCAACACCGCTGATCCGCTGACTCTGAAAGACCTGCACCGGCAGGCCAAACAGGACGACACGCTCAAGAAGCTGAAACAGACGACGCTGACGGTCTTTGTCGTCAGCATCCTGATCCCTTGTGTCGCACCGCTCACGGGCATTGCCGGAGCGGCCTACTTTCTTCCCAAGCGGGACCAGTTGCAAAAATGTGGACCGCTGCATCAAGTCATGGCTTTCGCGTCGCTGATTGTCTCGGCCATCTACACGGTGCTGTTGTTGATCTTCGTCGCTTATGAGATGACTCATTGAGGTGCTCTGGTGTTGAACCGCGTCCCCATACGTCGCATTGCCGGACTCCGCGAAGCGGGGGCCTTGTGCCCGCACTGCCAAGCGGAACTCCGGTCGGGAGACGACTCGGTCGCCTGCGCCGAGTGCGGCGAGTGGCATCACTGGAACTGCTGGGAAGCGAAAGAGGGCTGCGGTTCGTATGAATGCTCGCACGGTCGCCGGCCAGTCACGGAGCACGACAATCCGGAGGTGCTGCGTATTTCGACCGACGATCTCCGTCGCGCCGTGCCGCTACCGAGCCGAGTCCCGTTCGCCGCCAACTCGTCGGCCTCCTTCGCCTTCAACGACGAGTCCCACAACGACGGCTCGCCACGACGTTGGAACCGGATGGCAATCGCCTCGCTGATCGTTTCGATCGCCGGCATTCCATTGTTCGGCTTGGTGACCGGATTGGTCGGCATCCTGTTGGGAAGCCTGGCGATCGCTCGGCACAAAAGCTGGCATCGCGGAATCGGCGTTGCGGTCGGCGGAATCCTGCTGGGGGTTGCCGATGTTGCCGGCTGGGTGATTGGTCTGGTGCTCTTCTTCCAACAACCGGGCATGGCGATCCGCATCGACGATTTCGAGCCGGACCCCGCGGCGCTCAAGCAGCTTCCACCGCACATCCTGCGAGCGATGACCGCCAACGCGCTGATTCATGTGGCCCCTGAATGGAGCCGCTTGCGTGGCGAGGCGATCGGTTCGGGAGTCGTGCTACGGATTCAAGACGGCTTTGGCTTGCTGGTGACGAATCGACACGTCGTCGATCCAAACTTCGCCGAAGACAACGGCGCGGCGCTTCCCGTGTTGGATCAGCTTGGGCATCTGGACGTGAAACTGATCGGACAGCCCGCGCGGCCAGCTACTGTGGTGTGGGTCGCTCCCGACGGGATCGATCTGGCGTTGATCCGCGTCCCGATCAGTTCAACGGAACCGCAGGCCGCCGAGTGGGACACGGTTCCCCAACTGACGATCGGTGACGACGTCTTCGCGGTCGGCAACCCGCATGGCTTGGGCTGGACACTGACGCGCGGCAGCTTGTCTCAACTGCGGTTGAACAACATCGGCCGCCACGAATTGAAGGTCATTCAAACCAGCGCGGCGATCAATCCGGGCAACAGCGGCGGCGGCCTGTACGACAAATCGGGCCGCCTCATCGGCATCAACACTTGGACCAAAGACAAACGCATGGCCGAGGGACTCAGCTTCGCAATCACGTTTGCCACGTTGCTGGAACTGGCCCCAGCCGAACAGCGACTCAAATGACGTCACTCGCCGTCCCGTCCTCCGAATTCCGACTTCTCAGAGGAGGGACTGAAATGCGAAAAGTCCTCGCGAACAACTGCCGCATTGCTTCCACGTCTGCCGAATGTTTGAACCGGCGAACGCTGCGCAGCCTTGTACCCGCAGCGTCAGCGAGGGCGATCGTTTCAGAACGCGAGGACTTATACCTCGCGCGTCCAAATTTGGGACTTCTGAGCCGGTCTAGCCGAATCGACGAACCGGCTCAGAAACATCTTACCGATGGCCGTGCGAGGTAGAACGTGGTCTTCCCTTCGGCGACGATCGCTGGCTCAAGAATAGCACCGTTCGCCTGAGCCTCGAAAGCACAACCAGACCCAGAGGACGCCCTCGGAAAGCGACCTGACTTTGGGGCGATCCTCTGCCTTTCTCGTCTCAGCGACCACTCCGATGCGGGGATGCGACGTTGCTCATTCCCAAATGCGGTTGCGGGACGGCGGATGTTGGCGGCGGCGCGGCCGAGGTTTTCCCAGCGTCTTTTTCTTGTTGGCGCTTCACGGCTTTGATGAGGATCGTTCCCAATGTGCCTCCCAACAGGGCGGGCAGGAAGATGATGTCGCCGGCGACGGCGACGGCGATGATCGCGGCCATCAGCCAGCCGAAGCGGCTGACCAGCAACAGCTCGGACGGGTACAACATCAACATGCCCAGGGCGAGCACGGCGGAGGTTTCCCAGATCGCCGGGCCGCTGTGGCCGACGGCCAGAGCGATCGAGTCCTCGCGCGATTTGCCGTCGCCGATCCCTTTGCGAAACCACGTCAGTTTGTGCAGCGTGCCGTCCACTCCGATGCCCATGGCGATCGAGGCGGTCATCATCGTGCCGATGTCGACAGGGATTCCAAAGTACGAAATCAGGCCGAAGATTTGCCCGATCGGATAGACGTTGGGGAGCATCGTCATGAAGCCGGCAAACAGGTTTCTCACGGCGAAGATCATCACGATGGCGACTGTCAGATACGCGACGCCGAAGCTGCTGACCTGGCTATCGATCAACGCGGTTTGCGTCTGCAAGAAGACTGGAACCATGCCGGTGACGACGTGGTTCGTGCCGGCGTGGCGTCGCAAGACGGACTGTGTCATCCGATGCACATCTTGCAGGAGTTCGGCGAAATTCGTGTCGGTCATGATGAAGCACTGCGCGGTGATGCGCCACAGTTCGTCGTCGATTTGGTTGAGCTTGGCGTCACCCGGCTGGCTGAGATCGCTCGACTCTTTGGCGACGGAATAGAACGACTTCGTGCCCGTGACTTCACCTTCGCGGATGCGGCGTTGCATCTCGGTGGCCGTCTTGTTGTGACGCATGATGGACAACGCCCCGGCATCCGTCGCCAGCGCTTCGGAGACCGGCCGGAAGTCAGGCAGCGCGATGGCTCCGCTGATTTCGCTGTGCTCGCGCATGCGGGTTTCAATCGAGCGGACAACTTCCATGCGTTCGAGGAAGTTCATTTTCGTCTGGCTGTCGCGGTCGAAGCGGACGATGACGTCGACCGGCACGATGCCGACCAGATTCTCTTCCAGGAACCAATAGTCCTTGACGATTGGAGCGTCCGCCGGGAAATAGCGGATGACCTTCGTTTCCGTCTTGAACCAATTCAGCCCGAAGCAACAGGCGATGGTCATGGCCGAGTAGCTCCAGACGATCCAGTGCCGCTTCTGACAGCACCAGCGTCCAAAGTTCTCCCACTTGGTCGAATCGACTTCGTGCGGCTTGGGTGGCTGGAACGGCATCAGTTGGATCAGAGAGGGGAGCAGAATCAGCACGGCTCCCAGTCCGATGACCGAACCGACTGCCGAATACATGCCGAAATCGCGCACTGGCCGCAGTTCGCTGGTCAGCAGCGAGAGCACGCCAATCGCCGTTGTGATCGTCGCGAACGTGCAGGGCGCGGCGGCCATCTTGAAGCACTCGACGATCGCCGTCTGCTTGTTGTGAAACGCGGCGTGCCGCCAGTAGTGAGCAACATGAATCGCCCCGGACATCACGACCACCATGAGAAACGTCGGCATCAGAACCATGACCATGTTCATGCTGCCGCCGGTCAAGGGGACAATGGCCGTCGTCACGAAGACGGTGAAGTACGACACAAACAACACAAGCAACGACAACTTGATGCTACGCAGCATCGTGAATGAGACCAGCAGGCCCACGAGACCCGACATCCCAATCACCGAGCGTTCCCAAAAGCGGCTGAGTTTGGCGGACTTGTTCCAGACCGCGGCTTTCACCCCTTCGTTCAAAGCGGTGCTGGCGACGGGACGACCGCCGAGATGCAATTGATCGGATTGGATTCCGACAGCGACGGCCGCTTCGCGGATCAAAGCGATTGCCTTCGATTTGTCGGCTTCGCCGGCTTCACTGAGCACCACCGCCAACGCGATGGGGGAACCGATTGCCTGGAAGCAATCCTCAACGAGCGGCTCGCCATCAGGAGCCTTGGTCGTCGAGCTGCCTTTCAAACTGAGCACCAAATCGCGCAGCTTTGGGTTCGGCTTGCCGAGCAGCATTCCCTTCCATCGGACTTGAAAATCGTGTTGCGGAATCGGATCAAACTCGACGACGGTTGTTTCCACCGGATCAGGAACCGCAGTCTCACCGGCCGCAGCGTTGGCGGACTCGGACTCTGCCGGCGGATCGTCTTCCAGTGATTCAAATTCCTGAGCCGCTGGCAGAACTTGCAGATCGAGCCCTAATTCGGCGTGGGCTTTCGCAAGTAGTTCGCGTTGGAGTTCCTTGCGACGTTGTCGGCCGGCTTCCGTCAGGCGAACTTTGAGTGCTCCCGTACCGACCAGAACACCCTCCAATCGTTGGATGGCTTCATCACGTTCGACGCCGTGTTCCACCATGCGCGTGACGGCATCGCGAGGTGTGGTGACTCGTGAGACTTGCTTCAGGTCGTTGCGCCGGACTCCATGTTCATCGAGCTTGCCGACGAGCCGTTCGGCCAATTTCTCGACACGCGAATCGGTCAAGCTGCTGTCGTTCCACGACACCAGGATGCTGTCGCTGGCATCGAGGTTGAATTGCCGCATCGACCAGTTCAGCGTCACGGCGTTCGGATTTTCCGCCGGAAGCCAGTGCTCGATGTCGTTTTCGATGTGCGTATTTCGCAGCGACCAGACGCACAATGGGGCGATGAAGAGGCACAACAACAGAACCCAGAGAGAATATCCGTTTCCCCACGGGTCGCGCTTTTCAAAAAAGTTCGTCATATTGTGAGAGCTTCCGTGTTGCTCGGTGTGTCGAACCTGTCCCTTGCTCGGCACGAACATCGATCCGTGATTTGTCCGCAATCTGGAATGAAAGTGAACGGGGCGGGATTCTAGCCATCTTCTGGCAAATGAGTGAAGCACAGTCCGCTGCGGCAAATACGGCTGACTGATTGATCGGGCGGTGCCCGATCAAACACGTTGCGAGTGACGGACAAGAGTGCCTGTCCTACACTGGCCGCATCATGGCAGGCAATTCCTTCGGACAAGCGTTGCGAATCACAACGGCGGGAGAGAGTCACGGACCGGGCAACGTCGTCATCATCGACGGCGTGCCGGCGGGAATTGAGTTGAGCGAGGCGGACTTGCTGGTCGATTTGCGGCGGCGGCGACCGGGGCAGAGCAAGATCGTCACGCAGCGACAGGAAGACGACTCGCCGGAAATTCTAGCCGGAGTGTTCGAGGGACGGACGACCGGCACAAGCTTGGCGATTTTGATCCGCAATCAAGATCAGCGGAGCCGCGACTACGAGGACATCAAGGAAAAGTATCGTCCCGGTCACGCGGATTTCAGCTTCGACGCGAAATACGGCTTCCGCGACTATCGCGGTGGCGGACGATCGAGTGCTCGTGAGACGACCGTGCGAGTCGCCGCTGGTGTTGTCGCCAAAAAAATTCTGCGTACCGCCTTCGGCGGCGAAGTGGTTGGCTACGTCGTGCAGGTCGGTGACGTGAAAGCCAACATTCCTGATCCCGCCGCAGTCACGTTGTCGCAAGTGGAAACGCTGGCGAGTGGCGAGCCGAACATCGTCCGTTGTCCGGATGAGGCCGCAGCCGCTCGCATGATCGAGCTGATTGAGGCGGTTCGCAAAGAGGGTGACTCAATCGGCGGTGTGGCGGAAATCGTCGCGACCAACATCCCACCCGGATTGGGTGAGCCGGTCTTCGATAAACTGAAAGCCGATCTCGCAAAAGCGCTCTTCAGTTTGCCGGCGGTACTCGCCGTAGAATACGGCATCGGTTTCGGCTGCGTCACCATGCGTGGCAGCGAGCACAACGATTTGTTCGTGCCGAAGCGAAGCACAAACGGTTCGACTGCGTCTGTCGCCGAGCTTGTGACGACGTCGAGCAACCGTCATGGTGGAATGCTCGGCGGAATTTCGACCGGCTTGCCAATCGTGCTGCGTGCGGCGGTGAAGCCGACCAGTAGCCTGCCGATCGAGCAAGCGACGGTGAGTCGCGCTGGCGAGCCAACGACCATCAAGACGAAAGGCCGACACGATCCGTGTCTCTTGCCTCGCTTTATCCCGATGGCCGAAGCGATGGTGGCAATCGTGCTCGCCGACCATTGGCTCCGCTGGAAAGGCCAAACGCTCTAACCCCAACATCTCTCGATCATGCCGTGGCTTCAGCGACAACTTCGATTGCCGGAATTCCCACGCGGATTTCATCTCGTGACGGATCATGTGGTTGACGCGCTGCCAGAATTGGCTCGCGTGCAGGTGGGTTTGTTGCACGTTTTTATTCAGCACACTTCGGCATCGATCACGATCAACGAGAACGCCGACCCCGACGTGCCGGCGGATTTGGAGTCCTCGTTCGATCACCTCGCGCCCGAGCGATTTCCGTATCGCCACACGGTTGAGGGGCCGGATGACATGCCGGCGCACGTCAAAGCGGCGATGCTCGGCAGTTCCGTCTGGGTGCCGATTGCCGAAAGCCGACTTTGTCTGGGGACATGGCAGGGGATCTATCTTTGCGAGCATCGCAATCGAGGCGGCTCGCGACGCCTGGTGCTCACTTTGCAAGGCGAATGGATGCCGTCGGCGTAGTCCTGCGGTGCCGAATTGCTGGAAGCGACGATTTCGTTTGGCACGTTGCACCCAACAACGACGCGAATCGGCATCGCGTGCGGTACTCACGGCTGGCTAGTTCCTCGTGTTAGGCAAACTGTAGCCCGCCCCCTTGTGGGTCGGGTGATTCCAGATTCGTCGGACGCTTAGCGGAAACATCGAATCCTCCGACCCACAAGGGGTCGGGCTACAGACACCGCAACTTCAAGAATTCGCCAGCCCTGGTGCGGTACTGCAACTCGTTGACACTCCGCGGGGGCAGGTCTAGCATCCAGCCGCTCATTCAACGCTTCATTCCGGGTGGATTTGCTGATGAATTCCCATTGCGATCGATCTGGCGGGCGGAGTTCGTGTCGATCCGTCGAAGCTCGTCCCTGGAAGTGCCTCACCGTTGTGGTGTTGGCCGTGTTCATCGCGGGTCAATGCTCATCGCGCGTCTTCAGCGCGGAGAAGCCTCCGGAAGTGCTCGCCGCAGTTCGCAAAGCGCTCGACTACTTGCAGAAGAACGCACAAACGGTGACTGCGCACGAGTCTGGGTTGGTGGCTTACACCTGCATCTCTGCGGGGATGTCGCCGGACGATCCGTCGGTGAAAGTGTTGATCGACAAGATTCTGCTGAAATTCAAGTCCGACGAATACAAGCCAGAACTCCACCACTATTACGAAGCCGGTGTCGATGCGATGGCCTTGGCCGCCGCAGACAAGCAGAAATATCGCGACCAGATCCAGCTCGTCGCGAACTACCTGCTCAAACATCAGCGAGTCAATGGGGCGTGGGATTATCCCGGCCAGAATAATGGCGGCGACACGAGTATCTCACAGTACGGCATGTTGGGGTTGTGGGCGGCGGCTCGCGCAGGAGTCGAGATTCCTGTGAAGGCGTTGGATACCGCTGCGACGTGGCATTTGCAGACACAATTGAAAAACGGTGCCTTCTGCTATCAGCCGCTCGCTGTTGAAACTAGCGCGAAGCACAGTATGACGATGGCCGGCGTCGGGTCGTTGGGGATCGCTCGACTATTGATGTCTCGCAATGCGCACGCGTTGGAGACAATCGCTGAAGAACCCGAAGTGAAGACCAAAAAGAACGAGAAGGCCTTCGGCATCCTGGAACGAGTCACTGCGAAAGAGACTCCCGACAATCCTTTTCCGGCAGCGCCCAGCGACGCGAATTACAAGCCCCAAGTTTCGTCCCGTGATCTTGATGCCGCGATGAAACGTGGCCTCGGGTGGCTCGCCTCGAATTACACCGTCGATAAGAACGCTTTGGGCTGGCACCTTTATTACCTGTATGGACTCGAGCGTGCGGCATCGCTGGCGAACCTCGAGAAGATCGGCAGCCATGATTGGTACGCCGAGGGCTATCGAGTGCTGCTGAAGATACAAGACGCCGATGGCGGATGGACCGACATTGGTGGCAAAATCTCTGCGACGTGTTTTGCGGTGCTATTCCTGGTTCGAGCGACGGAGAAGCTGGTTCCCAACGCGCCGCCTCCGAAAGCCGCTCCGAAAGCGGCGACGTTTGGAGGCGGACTCCTGGCCGGCGGTCGTGGGCTGCCGACCGACTTGGCCAACGTCGATACCAAGGATGGCAATCTCACCGCCAAAAAAACGGACACACCGCTCGACAAGCTGCTGGCGGAATTGGAGAACCCAAAGTCTCTGAAAGTTGAGTCCGCACAGGCGGCTCTGGTCGAGGCGGTTCAGATTGGTCAGCGGGAACAACTCATTGGGCAGAAAGATTTGCTGCTGAAGCTGGCCAAGGATTCGCGAGTCGAAGTGCGCCGGACGGCGTTTTGGGCACTCGCTCGCTGCAACGATTTGCGAGTCGCTCCAGTATTGATTCAAGGTCTGATGGATGCCGACTTCGACGCGGCGGTGGAGGCTCGCAACGCGCTGTGCGTGCTGAGTCGCCGGCCGCGCGGGTTCGGTCTGCCGGATGATTTGATCGCCAAGCTGCCCGAAAACGCAGCTCAGGCGGAAAAGGATTCAGCCTTCGAGAAGTGGCGGGACGCAGACATCCGCCGCTGGCGCGAGTGGTATCAAAGCGTGCGACCGTACAGCGAACGAGACAAATTGCCCGATTGAGAGTGAGTCACCAGCCCGACGCGCCAGCGAGGGGTTCCACCGTTTCCAGTGAGCCAACGACGGCGAGTTGCCGAGTGAAAGAGTTCCGATCGTGAGCAGCACCACCGAAAGTTCCGGTCAACAACGTGCGCCGGCGATCAGTATGTCGCAGCACGATCAAGTCACGTCGGGGCTGTTTGCGTTTTGCATGCTGCTGGGGACAACGACGTTTTTGTTGATCACGATTTGGATCGCGAACATGCTGCCAACGCCAAAGCGGCCACCGGCAGTGCAGATTCTGGAGGAAGATCCCGGTGGCGATCCGCATGGATTCGAGGATGGCACACCGGGCGAAACGCTGGCGTTAGGCTCACCCGATGTCGATCCGAATGCTCCGGCAATGGCCGAGGCGGAGGAGATTCCAGACACGGCCGAAGTCTCCGCCGAGTCACTGGATGCTGTGGCGGATGTCGCTGACTCGACGGAGATGGAAAGCTCGGATTCCTCCGATGCCCCGGTGGTGAATCGAGCCTTTGTGCCGGCGACCGCCGTACCAACTCGGCCAGGTAGCCCATTCGGCACGAAAGGAGGGACTGGTCGTCCCCCCATTGGATTCGGCACAGGCAAAGGGGGCTTTCCGCGCGAGATGCGATGGTTTGTGAAATTCGTCGAACGGGGCACGCTCGACGAATATGCCCAGCAATTGGAATTCTTTGGCATCGAGTTGGGGGCTCTGATGCCCGATGGCAAGCTGGTCCTGGTCAGCAAATTGACCGCGCCACGCCCCACCGCTCGCACGGTGACCAGCGGACAGGAAGAGAAGCGACTGTACTTCACATGGAAGGGAGGCACTCGCAAAGGGGTCGATGTGCAAATCTTCCAGAAGGCGGGCGTTGATGCGACCAACGCCGTTCTGATCATGCACTTTTACCCGCCGCAAACCGAGAACCAGTTGGCTGTGCTGGAACTGGATTACAAGAAACGCAAAGCCGCCGACATCAAGAAAACTTACTTCTCGGTTCGGACGGCCAAAGAAGGCTACGAATTCATGATTACCAGTCAGACGCCAATCAAGTAGCGGGCGTCGTGGGCGCTGCTCACTGCGGCTCTTCTTCTTTGGCGACCGAAAGCATGAATTCTTTGAATTCGAGGTCGTAGCCGAGGTCTTGGATCATCACGAACGTGCCGTTGAACGCGTCGCCGTGCGCTTTGACGAGTAGCTTTTTGGCGTTCAAGGCCAGCGCGCTGCGCAAGCGGCCGCGCAGATCGGCTTCGGTCGGGAATTCGACATCGTCGATGAAGATGCGGTTTTGGCTGTCGACGCGGACGACGACGCACTCGCTGTCTTGGTCGAGGTCGGCGGCCGTTCGACGGGATGCCGTTGGAGCGCCTTCTTGCTTGGTCTCTGGCATGTTAATGCACGAGATAATGCCGGACGCGGTTGTGATCATGAAGAAGATCAGCAGAAAGAAGACGATGTCCACCATCGCCGTCATATCCACTAGGTCCGCGTACTTTCCTTCGTCGTCTCCTCCGGAAAACAGTGGAGCGTCTGCGTCGGAATCGTCGTCGTCCGCATCGGATTCCAACGTTTGATGCGTTGCCGGAACACGGAGCTTCGCGCGGCAGCCAGTGCAGAGCACAACGTCGTCACGGTTGTCGTCATCGACGTGTCGCTCGGTTCCACATTGGGGGCACTGCAACCGCATTTGAGATTCCTGAAGGTCGGGCACTTTTGCCCAACGCTGATTGTCAGCGACACAGGACGGGCAAGAGTGCCCATCCTCCTGTCGATCACTTGTCCTTTTCCAACACGGCCAGTCGCAGCTTGATGCCTTCGGTGGAAGAAGCGGCACTGGCAATGTGAGAAATGTCTTTCAACGGGACTTCCTTCTCCGCTTTGATCAGCAAGGTGTCCTTCGGTTTGGCGTCTTTTGCTCCGGCTTTCACCGCTTCGGTGACTTTTTGCAGGATGACGGCTCGATCGGTCAGCACTTCACCGTCGCCGTCTTCGCCGATGACGACCGAGGAGCCGCGTTCATCTCCTTTTTTCACGATCACCATGACTGAGGTCTCCGGATCACCGGCCACACAGTGCTTGGCGGCGGGCAAGTCCACTTCGTTGGCCATCGCCATGACCCACGAAACCAAAAAGTAGATATTCATCAGCGAGACGAGATCGACCATCGCGGTGACGTCGAATTCCGGGTCTTCGACTTCACACCGCTTGCCCGCCAGTCCGTTGCTGAAACCTGATTCGAGCCTTGCGGCGGATTCACCGTGCATTGGCGGCGACCTTGTTCTTGGCGGGACGGAAGCAGCCCAGCACATGCGTCATACCGGTGCCGACTCCTTCGAGCAACTCGCGCGAGCGGATATTGAGGCTCGCCAGGATGTAGCTGAAGGGGATGGCGGTGGCCAATCCCATCGCCGTGCAAATCAAAGCGATACTGATGTCGCGCGCGATCATGTGCGGCGCGACCTTTTCACCGGTGCCGATGCGACCGAACGCCGCGATCATGCTCAACACCGTCCCGAACAGTCCCAGCAGCGGGCCGGTTTTGATCGTCGTCGCGACCCAGCCCATTTTTTGTTCGAGCGGTCCCATCAGGTCGCGCTGGATCAGCTCGCCAACTTGCTCGCGCAGACCGTCGTAGCCGACGCGGCGGTTGGCGATGACAGTCAGCACCAGCCTCGGCAAGGCCCGCAGAGATTTGGCTTCGCACATTTCCGTCGCTTCGTCGAACGCGCCCGACTTCAATTTCGGCAGCAGTTCATTGAGGAACTCTTCCTGGTCTTGATGGCTGCGAAACTTCAACTGCTTCGTTCGTCGCCACGACAGGATCACGCAGTACAGCCCCCAGACGAAGTTGATTCCGAGGAAACCGAAGCAGGCGTCCCCCATCTTGTGCGCGATATCGTTGAAGGTCATACCGGCAGCGAGCGTGACAAAAGCCATCTGGCTGTCGCTGGAATTCAGGGCCAAATCAAGGACATTCATGGAGCGAAATCTCCGAGCGAGTTGAAACACGGCTTCGCGAGTGTCGGCACGGGTTCGCGAAAGTGAGCAAAGGCGTAACCGCCAGCCCGTGCGGAATCAAGGGGGCAAGGTGTAGAGTTGTCCGCAACTGTGGCTCAGGAGGGTTTCGCTTCAGAATTTCGTGGGATAGATTCCTGCCTCCGCTGCGACGCGTTCCTCCTTTCTGGTTTCGTTGTGCTTCGAGAATCATTGCGATGCCGATCCGTTTTTTGTGCCAGCATTGCCGCAAACGCAACAGTGTCTCCCGACGCATGGTGGGCCAAATTGTCAAGTGCCCTCGTTGCGGCGAAGAGACCAAGGTCGTAGCGGAAGCAGACTCCGCGCAGGACGATCCACCGCCCGTGGATAGGCTGGCTTCCGCGGTCTCGAAGCCGCCGACAACCCCCAATCCGTTCGCGAAAGACGCGCTCGACGCTGGACGCACAGCGAACGAACGCCTCGCGGACGATGATTCCGGCGATCACGACGGTGAAGATGTCTCGACCAGCGGCGCTCGTGTCGGAAGTTCGTTCGAGTTTCCCGATGTGAAGTTTCCCGCGTTGGTTTCCGGTCGGGTTGAGATTCGCGATGCCGAGGGGAACATCGAGATTCGAGAGCTGTCCAAGTCACAACCCTTTTCGATTGGCCGGCACTCGACGAACGATGTCATCGTTGACGAAGACGGTATCGCGTCGCTGCATGGGCGGATCAGTTGGAATGGCTCAGCGTTTGAAATGACTGCGGCTGCCAATGATGGCATTGAGGTCAACGGCACGCTCGTCAAGCAGCGGACGCTCGCGAGTCGCGATCTGATCCGCATCGGCAGTGTGGACATTGTGTTGACCGTCGAAGATCCCTCGGCCCCGGCGAAGAAATCAAAATCGTCTGATGACGGTCCTTCGGCCAAAGGCACTCCGGTGCAGCAGGACCAAGACGGCGGCGGGCAACTCGACCTGGATGACTTGTACGATGACCTCGAACAAATCGAGAGGCGCAACCAGGACAGCGATGGGGAAAAGTCAGGGTTGAAATCTGCCAAGACCGGCTTCGGGCTGAAGCGTCGGGCGGATGAAGAATTCGAGGGCTCGCCGGAAACGTCGGAATTGACGATGGCGGAACTCGTCGACGAGGCCACCGAAGACACCGGGCAAGAGCCGGCCGACGATGACTCCGATTCGCGATCGCGGGACGTTGACACGGATGCAGGACCGGTCACGTCGCTGCGGACACTCTTCGCGAAGAACGAACGGCTCAAAGAGCAGACTGTCATGCGCTCGCCGTTGGTGTTGTTCTTGGGGGGCGGCGGCGGTTTGTTGGCGATCGTGGCGCTGGTCTTCTGGTTCATGATTGGCCGCGAACAGGTGCGGCGGCAGTTCGACGAGGCGGCCAAGGAAATCCGAGGAGCGCAATTCGCGACCGGTATCCAGAAGCTGGAAGAATTCATCAAGGCTCATCCCAACCACAACCTGACCGACGGAGCCGATGGTGCCAGGGTGCAGTTGAGCAAAGCTCGCGTCGATAAAGAGCTGACCGGTTCGCCCGCCTACGCCAACGCCATCAAGGCACTGGACGAGTTCGTCGCCGAGCATCGTGAAGCGAAGTATTTTTCCGAGTTGCATGATGACGTTGTCGTGTTCGCCAAAAAGATCGCGCTCGACACTCCGAAGGCGGCGGCCGTCAACAAGCAGCGCGACCTGTTGAAGATTTCGACCGAGGCCGAAACGTTGCTGGAACGTTACAGCCCGCCAGACTCGCCTCCGGTCGAAGCGAAAAAGGAAATCGCGAAGGCTCGCGAAGACGCCGAGGCGGCAATTCTCAAGTCCGGCGTGTTTGAAGAGGCGCTGGCGTCGATCACAGAGTCGCTCAAGAAGAATTTGCCGCTGGCGGCGGTCGTCACGCGGCAGAAGTTGGTCGTGCGATATCCCGATCTGAGCGTGAACCCCAAGATCGACACCGCGCTGCGTCGCGCGCTGGAGATGGCCAAGCAGCAGGTGCTGCGTAAGGAATTCCAACCCGACGTGCAGACCGACGATCCCGTCAAGTCGCTCCCCAAGCCGCTGACGCTGGCAGTGCGGACGCGATCGCTCAGTGAGGAGCAATCCGCGAATCGCGTCATCTTCGCTTTGGGTCAAGATAGTTGCTTCGCCGTCGACAGCATCACCGGCGATCCGATCTGGCGACGGACAGTCGGCGTTGGCACGCCGTTCTTTCCTGTGCCGGTCGAAACGTCTCGTTCGGCAGTCCTCGTCTTTGACACGACACAGAATCAACTCGTGTTGCTGGACCGTCGCACTGGCGAATTGATCTGGCGGCAGGTGGTCGAGCCGGTCTCTGGTCCTCCGCTCGTCGCGCACGGACAGATTTACTTGCCAACGTTGGAAGGGTTCTTCTATCGCATCGATGCCGATTCGGGCCGGATCACGTCGCGGCTGAAGTTTCCGCAGCGACTGTTTGCTCCACCGATCGCAATGACGGACAACGCGCATCTGCTGGTCTTCGGCGAAGCGGAGTTCGCGTACACGCTCAGCCTCAGCCCGCTGGAGTGCAAACTCGTTTCGCAAACCGGTCACCAACCTGGCACGGTCGAAGCCTCACCGTTGGCGATGGGCCAATACGTCTTGCTGGCCGAGAACGATCGCGCGACGACCTCTCGGTTGCGAGTGTTGAATGCGTCCAAGGCGACTGACCGGCTGACCGACGTCGCTGAAGTGCGGGTCGAAGGACACATCCGCGACGAAATGATTTTGCGAGGCAATCAATTGTTCGTCGCGTCGTCCGGGCCGCGATTGACGGTTTTCAACGTTTCGGACGACAAGAATCAGACAACGCTCGCTCAGATCGCGACGTTACAAATTCCGACCAGTCATGCGGGAGCCGCGCATCTTGCGGCCGGCACCGACGGCCAAATCTGGTTGTCGGTCGGCGCGCTCCGCAAAGTGGTGCTCAAGACCAACGTGCTGCAACTCGACGAGCAAGCCACCATCGCCGTTGGGCAGAGTATTCAGCCGCTGCAAATGATCGGCCGCAATCTGTACGTCGGACGTCAACTGCCGCTTGGACAAGCCGTGCATCTCACGCAAGCGGACGGTGAGTCGATGGAAAGCAATTGGAAGACCGTCGTCGGTGCGCGTCTGTTAGCGGCGAATCAGGGCACAGACGGGCAACTCGTCTGTGTCACCGAAGGAGCCGACACGTTTCTGCTGAGCGCGAATGAAGTGACCACGGGTGGTTTTCGTGCTCGCAGCGAAAAACAACTCGAACTGCCGAAGAACACTCTCGAACCTTTGCAGGCCGCGGCTTTGGCGGAGGGCCGTGTCGCCGTCTGGACGAACGGAGCCGAAGGCAAATTGTGGGTGATTGGTCCCAGCGCTCTTCCACAAGCCGAGGTCGCGCTGCCTCTGCCGCTGGAATGCTCGCCGCTGCGTTTTGCCGGCGGAGTGCTGTTGCCAATTCCCGGCCGATTGAAGTTGGCCGGCCGTGCGGGTGGTCCTCCGTGCGATGATTTCCTCGCGCCGGTCAACACCAACAATGAAGGTCCGGTTCGCAAATGGAAGCACCTCGTGGCGATCGATGACGACACGCTGCTCGTCTTCGACAGCGCCGGCAAGATGCTCAAGCTGCAGTATCGCACGGGAGCCAAGACGTTTTTCCAATCAGTCTCCTCGATCGACTTCCCGCAACCGATCGATGTCGCTCCGGCGCTGCACAAGAGCCGCTTGTTGACCGCCGATGCCGCCGGCAAACTGCGAGTGCTCGACGTCACCGCGATGGAGCCTCGTGCGGAGATCGACTTGGGAGGTCCGGCTTCAAAACCGATTTGGATCTCCGACTCGTTGATGCTGGCCGAGGTGTCTCGGCAACGGTTGGTGGCGTTCGACTCTGCTGAGCCAAAGCAGCCACTCTGGACCTGCAATCTCGATGGGGTCGGTTTGGTTGGCAACCCATTGCTGGTCGGCAACGTCCTGCTCGCCGTCCAACAATCGGGTGACGTGCTCCGCATCGATGCGAAGACCGGCAAGGTGGAACAGAAAATATCGCTCGGTCAAGTGGCCACGCAGGGGCCGCTTCGCGTGGGCAATCTGTTGGTTGTGCTCACCGCCGATGGCAGCTTGCAGCACATCGAATCACTCGTCCCGGAATTCGTGGCGGCCGCGAAGCCCGAACCTGTGAAGACTCAACCCGTGCCGGTCGAGAAGCCCGCCAAGGACGACAAGCCGGCTGCCGAGGACAAACCCAAAGAGGGGGACAAGGAGAAGCCTGAGACTCCGCCGAAAAAGGATGCTCCCGCGTCCGACGACAAGTCCAACTCTCCGAAGACCGAGTGAGAGGCTATCCGAGAAGTCCGTAGCCTGACTCTCTGAGTCGGGCAATCTGAGAGAAACTGCCCGACTCGGAGAGTCTGGCTACGGCGAAAAGCCAGTTCTCGGATAGCCTCTGAGTGTCATGGCCGAACTGACGCCTCCCCCCGTATGCCGTGCCGGATTTGGTCACGACGGCGATCCCCGACGATGAGTGGTTGTGGGCACCGCAGGCTCCGAACATTGGACCGCTTGTGTGACGGTTCGGATTTTTGGTACTGATCGCTTGCATTTCTTGGAAACGATCGTACAGTCTCGCCCTCCTCGCTGCACATTCACTTCTCGACCATGTGGACATTCGATGAACGCCGCAACGCCGCAACGCCGCAACGCCGCAACGCCGCAACGCCGCAACGCCGCAACGCCGCAACGCCGCAACGCCGCAACGCCGCAACAAGGGAGTTGCAATCATGACAACCTCTCGCAGGTGTGTTGGCATGGGTGTGTTCCTTGTCTTGCTGGCTAGCGGATGTGGGAAAGAAACCACTCCTGTCGCGACGTCACCAGCTCCCAAGTCAGCCGTCGCACAACCCGTCCAATCCGCAACCATTCTGTGTCGTGAATCGACTTGGGATTTTGGAACTCGCGACAACACCAAGACGCGCGAGGTCGCTCACACCTTCCGATTGGAGAACGTCTCGGATCACACCGTTCAAATCGAGAAGGTCGAACCGACCTGTGGTTGTATCGTTTCCGAGAACTCGCCCACCGAACTGGCCCCCGGTGCAACGGGAGATGTCAGCGTGACGGTCAACCTGGCTGGGCCGCCCGGCAAGTTTTTGAAGTTTGTGAATGTCCGCCTGAAAACGGAGCCGGCAGCAATTCTGAACTTGGCAATTCAGGGCACAGTGGAGGTGTCACCGGCGTTTTACTTGGTGCCGACGAGCGTGGATTTCGGAATCCTCGCCGAGAATGAAACCAAGACGCGCGTCGTGAAAATCTCACGGCATGACGGATCACCAGTTCGATTTGAGCACGCCACGCCGGAATCGGAGTCCCTGGCTCAGGTGCGGGTCGTCAGCGGCGACGCGGCTGATTCGTTCGTCGAATTGACGCTGTCTCTGGACGGTTCCCGTTTGAATGCGGGCGATTTTCAATCGCGGTTCGTCGGAGTGACGGTGCATGGCACGCATCGCGAAGTGATGATCCCCGTCAAAGCCAAGATCGCCGGTCAACCGCATGGGCTGGTCGATTCGATCTTCTGCCAACTGCCGCCTGGTGGTTTTCACGATCAATCGCTCGGCGAAGGAACGGATTCTTTGCCCGCTGTGGAGGGCATTCGTTTCGAGGAGAGTGGGCCAATCACTGTGGAGTTGCTCTCGCCGGCCAAAGAGGGTGCGGCTCCGATCGTCCGCGTGACACGAAACGACGATCCGGTGGCCTCAAAGGTCGTGCGCGGCGAACTCGTGGTGAACCTGACGGGACGGGCGAAACCGATCCGAATTCCGCTGCGTGTGTTCCTGTCCAATCCAACGAAATCGTGAGGTGCTGCCGCAACCAGTTTGTTCTGAAATTCTGCCAGTGTGTTTTACGGGAATGTTCCCTGACTGTCCGACTGTTTCAACGACTTCACAAAGCAAAGGAGAGACTGACATGAAACGGCTCAATTCGATGATGGTGATACTGGGCGTCGGAACGATGTTGCTTGGCTTGGCATATGAAAGTCTGAATGCCCAACCACCTCCTCCGCCGCTGCAGATAACCGATGCCAAGTGTGTAACGTTGTTGGGACCGGGAACTTGTGCGGCAAGCGGCAGTTCGTATTGTAATACAATTGCCGGTTGTCCTGGCAGTTCCTGCGGTTATTGTAATTCGGCGACACCACTCCCCAACAAAGTATGTTTCTTCAACTATCCGGGCCAGAAGTGTGCTCCCAATGGATCACCCGCGACCTACTGTGTTGGTCCGTGGTTTCAAGGTAATTGCGGAATCGTAGGTGGTGTTTGTATTTGTGACGGCGCGACGCTCGTTGGAACTTGCTTATCCATATATGCGCTACCATGTAATTAAACGAGTGTGTCATTTCGATTTCTGTCGCACCGGCCACAGCTTTTCTAAAAACTACGCTGTGTGCAGTGCATTTTCCGTAGCATGACTCTTCCAGTGGGCAAAGGTCAAGCGAGGTGCCCGATTTGGAAGAGTCAGGCGACATCGGAATTTGGCGCTCGCTCATCTCAAACGCAACGGTTCTGAACAAAGCAGAAGTAGAGGAAAAGATCGCTGGGACGTTCTCATTGGGTGTGTTTTGGAAAGGCCCTTTGGGAATGGAGTCCCAGCGATGTGTGCGCAGATTAAGTTT
>SXGT01598505.1_pt1 | contig 45224 bp, 42 predicted proteins | sample 3176221 | NCBI WGS metagenome assembly SXGT01 (sample SAMN11356862, study PRJNA531348) | freshwater metagenome | isolation source: freshwater sample F1-120 | place: China: Fuxian Lake, Yuxi | collected 2017-12-25 | reverse complement strand
CGGCTGAAACTTCTCCGCAACACTGAACGGAACAAAGATCTCGGCGGAACTCGTGTTCATGCCAAAGAATCGCGACTGCACCGTTTCGATAATGCCGACGATCAGAAATCTTCGTCCGCCGAGCATGATGAATTGACCCACTGCATCAGTGGGCAGTCGCAGCTCCTTGATCGCGTCGTCATTGACGAGGCACACCTGCCGCTCATTGTTCTCATCGATGTTCGTGAATGGCCGTCCGCTCGTCACCGAACGATTCTCGATCTCGTGCCAGTCCGGCCAGATGCCCGTAACGCTGAGGCCTTCAATCTTCCGATCCCCGACCTCCACCTCGAGACCAACTTCGGTGATTGGCGTGATGGCGCGGATGCTTTCGCACTCATCGCGCAATGCCTTCGCTTCCGACAGTTTCAGTCGCACCTTTTCCCACGGGTAGAGATTCCGCGGCTTGTCATCGGGCCGATTGGGAAAGATGAAGACCTTGCTCGCGCCAACGCTCTCAAACTGGGTAAGCACTTTGGACTTTAGTCCGGTGAGCGCGGCGATCACGGCTGTCGTGCTCGCCACTCCGACGATGATGCCAAGCGCGGTTAAAAACGCGCGCGACTTGTTCGCCCAAATCTGCGAGAACGCAAGTGCGATCGCTTGATACCAGAAGAACGGGTTTAGCACGGCGCGCTCGCTCCATGCTCAAGGCTGCCTTTGGCGCCGCTGCCCCCGCGATGACGCCCAGCCGTGTCCTCCATGATCGGAAGATCACTCATGACCTTGCCGTCCCTCAGTCGAATCACACGATCACAGTGCGCAGCGACTTCGTCCTCGTGTGTCACGATGACGATCGTCTGCCCTTGCGCATGCAATTGACGGAAGATCGAGAGAATCTCAACCGTCGTCGCGCTGTCGAGATTTCCTGTCGGTTCATCGGCGAGCAGGATGGAGGGTTTGTTGAGAATCGCTCGAGCGATGGCGACGCGCTGTCGCTGTCCGCCAGAGAGTTGATTAGGACGGTGATGCACGCGATCACTCAGCCCGACCCGCGCGAGGGCGGCGAGCGCGCGAGGGCGCCGTTCGCGCCAACCGCCCTTCGCGTACACCAGAGGCAACTCGACATTCTCAAGGGCTGTTTGACGCGGGAGAAGTTCGAACGACTGAAACACGAATCCGATCTCTTCGTTCCGGACACGGGCAAGTTCAGCCGCACCCATGCGACTCACATCCTTGCCATTCAAGAGATAGGCGCCACCAGTAGGGCGATCGAGACACCCAAGCATGTTCATGAGCGTCGACTTGCCAGAGCCGCTCGAGCCCATGATCGCGACAAAGTCATTGCGCTCAATGCGCAAGTCAACGCCGTTGAGCGCTCGAATGACCTCGACTCCAACGCGATAGATCTTCTGGAGTTGACGCACCTCAATGAGGCTCATGCGCTGACTTTCTGAGCTGACGCCGCTGCGCTCACCTTGAATTGCACGCCGCTCTTCGGCGCAGACTCGCCCTTTGCAGCAGCCGCTTTCTCCACTTCGCGCTCATCCACGACGCGCTCGCCATCCTTCAGAGTCTCTAGCACTTTGAAGGGACCGGTGATGACCATCGCACCTTCAGCGACACCCTCAAGCAGAATGGTGTCCACCAAACTCGAAGGACCTGATTTCACGGGTGTCACATGGACGACGCCATCGGCGACGACATAGACAACCGCACATGTGCGACGAACGTGATCAATAAACGGCGACTCGCGCAGCGCGACCGGAAGATCATCGACACTCTTCTCAAGGATCGCCTGACTTGGGACGACGAGCCCGAAGTGCTCCGCCACTTTGATGTCGACATTCGCCGCAAGTCCAGAGAGCAGTGTTTCGCCAGGCTCAAGGTCGAGCGTGACTTCGGCCTTGAAAAACCCGGCGCCGCTTGAACCGCTTGACGCAAGGCCTGATTCCGTCGAACGCGACAACGCAACCTTGTCGACCTTTCCTCGAAACTCGCGACCGCGATATGCGTTGACACGGATGATCGCGTTTTGACCAACTGCGATGCGCGCGATGTCCGACTCACTGACCTTCGCCTTCAATCGCACGGTCGAAAGATCCGCGATCGTCATGATCTTGGTGCCGGGATTGTTCATCGTGCCGACGACGACGAGCTCACCAACCTCAGCGTTCAGCAAGGTCACTTGGCCGGCAATCGGCGCGATGATCGTGGTTCTTCGAAGGAGTTCTCGCTGCCGTTGAATGTCCGCATCCGCTGCGGCGAGTGATTGCTCGATGACGGAGATGTTCTCATTCGACGCAGCGACGGTGGCTTGCAGGTCGCGCACCCGTGCGATGGCGTCGTCGAGTTGCTGCCGACTGATGTCGCCAGTGTCGAACAATGACTGCTGTCGTTCAAGCGCAGCGGAAGCGTTTGCGAGGTTGCTCTGGGGGCCAGCAAGCCGTTGCTCTTCGCTGCGCAAGCGAAACTTCTCCCCCTCGCGCCGAGCGATCTGTGCGGTGAGTGCTGCCTGCAGATCGCGATCGTCCAGTTTGAAGAGCACATCGCCGGCTATGACGAGGTCGCCCTCTCTCTTGGGAAGTTCAAGCACTCGAGCACTGACCTCAGCGCTCACTTCGACCTTGACGAGCGGCTCCAACTCGCCAGGAGCAGAAACGGTCTCAACGACAGCGCGCTGCTCCACTTTCGCAAGCCGCACAGCGGTTTCATGAGCCGACCCGGAGAAACTCGGGATGTACTCAAGCGCGTCGGGACCGACCACCACAAAGCCAACCAGGGCAATGCCAAGGATGACCGCCATCACAACGAAAAAGGTCCGCACGCTTCGAACTCCTGAGGTACCAACGCGGCAAGGAGAGCCTCGTCGGCCCTCCGCGCCGCGCGAGAATGGGAGAGCCTATTCCCCTCACATGCTCCATGGTTGCATCGCAGGCGTTGGGGTGCCAAAAAACAGACTCCCCCGGCACAAGGCCGGGGGAGTCGAATGACCAACGAACTGGTTCAGACTTCTGAAGTCTGCTTCCTTTCGGGAGCAGGTTCAGAATTATGGGCAGGCGCCCCAACCGTTGAGCAGGACAGCAAGATCTGCGGCATCGGTGAGACCGTCGCCGTTGAGATCGATACCGCCGGTACCCCACGCATTGAGGAGGATCGCGAGGTCAGCTGCGTCAGTGACGCCGTTGCCATCGAGATCGGTTGGGCATGGGTTGACAGCCACTTCTGGGTTGCCGAGCACATGGAGTGCTGGGCGGAGGACTGCCGCTGGATCGCCACCTGGGCATGCCACAAAGGCGGTGCCGAGGGTGTAGCGAACGAATCCAACAGCCGCTGCGTTGGCGCAAGGAGCACCCGTGCCAGCCATCACTGTTTGAGTCGCAGGACCCGAGCCTGGCTGGGTCGCGCCGCGCCAGAGGAAGTAACCGTTGAGATCGCTTGTGACATCACCGGCAGGAGCGCCGATGAACCATGCAAAGTTCGAGTAGATCAACTGTCCGTCGTTCGCAAGGCAGGGGTTGCCCACGGCCGAAGCGAAGAAGGTGGCGTAGTAAGTACCAGCGGCGAGGTTGAGCGCCATTGGAACTGGTGCTTCACCTGCTGCGCCGAGAGCTGGGTAGACAACCTGTCCGCTTGCAACCTGGCTCGTCGCGTAGAGCGGCTTGTCAGAGTTGACGCGGTTCCAGAGGATCCAGTTCAACTTCTCGTTGATGACACCAGCTGGCGCGAAGCCTTCTGGCTGCATGAGGGTGAGGTCCCAGCTGTCCGCTGCGCCAGCGCCATCTGGATCAGAGACGGTGAATGGGGCTGCGAGCCAACGCTGCGGGCTGGTCGCGTTGATTGCACCGCTCGAGAGACCGAGGTTGGTTGCAGTTCCTGCAGCATCGCACACCGGAGCATGGTTGCCGGTGTCGTACACAACGCGCTCGAAGCCGATGGTGATATCACCAGCGCCTGGGACGCCTGCGCCGCCTGGGGTGCCTGGGTTGCCCCAGATACCGACGCGCCAGACATACCAAGTGCCATCGACGGTGTTGGGGAGAACAGCGGCTTCGCCACCGATTCCGTTCACATCGACGCAGCCGAGGAAGTTGTTGCCGAGCTCAGTTCCAACGACGGTCGTGCTTGTGCCGTTGTCGTAAACCGAGAGGACGCAGTCTTGTGAACCGGAGTTCACATAGCAGAACATGTTGCCGTTTCCTGGAGCCTGGGCGATCACCCAAACGTCGGAGTAGGTTTCAGCGCCGCACTGACCGTTGTTTGGACCGTCAGTCGTGGCGTTGGTGTTGTCGAATGCAGTGGTCGCCTCGAGAGCCACGACAGTGGCGTTCGTTGCGCAGTCATTCGAAGGAGCATTCGCTGGAACGCCAATCGTGCAGTTGTAGACGAAGACGCCGCAACCACCCGAAGCCGGTGGAACCTGTGCCTGCGAAGCGCAAGCCTGATCCCACGCGAGTTCGCAGCAGAGCGGATTCACGATGCAAACGGTGTCGCAGCAGACGAGGTCTGCGCAACCGACGGTTGCTGGGTGAGCGAGGCCGCAGTCGCCTGCAGCTGGATCGCCGCACGCTGGGTAGATCGAGTAACGCGCAGAGACATCGATGGTGTAGGCAGTCTCGCATGGCTCGGTCGCGACGAAGCTCGTCGTGACGACCACGGAGTAGGTACCGGCATTGACGCCCTGCTCTGGGAAGACCGCTGGGCAAGCCAGGAACTGGTAACCACCGAAGCTATCGCAGTTCGACGGATCACCGAAGAACACCAAGAAGTCAGTCGATGGGGTCGAGTCTGGACGAACCGCGCTCACCGTCATGTTGATGAAGCAAGGCGCATCAACGGTAAAGGTGTACCAGTCGAGATCGCGCGAACCGCCGACAGCGTCGAAACCCATCGTTCCACCGATGGAGAACGAAGGAGTCGCTGCAGAGATAGCGCCGGTCGCCTGGAAAGCGTTCGGAACGACATTGCAACCGCCGTTGGTGTCAATGACACCTGCGACAGGGCAGCCGCCGTCGTTCTGATAGAACGATGGGCTTGGGTTGATGACGCACTGAGCCGAGAGGCTCATAGTCGTCGTGAGAAGCGATCCGAGCACGACTGTGCTCAGGGATGCGCCACCGAGTGCGAAACAGCTCTTCATACCAGTGTCCTCCTAAGGACGGTGACCGCAGTGGGTCGTTGGTCGGAACTCAAACACAATTCGTTGCACTCGGACACGCATCCGAGTCGAACCTCAACGGCCGCTGCGCAGCGACCGCGCTCCGGCATCGGCAAACATACTTCTGTCCCGAAGCCAAACAAACGAAATTGGCGAAGTTCAGGATTCCCATACTGTGGTTGCGAAGTTTTTGCGGCGAACCGAAGATTTCCAGCCTGCAATCGTCCTGTAACTATGAAACCTTCGTGCCACCGAAGCGAAGCAGTCTCTACCGGCTGAGTTATTCGCCTACCGACGAAGCCGAATTGACTCAAAGCATGCTAGGCGCCGCGTGCTCTCTGCACGAATCGATCGTCGATCGCCACCAGTAATCGTAACTGTCTTTTTCCGAGAGACTTGTGCCTCCAAACCGCGGCCCGCGCTCGTAAGGCTGGTCAGCCCAATAGAAACTGCTTCGCGTGCCGCGATGCCTTCCCCCGCAAAGCTCGTCGACTCATCCGAACGCGCCGCCCGCTATCTCGCGTCGGGCTCGATCGTCACTCTCAATCGTGCCGATTGAAACTGCTCTTGAAGCAGTTCCGCGTGCTCACGATGGGTAACGGTGATGAGAGAGATCCCCTTCCGGTGCGCTTCAAACATGCAGCGGGTCGCCATCGGCACCGTAGCTCGAACAAACCGCACGATCGACTCAACCACATAATCCATGTCGCTGACTGGATCGTTGTGCAGGAGAACCTTCCACTGCGGCAATGTGGTGGCGGCTCGCGCCGGCTCTGATGGAGCCACGGCGGTGCTTGAAGCTTTTTCAGGAAGGTTCAGTGTGGATTCTGTGGACATATGGAGGTTCACTTCACCAAGTTCTGACGCCGTTCGCGCGTCGATCGCAGACGTGAGCAGAAGCGTATCCGGCTCGCATCTCTCTGTCAGCATTCAAAGTGCCAACGGGCTGCGAATCTAAGAGTTAGGGAATCAACTCCAATCAAGGACGATCTTCCCAAACTGTTCGCCGGCCTCGAGTTTCCGATACGCATCAACCGCATCAGCAGCCGGGAAAACCTGATCCACGACCGGCGTCAACTTCCCCGCAGCGTAGAGCGAAAACACCTCGCGGAACTCACGCATATCACCCATGGTTGAACCCACGATTCGAAGTTGGTTCCAAAAGATGCGAGTGAGATCTGTTACAGCATCGCCACCTGTCGTCGCCCCGCATGTCGCGTAGGTCCCACCTCGAGCCAGCGCTTTGATACAGGAGAGATGCGCCGATTTCCCGACACTGTCAACGGCCAAGTCAACGCCTCGACGACCAGTCAACTTGCGCACCTCTTTCGAGAAGTCCGCGCCGGTGTCAAGCACACCATGATTCGCGCCAAGTTCCGCAGCTCGTGCGAGCTTTGATGCGTGACGGCTCGTGACCATAGTCGTACAACCAAAGTGCCTCGCGATCGAGAGGGCTGCGAGCGCAACGCCCCCACCGATACCCGTGATTAAGACAAGTTGCCCCTCGCGCAATTGTGATTGAGTCACCATCATGCGCCACGCCGTAAGAAAGGCCAGTCCAAATGCCGCGGCTTTCACGGGGTCTGCGCTGCCAACGGGCAAGAGATTCGCAACCGGCGCGCGAAACTTCTCCGCGTGACATCCATGCACATGCTCACCAATCATGGTGATGTCACACGGTGTCGGAATGGTGTTTGGTTCGAGCGGAGTGACTTTAGGAACTGCCGCATTGAGCAGGACACGCGTCCCAATCCACGACGCGGCGACGCCCTCGCCAACGCTCTCGACGATGCCACAACCATCCGAACCACCGATGGCGGGATATTGAATGTCGATTCCAGGAAGCCCTCGACCAACCCACAAGTCCAAGTGATTGAACGCACTCGCTTCCGTGCGCACGATGACTTCATTGGTGCCCGCGACCGGGGATTCGAAGTCATCGCGAACCCGCACATTTGGAGTCACTGGTGAACCTTGCGAGACAATCGTGATCGCGCGCATCGAAGTCATGGCGTGAAGTGTAGAGCCTGCATGGTGCCAGTCGAACTTAACTCCTCATACACTCGCGGCATGCTCGCGCGAGACCGCTCACTCCCTCTTCGCTTCCTGCCGTTGATCGCCGTCCTCCTCGCCTTCGTCGGCTGCGGCGGAACGGAGCCGGCTTCACAAACGGCTGCTTCCACGGCACAAGCAAGCGCAAGCGTACCGCCGACAACAACGAAACCGCTTCCGAGAGGCGCAGAACGAATCTCCTTCACCGACCCTTCGAATGCGACTCGTGTCATGCGCGGAGCGAGTGCGAGCGCTGGCCCAATCACCGCCACGCCCGCGAGCGTTGAGTTCGGCGTCGTTCGACCTCACTCGATCGTCGAAGGCGAGATTGAACTTCGAAACGCGTCCTCGCAGCCCATCGTCATCGAGAAGGCGACTCCAAGCTGTACATGCACGACGGTTGAAATGGTTGGGAAAGAGATCCCCGCGAACGGGACTCTCATGATGCCGATGTCGATGAAGACCAACGATGCAATCGGCGCGAAATTTGCGAAGGTCGATCTCGTGTTTCGCGGCGTGCCCCAAGTTCTGACGGTGTCGTACAACGCCGAGACGGCGTTCATTGTTCGAGCGACACCTCCTTACATCGACACCACAACTGCAGACCCGAGCGGAAAGATTGAACTAGATCCGAACAAGCTGCGTGGCCAGTTCAAGATTCAGGCAGATGATCGAAAACCGTTTCGCGTCCTCAGCGTCGACAACGCCGCGCCGAAGTTCCTCGACTTCAATCCAAGCCAGGATGCACCACGCTGGGAGTACACGCTTCTCTACGACTTCTCGACGACTCCTGACGCGCAGATTCCTCGCTGGGTGATCGTCGAAACCGATCGCGATGATTGCCCCCTCGTCGATCTCCGCATGCGCCATCCAGCCACGCGATATGTGCCAGCGATTCCGTTTGAGCAGTTCCGAGCGGCGGCGGGCGCGACCTCGCCGGGAGAGACAGGTGAGTTTTCGATCCTGCTCAAAAAATTCACCGGAAAGATCCTCGCCGTGAAGAGTGGCGACCCAAAGTTCAAGGTGCTTTCGACGAGTCAGACCGCAGATGAGACTGGCGTGATGATCGAGGTGAAGTTCGTAATATCAGCGGAAATCCGAGGAACTTATCTCTTCCCTGTTCGGTTCACCGTCGAAGTCATCAACCCCACAACTGGCACCCCCGCGCCCCCTGTGCAGGCAGATTTGTTCATCTACGGCCTCGTGAGGTAGGACGACTGTCACACGAATTGTGCGTCCGAACTAGACCCCGTCCTTAGGGAAATCAATCTGCCAGATTCACAGAAAAATCTTCTCTGATTCTCGCGATTGCGAAACCTGCAGTCCCCATGCACGAACTACATGCATCATGGGTACTCCCTCGCAAACCGGGCAAGTCATTCGCATCCGCAAATATCCGAACCGCCGGCTCTACGACACCACGCGGTCGACGCATCTCACGCACGACGATGTGCTCCGACTCGTTCGAAACGGGCACCGCGTGTCGATTTCGAACAGCAGCACTGACGCAGACATCACTAACTCAGTCCTCCTCCAAATCCTTGTCGCGCGCGATCCCAACGCGATCGCTGGGATGTCATCCGACTTGATCTTCGCGCTCTGCCGCGCGGAGGCGACGCCCGCCTGTTCGATCCCAGCCCGCGGCGCCGCGCACTGTGCATCCACTCCGGTCGCTGGCTGCTGCGAACCCAAGGCCTAAGCCCGAGCCCGCGCGCGACATTCTTAGAATGCTTTGATGTATTCCGCCGAAGTCCTATTCGCGAGCTCTGTACTTTTTCTTGTCACGCCGCCTACGCCGCCCGCTGCGACGCCGTCGCTTGACGAGCGCATCGATCCATCAAAGTTGACTCTCGTGCCGGTCGCGGTGCCGGAGTCATCGATTCGTCCGTGCGCGAAATCGGAGTTGCGCGTTGCATCAACCGCTGCGTCCGTGCCACTCGATGAGGCAACATTCCATCGAGCGGCGACGGCAATCGATCGTGGATTGGCGTATCTCACGGGAACGCAATCGAGTCGAGGCGCGTGGTTTGAGGGAACCGAAGTCGAGGCGACGGACATGGAACCGAAGTCTCGCGCGAGCGCGATCGCGGTCACTGCACTCGCCGCGAAAGCGTTTGCGCAAGCAGGGCGAGAGCACGGCGCAGGTGAAAAGGCGTTCGCGTACATCGCACGACATGCGTCCACCGATGCGCAACGCAAGGCCATCGATGAAGGGGGTCTCGGGACGTATGTCATGAGCGCCATCTGCAGCGCGCTTGCCTCAAGTCAATCGCCGGAGCTCCAAGTTGAACTTCTTGAGACGATTGCGTGGATCAAGGCTGCACAGTGGGATGAGGGCGAGGGGCTTCAACCCAACACCGATTGGTATGGCGGCGCTGGATACGGAAACCGCAAGCGACCTGACCTCTCGAACACGCAGATGATGCTCGACGCGCTCTATGACGCTCACGTGTCGAGCGATGATCCCGCGATCCAGAAGGCACTCGCGTTTGTCGCCCGCGCGCAGAACATCAAGGGAGCAACGGAAGGAAACGCAGCGGATTGGGTCGAGCGAGGCAACGGTGATGGCGGGTTTGTCTACTCCCCAGCCAATGGTGGCGAGAGCTTTGCAAGTGAAGTCGCCGGCGAAGGACGGTATGGCGAGAAGATGCCCGCAGGGACGCGAAGTCTTCGCAGCTACGGCTCGATGACTTATGCGGGTTTCAAGAGTCTCCTCTATGCCGGTCTGTCGACCGAAGACCCACGCGTGCAATCCGCGCTTGGTTGGATCCGCGCACACTGGACCTTCGCGGAGAATCCTGGCCTTGGTCAACAAGGCTACTTCTACTACTTGCATGCGATGAGCCGCGCCCTCAGCGCCTGCGGCGAAGCGCAGATCGCGGATGCAAGCGACAAGACGCACGAGTGGCGACGAGAGCTGATCGATGCGCTCATCGCGCGCCAACGACCGGACGGTTCTTGGCAAAATGCTGAGCCTCGCTGGGAAGAAGGCAAAGCCGACCTTGCAACGATTTACGCCATCTTGTCACTTGAAGCGGCACTGAAGCCCTCGCGCATCGTCGAGCGATGAAGGAGACGCTTTCGAGTACCGCGTGTTTCGACGCAGCCTCGGCACATCCTTGATCACAACTCCGCTTCGCTCTATTCTGCCGCATGGAGATGATCACCCGTCTAGAGCGCCCCATCTCGAAGCGACACGCTCATCGTGCTCAAGCGCTCTATGGAAACACGCTGCTGTTGTTCGCTGTTGGTTGCACGAGCCCTCAAACGCAAGTCGTCCACCCGTCATCAACAACCTCTGCTCCACCTCTCGTGGGAACGTGTTGTATCGAAGTGAAGTTCTTGGGTCTCGATCAAAATCGTGGCTCCGGTCCCGTGCATGTTGCACTTTGGAACTCTCGCGAGTCGTTCATGCGTGACGGAGAGTGGCTTCGAGGCGTGAGCGTCCCCATCGCGAGAGCCGCGGAAGGCGTGCTGCTCTCTGAGTTGCCCGAAGGGCGATATGCAATCTCCGCGTTCCACGATTCGAAGGCGGTGGGAGCACTCCGCCAGGGACCGTTCGGAATTCCACTCGATCCTTGGGCGATTTCGAATGCGGGCTCGAGCATCATTCCTCCCGCGTGGTCATTGGCTTCGTTTGAACTGACGGCAACAAACAAGATCATCGAGCTCGACTTTCTCCATGGATCGAAGCGAACACCATGACCAGAGTGCGGAGACTAGCGTGGTCGTGCTTCGCAATCGTGATGTTTCATGGATTGAAGTTTGTCACGATGTCTCGGGTGCGCGCCATCGATGAAGGGGGGCTCGCAACGCTTCTGAGCGATGTGCCGATCGTGATCGTTGCCAATCATCAGAGTCACGCGGACACGGCAGTGTTGCACCGCCTTCTCCCTCGCAAGTGTCGAGCACGAGTTCACTTCGTCGCAAGCAGCGTGCGGTTCGCGTATGCCAGTCGCGGCGCTCCTCTGCTGGAGCGCTTGGAGCGTTGGTTTCTTCGTGGACTCGCGCTGCACGCGTACAACGCGATCCTCGTTGGCGGTGATCGACATGGACTTCGCGCAGTTGACGACCTTGCTGCGGTGCTGCGAGCTCGTGAAGTGGTCGCGATGTATCCAGAAGGCACTCGCTCTCATGATGGCTCGATTGGCGCGCTGAAGCCTGGCGTCGCGATGCTCGCCATCGCAACCGCGTGCAAGGTTGTTCCCGTGCGGCTCGATGGCACGCGTGAGGCGCTGCCAAAGTCACTGCACTTTCCACGGCTGCGAAACAAGATCTGCGTTCGATTCCGTGCGCCGTTGACCGCAGTCTCAGGGGAGTCGCATGACACTTTCCTCGCTCGCCTCGCGCAAGCGCTCGAAGCGCCGGAAAGCGATACATGATGCCGCTTCGCATGGATCGTGTCGTCGTCGACGGCGTGTACCATCAATTGCTCGAGCGAGCACCTCCGCTTCGACCGCTCGTGCGACGCGTCGCGCAAACCGGCGCATTTGCGCTCGCGTCGCAGTGGCGACGAAACCTACTTTTCAACGCAGGACTTGCCCTCGGAGCGAACTCGACGCGGACGTCGCGCGTCCGCTGCGCCTATCGCATGCTCGGTGCGATGCAACTGTTCATCAGCGATGTGATGTCTGCTCGCCATGCGACGGGTGATGAACTTCGTGCACGAGTGCGTCAGTTTGATGGCACAGCGGACTTCTTGGCGGCGCGCGGCATCAAGCGAGGCGTGGTTGTCGTCGGGATTCACATGGGCTCATTCGAGCCGGCGCTGGCCATGCTGCGCGGCCTCGAGCGCCGGATTCATGTGCTGTTTCAGCCCGACGAAATGCCAAGATATGAGCGCGCACGAAGCGCGCTCCGCGCACGACTCGGCATCATTGAACATCGACTCACGGATGGAGTATCGGCATGGAGCGGGCTACTCGACGCACTGAAAGCGGATGAGATCGTAGTGATGCACGCCGATCGAACGATGCCTGGACAAGGAGGCGTTCGAATGCCATTCCTAGGACTATCCGACGCCAACCTCCCTCCGGGACCACTTCGACTCGCCAGCACGCTTGGAAGTCCCATCGTGCCGACTTTCTGTGCGCGCGTGAAGGGCGGGTTGCACATCTGGGCTGATGGCTGGATTGAGACGAGCGTGGAACGACTCTCCGCACCGGATGTTGCGGCTCATCCAGCGCAGCTCAAACTCCTCGCCGCAATGGAGCGTGCGATTCGACGGTACCCTGATCAGTGGATGGCGTTTTCTGATCTTCGTGAAGGGGCTCGAGGCGAGATGCAATGACCGCGCAACCTCGCGTCCCAATCGCCATTACTCGGATCGCAGTGCGATCAGCACTCGGAGATTCACTCGACGAGACTGTCGATCGACTGCTCCGTGAAGAAGTAGGCATTCGCACGCCGACCGATCTTGAACAAACGCCCAAGCGTGATGTCGGCGCTGGTGAAGTGCCCACGCACCCAACAGATCGTGGCGTGTGGCGAGCCGAGATGCTGCTTCGAAGGGCGATGCGCGACCTTCTCGATGCGCAGGAGCTTCAGTCGATTGACGCCGATCCAACTCGGTGGGCGGTTGTCATAGGCACAACGCTCGCTGGCGTGCGTCATTGTGGCGTCGGGATGCGAGACGACGAAGGAAGTCGCCATGACGCTGCGGACGAGTCGTTCGGTCGGACATGCGCATCCTCAGTACTTGCGCATGCGCTCCGCGACACGGGAATTCGAGGCCCGACGATCACCGTTTCGTGCGCGTGTGCGTCCGCATTGAGCGCGGTCAACCACGCTTGCTCGATGCTCGCGAGCGGCGAGGCCGACGCGATCGTCGCTGGCGGGTACGACCCGATTGCAGAGTTCAGTTACGGAGGCTTTGCGTCGCTCCAATTGGTGGCGAGCGGGCCACTGAGTCCATTCGCCCGAGATCGCGAGGGCATGAAACTTGGCGAAGGCGTCGCGCTCTTCGTCCTCCGCCGTGCAGACACACTCAACAGGGAAGCACTCAATAGTCCGCGCGGTTGGATCGTCATGGGCGCGGAGACAAGCGACGCTTTTCACCTCACTAAGCCCGCCTCGGATGGAAGCGGAGCTGCGCAGGCATTGCGCGGGGCGCTTGCAGTGAGCACTGCCGAACGAACGCACCCAGAACTCATCGTCGCGCATGCGACTGGCACTGATGGCAATGATGGCGCGGAACACCGCGCATACCAATCGGTATTCGGCGACGCGCTTCCGCGCATCCCCGTCGTCGCGCTCAAGAGTAGGTTCGGTCACCCCCTTGGTGCCGCCGGTGTGCTCGAAGTCGCGGCCGCCATTGGATGCGCGGAACGAAACTTCATTCCGTCAACAGCCGGCAAGGGAATCGACCGAGCATCATTCGACGATCTCGATCTTGTTGAGGGAGCCCCACGAAAAGGAAGTCCCCGTGACATTGTTGTGCTCTCCGCTGGCTTCGGAGGCGCAAATGCCGCCACGCGAATCGTGCGAGGCGCGCCGACCGCGCATCCTCTTCCAACCGCGACCCAGGCACGCCGAACCGTACTTCATGTGACGGGCATCGGCGCCGTCTCGCCCGCGGGCAGCGGGCCCGAGGCGCTTCTCGCTCGCATGGACGATCCATCTCCGTGGCCGGCACTCTCAGAGTCCACTCTCTCACCCCTGCTTGATGGGCTGAACACGCGCCGATTGGCGCTTCTGCCTCGGCTCATGATCGCGGCCGTCCGCGATCTCGCCGCGCGTGCCGAGATAACCGAAGCCGAACTTCAGAGCACACCGCTCATCGCCGCGAACTGGTGCGGCGCAGTCGATTTCACCGAGCGGTACTACCGGGATCTCGTGCGCGAAGGCATTGACCTTGCGAACCCAATGCTCTTCGCGGAAAGTGTTCCGAACATTGGCAGTGCACAGTGCTCACTCGCATTCGGAATCCGCGCGCCGACGATGAGCGTGATCGGAAGACGCACCGCCGGGCTAGAGGCACTCTTGCTCGCGCGCGCGCGCCTCGCAACGGGCGAGTGGGATCGGGCGATCATCGTCGCCGCTGACGAGGAACATCCCATTCTGACTCGCACGCTTTCGCGGTGCGCAGCGCGCGAGACGCATCTGCGATCTGGAGCGATCGCCTTCCTGCTCGAATCTGCCGCTCCTGCGCATGGAACAGCACAAACCACCAGCATCTCCTCCGCGACCAAGAAAAGAAGGCAATCACTCTTCACACTTGGGAACATCATCTGCCGCACGCATCCGCTCTCGGCCGCGAGCGCTGTGCAGGAGGTTGTCGTGAACCAGCGGAACGCAGCTGAGTTGTCGCCGATCGTCACATCTCGTTCACCTTTTGATGACTCGATCGCGGACCTCTCCTGCCGACCGCATCGGTTTGATGTTGCAGAGTTCGGTTCGGCAACCGTGTTTGCACTGATGCTCCGCGCCGCAGCAATGCAACCCTGCGCCGTGTATTGCAGTGATCCGCATGGCGCGGCAAGTAGCGTTGAACTTCTTTCTCCAACTCACGCGTGATAGGATGCATAGGACGATGCCTGTTACTTCGCAGCGAAAGCAATCGAACGGTCCGTTGATCGTGCCGGAGTGGGTAGCTGTTGGGTGCCCGGACGAGGACTTGGGTTCGTGGATCCAAGGCTTACGCGAAGGCGCGCACGCGACGAAGTTCCAAATCGTCTCTCGCAGCGTCCCGGCTGATGACCTTCAGGGCTCTGAGCTCACGACCGCCGCACGAGATGCCTTCGTGAGTGCGCTCCAAGACTTGCCGGACGGGCCCTGCAGAACTTGGTCCTTCCTCCCTCGACCCACGGCGACCGACGACGAAACTTTGCAGCGCTACATGCGATTCAATGCTGGGCGAACCGAAGCGTATCGATGCCTTGCTGAGAAAGTTCGAGTGATGCCCGCAGCGACATGCGTGGGACATGCGGGTCGCGACCTCGTCGTGCATGCGCTTTGGATCGACGGCGAATGCGCAGCGGTTGAGAACCCACGCCAACGTCCAGCGCAACTCTACTCCGCTCGCTACGGTCCTGTTCCACCAGCGTTTTGCCGAGGAACACGCACTCCGCGAATGCTGCTCGCGAGCGGCACTGCGTCGGTCGTTGGCGAAGATACGGTCCATGTCGGCCAACTCGAAGCGCAGTTCGACGAAACCCTTCGCAATCTCGCAGCGTTGGCGACGGCCGGTGGGGGCGATGGCGAATGGAAGTCGCTGCAGTTTTATGTCCGAGATGAAGGAGACCTCGAGCGCGTGCGCGCGCTCGCAGTCGAGCACTTCGGCGAAGAAGTTGAGCGCGTCCTCCATGCGCCGATCTGTCGGCGTGAACTCCTACTAGAGGTGGAAGGGATCTGTCATGCTGCCAAGCCGTAAGTACGATTGCATCGTGATTGGCGCTGGACCTGCAGGAAGCGCCGCGGCAATGGAGATGGCGCGGGCGGGTCTTGACATTCTGGTGCTCGATCGAGGCGAGTTTCCGCGATTTCGAATCGGTGAGAGTTTTCTTCCGCGGACGAAGCGCGCATTCCGCCGACTTGGCGTGCTCGACAAATGCCTCGCGCTTCCTCACGCGCGAAAACTCGGCGTCGAGATTTCACTCGGCGATGCGCGTCATGGTTCACAGTACTTCCACTTTCGTGATGTGTATGGCGATGGCGATAAAGAAGCCTTCAACATGGCGCGCATGCATTTGGATCAGATGATGATGGAGTCTGCGCGCGAGGCCGGCGCGGATGTCCGCACATCCTGTGCCATCGAACAACTCCCCAGATTGGAAGACGGAAATGTCACGGTCAGAACCACGCATGGAGAGTTCCATGGGCGATGGCTGATCGACGCGAGCGGACAAGCCAGCACCATCGGGAAAGAACTCGGCCAGCGTCGATTTCATTCCTTCCTGCGGAATGTCGCGTACTTCGAGCACTTCGAGCACGTCGTGCGTCCGAGCGGTCGTGGACAGAACTGCTTCGCGCTCACGATCGCCGACGAGGGTTGGTTCTGGCTCATTCCTCTCGACGCGACGCGCACGAGCATCGGGTTTGTGGCACGCGAAACGTTACACCGCAATCTCGATGTCCCGAGCGAGGACCGATTGCGTTGGGCGATCTCTCGCACGCCGATGTTGCGCGAGCGCATGGCGAACGCGATCGGACCTGAGAAGAACCGCGTCATCTCTGACTTCACATATCGCTGCGACCCCTTCGCGGGGCCTGGGCATTTCCTTATCGGCGATGCTGCGGCGTTCTTGGATCCTGTTTGGTCGACTGGGCTCACCCTCGGCCTTCTCGCCGCGGAACAGGCTGCGGGAAGCGTCATTCGGATGTCGCGCAACAGCTCACCTGCCACGGAGCGCGCGCGTCACAACGCGTGGATGAAGCGAATCACCGATCGAGCCTTTCGCCTCGTTGAGGGTTTCTACGATCCGAACTTCCGCGACTTGCTTTTCAGTCGCAATCGGACCAAGCAACTCGAGCGAGCATTCGTCACTCTTCTCGCTGGCGAGATCGACGACATTCCCTTCGGCGTAGGCTTGCGCTGCCAGGCACTGCGCGGCTTGTGCGCAGTACAGCGCGTGTGGCCCGTCACCGGCCGCGTACGCCCATTTCGAATCGCGCTGTCTTCACCAGACGCGCCAACGGCGATCGTTTCTTCCGCCCCTTCCGCATGAAAGTCGTGCTCTCCGCATTTGCGCAGCACTGCGCGACCAAGCCACAGGACATCGCGATTGTCGATGAGGACGGTCATGCATTTACATGGGCGATGCTGCAGGAACGGGTCGCGTCACTCCGCGCACTGATCCACCGCACGACCAAGCCGAATGCGCGCGTCTGTATCAGCATCCCGTCCGGCTCGTCGTTCTGGATCGCCGTACTCGCAACCGCATCCGCAGGACGAACCCCCTGTCTCCTTCCCTGTCCCACGCCTGGATTGCTCTCCGCGCGGCTTGCGCATGAGCTTGGCCCAGATCTCTTCATGCTCGACGAAGCGATCGTCGCAGGATCGCGAGCATCGATTGCTGAACAGGACGACGCCGCGCCTCCCGAGGGCGCGATCTTGCTCTCCTCTGGAACAACAGAGCGATCACGCTTCATTCTTCGCTCGAATCACGCGATCGATCTCATTACGAATATTCTGCTTGAAGAGGACCTCGCGCGCCGAGACGACTGCATTGCTTCATTTCTTCCGATGCACCATGCGTATGGATTTGAGCATGCATTTCTCGCGCCAATCGCTGCGGGTGCGCGACTTCACGCGCTCGGCGCGTTCTCCATTGACCGTGCGGCGGAAGCGCTCGCGAACGGCGCGACGACGATGCCGCTCGTTCCCATCACTGTGCAAGCGCTCGCGGACGCCTCGCTTCCAGCCCCAAAACTTCGATCGGTTGTGAGTGCTGGATCGATTCTGCCACCCACCGTGCGAAGAGCGTTTGAGACGACATATTCGATTCGCGTCACGGACCTTTATGGCGCGAGCGAGCTTGGCACCGTTTGGCTTGATCGAGGAGACGGCGGCAAGCCCGTTCGCGGCGTCGAGATCTCAGGGTTCGAAAGCGCAGAGTGCGAGGGAGAGGTGCTCGTACGCAGCGACTCCGTGTTCGATGGCGTGGTCAACAGCAATGGCAAGGTCACAAGCACGCTCGTCGACGGCTGCTTTCACACCGGAGATATCGGAGTCAGGTCAGAGCGCGGAACATTCCGGATCACGGGACGAACCAAGTTGGTCTTCGATGTTGGTGGATTAAAGGTGAATCCGATCGAGATTGAGCAAGCGCTCGAGTTACACCCTGCAGTGAGGCGCGCCCTGGTGAAGCCCGTCTCTGCAGGGTCCGTCCTTCAACGAGTCGCCGCTGATATCGAGTTAAAGGAGAGTGCACCCGAGCCATCGCCCGAACAGATCCGCGCTCATCTCGCGCCTCTCGTCGCGGCGCACGCGATACCGCGCACCTTCAACTTCATCACCCGGATCCCGACAACACCCAGCGGGAAGATCATCCGAAGCACGGGAGAGGCAAGTGTATCCCCGGTCCTCAGGCGGCCGGATCGACTTGCTCGAAGAGAAGATCGCGAGCAATTCACGACGAGACTCTTCGATGCATCCGCACGCGGCTACGACAATTCGAGTGGAGCGGTGTTCCTGCGCGGCGGTCGCTGGTATCGCCGGCGCATGCTCGCGAATGCTGGACTGAGGGCGGGCGGTGCGCACCTTGATGTTGGGAGCGGTACGGGTTTGTGCGCCGCAATCGCGCAGGATCTGATTGGCTCCACAGGACGAGTCGTGGCGCTTGACCCGAGCAAAGGCATGCTCGAAGTGGCGAAGCGACGAGGAGTAAGAGAGATTGTCGAGGGACGAGCGGAGTCCCTGCCATTCCCTGATCACTCCTTCGACACAGTCTCTATGAGTTACATGTTGCGGCACATCGACGATCTCGTGCTCGCGTTCCGGGAGGCGCGTCGAGTACTGAAACCATCTGGTCGCATCGTGATCTTTGAGGTGACGCGACCAGCGTCGGCGTTGGGAAAGTGCGCCTTCGATCTCTCGATGTACTGGATCGTCCCGACCATCGGAGTGTTCACGAGTGGTCGTCCGTCGACTTTCCCGATGATGCACTACTGGGCGGAAACTATGAAGGATGCTGCGCGCCCCGACCGCATCGTCACGGCGCTCGACCAGTGTGGATTTTTGGGCACCCGCCACCTTCTCGAACTCGGCGTCTTCAGTTGCTACAGAGGAACCGCGCCCCCCGCGTGATTCCGACCGCGACTGGAAGTGCGAGGAGAAGCGCAACGAGAGAACTTGTGGCTTCCGCGAGAAGCACTGCGAGAGCAAACAGAGCGATCGTCAAGATCACGGGCGCGTAGAGTCGCCACGCCAACCACACGAGGATTGGAAAGAGCACTTGCCAGAACGGGAGCGCACCGCACAACACACCGACAAGTCCGGCACAAGCCGCGAGCCTCCTCCACGAACGGTCTCGCGCGGTCAACGCACCTCGAGGACGCGCTGCAGGAACCGCGCACACAACTCGTAGCGCTGCGAGGCGAAGCCAAACGGCAAGTGAATCCACCCAATCAAAGAGTGCGAAGTGGCTCACTCGTTCGCCTTGTGCGAAATACACAGCCTGAACTCCAACTTCGCGGATCTCGATGCCTGCCCACGCGGCGCGGACCAAGAACTCCGCCTCCCACGCGTAACGCCCAGCGCCAATCACCAGCAGTGCGGTTTCGTGAAGTGGGTAGCAGCGAAGCCCGCAGATGGGATCCGACACACCCAAGCCGGTGAGCGACCGTACGCCGAGCGCCCAGAGACGCCGGCCGAACAAACTCTTCACGGGGTAGCCGGAGATGCGTTCGCCGCGTGTCCCCTGCATGAGAACGCCTGGCGCGGCAAGTGAAGCAATGTGCAAAACATCTTCGAGAAGATGTTGACCGTCTGAGTCAACCGCAATCGCGAATGTAAAACCTAGTTCCCGCGCGCGAGCGAGACCAACTTCGAGCGCAGCCCCCTTTCCCCTATTCCGAGGCAGGCGCGACAACCAGCATCGGGTGTCAGCGCCGCCGCGGCTTGCAATCCAATGGTCAAGCCAAGGACCTGTTCCATCGTCCGAACCGTCATCGACCACCAAGACCGGAAGACCACTCTCCTCGAGACCTGCGATGACCGTTGGCAGCGTCCGAAGGTTTCGATAGGTCGGCACGATTGCGACGCCACGCATCTCACTATAGTAATGCGATGCTCGGTGCTGGGACTGACTTTGATCGGCTACTCGCCGAAGCACGACGCGATGTCGATGCCAATTTTCGCGAACATGGCAACGCCCAGTTCGCGAACATGATTCGGCTTACCGGGTTTGACCGCGAATGGGCTCGTGCAGACGGCGCTCTTCTCTTCGACGCTGAAGGCCGAGAGTATGTTGATTGCATCGCCGGCTACGCCGTCCACGCTATCGGGAGGTCGCACCCGGACATGATCGCGGCGCTCTGTGATGCACTGCGGAGCGGACAGCCGCAATGGGTTCAATTCGAGCGCAATCCCCTCGCCGCACTGTTGGCGAAGCGACTTTGCGCGCGAGCGCCTGCAGCGCTGAAGCATGTGTTCTTTTCAAACTCGGGAACCGAGGCGATTGAGTGCGCGCTCAAACTCGCGCGCCGCGCGACAGGACGGAGCGCGGTGCTGCACTGCGACATGGCATTCCACGGTCTCACGCTTGGATCGCTCGCCGCGAATGGAAATCCAAAGCTCCGCGAGGGCTTTGGTCCCCTCGGGGACTCTGAGTGCATTCCGTTCGACGATCTGCCCGCGCTTGAGCAGGCTCTTGCCTCGAGGCGCTTCTCCGCATTCTTAGTCGAACCGGTGCAAGGCAAGTCCTGTCATGCGGCCTCTGAGCGGTTCCTGAGCGAGGCTGCGCGACTGTGCTCCCGAGCAGGGACGCTCCTCATCGTCGACGAAGTGCAGACTGGCATCGGCCGAACCGGTCGGTTCCTGGCGGTTGAGCACGATCCAAACTGCGAGCCGGACATCATCGTGCTGTCCAAGGCACTCGCTGGTGGATTTGTTCCAGTGGGCGCAACGCTCGTCACGAAAAAAGTTTGGGACAAGACCTTTGATTCAATGTCGCGTGCGCTTGTCCACGCCTCTACATTTCAATCCGGAGTGCTCGCGATGACCGCGGGACTCATGACCCTCGAGATACATGATCGCGAGAACCTTTCAGGCCGCACTGAGACGCTCGGAAACCAACTTCGCAACGACTTCGAACGCCTCGCTCGGCAACACCGAGTGATCGGGGCTGTGCGTGGCCGCGGACTCATGCTTGGCGTGTCCCTTCGAAAGTCTTCGGCGGAAAATTTACTCGCGAGCCTCCCGGTGATCGGATCACTCGAGGAACTCGCGTTCGGACAGGCGTTTGTGATGGAGATGCTGGCGACACACGCTGTGCTGTGCCAAGTCACCGAATCCCACACGAACATCCTGAAGTTCACACCTCCACTTGTCGTGCGCGAGCCGGAATGCGCGCGCGTGGTCGCAGCACTTGACGCGACTTGTAGGAAACTATCAAGTGGAGTTTCCGCGAGTGTGCGGGGCGCGCTTCACGCTGTCCGAAATGCGTGCTTTACGCCGACCTCTGATCCCAGCGAGTCGAAAGAGCGAATTGTTTGAGCCAAGCGAACGCGTGAGGGAACTACTCAAGAACAAGTCTAAGGAAAAACATGCAGCACCCCATCAGAATCAGCGGCACACTTGCAATCCTGTGGCTCTCGGCATGTTCCCATTCGTACAAAATGGAGCACCCCAGCGCCTCCTCGAATCAAATCACTCCACTCATCGAGAAGGGCGCACGCGTCCTCGTCACGCTTCCGAAAGACGGCGCGTATGGAAACCGACCATACGCTAGTTCGGGTGCGTCGACGCAAGGTGCGATCATCTCCACGCTGAACTCGATGGGAGCAGATGCCGTGCCGGGTCCCTTCTGCGAAGATCCACGAGACGCCGCGCCGATGGGCCTCGAATCCAACGCAACTTGGATAGTTATGCCTCGCATTCAGGAGTGGGAAGACCGCCTCACCGAGTTCAGCGGGACCATGGATCGTTTGCGCATCGAGATTCGCACGACTGGCGTGCTCGATCGCTCGTCCGCAGACTTGACCGTCGTAGACGGAACAAGCAGGTGGGGCGGAGGCGGGCTGGCTGGCGGCGATCATCCGCAAGATATGCTGCGACCGGCGCTCAGGCCATGGGCTAACGCCATCATGAAGAAATAATCGGATCTTTGGCAAATGCCGCGAGCACGATCGTCCCATCCGCGACGACGCTCTCCCCGACTACCGCACAAACTTCAAAGCGCTGAAGTGCGCCAAGCGATCCTGTCCGCGTGGCGCGCAACTCGATTTGCGCCGGTGGGCGAGCCGGTTTTCGAAATCGCACATCTGTCTGGACGAGCATCCCGCCGTGGTCACCGGTATCGAGCGCGAGAAGATAAAGACCTGCCGCCTGCGCGAGCGCCTCAGTGATGAGTACTCCCGGCACGATTGGGTCACCGGGAAAGTGACCGCGGAAGACATCTTCCGTTCCGTCCACGCGCCAAACGGCGTCAATGAACTCCGCATGCACCGCGACAACTTCCGTCACGAAGACGAACGGCGGTCGATGCGGAAGTCGAGCGATAAGCGATTTCATTTCCCCGCCGCAACAAGCTCTGCGTGCGCGAATGACGCGAATCGTCCCACCGTTCCCATCGTCTCTCGATTGAGACGCTTCGCAGGAATCTTGTGGCCGAATCTCTTTTCGATCCCGGTGACGAGCATGAGCAGATCGAGCGAGTCGAGACCGAGGCCGCCTCCGACGAGCTCTAACTCCTCGTTGATTTCGACTCCGGCAAACTTCAGATCGGTGTGAATGATGTCGCGGATCGACGCAAGAACTTGTTCACGACTTACTTCCAATGGATTTCCTCTCATGCAGGCATCAGACGATCTCGTTCGTGAGAATCCGCCGTTTCGGCAAGCCAGTGCAGATGTGCGATCGGCGCTACTTGCCGGAATGGTCTTGATCGCAATTCAAGCTTACGGCCGACCCGGCCAGAGCTCCGTCGCTGCGCCGGGTACCCAATCACTTCTCCGCGCTTTGGCGTGGCTGGGCGGATGGGACCGGAAGCGCACACGCTTCCTCATATCTCTTGCGTGCAGCAGCAACGAGTTCCGCCTTCTTCGTCTCCCCCTCTTTGCGCGTTATCGATTTGTCCGCGACCTCTGGCATGGTGTTCACATTGATGCGCTGCGCCATATACATTTGCTTCTTCCGCAACTCGATGATCTCATTCCGCGCGTCCTTCCGCTTTGCGATCGAGTCCGCCCCGTTGTAGATGGCGGTCTCGTTCGCAATCACAACATCGCACTCACCAGTCACCCGCATGAGATCGCGGTAGCGTGTGTTTGAGCATCCAATTGCTGCAGCAGTAATCACTGCGCACACGATTAACCGCAGTCCCGTCCGATGGATGAAAGCTGAGTATTGCATGCGCAAAGTCTACAGGGGCTAGCCGAGAGGCACAATGCCGCGCACGCCGTGGGCGATGGCATGTTCGTACGAGCCGAGAGTCTGCGCTTCACGCGGAGATCCCAAGCGCCCACTGGGGGGAGCAGGGACGCTCAAGAGGCAGTCGCGTCGCTGAGGAATGCGCGGCGAGTCCAGGTCATGAGCATCGCGGCATGCGCGAGAATGAGCGCGCCAGTCACTTGGTGCGTTGTGGTCAGCACCACTTCGACTGTTGGGATGTGACCATCCTTGCGCATCATCATCGAGACAAGTGCTCCGAGTCCCAAGAAGACTTGCAGAACAAAGAGCATCAGAAGCGCCTTGCCCATCGCGCGGACGGGCTTCACGCCATCGCTCAACCCGATCGCGCGGGTGCAGACCAGAATGCCGAAAATAGCCAGCAATACTCCGATGCTCAGATGCGAATGCATCGCCCACGCCGGCGTCGAACCCTTGACGCCATCCGTTGGCGGAATCGTCAGGTGTCTGTAGCACGCACCGAGTGAAATCTGAATCACTGTCATGACACACAGGGCGACCGTGAACACGCGATCAAGCGACGCGCCATCACGCACTCGTGCCTCCATGTCGCGAAAGCGTTGACTCGTTGCAACGGCAATGACCGCGAGAAGCGCGAACACGATCTGTCCGAACGTGCCGTGCACAATCGCAAGCGTCAGACTCGGCGCGAGAGACGCACCTTCCACCGCGCTCGTGAGGTTGCCGGTTACGCGAAGTCCACCGAGCACCCCCTGCGTGATCACGCACAACAACGCGAGTGCGCCGAGGGCGCGAATCCATGTGCGCGTTTCAAGTCTCATCAGCACGACAAAGAACACGAGTACGGTTGTTCCCACCAGCATGCCGTAGAGCCGGTGCGCGTGCTCCCAGAAGATGCCGCCCGTCATCTCGCTGATCGGATACAGCAGCATGTTGTGCCCAAACGAGTTGGGCCAATCTGGCACTGCGAGACCGCTCTCGTAACTCGTCACGAGTCCGCCCGTGATGAGCATCAAGAACACTGTCCCCGCTGCGACCATTGCAAAGAGTCCAACCGGATTTGGTGCGCTGCGCGAAACGCTCGCGCCTCGCGCTCCGACCTTTCCGCCGAGCCATGCAAGTAACACAGAACTTGCGTACAGCCCAAGGACATAGAGCAGTGGCGTCCAACGGCTCGCGTCATCCTCACTTCGTAAGAATGCGCCAAGCACCATGACGTTCACCGTCGCCGATGCAAACCCGACGCGAAATGGAACTGCGCCCACGCGCGATGCCACAAACCCGCCAAAGAACACAGCGACCAGCATCAATCCGAAGAGCACTTCGCCCGCAGCAAGACCAGGCGACAGCATCGCGACATATCCGAGAAACCAGAGGACCGCGGTGGTTGCGAACCCGAGCGCAAGGTGGAGCGGACGCGAGTACGCCGCCCACCAAACGATCAGCGCGCATCCGAGCGCCGCGAGCGCGAACACCATCATCACGCTCGTCGGCGCGGAAGAGCCCTCAGTGGCATGCTGCAACGATCCCGACAATGATCCTAGAACGGCGATGGTGTGATGCATGAATTGACCCATGGGTTCTTCCGAACGAAAGAGCGGCTCCTATACTAATCGTTCCCTCATGCCCCAGACCACCGCGCCAACCATCCAAGAGAACCTGCGCGGCGTGCCTCCAATTGCCGCGCGACAGGTCTCCTGGGTGCGCGTCACCACGGAACTCACAAAGGCGCGACTCAATGCGCTTGTTGTGCTCACAACTGCGGTTGGGTTCTTTCTCGCATCAAGCTCCACGATTGATTGGTGGCGACTCGGGATCGCGATGCTTGGCACCGCGTTCGCTGCTGCGAGTGCGGCGATGCTCAATCAAGTCGTTGAGCGTCGGCGAGATGCACTCATGCTGCGCACTCGGGGTCGCCCTTTGCCCGCGGGCCAAGCCAACGCCGGCATCGTGTTCGGGGCGGGTTGCGCGCTCGGATACGCCGGATTTGCGCTGCTCTCGATGCAGATCAACATGCTCACTGGCGCGCTCGCTCTCGCCAACATCCTCCTCTATGTCTTGCTCTACACCCCGCTCAAACCGCGCACCACGATGAACACGATTGTGGGCGCTGTGTGCGGCGCGATTCCCCCGCTCATGGGCTGGACCGCGGTCACTGGACGCATTGATCCAGCGGCCTGGGTGCTTGCAGGGATTCTCTTCGTGTGGCAGATCCCTCACTTCCTCGCGCTCGCATGGAAGTATCGCGAAGACTACGCGCGCGGCGGCCACGCGATGCTCCCTGTCTTCGACACCGATGGTCGCATCACTTCTCAGGTTGCGTTACTCACAACACTCCTGCTCATGCCGCTCGTACTCAGTGCCACGGTCAGTGGGCTCACGGGATGGTGGAGCGCTCTCTTCGGCTTTTTCGCAACGCTGCTCTTCGCCGCCCTCGCCGTGCAGTTCGCGCGATACAAAGATGATCGAACGGCACGGACCTTGTTTCTTGCCAGCATCGCCTGGCTGCCGCTCGTCCTCCTGGCAATGGTGCTCGACCGCGGACCTGTAAGCCCGCGCGCGTTTCTCACCGGCCGTCCACAGGATCGGATCTGGGAAGTGAACGCGCCGCCAAGCGAGCCGCTGCCATGAGTGCGCCCAACGCGCATGATGGAACCACGCAGCCTCGTGCAACGCTCACGATGCGGGGCGGCGGATGGGTGATCTTGCTCGCCATCGCACTGGTGCTCCTCATCATCGTGTGGGCCACGCTTGCGCCGATGCTTGGAAAGCGCCATCTCGGCGACGGACACACAATCGAGAGTTACGGTTTTCAACTCACTCCCCTTCTCGTCGAACGCACAGACCTCCAACCATCCGGAAATCCACGCGATTTTCTGCCTGCGCTTGATGTGCAGTCGACAGTGCGCGGAAGCGAACAAGCGGTCTACAACGAATCGCATCGAAGTCGATATGTCGTCAGTCGGGATCGGGTCTTTGGACTTGTGCACAATGGCGAAGCGCGCGCCTATCCAATCTCCCTACTCAATGGCCACGAGGTCATTAACGACACACTCGGGGGCGAGGCTATTGTCATCGCGTACTCCCCCTTCTGCGATGCGCCCGTTGCGTTCTCGCGCGTGGTCGATGGTTCAACGCTCCAGTTTGGCGTAAGCGGTTTGCTCTGTGAATCGAGCTTGGTGCTCTACGACCGCGCGCTCGACGGATCTGATCCGATGCGCCACGAGGCGAGTTTGTGGAGTCCATTGTTGATGGAGGCGATCAGCGGCCCGTTTGCAGCGCGAGGCGTGCAGCTGACACCTCTACCGAACGCATGCACTACAACTTGGGCAGACTGGCTCCATGCATATCCCGCCACCACGCTTCCAGAGCGGGACCTCGGTGCGATTCGTCGTTACAAGAGCATCTCGTACGCGCGCAACTACCTGTCGCCGCGGCTCGACTTCCCTGTCTCGCCGATTCCCTCTGCACAGGAACTCTCCGCGCTTGGCTTGTCGATGAAATCGCCTTGTATCGCCGTGTGGATTCACGAGAAGTGGCGCGCGCTTTCGATTGAGCGACTGCTTCGTGTGTCCACGACGCAAGAGGTCCGGATTGCCGCGGTGGAAGTAGACGGCGTGATGATCGATGTCGTGCTTCCGGATGGACCTGGAGTTGCGCGCGCGACGCGACGGGACGGTGAACCCCTCACTGCAATTCCTTGCCTGCTTTATGCGTATCGCGCGTTCCTCAACCCGCAGGGTGCGTGCGAAGTACTTCCGATCACGCCCTAAGCTCAGGATCCCAAGAGCAGCGTCGCATACAGGACAACCCACGCGCCGCCGAGGAAGTGCCAGTACATCGCCGTGTAGATCGCACCGGCAGCGTCCGCGCTCGAGTACGCGCAGCGCCTTGCGCGCGCTGTCGTGATACCAAGTGGGATAAGCCCACCGAGCACATGCGCCGCGTGCAGGCCCGTCAGCACATAGAACGACCATGCGTAGAGACTCGATCCAATCGTCATCTGCTCTTGGATCAGTTGCACCCACGCCGCGCCCTGCAACGCGAGAAAGAGCAATGCAAGTCCGAGCGTTGCAGTCATCCACTTCGCCTGCGCACGATCGCCCGCCTGCGCTGCGCGCATGCCCAGATGCATCGTGAAACTACTGAGCGCGAGCGCTGCCGTGCTGTACCAAAGAATGGTTGGCGGCGGGAGCGCGTTCCCTTCCGTCCAAGTCGCCGCATTCTCGACGCGCACAAACAGATATCCGAAGAGGGCTGAAAGAAACAGAAGCGCGAGGACAATGAGGAAGATCCACATCCCCATACGCCCAGCTTCAAGTCGCGCCTTTGCGTCAGCGAATGGCGTGAGACGCGCGTTAGTCGAAAATAGGATCGGCTCCTGATTCATGCGTGCGCCATACGCGAAGCTCGCATGCACCGCACACTCATCGATTACTTGGATGTGATCGGTGCGAACTTCGCGTTCTGATCGAGATAGGTCTGGACAGCCTTCGGGTTGCCTTGATCAAACGCGAACGAATTCGCGTCGACATCCATCATCGAAAACGACATCATCAGGACGACGAACAGAATCGCCGCGACAAGCACGAGGAGATTGAATGGGCGGTCCCAGCGAAGGTGCATGAAAAACGCACACACGAGAGACGCCTTGATTCCGGCGATCACCAAGGCGATGTAGATGTTCGCTTCGCCAAGATCAACGTAGTGCGTCGCGACCGTAATCACGGTGAGGACAACCAACGCGAGGCCTGTGAGCAACAGCGTCGACACTGGGACAAGGTGTCCGACGAGCGGATGTCCTTCGGCGTGTGCTGCGTGAGAAGATGAAGAAGCGTGAGAAGACATCGTGCTTAGTTCCGTTGCAAACGGTGCTCAGTGGGAATCAATGAATGAGGTAGAAGAGCGGGAACAGGAAAATCCACACCAAGTCGACCACGTGCCAGTACAAGCCGACAAGATCGATGGGCGTGTAGTAATCACTGTTGTAGCGGCCGCGGTACGCGCCAACAACGAGCCAGCTGATGACGCCGATGCCGACAACGACATGGATGCCGTGCAAGCCGGTCATGCAGTAATAGATGGCAAAGAACTGGTGGGTGCTTGGAGGCAGTTTCGGATCGAGAAGATGAGGCGTGCCTTCAGTTGGTGTGTCGTGGATCGCCTCTTCGGCGTACTGACTGCGCTCCTGCGGCGTGGTTCCCGCGAGATCAACGACGCCGCTCGGACCCGCAAGCGGCGGAATAACCGAGGACTTGTCGACTGCTGGAAGCGGAGTAAGTACTGTCGAGAACGAGCCTGTGACCGGAGTGACAATCACGCCCTCGATTTGCAGCACTGGCGCAGCTGTACCCGGATCGGTCATTGCGATCTTCGCCTCATGCTCATCGACCGGGCGATAGAAGCCAGGACCCATGATCAAGTTCTCATGGATCTTGTGTGTGTACTCGAAGTACTTGATGACCATGAAGCCGATCGCACCGGCGAGCGTCAGCAAGAGGCAGATGATCAGCGGAATGCGCTTGTTCGTCTGCGCGAAACGAACCGCCATCGCCATCGTGAAGCTTGAGGCGATCAGCACAAGCGTGTTGATGCCACCGAGAATCGTGTCGAGGTAATGACTGGCGTAGGCAAAGACTTCCGGATGCAGCATGCGCAAGACTGCGTAGGCCACGAAGAGCCCGCCGAAGAAAAGCACTTCGGTTGCGAGGAAGAGCCACATGCCGAACTTCCCAGAGTCGAACTGCTGGTGCGGCGTATCGAAGTGGTGCGCAAGGAATGGGTACTTCCCATGATCGCCATGACCATGATCATGATCATGACCGTGATCATGAGCATGACCATGCGCTGCGTGTGCACTTGTTGATGCGGTACTGGTAGAGGCGGTACTCAAGGCTCGTCCTTCTTCTGCAATCAGTGCGTGTCTTTGCTTGGAGCCGCATTCGGATCGACTTCATATCCCTGCTCCGCCTCGTTCCAGCGAAGATCAGAGAAGTCGTATGGATTGCCCACCGAGGGCGTGGTCGCAAAGTTGTCGTGCGGAGGCGGCGAAGTGCATTGCCATTCGAGACTTCGACCGCCCCACGGATTGGCTGGCGCCTTCTTCCCGAAGAACAGCGAGTGCAAGAGATACGCACCCGTGATGAGGAATCCGAGCGCCATGCAGTAGGCGCCCATCGTCGAAATCACATGGTACGACTGAAACTCTGGCTCGTAGAGGTAGTAGCGCCGTGGCATGCCCTGCGAACCGAGCATGAACTGCGTGAAGAAGGTCACATTGAAACCGACGAAGACCAGCGTGCAACCGATGCGACCCCAGAACTCACTGAACATGACGCCGAACATCTTCGGCCACCAGTGATGAATGCCGCCGACCATCGCGATGAGCGCGGAGCCCATCATGACATAGTGGAAGTGTGCGACAACGAAGTAGGTGTCGTGCAAATGGATGTCAGTGTTCAGCGTGCCAAGCGGAAGCCCCGTGAGGCCGCCGATGGTGAACAGGAACATGAACGCGAGGCCGTACAGCATCGCGGTGTTCAACACGATCGCGCCCTTGTACAGCGTCGCGAGCCAGTTGAAGACCTTGATCGCGGATGGGATCGCCACCGAGAAGGTGATGAACGAGAACACAACATTCATGAGTGGCGACTGACCACTCGTAAACATGTGGTGGCCCCACACAAGGAAGCTGAAGATGGCGATCGCAATCGAGCTGAACGCAATGAAGCGGTAGCCGAAGATCTGGCGGTGGCTGTGCACCGCGATGATCTCGCTGATGATGCCCATGCCTGGGAGGATCATGATGTACACCGCAGGGTGCGAGTAGAACCAGAAGAAGTGCTGGAAGAGGACGGGATCGCCTCCCATGCCAGGATCGAAGATGCCGATGCCGAACGCGCGCTCAATGATGAGAAGCAACAGCGTGATACCGAGTACCGGTGTCGCGAGCACTTGAATCAGTGCCGTCGCGTACAGCGCCCACAAGAGCAGCGGCATCCGGAACCAAGTCATCCCCGGTGGACGAAGTTTGTGAATCGTCACGACGAAGTTCAGACCGGTGAAGATCGAACTAAAGCCGAGGACGAAGACGCCCATGACGACCGGAATCACGCCAGCGGTTTCGGTGCTCGTGCTGTAGGGCGTGTAGAAAGTCCAACCTGTGTCGAATCCGCCGGCGAGCAGCGCATAGACCGAGAGCAGTGCGCCGGTGATCCAGAGGTAGTAACTGAAGAGATTGAGCCTTGGAAACGCGACATCCTTGGCGCCGAGCATGACGGGCAACACGAAGTTACCCAACGCGCCAGGGATGCTCGGAATGATCACGAGGAAGACCATGATCGCGCCGTGCAGCGTGAACGCTTGGTTGTACTGATCCGCGTCGATCCACGAGACTTCGCCTGGCGTCAACAGTTTGGTGCGCACAATGAGCGCGAACAGACCGCCGACGAAGAACGATGCCAGCACGGAAATCAGATACATCACGCCGATGCGCTTGTGATCGAGCGTAAACATCCACGACTTGATCCCACGCGTATAGGTGAGATAGTTGTCGGTCGATGCTGCGTGGCTTGAAGGAGTCAGCGTGGTCATGGCTTCGCGTCCGTCTGTCAATGGCTCTGTCGAGACTCTGTCCTGCTCTGCACGGGTCCTGCGCCGCAAGCGCGCTCTGCGTTACTTCGCGGCGCCTGCGCCGCCGATGAACTTGCCCTTCGCGTCGAACTGATCGAGGTTCTTCATCATGCCGATGATGGCATCGATCGCCCTGTCGTTGAGTTGACCCTTGAAGGTCGGCATCACGTTGCCGAAAGGCACAACGATGTGCTCGCCCGGATTCAAGATCGAGTTGCGAACATACGACTCGGGGTTTTCGAATGCCTTCCCTGGGCCGATGAGCGAGGCGTAAGTCTCGCGGCCGTTGTCGAGCTTGCCATCGGCGCCCGCCCCACCCGACACGCGCGCCCACAAGCCTTGCCAGGTCGGGCCCGTGCTCGAACCGCCATTGAGCGTGTGGCACGACGCGCAGCGTCCGAACAACTTCGGGCCCGCAACTTGCCAGAGTTCGTCACCCTTGAGCTCGTCCATCCATCGACCCTGCTTGTCGAGCCAGAGATCAAAGTCTGCTTGCGGAAGCGCAAAGACCTTCGCGTGCATCTTCGAGTGATCCTTGCCGCAGTACTCCGCGCAGAACAAGTGGTGGAACTTCTGCTTCGATGGATCTGCGTCGTTCCACCCTTCGGTGACATGGTCGGTTTGGAACCACAGCGTGGAATACCGACCCGGAACGACATCCTTCTTCACTCGGAATGCGGGGATGTACACCGCGTGGAGCACATCCTCCGAACGCATCACGAGCTTGACCGGTCGGCCGACCGGCACATAGAGATTGGAATCCGCACTCGCCGCACCCGTTGGGTAGCGGAAGTTCCAGAACCACTTCTGACCCGTCACATCGATTTGATAAGCGTTCTGCGGCGGCGTCGAAAGGTCGATGAACCCGCGGAACCCAAACCAGAACATGAAGACGCAGAGAATTGTGGGGATGATCGTCCAGCCGAGCTCGAGCATCGTGTGGTGCGCCGGACCGCGCGCGTAGACCTCACGCCCCTTCTGGCGATACTTGATCGCGAAGTAGATCATGAGACCGATGACGAGCACGAAGAAGAAGTAGCTGATCCACGCGATGAACTGGAACGCAAAGTCGACCTGTGGAGCGGCCGTTGACGCGCCCTCGGGCAACCAAAAATCCGCGGGACTGATAGGCACACTCGTCGAGAGCGCAGCCTGACCTTGAGATTCGGAATTGGCCTGAAGCAGAAGGTGAATCATGGATCGACTCGGTTCAAACTGAATGACAATCAAACAGACGCGTGCGCAGTTGAGTGTGGCTCGACCGCGCGACCCTGACCTTGCAATCGCTCACGACGCCAGAAGTACACAAGACCGCTCGCGACAACAACGAGCGTGAGCGCGCCTGCAAGCTGCATGACACGCATGGCCCCCACCACATAGCTTCCCGCGTTCGGGTCATAGACATGGCACCAGAGGATGAATCGGTCGAGCGTCGAACCGATCTTTCCTTCGGATGCCTCAAGCAGCGCCATTCGGAGCTGCGGTGGATCAAACTTCGTTCCGTAGATATAGCGACCGACCCGCCCATCCGGCGTGATCACGAAGATCGCGGCCGCATGCGCGTAGTCACCATTCTCTTGCCGGCGATACTCAAAGCCGACTGCGTCTGCGATCGCCTTTGAGGACTTCGCACTTCCGGTGAGGAAATGGAACCCTTGCGCCGCGCCAGGCCGCCCGTACTCCGCGACATAGCCTTCCTTCTTCGCGCGAGCAAGGTCAGCGGTCTCGCTCGGATCGATCGACAGGCAGATGACCTCGTACTCGTTGCCGATGCTCCAATCGAGCTCAGTGAACGCATCGACCGCGCCATTGAGTACAAGCCCGCAGAGCATCGGGCACTTCATGTATCCAATCTGGAGAACAACCGGTCGCTCTCGCTTGAAGTAGTCCGCCAAGCGCACGCTCTCGCCCGCCTCATTGGTCAGCGCAGTCTCGAGGGGGAGCGTGGCATCGAGATGCTCCACGATGTCCACGCCCTTCAGCTCGGCAGGAACATCGCCGTTCAGCTGTGCCTCAGCCCCATTGACAAGGCACAACGCCGCGCCCAAGGCGACGATCGAAGTGCATTGCGTGAAGATGGAACGAGAAACGAACATGGCTTCGGCGTTACTTTGTGGCTCGCTTAGCTGCTGCGTCGGCGACGAGCAACTTCATCGCCTGGTCGATCGGAATGTGAATGCGCTCGGTGGACTTGTCGTCACTGTCGATTTCGATGAAACGACCGTACTGCGCGATGCGCGCCTTTTGCGCATTCGCAAGTTCAAATGACTCTTGGGGCAATTCTTCAATCACGCGCGTCTGCGTGAAGGAATCCTGCATTCCAAAGAACATCACACAGGTCGCAATCACGAGTGCTGCAAACCCAACGGTTCCTGCGAGCGACAGAAACCAGGTCATGCCCGGCTCTGGGTCATCCGTGAGTGTGACATGGGGAGGAAGTTCTTGACTCATAGCAATCGCTTTCTCAGAGACGCATCAGGCGTTTTCAAACGAGAGTGATTCATGCAGACGAGGATCGCGCGCTGGAACGAGCGAGCGACCCTGGAGGTACGCAACCGATCCCGCAACGACGAGGCTGAGGACCCCGAACGAGAGGAGGTAATTCAAAGGATTGTCGAGGCCATTCGATTGCGTGCCATACTTCGCGACGAGGTCGCCATAGGTCGCGAACGAACCAATGTCGCTTGGAATCTCAGGCATCACGAGCCAGTACAGATCGATCCAGTGACAGCAGAGCATCCACGCCGCGGCGATCGCGAGTGAGACTCCGTATCGCTTTGGCCATCGGCTGATCATGCCCACGAATGGGATGACGAAGTGCCCGAAGAGGAGCATGAGAGTGACGGGGAGCCAACCGCCGACTTGGCGCGTGAGGAACCAACCGGTTTCTTCTGGGAGATTCGCGTACCAAATCAGCATGTACTGGCTGAATCCGATGTAGGCCCAGAACACCATGCCGAAGGCGAAAAGCAGTTTGCCCAAGTCTTGAAGGTGCTCGCCGCTCACGATGCCGGAGAGGAACCCCCAGCGCTTCAATCGAACGGTGATGAGTGCCAACGATGCGTACCCGCCTGTCACGCAACCAGTGAAGAAGTACACGCCGAACATTGTGGAGAACCACGCGGGCGAGAGCGACATGATCCAGTCAACGGCCGCGAAGGTAGTCGTGAGTCCAAACGCGATCGCCGCCGGGCCAGACCATTTCTGCATGGCGTAGGTACGGCACATCGCTCCGTCTTGATCTTGCTTCGTGCTCTGGTTCGTGAAGAACCACGCGAGCAGTCCCCACGCGGCGAAGTACACCACTGCACGAATGAGGAAGAAATTCGCATTCAAGAATGCGACCTTCTTCTCGACCACATGCGCCATGCCTGGGTCATTCGCCTCAAGAGTGGCCATGTCAGCCCAAGGGAAGAGCGTTCCCGCCGTGCCGTTGAAGAACATCCACAGCACTGGGATGAAGAGCAGCCAAATCCACTTCAGGTTCGATGCGAGCGCTTCGGCCGGACGACGCACGGCGACACTCCAGCCTGCGCGTGTCAGGAACTGAATGATGACGAAGAACAAACCACCAAGGCAGATCGTGAGCCCAAAGAGGAAACTCACGAGATACATCTTCCAGAAGGTCCGCGCATCGGTCTCAAACGCGCCGGTCTTTCCGAGGTAGACGCCTGCGCCAAGGCAGACAATCCCGATGCCGACCGCCGCATTGCGGAGCGTGAGGCTACCAGGACCCAGTTGGGTGTTCTTGGGAGAGAGATCTGCGTGCGAAGCGTGACTCATGAAATCAGTCTTTCGTTTGAAGCGCGCCCAACGGTGCGCTTCCATTCAAGCGTGGCTTACTTCAGAAGTGGAAGATCCTTGCGACGTTCCGGTGGCACATCTTGGGTGGTCGCGTTCTGTGATCGTTGCAGCGCCTGCACATAACAGGCGATTGCCCATCGATCGTCGGTCGTAATCTGTCCTTGATATCCCGCCATGTTGCGGATGCCATTCGTCGCGACATTGAAAATCATGCCGAGTCGATGTTCGCGAATCAGTGGGTCATGCAAGCTCTTCGCCGCAACCCACTTGGTTCCCATGACTGGACCATTGGTGTTCGACATCAGCGCCATGGCGCGTTGGTTCACAATCCCATCGCCGTAGCCCGCGTAACCGTGGCATGCCGAGCAATAGATGTTGTACCGCTGCTGACCGCGAGCAATGAATGCGTCGGTCAGCTGCAACTGCGACGGCAAACTGTCGGCCCAATCACCTTGCACCGCGCCTTCCCAGTAATGCGTGTCATCGTAGGTTTCGCCACGAGCCACGCTTCCTTCGACAGCCGGCCGCATCGCGCGATGATCTGCGAAGAGGGGATTCTTCGTCTGCGTCTTGAACTTCGGTTGGAAGTCCATGTCTTGAAAGATATGCACGGCGCGATTTGCATCCGGCGTCGCACGAACACGTGCGATGATGGTGAATGGCAAGACCGCGGCGACGGTCGCGAGAAGAGCTAGAAATACGAGCCAGCGTGGGGGCATGTCAGTCCTCCACCGCTTCGACCGCACTTGCACCGAGGGTACGAAGGAAAGCCTCCGTAGAGCCGCGCAAGAATTTTGGGTCGCGTGCCTCGATCACAACGAAGAAACGATCGTTCGTTGCTCGACGGAAGCGGTTGTTCTGTAGGAGTGGGTGGTAGAGCCGAGGAAGTCCGTTGAAGAGGAACATCAACCCCACACAGGAGAGTGCGGAGAAGAGCACCGTCAACTCGAACATCACCGGGATAAACGCCGGCAAACTCATCATCGGCTTGCCGGAGATCAGGTACGGGTAACCAGTCACCTTCACGAGAGCCCAGGCAGGGAACCCAAACGAGTTGGTGAAAGTCTGCAACGCGAATGCGGCGGCAGTGCCCGTCGCGCCCGCGCCGAACACGAAGAAGGGAAGCCAAGTGCGCTTCACGCCCATCGCTTTATCGAGTCCGTGCACAGGGAAAGGCGTACAGCAGTCCCACCAAATGAATCCAGCATCGCGCACCTTCTCGGCGGCGTGCATGAGGTCGTGCGTATTCTCAAACTCCGCGATGAGTCCGTAGACCGGACGGCGCGAGGCAGGAGACGGTGCATGCGAAACGGCGGACATCAGTGTGCGCTCCCATGCTTGGCGTGACCATGCGCATGCGCGTGATCAGGGTTGTGCGGATCTGCTGCGGGCATGACGGCCTTCACTTCAGCCATCGCAATCATCGGAAGGAAACGGCAGAACAAGAGGAACAGCGTGAAGAACAGCCCGAATGCGCCGAGCATCGTGCCGATGTCGACCCAAGTCGGCGTGAACTGATCCCACGAACTCGGGAGGAAGTCGTTCGCAAGGCTCGTCACGATGATGACGAATCGCTCAAACCACATGCCGACATTCACGACGATCGAGAGGACGAACATCATCGGGATGCTGGTGCGCATCTTCTTAAACCAGAAGAGCTGCGGCGTGATCACATTGCAGCTCACCATGATCCAGTATGCCCACCAGTACTGACCGAAGGCGCGATTCACAAATGCGAACTTCTCGAAGGCTGCGCCGGAGTACCACGCGACGAAGAACTCCATCGAGTACGCATAACCCACCATGCAACCGGTCGCGAGAATGACCTTGTTCATGTTGTCGAGGTGGCGCAGCGTGATGAGATCCTTGAGTCCGAAGAGCTCGCGCGCAGGAACCGCAAGGGTCAACACCATCGCGAATCCGCTGAAGATGGCGCCCGCGACGAAGTACGGCGGGAAGATGGTCGTGTGCCAACCGGGAAGTTGGGATGTGGCGAAGTCGAACGAAACGACCGAGTGCACCGAAAGCACGAGCGGAGTCGAGAGCGCTGCGAGGATGAGGTATGCGCGCTCGTAACGATGCCAGTGTCGATTCGAACCGCGCCATCCGAGGGCGAAGAGCCCGTACGCGAACTGCTGCAGTTTGCCCTTCGCGCGATCGCGAAGCGTTGCGAGATCTGGAATCATGCCCGTGTACCAGAACACGAGCGAAACAGTGAAGTAGGTACTCACTGCGAAAACGTCCCAGAGCAATGGCGAGCGGAACTGCGGCCACATGTCCATCTGGTTGGGAATCGGGAAGAGCCAGTACGCGAACCACACGCGACCGACATGGATACCTGGGAACAGACCGGCGCAGATGACTGCGAAGATCGTCATCGCTTCCGCGAATCGATTGATGCCGGTGCGCCACTTCTGGCGGAAGAGGAACAAGATCGCGCTAATGAGCGTTCCTGCGTGACCGATACCGACCCAGAACACGAAGTTCGTGATGTCGAACGCCCACATGACAGGGTTGTTGAGGCCCCAAACACCGACACCGGTGAAGATGAGGTAGGAGACGCAGAATCCGAGGAATCCGAGTACTGCGAGCGACAATGCGAAGGCGATGTACCACGCCTTCGGAGCGCGACGCGCTTCCGCGACACGACACACTGTCGTGGTGACCTCCGCGAAGGTCGTGAGATTCAAGACCAACGGCGCGCGTGTTCCTGGCTCTTCGACAGTGTTGTCGATGACTTCAGCGGCGTGCGTGTGAGAAACGGGAAGCGTGCTCATGAATGCGCCTCGTGCGAAGCCGCTGAACTATGCGAGTCAGTCGAGTCATGGCCTGTGCCATGGCCATGATCATGTGCGTCGGCGCCATGCTCGATCGCTGGATTCCAAACGCGCGCGAGATACTTCAAGCGCGGCTTCGTATTGAGTTCATCAAGAAGTCCATAGCTGCGCGGACCCTTCTGAGCCGCGGCTACTTCGCTCGTCTTCACATTGAGATCGCCAAACACGATCGCGCCAGTCGGGCATGCCTCTTGGCACGCGGTCTGGACGGTGCCATCAGCAATCGCCCACTCAGGCGCGCCTTCCACACCGCCCTGCTTCGCCCACGCATTCTTCGTGTTGATGCGGGCGTCTTGGATGCGCTGCACGCAGAAGGTGCATTTCTCCATGACGCCGCGCGTGCGCACAGTGACATCAGGATTGAACTGCATGCGTGGCCACTCGTTGGGACCTTCGGAGGTGTAGTACTCGGGCTTGGTCATGAAGACGCCGCCCTCTCGCACTGGCTCGCGTCGATGCCAATCGAAGAAGTTGAAGCGACGAACCTTGTATGGGCAGTTGTTGCTGCAGTAACGGGTACCGATGCAACGGTTGTAGACCATCGCGTTGAGCCCTTGCTCATCATGCACCGTTGCCGCGACGGGGCAAACTTGTTCGCACGGCGCGTTCTCGCAATGCATGCACGCGATCGGCTGCACCGCAAAGCCGCTTGGCTTGGCCGGATCCGATCCGCGGAAGTAGCGATCAACACGAATCCAGTGCATCTCTCGACCGCGAGCGACTTGATCCTTACCCACGATCGGCGTGTTGTTTTCAGCTTGACATGCTGTCACGCACGCGCTGCAGCCGGTGCACGAGGCCAAGTCAATCGACATCGCCCAGCGGAACTTCGCGCCCGCGAGATTCGATTCATCCCACAACGAGAGCGTGTGCGGGACATGGTTCGCATGCGCTGCAAATCCAGGCTCGTGCTGGTATGTCGCGAGCGACGCGCTACGCACGAGCGCAGGCAGACGCTCCTGAATGCCAGACTCTGGAACCTTCGGATCGAGTGCATCAATCGCACCGTGATCTTGTGTGTGCGCGAAGGCGTAGCGCTCGGAGGTCTTCGTGATGCCAGCAGTACGGGTGAAGTAGGGCTCGGTCGACGACTGCAATTGATACGAGTTGAAGCCCGCATCAGCAGCAATCTTGCCCGCAACCGCAGATCGTCCATACCCAAATGCAATCGAGGCGCAGTCATCGGGATGACCAGGCACGATCCAAGCAGCAACCTTCAAGTCACCGCCCGCGACCTTGACTTCAAGCACATCGCCGTTTGCCCAACCCTTTGCGCTCGCGGTCGTCGGCGAGACGAGAAGCGCATTGTCCCAAGTGATCTTGGTGATTGGATCGGGCAACTCCTGCATCCATGCCATGTTGGCGAGACGCCCATCGACCATCTTGTTGTCGAAGAAGAAACTCACTTCGAATCCATCACCAACGCGCGACGCTGCTTGTGCGATTGTCGATGCAACTGGTGCTGCAGCAATCGTCGCAGTCGCCGTCGATGGCACGAAGCCCGCGTCGAGATTCGTGCGCCAGTACTTCTCAAACTCCGCGCCCGACAGCCCGCACATCGCGGTATGCGTGCGACGGACGATCGAGTACGCATCCTTGAGCGCGTCACCGGTGAGTTCGGCGAGCAATTCAACGGCGTTCTTGCCGCCCTGCGCTTCATCCATCATCGGAAGAATCGTCGGCTGCCCCAGCACGATCGAACCATCCCACGCGCGGCCGTCGAACCAATTCTCGAGCGCATGGCACGCGGGAATGTGCCACGAACTGAGCGCGGTCGTTTCATTCGCGTAGAAGGAGAGGTGAACAACCTCGGTGGCCTTCTTGATCTTCGCACCAAAGCCGAGATCTGCCGGCGCGTCATACGCAGGATTGCTCCCGAGGATCACAAGCGTCGAGACCTTGCCATCGCCAAGTGCACTCGCGAGTGACGCAAGCTGCGTCGTCACCGGCGCGCCGGTCGAGCTCGCACGGTACGCCGCGGCTGCGCTCTGCAATTTCGCATTGATTGATGCGGCAATCGCGTGGCATGCAGGATCCGCAGTGCGGCCCGCAAACACAAGCGCGCCCGCGCCAGCCTTCGCAAGATCCTTTGCCAACTCGGCAAAGACTTCTTTGCCGTGCGCGTCCAAGATGTGGTCCGCAGCACTGCCCGAAAGAAGTGCATCCGCGCCCGACACACCAAGTTCCTTCGCGACCATCGCCGCAAAGACTGCGACTTCGCTCGGGCGCATCGTGAATCGCTCATCCGCACTCAGCCCAGTCACGCTCAGTGTGCTCTCCGCAACATAGAGGCGACTCATCTCTTGCTTGGACGGATCAGTGTTCGCGATCCTGCGACCCTTCGCCCAATCACCGGCGAACTTCACACCCATCGCGGCGTCATTGAGCGGATCTCCGTCGAGCACGAGCATGACGCTCGCCTTCGAAAAATCAGGTGTCGCGACCGCGCCTGTTCCGGCAATCGAAGCGTCGTCATTCGCCGCGCCCCACCAGGTCCAAGTCGCCTTCGGATACGCCGTCGCGAAACGCGACTTCATGTCGGCAAGGGTTGGCGATGCAGAGAGATCGCAAAGCACTGCGAGGCCCTCACCGCCGTTGCCGCTCCAAGTCGCGCGGTTCGTGGCGCACCACTCCGCGAATGCTGCGTAGTTCGACGGTGCCTGCCCGCGACTCGCGCTTCGGCTGCGATCGGTGTCATACAACTCAAGGATGCGCGCCTGCGTGGAAGGCATCGACGCGCCTGCGCCTGCGAAGAGACGGTTGCCGTCGAGCTTGACTGGACGACCATCAAAGGTCTTCGCAACCGCGGGCTGCGCCACACCCCAAGTTTCGACCATCGTGGCGTAAGGGACGGGGACCCCCGCCGTACGGTTCTTCTGCGCAGCGGCAAATGGAACAATCTTCGCCTCTGGAATGCGGCGGCACGCAGCCAAGCCAGCAAGCGCGAAGCTCGCGCCCATCACCTTAATAAACGTGCGTCGATCATCGCCGGCAGCAAGCTCCGCAGCACCTGGCGAGAACTCGCGCGCCATGAGTTGCTGAAACTCCTCGGCGTGCGAAAACTCTTCGAGGCTGCGCCAGAACTCTGGAGCGGCGGTGCGCGCATGCGCATCGAGAGTCGTGCCTTGGGGAGCGCATCCTGTGTCGTTCTTCTGCATCGGCATTCCGTTTCGTCTGATCAGTTCGTGTTCGGTGGCGCGCGATGAGGCGCGCGGCTTGGGATTCGCGCTCAGCGGTGGCAGGTCGTGCAATTCTCACTCGGCGCGATTTGGAATTTCGCTTCGAGTTGGGTTTGTGCGTCGAGCCCCAAGTCCTTCGCTGGATCGAGGCGCATGTTCGTGACATCTGCGGGCGATCGGAGATTCGTGACTGGATCGCGATGGCACTCCAAGCACCAACCCATCGAGAGTGGTGCGTGTTGGTAGACAACTTCCATCTTGTCGATGCGTCCGTGGCATGTGGCGCAACCAACGCCACGCGTGACATGCGCCGCATGATTAAAGAAGGCAAAATCAGGCAGTTTGTGGATGCGCGTCCACTCCACCGGCATACCCGTCAGATTGCTGTCATTCAGCTTCGCGAGCTTCGGCGACTCGGGGCGAATCGTCGTGTGGCAGTTCATGCAAGTCTGCGTGACGGGAATCGAAGCGCTCGCGCCCCGATCAACGCCGATGTGGCAATAGCGGCAATCGAGTCCAAGTTGTCCCGCGTGCAACGCGTGGCTGAACGGAATGGGTTGCGTTGGCTGATAGCCCGCATCGAGCGTCTTGGGGCTGAATCCGTACGCGACAAAGTACGCCGCGTAAAGCGGCATCGTCGCGCCAACAAGGATGATCACCGGCAGAAGAAGATTGGACCAGCGAGGGAAGGAGAACCTACTCATGCGAGATCAACTCGAGGGGATGCAAGCGGAATCCAAACACCATCGCGCGCGCGACGCTGACGCAAACGCACTCGGCTTCGCGCAGAAAAATATGTCCGCGACGCAGCCAACAACACAAGTTCGTGAAATATTTCACGAATTCGATCGCGACAGTCTAAATGCACAAGCGCCATCGGTCAACGGGGGAAACAATCCTGATGAGTTGTCGGAGGTTACCACCACGAACGCGTGCGAGTGATCGGCTAATCTCGGCCCGCCGTGACCGACTCCGTCGACCTCATCGATACACATTGCCACCTCACCTTTCCGGAATTCAGCGGGCGTGTCGGAGAGGTCCTCGCGAACGCTTCGAGAGTTGGAATCCGTGGCGCGATCACGATCTCTACCTCGACCTCGAATGCACGGGAGTGCTTAGCGCTTGCGAAGTCCCACGACAACCTCTGGTGCTCCGCCGGAGTGCACCCTCTCTACTGCGACGAACCCTGCGAGTGGAGCGCTCTTGGCGAGGTTGGACGGGATGCGAAGTGCATCGCTTGGGGGGAGCTGGGACTCGATGCGTTCCACTCCAAACCTCCTATAGAACAACAACTTACGGTGCTTGAGGACCAACTCGCCGTGCTCGAGGGACTCCGTGGGGATGGGCTCGAAAAGCCCGTGGTGATTCACTGCCGCGACGCGTTCGATCGACTCATTCCGATCCTTCGGGCCTGCACCCTACCGGCCCCGAGATTCGTCTTTCACTGCTTCACGGGTGGGCCTTCCGAAATGCGCGCCCTTCTCGACTTCGGTGCGATGGTGAGTTTCACTGGCGTCCTTACCTATAAGAACGCGAGGGCGACGCAAGAGGCGGCCCTCCTTCCACCGGCGGATCGGATCATGGTGGAAACCGACTCCCCATTCCTCTCGCCAGAACCGCATCGACTGATCCGGCCGAATGAACCTCGATATGTCACTCATGTCGCTGACAAACTGGCTGACCTCCGTGGCGTTAAGCACGGAGTGATGCGTGCGCAGCTTGCTGCGAACTGCAAACGATTCTTCGGAATCTGACGATCCGTCGCGCGGCGGCAATCCTCGTACCCTTCCCCTCCCCCGTCTCCTCCCTCATTCCTCATGCCGCTCGACCAGAAGCAATCCGACACACACAGCATGAGCTTCGGGGATCACCTCGAAGAACTTCGCTCGCGAGTGTTTAAGGCGGTCGCGGTACTGATCCCGCTCGCGATTCTGCTGTTCTTCCTCGCGCCCTACCTTCGCGAAGCGCTCTGCCAGCCGCTGTTTGATGCGCTGCGCGCCAACGGCCAACCGGCGCAAGTCCAATCGATCGCACCCGCCGAGACGCTGATGGTCGAGTTCAAACTCTCGATCATTGGCGCCATCGTCGTCGGCGCACCTTGGATCCTGTTTCAGATTTGGAAGTTCATCTCTCCGGGTCTCTACTCACATGAGAAGCGATTCGTGCACTTCCTCGTTCCAGCGAGTTGCGTGCTCACCGCAATCGGCGTGAGCCTCTTCTACTTCATCATGCTCCCATTCACGCTGATGTTCCTCGTGGGATGGGGAGCACCGGTGCCGCTTGTCGTGGACGGATCGATCGCGGGCGAAATCGCCGGTGGCCCAAACCTGCCAATTCTCGCGGCAAACCCGCAGTTCCCACAGGCTGGGCAGATGTGGGTTCGCATGCCAGAGCAAGTGCTCTGCATCGCGGTTCCCAACGAGTTGGTCGCGCAACCACTCACAAGCAAGATCGTGAAGGGAACGGAATCCGCGGTGCAATCCGCGCTCGACGCGGTGGTAAGTTCCGCAAGCACACCTGCGCCTGCGAGCGAGACGGCACCCGCAACACCGCCTCGCGCTCCGATGCGCGTGCTTGAGATTGCGCTTGGGCAAGCAGGTGGAGTGCAGCCGAACTTTCGGCTTGAGGACTACACCGATTTCGCGCTTCTCTTGCTCGCCGGAGTTGTTGTCGCGTTCCAAATGCCGCTCGCGATCCTCTTGCTTGGATGGATCGGGCTTGTTGATGTCGCACTCCTTCGAAAGAAACGAAAGATCGCGCTCTTCGTCATGGCGATCATCGCGGCAGTCGTCACTCCACCCGACGCGACAAGTATGTTCATCATGCTTGTGCCGCTCTACGCGCTCTACGAGCTCGGCATCCTCCTGTTGATCTACCTCCCTGCCTCTCGCGTGCGCGAGGGATCGCTCTTCCGCTTCAATTTCAGCAAGAAACGCGCGTCCGGCACCGATAACGCGTCTCGTCAGCCCGCACAGACGGAACGGTCGTCGCAGCAGGATCAATCCGTGCGTCCCGCATCAAGTGAACAGAGCACCGAGGGCGATCGCGACGCGAGACGAACCGATGAGGGTGAGGACCGGGGCGTCAAACGGTGAGCCCCCGGCATGAACGCGGAGCCCTTTCCCGCGGACTCGATGGTCGATCTCTCTGGATCGATCGAGTTCGGCGGAGAAGGAGGAGAGTGATGCAGCAGGTAGGAAGCGCGCAACGCGCCGACAACGGGGTGACATCCACTGATGTCGCAATGATGCAGCGAGCCATCACGCTCGCGCGAAGGGCCGCGGCCGAAGGCGAAATCCCTGTCGGGGCCGTGATCTATCGCGGAACCGAGATCATCGCGGAAGCAGCGAACAATCGAGAGTTCCGCGCCGATCCAACCGGTCACGCTGAACTCGTTGCCATTCGTGAAGCGGGGCGCGTCCTCGGCGAATGGCGCCTCTCGGATTGCTCACTCGCAGTCACACTCGAACCTTGCCCCATGTGCGCGGGCGCCATCGTCAACGCGCGCGTCGGTCGTGTCATCTTTGGAGCGACGGATCCAAAAGCTGGCGCGTGCACCACGCTCTACGGCATCTGCACGGATTCTCGGTTGAATCATCGCGTCGAGTTGCACGCAGGAGTGCTCTCCACGCATTGCGGCGAACTGCTTCGCGTTTTCTTCCGCGAACGCCGAGAGGCAAAGCGGCTTGAGAAACTAGTTACGCGCGTTCCACCCGCCGCAGCTTGACGCCATCTATCCCCTCCTTATGCATACTCGTCAACCGAAGATCGCGTGCTTTGACCTCGGCGGTGTCGTCGTCCGGATCAGGCGTACCTACCCCGAGATGTTTGCCGCCGCAGGCATTGATGATGATCGCCTCGCAGCGACCGACTTTGAGGCTCTGGCGAAAGCAGCGACTGCTCTTGGTCGCCAACATCAGCGCGGCGAACTCAATGGCGCGATTTATCTCGACAAGCTCGCGAGTCTCTGCGAAGGGCTCGCGAGTGCGGATGAACTTGCTCGCGCGCATCAATCGGTGATCGTCGCTGAGTATCCAGGCATCACCGACGAAATCTCCCGACTTCGAAGCGCCGGCTGGATCACCGCCTGCCTCTCGAACACAAATGATCTGCATTGGAAGAGCCTGCTCGAAATGCCCGCGCTTCAAGCAATGGACGCAAGACACGCTTCCCATCTCTTCGGACTCGAAAAGCCGAACCCCGAGATCTTCCGCGCGTTCGAACGCGCCCTTGACGCGAAGCCCGAAGACATCGTCCTCTTCGACGATCTCGCGGAAAATTGCGCGGCGGCCATCGCCTGCGGGTGGAACGCAGTGCGCATCGATCACGAGGGCGACACGGCGGCGCAAGTCCGCCACGCCTGCCACGACGCAAAGATTTGAGCGGGAGCGCGGAATTCTGCCGCGCGTGGTTTGAGCGCTCGCGACTTGCGGCGCGTTGGGATGTACGCGATGGAGAAAATGTAGCCGCACCGCCTCGCTCGCTTTCGACTGCGGCGGCGCGAGTGAATCGCGACCGCCGCAATTCCGGCGTCTCGTGCTTGAGCGCTCGCG
>SXGT01380395.1_pt1 | contig 45273 bp, 46 predicted proteins | sample 3176221 | NCBI WGS metagenome assembly SXGT01 (sample SAMN11356862, study PRJNA531348) | freshwater metagenome | isolation source: freshwater sample F1-120 | place: China: Fuxian Lake, Yuxi | collected 2017-12-25 | reverse complement strand
CTCGGTCTGCAGGTGACCGGTCACCGCCGACAGGTAAGGGCCGTACTCGGCCATCGGCCCCGGGGGCAGGTCGAGGATCACCTCGTTCGCGTCGATCCCCGTGGTCTGCAACAACAACTTCGTCGCGACCGTGTGGACGCGTACCTTCTGACCCTGCATCCCAGCCATGAACCCTCCGGGCGTGTCGCCGCGACGGCAGCGATGTTTGCCTGTCGCGACTTGAACACGGGAGGGGGACGGCGCGCAAGGGCGGCCTCGGGCTAGGGCTCTGATCCTAGTTTATTCTCATTTGTCATGTTCTGTCAAGCGCGCCCACCGGGGCGCTGCCCCGGTATCGTGGCGCCCTACCTCTAGGGCACCTTGCCCAAGGGCAGGTGCCCCCTCTCGCGACCCGCGCCGGGCGCCCTAGAAACGCACCTCGACCCCCGGCCCCGCGTGCGACACGCCGCGGAAGCCGTGGAGCGCGCTCTCTTCGCTACCCCCAATATAGGTCGATCCGAGCCACCACTCGGCGGCGTCGCCGTGCAGGTATCGAAGCTCGGCGCCCGCGAGGTATCCGGCACCGTCACTCACGCCCCGCAGACCGAGAATCCAGCGGTCGGACAGGGTGAATCGCAGCGTGAGCAGGCCGTAGTGACTCAACTCGCTCCACTGGCGCTCGGTCGGGAACCCATAGAGCCACTGGGCATTGACGTACACTCGACCGAAGCTGCGCTCCACGCCCACCACCGCGCGCGGAAAGGGCTCGCCGTCCTGCGTGACACTCGACGGGATGGGGTCGGGCACCTCCTCGATGGCGCCCAGCGTGGCCAGCGCGCTGAGCTGGGCCGCCGACATCGTGGCCACCGTGCGCTCCGGCAAGACCAGCACCACCTCGGCCCAGCCGCCCAGCTCCCAGGGTAGCTCGCCGCGCGCCTCAAGCCCGGCCACGTCGATCCGGGGGTACATCACCGGCAGGCCCACGTCGACGCGGTCGTCACGGCCCTACGGCACCCACGCGTCAACCCGGTACCGGCACCCGCCGGGGTCGGGCTGCACACGCGTGCTGCCCAGCACCCACTCGTCCCAGGTGGTAACGACGTGCGTCGTCCCCGCCTCATCGTGCCGGATCGTGTGCGGGCGATTGCCAACCGTACCGCCGGTGGCGACGCCCGCGAGCAACACCTCGGTGCGAAGCTCCGTCCAACTCGAGTCGAAGAGCGTGCGGACGATGTCGCCGCCGTCGTCCTGTCCAGTGGCGGTCCGCCAGGTCCGGTCCAGCCGCTTGTAAGTCACGAGGCGGTAGTCGCCCGGGAGGAAACACACCGTGCCCATCTGGAGCTGGTACTGGTCGCCACCCGCGATGCGGGCAAGCTCCGTCCACGCGCGGAGATCAGGCTCGGCGTCGAGCACGCGCAGGTCGCCCGCCTGGTCATAGCCAAGGGAGGTCGGGGCCACCACGACGACCTGCGACAGCTCGCGGCCACCGCCCAGTCGCCGGGCGGAGGCCGTGTTTTTCACCCGGTCGGTGGACGAGCCGACGCGGCCGGCCCGCAGCACGGTGCTACGACACACCAGCCCACTGTCCACGTGCACGAAGCGCAGCGAGTCGCCGTCCGTGTTGCCCAGCACGATCTGGACGCCGTCCCGCCTCGCGAGGAGCAGGGCGTGGTCGTTGGTCGACCAATTAGCCTGAATGAAGGCCGCTGTGCTCCGCATGACTCTGGTGCCACGAGGCGCCACGATGGGCAGCGCGGCCTCAAGCGGCGAACCGGCTAGCGAGGAGTCCGCGCTAGTGCGACAGAGGTACAGTCGGCCTTGAGTCGTGGCGCGGGAGACCACATGCTCGCTGCCGACGAGGAGGTGCCAGTGGTCCGCCACGTCCAAGGAATCGGGTCCCAGCGTCGTCCAGGAGACGGAGGCGAGCGAGGCGGCGTCGAGCACATTGATCCGACCGAGGCGGACGTACCCTGTCAGTTCCGGCCGGACTCCCGCGGAGATCATCGCGTTCAGCCCTGTGCCCGCAGGGTCGCCATCGGGGATGACAAAGGCCCATCGCTCCGCCTCCGCAGGCGCCAGAAGTGTGTCGATGACGTTAGTGAAGCCCGGCATGCTCTAGGGTCCCGCGCCCAGCGCGAGCAGGAAGCCGCCGGGACCGTACGAGTTGGAAATCAATGCTTCTGAGCCAAAGAGCGCGTCCGCGACGCCGTCGCCGCTGACATCGGCGACCGTGCCGCAGGCTCGAGTCCCCCCGATATTCGTGCTGCTCGCCACGGTCGCCTGCGCCCCCGCCAGCTCGACGACCCCGCTCTCCAACCTGCCGGGCAGCCGGGCCAGGACAAACGGACCGTCGGATTCCTCGGACACCCCCACGACCACCGAGTCCGCCGGGTCGCTGCCCGGGTCGCTCCACGAGCCGACGCACGAGCCGGCGTTTGCCTCCGAGCCGCCCTCGTACATGGTGGCAGCCTGCCAGTCGGCCGCAAGGGTCGCGCTCCCAAGGAACACCGCGGCGCCGCCCTCGCCGCCCGGGCTGCTCCCGTCGTACTCGTGCCAGGGTGTCCCCGCGACGACGTCGTCGTGTCCGTCACCGTCGAAGTCCCCCGTCGCCACGGCGTAGCCAAGCCAGAGATCGTCGGTCCAACCCGCCGCCCGGGAGGCGTGCTCCTCTTCCGCTCTGCCGTTGGTGAACGGGCCCGGGTACACCATCACCTCGCCGCGCATACTTGCCGAGTCCCCGGCGGCCGCGTCGCCCACCACGAGGTCCGCGGCGCCGTCCCCGTTCAGGTCGCCGGTCGCGGAGAAAGCGTCCACGGAGTCCTGGGCCACACCCCCCTGAAAGTCCGCGCCGAGGATCGTACCTCGTGAGCGCCCGTCGACGAAGGCGATCCCTCCCGCCACGCGCCCCTCCGCGGCGACAAAGACAGCGGCGAACAGCATGGCGTCGGGGAAGCCGTCGCCCGTGAGGTCGGTCGGCGCCGCGGAGAGGTCCGCCGCCACCGACGCCTCCACCGTCGCCACCGCCACGTCTTCTGCCAGCGAATCGCCAGCCGGTAAGCCGTCGAACCACAGGACGCCGCTGCCGTCGCTTGCTCGGCTGAGCAACTCGCCCAGACCGTCGCCATCGAGGTCTCCGGCACAATAAACCGGGCCAGCAAGATACCCACCGTCCGGCTCTTCTGCCAGCGTCGCCCAGTCGGCCGCCGCGGCGAACGGCACACCGCCCCGCGCCACCTGGATCGAGCTTCCCCCGAGTTCATCCCGCTCGCCTCGGGCCACGAGATCCCCCACGCCGTCCCCGTCGAGATCGCTGCCGCCGCACACACCGCTCACGCCGAACTCTCCTCCCGTCGCCTGGACTACCACCCCCTCGTCGGACAAGTCATGCGTACCCGTGGTCCACTCGCAGCTCGCGTCCACGCCGTCGCAGTTGGTGTCGATGCCGTCGTGACAGGTGTCCGGGGCGCCCGGGTACACGTAGGGGTCGCCGTCGTCACAGTCCTCGCTGTCGGGGCTACCATCGCCGTCGGCATCGGGGATCGCGGTGGCGGTGTCCCCGGAGTCGCTCGGGCCATCGGAATCGCCGCTGTCCCCCGGATCGCCGCTGTCCCCCGGATCGCCACTGTCCGCCGCTCCGCCGCTCTCGCCGCCTCCGGTCTCCTTCGCGGCGCTCCCCGCCGGGCAGCCCGCGAGCGCGAGCGCCGCCACGAGCCACGGGAGGCGCAGCGCCCCGCGCACGTCAGCTCTCGAATACGATCGTGCCGATCACCGACACGCTGGCGAGGGCTTGCCCGCTCGAAAGCGAGACGACCCATCCCGGCCGGATCCACGCCTTGTTGCCCGTGGTGAGGCTCAGGGTGGCCGGATCGACCACGCCATTCGCGGTCTTCACGGCGCCAATGCCCAGAGCGCCATCGGGGCTCCGCGTGTCGTTGGCCAGTTGCACTGCAGGTCGCGCCTGGCAGTTCCCGTTCAGGCCGGAGAGCTCGCCCCAGGCCTTGGCGGCCAGGACGCCAGCCGCGCTCGTCCAGTCCCCGGCGGGGATGAAGACCTCGGTGGTGCCGATGGCGACGAGTGTCATGGGGGGAAGGTCATAGGTTCGAGGCGTGCCCAAGGGTGACTCCAGGTGCACGGCATGATTAGTGCAGAGAGAGAGAGTCGTCAAGCGAAATCTCTCGCGACCCGCGCCGGGCGCCCTAGAAACGCACCTCGACCCCCGTCCCCGCGTGCGACACGCCGCGGAAGCCGTGGAGCGCGCTCTCTTCGCTGCCCCCAATATAGGTCGATCCGAGCCACCACTCGGCGGCGTCGCCGTGCAGGTATCGAAGCTCGGCGCCCGCGAGGTATCCGGCACCGTCGCTGACGCCGCGCAAGCCCAGGATCCAGCGGTCGGACAGGGTGAATCGCAGCGTGAGCAGGCCGTAGTGACTCAGCTCGCTCCACTGGCGCTCGGTCGGGAACCCATAGAGCCACTGGGCATTGACGTACACTCGACCGAAGCTACGCTCCACGCCCACCACCGCGCGCGGAAAGGGCTCGCCGTCCTGCGTGACACTCGACGGGATGGGGTCGGGCACCTCGTCGATGGCACCGAGCGTGGCCAGCGCGCTGAGCTGGGCCGCCGACATCGTAGCCACCGTGCGCTCCGGCAAGACCAGCACCACCTCGGCCCAGCCGCCCAGCTCCCAGGGAAGCTCGCCGCGCGCCTCAAGCCCGGCCACGTCGATCCGGGGGTACATCACCGGCAGGCCAACGTCGACGCGGTCGTTGTCGGTCGAGAAACCCGTGAGCAATAGCTCTCCGCCCACCTGCGGGAGGCTGTCGCGACCGTGGTACCAGCTGGCAGCGACATCTACCGGTCCCGTGGCCAGCGCGAGACGACCGCCCACGCCGAGGTCGAGCACCGTGTCGCCCGGCATCGTCACCCGGCTCTCCACCTCGCGCACGTCAGTGGCGTTCTGCCCGGGCACATCGAAGAGATCGCGCGCACCCGCGAGCACGTCGACCTGATCGGTGGGCAAGGCCGCCGGCACGAAGAAAGGGACGAGACCCAGCTGGATCGAGCTATTTCCCGGGTGGGCGGTGGCGAGCAGCATCGGGACGGCCAGTCGCTGGTCGAGACGGGTCGGGTCTTCGAGATCGTAGGGGTTGAGGTTGTCGACCAGCGAGAGCCCATCGGCCGTGCCCCAGCGCTCGCGATGCACGCCCATCACGAGGTCGAACCAGGGGGCGCCCACGCCGTCGAGCCCCACCGAGGCCTCGTGCAGCTTCAGCGAGAAGGGGCGCAAGACCTCGATCTCGCCGCTGTCTTCGAGGGCCAGGAGGTCGGTGGGGCCGTGGGCGCGCAAGTCACCACTGGCCACCACGCGCACCTGCCTTCCGAAACGAACGCGCAGGTCGCCGCCGAGCACCGCCGCGTCGTGGAAATCCACCCAGCCACAACCCTCGGCGCAGTCGGCGAGTCCAAGCCGCAAGTTGGCCTCGGCGCGACCGGTAGCCGCGACGTCGGCCGCCCAGGCGGCGCCCACGAAGGCCGCGCCGAGTACGAGTGTCAACTAGATGCGCGAGGCAGTCAGGTCGAGCTTGATGTCACACGGGTCGTTGGCCACCACCGGGCAGGAGGCCTCGTCGAAGCTGCCCGTGTGGAGAACGGCGTTGCCCTCGACCTCGTTCTCGCCGGTGATCGTCAGGTAGATGTCGATGTCGGCATCCACCAGGCAGTCGGGCCACTGCTCACCGTCGAGCTCCACGCCGGTCTGCGCGGCGCCGAGCACCTCCATGGTGTCGTCCTGGGCGCCGGCGCCCACCGTGACTTCCATGGTGCCGAAGGGGTCCTGGATGTCGATGTCGTAGGTGGCGGGGAGGTCGGCGTAGCTCGGCAGCTCGATCGCGCTCTCGAAGTCTTCCGGCGTGCCCTCGGGCATGAAGATGGTCTCGAAGGCACCGTCGTAACACTGGTCGGACACGCCGATGGTGGTGAACTGGAAGTTGCCGCCTTGGAAGCCTTCGCCGTCGGTGGCGGAGGACTCGCAGGCGAGGAGGAAGAGGACGATCATGGAGACTCCTACTGGCGGGTGAGTTCGGTCAAAGTGAAGTGATCGTCCACGAGCCCGCTGTCGAGCTCAGAACGCATCACGGTGGCGACGGTCTTCTTGTTGTTGACGAGGTCTTCCGCCACCAGCAAGTGCGCGATGGGGCGGTTCGACACCGTCTTGAAGTCGGAGAACGACACGCGGCGGGTCACGCGCCCGGCGCTGTCGACGTGCTCGATCTTCTCCACCATGTCGTCGCCCTCGCGCACCCAGAGGCGCACGGCGGCGTCGCGGTGGGCGCTCGCGTCGAGGGGCACGAGCGACAGGCGAGTGAGCGCGCCCTCATCGGCCTCCACCGTGGCGCGGTACTCGTCGGCGTAGGTGAGTCGCGACAGGTCTTCCAGGGAGAAGTCGGTGCCCATGAACGCATCGCCCCGGCTCTCGCCCACCACGCGGCGCGCGCGGCCGTAGCTGGGCAAGTAGAGGTACACCGTGTCGCCGTCGGGCACGAGTAGCCCAGTTCCTGCCAGTCGGGCCGGCGCGGTGAAGCGCACCAGTCGTTTGTCGCTCCCCTTCTGCCACACCTCGAGCACGCGGTCGGCCGTGGTGCCCGTGCGGTCGGTCACGCTGATCGACAAGACGAGATGGGCGTCCTTGCCCCGGTTGGCCGCGGCGTCGACCCGAGCGAGCCACGAGGCCCCGTCGTCGGCCGCGAGAGCGAAGGTGAGGAGGGAGGTGAGGAACACGGCAGCGCCGCCTATCGCACGCGCTAGCAGGCGTCCTCTTCCTCGCACAGTTCCTCGGCGCGCCCGGCCGCGTTGTTGCCGTCGAAAGCGGCCACGCACGAGGCCTCGAAGGCGGCGCGGTCGCCATGACCGGTCCACTCGGACCAGGTTGAATCATAGGCCTCGATCTCCGCCTCCAGGCAGTCGGCCCTCTCGGCGCAGAACGAGGCGCAAGCGGTGGGCACGCAGCCGGAAAGGAGACTGATGAGCGCGAGCACGGGCTACTCCACGGGGAGGCTGATAACGTCGCTTCATGCGACGCGCCGTGCTCTGTCTCCCGCTTGCCGCCTGCGCGCCTGGGGGTGTCACCTGGGACGCCGCCTCCAGCGATGACACCGTCGACGACGTCGCGATCGCGCTTTTGACGCTGGGCTATGCCGAGGACGACGACCGCGCGCTCCTCGACGCTCCGCACGCCACCGGCTCGTCCCTGGCAATGAGCCTGCTCGACGACAAGAACGGGGCCGTGTCCAGGTGGACGGTCGAGAGCCTCGCGCCCGAGGTGTGCACGGTGACGACGGGCGACACTCGCGACGGGCGGCTCCCGGTCACGTTCAGCTTCACCGGCCGGGGTTCCACCGAGGTGCTGGTGATCGACGAGGCCGGCGCCGTGGTGGACTGGCAGCCCATCGCGGTGCGCGACGCGGTGGGGGCCGAGGTGCGCGCCTATGACGCGCTGCGACTGGGTGAGAGCGTGGAGCTCGACACCTTGCACGTCGTGAAGGGCAGCGAAGGCTCGCTGGTGGTGAACTGGTTCGACGCGACCGGCGCGCCGCTCGGGGGCTCGGGCCTCTTGTCCGCCACGAGCGCCAACGCCCAGATCGGGCTCGATGCGAAGACGGCAAACGAGGGCTACGAGACGCTCGACGTGTGGGTGGACACGAGCGCGGAACCCGGCGAGAGCACCATCGAGCTCCTCGTCGCGGATGTGCCGGTCCGGCAGCTGCCGGTCGTGGTGCACGAGCTCCACGAGGTCACCGAGATCGTGATCCTGGACGGCTCGATCGTAGAGGAGGACGGCACGACGGGCGGCTACGCGCGCGCCCAGGTGCTGGCCGGGACCGAGGAGATCTTCGGCGCCGTCGCCACCTGGAGCGTCGATGGCGAGGAAGTCGGCCAGGGAACCTGGGTCCGCCTCGGCGGCACCGGCGAGGACGACCTGCACGAGATCACCGCCTGTCGCAAGCGCGTGTGCGCCACCGCCACCCTGCCCGGCACCATCACCGCCGTGGAAGACGCGTTTGCCTCGGCGCCCCCGAGCTGCGGGTGCGACGACACCTCCGGCTTGCCTAGCGCTGGCCTTCTCCTGTTGGCCGCTCGCCTGCGACGGCGACGTCCCGCCTAGACACCGCCACCGGGTGACGGACGGCCGTCGGTGGTGACAGACGTCCGTCACCCGGGGACGCAGATAAACAAAGGTTCAACCATCGGCACGGCCCTGGCGTGAGGCCCGTGCATGTCTACCAGCATCGACCAGGCCACGACGAAGACCACCGCGCCCGCCACCACCACCGCGACCACGAGCACCTCGTCGTCGACCGGCACCAGCAACAGCGAGGCCCAGGCGGTGGCGGGCCTGAGCAGCGAGGTACCGCCGACCACGAGCGAGGGCGACCTGCTCGCCACGCTGCCCACCCTCGGCGAGGTGGGTACTGTGGTGCTCGACGCAATGCCGCTCGCCTCGGCGTTGCCGGTGGCCTTGCAGCTCTTGTCGATCGACTGGGTGGCGGAGTGGCTGGGGGCGCCGGCGCCGGGGGATGTGGCGGAGGCCGGGGCGGCGCTGGTGGAAGCCGTCTTCGACGCCCTGTTTCCGGTGGGCATCGGGTTCGAGGTCATCGCGACGGGCGACCTGAAGGTGCCGCCGAACTTGACGCTCAAAGGCGGCGGCGCGATTGCGTTGAAACGTGAAAACGACTCATGGAAGATCACGCTGAGCGGAAAGCTGGGGACCGAGGCAGGTGCGAACGTCGCGGGTGTCGCATCGCTGAGCGGGGCCGGCGAGAACCAGGCGGGTGTCAGCGCGGGCGCTAAGATTGCGACCGAAGCGCTGGTGGTGGCAGAAGGCAGCATCAGCAACGCGCTCCTGCTCGGAAACGCCGCCGAGGCTGGCGCGGCCAGCGTCTCACAGCTGCTAGGGAACACCCTCGACCTCGCGCAGAAGCTGTTCTCCGAGCCCGGCGCGAAGGTCGTCGTGAGCGCGGAGGCCGAGGGAACTGCGGAGGCGGGGGCCGGCGTGAGCGAGATCGGGGCCTCGGTCACCGGCCCTGCGGGTTTCTCGGAGCTCGACGTCACCCCGGGGGGTCGAGAAGTCGGGCGTCAAGCTGGAGGGGTCGCTGAAGGCGGGCGGCGGCATCGACGGCGGTCGACTCTACGGCTTCGTTGAAGGGGGCTACACGGCGAGCGGAACGCTGCCCGACGCGGCGGATTCGGCCAAGTCTGCGCTGCGGATCGAATGCTGGGTGAACACGGATGTGCCCGAGGGCACGGTGAACCCGCTCGATCTCGTGGACGAGGTGCGCGTGACCTACATCAACGCCGACAGCACCGACGCCGAGGAGCGTAGCCTGGAAGGCGACAAACTGAGCGACATCCACCCACTAGTCAAGGCGGGTGCCGACTGGGTGGCGGCGGGTGAGGAGGTGGGCGACCTCCGGCTCTCTCGCCAGCACGCCATCGAAGATGTCAACGCCGTCGCGCGCTACCTCCCGGCGGGCATCGTGTCGGCCGAGATGGAGCTCGATGCCTTCGTGTTCGAAGCCAAGGTTGAGTTCAAGACCAAGGCCGACTTGAGGGTGACCGAGGAAGCCGCGCGGGCGGCGTCACCCGAGGGTTCCGACGGCAACCAGATTCGCGACGTGCAGCGCGCGATGGCGGCCTACCGCCTGGGTGACACTTTCGAGGCGGAGGGTTTCCAACCCACCGATGACGACGAGGTGGAGCTGCTCGCCTTCAACATCGACCTGCGCCAGTCGGCGATGGGGGGTATCGGCGGCAGCTTGCTCGGGGCCGGGGCTGGCGGCGACGCCGGGGTCGTGATCACCCACGACATCGACCTCGTCGAGAAGGCCATCAGCGAGTCCGGCCTCGCCCACGAGCTCCTCACCGCCTGAGCCCTACAAGCACCCTCGCGCCAATGGCCCATAGGCCATCGCCCCCGTCCAGCCAGGCTCCACCCGGTAACAAGCACTCTCGCCCAGGATCGTGGCACGCACGTAGAAGTAGCTGCGATCCCGACCGAGGATCTCGTGCACCCAGTCGCGACGCACCGACTCGATACTCACCTCGGCGTCGAGCAGATCACCGAGGGGACCCTGCTCCACCGCCACCGCCTGCGCTCGCGTGAGGATGGCCCTTTCCATCTCCTCGTCGGTCGGCACGCCTCGCCAGCCCATGCCGATACCGCCGAGGATCACGAAGACCGTGGCGACGACGGCCCGCCAGCCCAGGCGCTCGAGGAGCTTCTGCACGGGGGGATCGTAGCGCGCCAGCTCGCGACGCGTGCTAGATCGACGTCGGCATGTGGGCGTTCATTGGAGTCGCGTGGACGATGCCGCGCTTCGTGGCCGGACCGGGCGGAGAGGCCGACGTGCTCGAGGCGCCGCGCGTGTGGGCAGCGGCGGCGGCCTGCGTAGGTCGCGATGTACGATCGCACGCCGAGGTCACCATCTCGCGCTTTGACAAGATCGAGGACGGCTTCGCGGGCGTCGCCACGGCCGACGACGTTGGACTCCGGCTGATTCGGCTGGCGCCGACGGCCCTGCCCCACACCCTGTCGCACGAGATCGCCCACGCCTGGTACCACTCGGGGAACCCCGTGCTGAACGAGGGGCGCGCCGAGCTGGTGGCCGACTGCGTCGCCGAGCAACTTGGCCAGGACTACGCCGTGATCGGCGGCGAGTACCTGATCTTGGGCTGCCTCCCCGACCTCCGCACCTGGGACCCCTGGAAAGACGAGACCCTGTGCGCGCGCGCCGCGGGCTACCTGGCGGCGAGGCGCCTGTTTCGCGTGGGGGCGCGGCTCGTGGGTCGCGAGGCGCTGCTCGACCCACGGCTCGAGCACTGGAATGCCGTCGCGAAGGTTCTCCGCACCGACCCGAGAGGCGAGGATCTCGCCGATCTCGTCGAGGCCGGGCCCAAGGCCCTGGCGGGGGCTCTGGACGACGAGGATCTCGACGGGGTCCTCGCCTTCGAGGAGGGGCTGGCGGGCTCCGATGCGACACGCTGGGACACCGACGGCGACGGCTGGTGGGACGGCGCACCCGTGTCGCGACCAGATGGCGCAATCCCCTTGCGCCGCGGGGCGCGGGGCGTTTGCCTGCCGCGCGTCCCGGCGGGCACGGTGTCCAGCGTCCCGATCGAGTCCGGGGGTCGCGTGGGCGGCGTGCTGAACCCGCGGCTCGACACCGACACCGTCTTGTTCGACCACGCGATTCGGTTCCCTGACGGCTGGTGGACCAGTCCCGGGGGACTGTGGGTGCGCCCGGCGGGAGCCACCGTCGACATGGTTGCCAACCCCCACTGTGGCCAGACGACCAACGTGACCTTCGTGACCAGCCTGGCGCTCGACCCCTCCCCGGCCGACTTCGCCGCCGCCTACGAGGCGGTCGCGCCCGCAGTCTATGGAGCGCTCGGACTACGCTACGGGCCCACCCGCGTGAGTCACAATCCGAACGCCCGCTGGGTATCGGTGCACTGCCGCAGCAAGGACTGCGAGCTCGCGCTCCCGGGAAAGTACTACGGCGCGCGCACGATGGTGGCCCTCGCCACCCAGGGTGCCGCGTTCCTCGCCATGACCGACGCCGGCCACCCCGACGACCTCGGCGCCGCAGGCGCGCTGGCGCTGTTGCGCGACCAGTTCCCCGAGGCCTTGCAGCCCAACTTGCTCGGCGCGGTGGCCAGCGAGGCCGCCCCGATCCAGAAGAGAGTTGCGGCGTGCGAGTCAGGTTGGCCGGGCATTATCGAACGGCGCTGCAAGTAGCTCAGGCACACGCTCCAAAATTCTGGTGACAAGCCGGCCGCCGGCCGCTCCTAGGCGTCGAGAGGAGCGCGGATGTCCCACGTTGTCGTGATCGGGAGCGGGCCAGCAGGACTGGCGGCCGCAGAGCGGCTGGCCAGCGAAGGCGTGAGGGTGACGCTCGCCACGATGGGCCACCACCTCGGTGGCAAGGCGGCGAGTTGGCGCGACCGGCGGAACGGCCGGGTGGTGGAGCACGGCCAGCACGTGATGATGGGCTTCTACGACCAGATGCGGGCGCTCTTGCGACGCTCGGGCGTCGACCTCGCACGCACCGCCTACGACCCCGACTACCGCTTCATCATCTGGGAGGCGCGCGACCAGCGAGCCCACCACCTGCACTTCGAGGATGGGCCCCTGCGGATGATCTTCGAGGGCTTCAAGTACACGGGCATGAGCCTCGCCGAGAAGCTCAACTTCTTCGGCGTGCTCGTCCAGGGGCTCGCGGAGCTGGCCGGTGGCGTGCCCGAGTCGCTCGACGACACCTGCCTCAGCGCCTGGTGCCTCGAACGCGGCCTCTCGCCCGAGTTCATGCAGACGGCGATCTTCCGCTGCTCGCGCGAGGCGCAGCTCAACTGGCCCGGGGAGATCTCGGCCTACACCATGCTCAAGACCCTCGCCGTGGCGGGTCGCGACTACACCACCTCGCAGTACCGGCTCCCCGCCGGGGGCATGAGCGAGATCTGGTGGGAGCCGGTGGCGCGGCGCGTGGAGTCACTCGGCGGGTTCGTGCGGCGTCACCTGAAACTCACGGGGATCGAGGTGGAGGATGGGCGACTCGTCGCCCTCAGGCTTGCCCCGCCCATGCCGCATCCCCCAGAGCGACCCTACTTCGAGGGCGTGGTGCCCACCGACCCGGCGACAGAGGAGCGCTGGACGGACTTCGACGCCGCCATCCTCACCCTCCCGCCGGCCGCGCTCGCCGAGATCATGTCCCCGGCGTTGCTCGCGATCCCGGAACTCGCAGGCGTCCCCAAGCTCAGCACCGCGGCCCCGCTCGGGCTGCACGCCTGGCACCGAGCGTCGGTCACCCGGGGGCCGCGCACCGTCGTGGCCGGGCTCGGCAACCCGCTCGGCTTCGTGGTGGACAACAAGGCCGTGTACCCGGAGTATCGCGACGACCCCTCGCTCGGCGCCGCGCTGCACTTCGTGGGACAGGAGACCGGTTTCGAGACAGACGACGACGAGACCCTTCTGGAGCGTTGCCTCGCCAGCGTCCGGCGAATCCCGGGCTGGGAAGGCTTCGATCGGGAGGGCGTCTTGCAGTTCACCGTGGTGCGAAGCCGCCTGTCGGCACGACGCTACTGGAACGCCGAGCCCGGATCGCTCCGCCACAAGCCAACGGCCACGACCCCGGTGACCGGACTCTTCCTCGGCGGCGACTGGATTCGCACGCCGCTTGACTTCCCTTGCATGGAGAACGCCGTTCGTGGCGGGCGTATCGCCGCGAAGCACTGCCTTGACTTCCTCGGAGCCAACTCATGATCCTCGCCCTTGTCGCCTGTGCCGTCCACGACCTCCGGGCCATTCCCGTCGGCGCCACCGTCGGTCCCCACGACGACGGCCCGCACGATTCCGCGCAGACGGAGTGGTGGCACGTCCACGCCGAGCTGACAGACGTCGAGACCGGAGAACCACTCCACCTCTTCGCAGGCTTCGTGGTGCAACGCACCGACCTCGACCGCGTGGGCTTCGTGCCGGTGCCACTCGGGATCAACCCCTTCCACGCGGCCTACGTCCGGCTGGCCTCCGAGGAGGAGGCCTGGGTGGCCGACCGGGAGAACTTCCCCGACTTCTTCGCGGCTGGTTTCCTCGCCGAAGACGAGCTCGACCTCTACCATGGCGACTGGCGCATCCGCCGGGAGGGCGAGAGCGTGGTGCTGCGGGTGAATGCGGGTCCGGTCAAAGCCGACCTCCGCCTCGACCCCACCCGCGCCGCCACGCTCCCGGGCGAAGGTGGTCTCGTGGAGATGCCGCCCGGCTCGCGACACCTATGGAAGCAGGAGGAGGCGATGGCGGTGTCGGGACGCTGGAAGAAGGGCCGCGAAACACGCTGGGTGGAGGGCGAGGGCTTCGTGAAACACCAGTGGGGACGGATGTACGACCCCGATCTCGACGGCTTCGAGTGGCTCAGCGCCAACCTCCCCGGGGGACGGTCGCTGTCCGTTGGCTGGCTCGTTGGCGACGGCATGACCGGCCTGCCCGGCTCGCGCGCGTGGATCAGCGAGGCCGATGGCACGCGGACGGAGCTCGACCCCGCCACCGTGAAGTTGTCGCGACAGGACACGTGGGAAAGCCGCCGCTCCGGCGCGAGCTGGCCGGTCGCTTGGACCCTGCAAGCCGAGGACATCGACCTCCGCTTCGATGCGGTGCGCGACGACGCCGAGCTGTGGGTCTTCCCGGTGGCCATCTGGGCTGGCCCGGCGCGTGTGACGGGAACCGTGGATGGGCAGCCCGTGGACGTGCTCGGCTTCGCGGAACAAGTCGGCCCCGACCGCCCCGAGTTCCGCGCCTTGTTCCACTCCGACCCACCCCCGGGAACGGCGGTGGCCGCCGCGCCGCCCCCCGCTCCGGACGCGGGCCCCCTGGTCCCGTGGACGCTGGTGGTGGGCGCCGAGACCGAGCAAACGCCATGAAGCTCGACCGTCGCCAGTTCCTCGGCTGTGCCGCCGTTGCGCTCGCCGCCGGCCCGGCCGAGGCCGCCCCACTGGCGGCGCCTCGTGTCGCGTGCCCTCACCACCTCTGTCGCCACTACCGCGCAACCCCGGCAGGTGGCGGTTTCTGTGCTTTTGCCCTCAAGTCCCCAGCCATTCCGGAGCACCGATGATCCTGCTTCTCAGTTCCCTCGCCCTCGCCGAGCCCTTCCGTGCCACCGGCACGCTGACTGCGGGCGCCGACGACGCGACCACGCCCGCCGTGCAGTTCGCCGCCGACTATGGCGTGGTGCGTCACGTAGCGGTGCTCGGCGAGGTCGGGATCCACGCCGACGGCCACCATGGCCTCGGCGCCGGCCTCGCGGTGTACCCGCTCGACGGTCGCTGGGCGCGGCTTGGCTTCGCGCTCGTGCCCGAGCTCGCCGACCCCCTCGGCGACCCCGACGACGCCTACCTCCGCGGGCGCGCCGGCCTGCGCGGGAGCTGGCTCGCCTTCTGGGGCGTCGGACTCGCGGTGCGCGCCGACGCCGTGATGAGCGCCGAGCGGCCACTCGGCTGGGAGTGGGGCGCGGGGCTATCGGTCAGAATGTAGTTGGCCGCGATCCCCGCCCGCAGTAGTCGGGAGGCCGTGAGCACGGTCCACCTCGACGTCGAGCGCGCGCGCCGGGGCGATGCCCGGGCCCAGCGACGGCTATTCGAGGCCCACGCGCCCGCCATCCGCGCCTACTGCCTCGCCTTCTGCCGGGGCGAGGCCGACACCGCGGAGGACCTCGTGCAAGAGAGCTTCGTGGCCGCCTTCGCCGCCCTCGAGGAGCTGCAGGACGGCGCGGCCTTCGGCGGCTGGCTGCGCGTGATCGCCCGGCGACGCTGCCTGCGCTGGATCGAGCAGGAGAAACGGGAAGGGCAAGCGCTCGCGCAGCTTCCCCGCGACGAGGCAGCCGCCGAGCCCGGCGCCGACACCCGCGCGCTGGCCGAGGCTGTGCTCGCCGACTGTCGCGATACCACCCTCAAGGAGACCGCGATGCGCTTCTACGGCGATCCCCCCGAGTCCACCGCGGAGATCGCGGCGGCGATGGGCGTGAGCGTGTCGGCGGTCACCACGCGGCTGTTGCGTTTCCGCCAGTGGGCTCGCACCGAGGCGCTGCGCCGCCTGTCGCGAGGCTGGCCGTGAACGACCACCTTGACGCCGAGCAGATCCGCGCGCTCGTGGAAGGGCGCTCGATCGAGGGGCTGGCACACCTGGAGTCCGACTGCGCCGGATGTCACGCGCTGTTCGCCCGGCTCTACGATGACGACACGCTGGCACGGCTCCTGGAAGCCGAGGCGGCCGTCGTGCCTGCCATCGAGCCAGCCATCGAGCCAGCCCCCCGGCGACGGCTCTGGTTGTGGGCACCGGCAATGGCGCTGGCAGCGGCACTGCTCTTCTGGGTGGCCCCCCAGCCGGACGGGCGGGACAAGGGCGCCGGTGCGCCGGTCGTCACGATGAGCGCGCACGCCGGCGTGGAGACACCGGGCGTGGGGGTGGAAGTACGCCGGGCCCTGGCCGACGGCGCCACCGTGCGCCGTGACGAGGTGCTGGTGGTCGACCTGAGCACCCGCGTCGACAGCGTTCGCGTGGCCTTCGTCGTGGAGGCGAGCGGTCGCCGGGTACCCTTCTACTGGCCCGAGGATCCGCGCTCGACGGACCAGCACGAGTATGGCGCGTTCTCCCTGTCCGACCAGTCGGGCACCATCACCGTCGTGGCGGCCGCGTCGGCCACGGCGACCACGTACGAGGCGCTCGTGGCCGGCTGGCCGCGTGACCCCGCCGTGGGCTGGACGAGCCTGAGCCTGCAGGTGGCGCCCTGATCCTCGCCCTGTCGCTCGCGATGGCCGCCCCGCTGGCCCCCCAGCCGGTGCACTTCGACCAGGGACTCGCCCGGGGCCGAAGGATCGCGCTCCTCGTGGGCCCCGAAGGCTGGGACGACCCCGCGCTTCCCGACCTGCGCTACGCCGACGACGACGCGCGCGCCCTCGCCGCCGCACTGGCCGACCCGGCGCGAGGGGCATTCGACCAGATCTGGACGCTCACCACGGGACCGGACACCTCGCTCGCCGGGGTGCGCGCGGCGATGGCGCAGGTCGCGACGAACGCGGTTTCCTCCGCCGACACGGTGGTGGTGTACTTCTCGGCTCACGGGAGCCTGGCGCGAGTGGCCGGCGGCAAACTCGCGCCCTATGTCGTCCTGAGCGACACCCGCGTGCACGAGCTGGCGCGCACCGGACTTGCCCAGTCCGAGGTGCTCGACTGGCTAGAATCCTTGCCCTCTCGCCGCCGATTGGTGATCTTCGCCACCTGTCACTCGGGGCAAGGCAAGAGTGTGCTCAGCGACGAGGTGGCAGCGCTGGCGATGGGCACCAAGGGAAGCGCCGTCGTCCCGTTGCGGGCAGTCTCGGAGGCCACCGTGGTGATCGGCGCGAGCGGGATGGCGGAGACCGCGCAGGAGTCCGACCAGCTTGGTCACGACGTGTACACCTGGTACTTGCTCGAAGCCCTATCTGCCGGCGATGCCGACGGCGACGGGGCGGTGACCGCGACCGAGGCCCACGAGTTTGCCCGGGCGGGGGCCTACCAGTTCACCGTGGGGCGCCAGCGCGCCTGGGCGAGGGCCGACGTGCTCGGCGAGGACCCAATTGTCCTGTCCGGTCGGCGCGCGAGGGACGGGGCAGCGACGGTCGCGAGCTACGGCCCGCGTCTGGACGGGCACACGCTGCGGATCGATGGACAGGACAAGGGCAGCTTCCCCGGGCAGTTCGCGGTGGACCCGGGGCAGCACCGGGTGGAGGTGCTCGACCCCGCGACCGGTCGTCCCGTGCTGCGGGGGACGGCGGACCTCTCGCGGGGCGACCGCGTCGATGTCGAACGCATCGTTGGTCGCGACAACATCCGCGTCGCGGGTGGCGCGGGCGCGCTCTCCGCGGGCCCCGCGTCGGGCGTGGTCGGCACCGTCGAGATCGACCTACCCCGCGCCCTGCCGGGCGAATGGGAACTGGTGGCCACGGGCGGGTCAACCTTGCGCTGGCCCGAGCCGACGCTGCACGGCTCGCTGGTCGCTGAGCATGCGTTCTTCCCCGGCCAGGTGCAGCTGCGCGGCGGTCTCGGCCTCCAAGCTTGGCTGATCCAAGGACGCGACCTCCTGGCGCCGTCGCTCGTGCCGCTGACCACGCTCTCGCTCACCGCCTTGCCGCCGGGGCCCTTCTGGGCGCGGCTCGGCGCCTCGGGCGGCTGGCTCTGGTACGCCGACCGCGGAGAGATTCACCACGGCTACACACTGCAGGGCTCCCTGCTGGTGGGCCTGCGCCGATAGGCTCCGCGCATGAACCTCACCGGCACCCTGCGCCGTCGCGACGGCAAGTGGACCCTGTGCGACACTGGCACCGGGAAGACCTACGCGCTCGAGGGCGAGGAGTTCCCTGCCCGGATGGACGGGCTGGCCGCCCGGGTGACCGGCGTGCTCGCCGACTCCTTTGGGGCGGGTCTCGGCGACGAGCTGCCCGTGGTGCAGGTGCAGCGCTGGAGCGCCACCTAGGTCGCTGGGAACCCCCGTGGGCGACCCGTTGTCAGCTCACTCATGATCCTCCCCCTCCTCGCCTGCGTGGACGACCCCGCCCTCTTCGACGAGGCCGACATCTCCGTGCTCTTCTCGGCGCCGGAGGAGGACTTCGAACAACGCTCGATGATGTCGCGACCCGGCTACGCCCGCCTCGGGGCCACCGAGCTGCCGAAGGAGGCCATCACCGAGATCCTCGCCGTCTTCGACCCTTCCGATGAGGTTGGCTCGATCGTGGAGGAGGGGGGTCTGCGCTACCTCGCCTACATCGAGCGGGGGGCGATGGTCCCGGTGGTGGCCGAGCGCGCGCGGGTGCGCGGTTCGGTCGACGGCGAGGGCCGCAGCGGGCCCTTCGACACCAGCGAGAACGGGGCCTGGCTCGCCGCGGGGAGCGTGCCCACGGTGACCGACCTCGGGCCGCGCTTCACGCGGGTGGAGCACTACAGCCGCTACCTCTGGGTGGACGGGTGGATGCCTACCGGCGAGATCGACGAGGTGTGGACGCCCTCGCCGCCCCTGGACGAGGCCGGGGACGCCGACCTGTGGTTGCCAGGCGGCGTGGCGCTGCATGAACGCCGGGATGGCGCCATGTTCGCCCAGACGGCGGAGCGGGCCTGGGAACGGGAACGGACCGGCTGGGTGCCCGCCACCACGCTCCAGCGCGCGAACGGCTGGCGACGGGTGCGCATCGACGACCGCATGCTCGTGGCCATCGGCTGGGTGGACGAGGCCGAGATCGACGTCGACGCGGTGGGCGGGTGGTTTTCCTGCGGTTGTTGCGGCGGCTGGGGCACCTGGGGCATCGGCGGCCCGGGCTCGCCCACCGTCCCCGCCGACACCGTGCTCTACGACGGTCCCGATGGTCCCCCGGTGGCGCGCGCGCTGGTCGACCTGTGGTTGTCGACCTCACCGAGCGAGTTCGGGGGTCGCGACGTGACCGTTCACACGCCCTGGGGTGAGGCGGCGTTGTGGATGGAAGAACCAGCAGGCTGAGACTTCCCCCCGTCGGTCGCTTGCCGTATAACGAGGCATGCGGCCCTGGCTCCCCTGCCTCGCCCTCGCCTGCTCGGACTACGAGGTCGTGGCCACGAGCAAGCCCGCCGCGCTGTCCTTGGCCGCAGACACCGCGTGGCAGGACTCCGCAAGCACGGCCACCGCGGCCGGGGAGTCGGACGACCAGGGCGAAGGGACCGTCGACGCGCCCGAGTGTCACGAGGACTACTCGAGCTCGACGCTCGTGTCCTTCGACTCGGAATCGCTCTCGGCTTACGAGATCGACCTCGACGCCGGCGCGGCGCGCATGCTCGCGCCCCTGTCGTCGGTGAACGATCCCATGGCCAGCCTGAACTCCTCGGCGTTTCGCGCGGACGGGATCGCGTTTGTCTCAGCGTCCGGGGTGGGCGAGCTGTGGCTGGTGGATCCGTGCACGGGCGACGTGCAGGTGGTCGGCGCCACGGGGCGCGGCGACGTGTGCGGCATCACCTTCGGTCCCGGCGGCGAGCTCTTCGGCCTCGACCGGACGAGCGACGAGTTGGTTCGCTTCGACCAGGCCACCGGCGCAGGCTCGGTGGTGGGTCCCGTCGGCTTCGACGTGGAGCTGTGCGGGTTGGCCTACGATTGCGTGGCAGGGGAACTCTTCGGCGTGGACAGCGCCAGCCAACAGCTCTTCGTGCTCGACACCGCCACCGGCGCCGCCCGGCGTTTCGTCCCGACACAGGTTCCCTTCCAGTCGGTGGGACTCGAGTACGACCCAGCCGACCGCAGCTTTCTCGCGTCGACCGGCACCGAGCTGTGGCGGGTGTCCGCGGAGAGCGGGGAGTCGATCCGCCTCGCGACGCTCACCGAGGGACCCAACTGGGACGACCTCGCCTACTCGCTAGTGGCGCTCGACTGCGGCAGCCGCTGAACTGTGCGCCCCTTCTCGGGGTACACTAGCCTCATGGCGACCTACAAACTCTTCGCACCGGGCCCCTTCCGGGCCAGCCAGCTTCCTCCCGGCTCCGACTACGAGCTGGTTGATGGCCACCCGCGCCTGTGCACGCCCACGGGGAGAGACGGCGCAGGCGCGATCCTCGACGGCGGGAGCGTGATCCGCTCCGACCCCAAGGTGCGCCGAGCCGGCGTCGATCCCGGCTTCGCGCCCGACGACCTCAACGTCCGCGCACCCGATATCGCCATCATCCCCGAGACTGGCGGCCCGGGCTGGATCCCAGGGGTTCCCGGCTTCGCCATCGAGTACGCAGGCGTGGGGCAGGACGAGGCCGATTTGCAGGAAAAAATCGGCCAGTTGCTTGCTCGCGGCACCAAGGTGCTGTGGGTGGTGCGGCTGGTCGGACCCCGACGCGTGGAGGTGTACGCGCCTGGAGAGGCGGTTCGCATCGTGAGTGCGGGAGGCCACCTCGAAGCGCCTGAGTTCCTCGCGAACCCGGTCCCGGTGGACGCCCTTTGGGACGCCGAGGCCGCTGACCGGGCCACCCTGAGCAACCTCCTCCAGCGTTTCGGCTATCGCGACCCGGAGGCCATCCGGCAAGAAGGGCGCGAGGAAGGGCGCGAGGAAGGGCGCGAGGAAGGGCGCGAGGAAGGGCGCGAGGAAGGGCGCGAGGGACTGCGGGCCACGCTGCTCGCGGTGCTCGCCGCGCGAAAGCTCGTGGCCACCACCGAGATGACCCAGCGCATCGCCGCAGAGGCAGACGTAGGGCGGCTTCGCGGCTGGATCACCCGCGCCGCCACGGCCACCCACGGTCACGGTCTTCTCGACGACTGACCCCTACACCCCCGGCTTGCCCATCCGCCGCTCCCACTCGGTGCCGGCCATGTAATCGACGAAGGCCACGCCGAAACCCACGAACCAGGCGTAGACGTAGAGCTCGTCGAAGAAGTCGGGCGGCCCTTCGCGGAGGCCCGCGGCCTTGAGGAAGCCCGGGACGTTGGGCATCACGCCGAGCACCAGCGCGCGGATGGCCACCCAGTTGGTGCCCTTGTAGCGGCCATCCACCCGGTAGAGCTCCCGCACGTCGAGACCCTGCTTCCGGTGGAGCCAGTAGTCGGCCACCATGATCCCCGCGATAGGGCCGAGGAGCGCCGAGTAGCCGATGAGCCAGGTGAAGATGTAGGCCCCGGCCGAGGCGAGCAACTTCCACGGCAGCATCGCGATGCCGAGGATGCCGGTGATGAGCCCCCCCGTCTTGAAGCTGATGTGCTTGGGCGCGAGGTTGGCGAAGTCGTTGGCAGGCGACACCACGTTGGCGGCGATGTTGACGCTGATCGTGGCGATACCAATGCCGAGCAACGCCGTGATCGCGACGATGGCGCGAGTGGCCGCCGAGAGGATCAGCGGCTGGGCGTGGCCCGCGGGCGGGATGGGACTCGTCAACTGCTGGAGGATGAACTCGGGTTTCCACAGCTCCTCGAGGGGGGCCTGCGTCAGGATGGCCTGAGAGGCCGACGTGATCATCACCCCGAGCATCGAGAAGAAGATCATGGTGGTGGGCAACCCCAGCGTTTGCCCCAGCATCTGCTCCTTCTGTCCCTTGCCGAAGCGGGTGAAGTCGGGGATGTTCAAAGACAGCGTGGCCCAGAAGCCGATCATCGCCGTCAACGAGGGCACGAATACCTTCCAGAAGTCGCCGAAACTCTCGAACTTCGAGGGTTGCGTCATCATGGGCCCGAGGCCGCCGGCTTCGCTGACCGCCCAGCCGAGCAGGGCCACCGCCATCACCAGCACGATCGGCGCTGCCCAGTTCTCGAACACGCGGACCGCGTTCATTCCCTTGAAGATGATGAAGATATTGATCGACCAGAAGAAGAGGAAGGTGATCGCCGAGGGCAGCGTGAGGCCGAGCAGCGCCCAGCCTCCGCCGATTGCCGCGTAGCCGGGCCACAGCGCCTCGAGGAAGATGCGACAGGCCTCCCCGCCAATCCAGGTCTGGATACCAAACCAACCACAGGCCACGATGGCGCGCAGCACCGCCGGCACGTTCGCACCGGTGGTGCCGAAGCTGGCGCGGGCGAGCACCGGGAAGGGGATGCCGTACTTGGTGCCTGGGTGCGCGTTGAGCAGGATGGGAACGAGCACGATCACGTTGCCGAGCCCGATGGTCAGAAGTGCTTGCCACCAGTTCATGCCGCTGGCGATGAGCCCGCCGGCGAGCATGTAGGTCGGGATGCAGTGCGCCATGCTGATCCAGAGCGCGGCGAAGTTCCAGGTGGTCCAGTCACGTCGTCCCTGAGGGACGGGCGCGAGGTCGCCGTTGAACAGCGGGCTATGGGCGAGGTCTTCGCCCAGCTCGGCGAGCGCCTCTCTCTCGAGGTTGGGATCGTGCATCACGGACTCCGGTGGCCGCGAAGACTACCAGAAGTCGGCTACTCCTTGCTGGAGACCAGCTGTCCGGCCTCGGCCACGAAGTCCTTCTTGCCCCACTCGGTGTCGCGGTTGGCGAGGGCCTCGGCCTTCGCCGCCTTCTTCGCGGCTTGCAGCTCCACGAGGTGATGGTGGGTGCTGAAGTACTGGAGCGAGTGCCCAACCGCGGCCTGGACGTTGGCGAAGTTGTGTTGGGCCAGCAAACCAGCCACGCCCTCGCCCAGCTCGCTCACCATCTCAAAACCCTGCAACATCGGCCCCGTGCAGCTCTGCACGGTGTTGGCGCCCATCAGGATGAACTCGAATGCGTCGGCCCCGGTACACACGCCACCGATGCCGCTGATGCTGAAGCCCGGCATGTCCATGGCGATCTCGCCGACCATGCGGAGCGCGATGGGCTTCACCGCGCGGTAACTGTAGCCGCCGAAGGTGCTATGGCCCTCCACTGTGGGCGTGGGACGCAGGTTCTTGAGGTTGATACCAATGGTGGAAAGGATGGTGTTGATGGCAGAAACGCCCGTGGCGCCGCCCCTCTTCGCCGCACGCGCCGGCACCCGAATGTCGGTAATATTGGGGGTCATCTTGGACCACACGGGTCGCCCGCTGGCCACCGCCACCACCCAGCTGGTGACTTCCTCGACCATCGCCGGGTTTTGTCCCATGGCGGCGCCCATGCCCGTCTCGGGGTGGCCGTGCGGACAGGAGAAGTTGAGCTCGAGGGCGTCGCAACCCGAAGCGAAACAGCGAGACGCCAGCTCCTGCCAGCGGCCCTTGTCGTAACGCTCCATGATCGAGCCCACGAGCACGCGGTCGGGGTAGCTGTCCTTCACCTTGCGGAAGTCGACCTCCCAGTCTTCGAAGGGCCGATCGCTAATGAGCTCAATGTTCTGGAAGCCGATCGCGTCGCCCGAGGGGCTCTGGAGCTTCCCGTAGCGGGGCTGCACGTTGACCACGACGGTGTCGGTGAGCGAGGTGGTCTTGGCGACGACACCGCCCCAGCCGGCCGCGAAGGCCTTGTTGATGACGGTGGCGTTGGTGGACGGCGGGCCGCTGCCGATCACGAAGGGGTTCACGAAGCGCACGCCATCCACGGTGATGGCAAGGGAACCGTCGGTGAGCACGGACGACAAGGCGACTCCGGGAGGAACCGCGAAAGTACCACGGTGCGCGCGGGCAGACAGGGGCCGGCGTTACAGGCGGCGGCACGATGAGCACCACCCTGTTCCGCGACGCGCGCTGCCTCGACGCGCAGATCGACGTGCTGTGGGACGACGCCCGTGGTGTCGCGGCGGTGGGTCCGGCCCACACGCTCGCGGGCGACGAAATCGTCGTGGGCGGCCTGCTGACCCCCCCGCTGGCTGAGCCGCACGTACATCTCGACGCCGCCCTGCTCGGAGCGCGGGCGCCCAACTGCTCCGGCACGCTGCGCGAAGGCATCGCCAACTGGGCGCGCCTGCGGGAGGGGCTCACCCGCCAGGACGTGATCGACCGGGCCCGGGCCACGCTCGCGATGTACCGGGAGCACGGATGTTTGCGGGTGCGGACCCACGTGGACACGGGCTCGCTGCTCGCGGTCGACGCGCTGCTTTCCATGCGCGACGAGAACCTCCAGGTGGTGGCCTTCCCGCAGGAGGGCATCCTCCGAGCGCCCGGTCGTCGCGAGGCATGGGAACGTGCCGTCGCCATGGGTTGCGACGCCGTGGGGGCGATTCCCCACTTTGAGCGGACGACCGAGGAGGGGTGGGAGAGCGTGCGAATGGCCTTCCGCCTCGCCGAGAAGCACGGCGCCCGCGTGGACCTCCACTGCGACGAGACCGACGACCCGGGCTCGCGCAACCTCGAGGTGGCCTGCGCCGAGACACTGAGGGGTACCGTTCCCCACGTGGTGGCCGGGCATTGCACCGCGATGCACTCCTACCCCGAGCCGTACGCGGCAAAGGTCATGGAGCTCGTCGCGAGCTCGGGGGTGCAGGTGGTCTGCAATCCGCTCGACAACGTGGTGCTCCAGGGGCGCTACGACGGCTACCCGCGACGCCGTGGCCTCGCTCGGGTCGACCAGCTCTGGGCGATGGGCGCAAGCGTCGGGATCGGCCACGACTCGGTGCAGGATCCCTGGTACCGCCTCGGCACCGCCTCCTTGATCGACGCGGCCTACATGCTGGTGCACGTGGGTCACCTCACCTCCGAGGCCGACATGAAACGAGTGGTGCGCACGCTGCACACCGAGAATCACGACTGCTTCGGGTCGCGACCGCAACTGGTCGAGGGCGCGCGCGCGATGCTGTGGTGGAATGCCGCAGACGAGGTGGAGCTCCTCCGGACACGCGGGAAGCCGAGGGTGATGGTGGCGTAGCGCCGGAGGTGAATCGTTGCAGCGTCGCGAGACGACCACCCGCGAGGACGGGCGTGCGATGCTGTCGGTAGGCATGCCCAATCGCGATCAGGACCGCAGGCAAACGAGGCGGCGCGTCGCGAGACACGCGAGCCCGGCAGACCTACCGAGGCTCCCGCGACCGCTGGCGATCGGGTTGAAGACCCCGGTGGGCAAGGTGGTGGGACAGGTGCGCTGGATCGACACCTTCGAGCTCTTGCTCCTCACGCCGGGGCGGGTGGCGGAGGCGGGGGAGATCCCCGCGCGCATCGCGCTTTCGACCACCGATTTCGCCGACGTGACCCTCCGCGTGCTGCAGGTGGAAGACCCGTGGTCGACGGCGGGGGGCGTGCTCCAGGTGGCCCGCTGGATGCCCAAGGACGACGAGACCCTGGCCCGGCTCGAGGCGTTCATGCGGTCGACGAACGCCATTGTCTTCGGCATCGACTACGCCCATCCGCGATCCACCAACGAGCGACAACTCGCAGCCACAGAAGCGAAGAAGAAGGAGATTGAACGCGAGGCGCTGGCCGCGCTCCGCGGGCGTCACTCGGGCGAGCTTGCCGAGAGCACGTCGCGGCACGCCTCGGTGGTGCGACGCAATCGAGCCTTCACGCTCGGCGCAGGGCTGTCCGGACTCCTACTCGGCGCCGTTCTCGGCCTGCTCGGCGACGACTTCCGCCTGCTCCGCGTGCTCTTGTGGCGCGTGGACCCCGCCCGCGCCATCGAGCTCGGCGTGCTCGAGGGCGCGACGCTCGCCGGCGAGGACTTCAGCGGCGCCAAGATCGATCTCGTGAAGTTCCGGGAGTCGCGCCTGGTTGGCGCGTCGTTTCGGGGCGCGTCGCTCGACCACGCCGACTTCACCGGGGCCGACCTGCGTCGAGCCGACTTGCGGGAGGCCAAGCTCACCGACAGCGTGATCGTGAACAGCGCGCTCGCCGGTGCCCGTTTCGCGGGCGCAGACCTCCGGGGCGCCGCGATCCGCGCCGACCTTGCCGCCGCCGACCTCCGGGGTGCCCTCTTCGACGGCACCACCTCGTGGCCCTCCCCCGAGCCCGCCTTCGGCGCCTTCGGCCCCTCCGCCCGGGCGGCCGGCGCCTCGGTGGAGGACGTGGTGGCCGACGGTTGGGACCTCACGGGCGCGAACTTCGAGGGTGCCGAGCTTCACCGGGTGAGCCTCAAGGGCGCGCGTTTGGACGCTGCCCGCCTGGGGGGCGCCCTGCTCGTGGGCGTCAACTTCCGCGAGGCCAGCTTGACTCGGGCTGACCTGCGCCGGGCCACGCTACGCGAGGCCCATCTAGACGGGGCGAACCTGAGCGACGCTCAACTCGACGCTGCCGACCTCGCGGGGGCGAGCCTGACCGGCGCGAGGCTGGCGCGCGCCCGGGCCGCCGGGGTCAACCTCACGGGTTCAGCGCTGGGAAGCGCCGATCTCTCCCAGGCCGACCTCCGCGGCGCGAGGCTCGTCGGCGCGGACCTCCGCGCGGCGGGTCTCCTGGATGCACTCCTGCTCGGCGCCGACCTTACCGGGGCGCGGCTCGACGGCGCGCGGCTTGCCGGGGCCGTCGTCGACACGCGGACCAAGCTGCCCGAGGGCGCCCATCGCGCGGCCCTCGGCCTCCGTGTGCTCGGGCCCGGGGCAGCGCTCCCCTCGCTGGTCTTGCCTGAAAACAGCGATCTTGTCGACCAGGACCTCGCAGGCGCCACGCTCCTGGGCCTGCGTGCCCCAGCGGCCGCGATGCGCGGCGTCAACCTGAGCGCGGCCAACCTCAACGGCGCGGACCTCCAGCGAGCCGACCTGAGCGGTGCGTCGCTCGACCGCACCCAACTACAGAGCGCCAACCTGGTCGACGCGCGACTGGTGAGCGCCAACCTGTCGGGAGCCAACCTCTCCGGCGCCAACCTGGCGGGCGCCGATCTCTCGGCCGCCCGCCTAGCCGGCGCCAAGTTTACCGGTGCGCGTGCAAACGCGGCCACCCGCTGGCCGGGCGGGCGGGCACCGGTCGGCATCCAGGCCGTGCCATGAGCGTGAAGGTGCAGGCAGACCGGGCCGCGGCCATCGCGGCGCTGCCAAGGATGGCGGCGCCTTTCCCGATGCAGGTGATGGGCGAGTTCGGGCTCAATCACGGCGACACCTGGTGGATGGACAAGAGCATCGTGCTCTTCTGGTGCCCCGAGTGGCTCCCCGTCGACCGCACCATACGCGCTCGCATCGACCTGCGAAAGGGCGTCGGCGTCGACCTCGACGTGGCGCTCCTGGCGGAGCAGGTCCCGTGTTTCCACGCCGGTGGGTACCTCCACATGGGGCAGTGGGCCGCCGACGCGGGCACCCGGGCCAAGATCGAGGAACGCGTCCGGGTCACCTGCACCGACGCCTTCACCAAGGACTACCAGCCTCCGCGCCTGCCCGCCCCCGACCTCGGCGAGGACGCGCGGCGGCGGCCCATGACCGAGGCCGAGCACCTGCAACGCGGCCACGAGCACGCCCTCGCGGCCCTCGCGGCCCGGAGCGCCCACACGAGGGCCCGTCGGACGTCGCGGGCGTCGATGGGCCTCGCGGCGGGTGCGGTGCTCGGGGTGCTTGCCGTGCTCCTCGCCGACTCCGGCAGCCTCGCGCGCATGGCCGCGTTCCGCGCCGATCCGGCTCAGGCAGCCCGCGCGGGGGTGCTGCGCAAGGGCGACTTCGCCGGCGTCGACTTTCCCGATATCGACTACGCCAAGGTCGACCTCCGGGAGGCGCGGCTCGTCGGGGCCTCGCTCGCTGGACGGTCGCTCGCCGGCGCCCGCCTTTCCGCGTCCGATCTTCGACGCGCCGACCTCGCCGGGGCCGACCTCCGCGAGGCCAGCCTGGTGGGCGCGTTGCTCGAAGGCGCGGACCTCAGGGGCGCCGACCTGCGCGGCGCCGACGTGACCGCCGATCCCACCGGGGCGAGCTTCGCCGGCGCGCTCTACTCCGGCGACACCCGCTGGCTCAACGGCAACCCTCCCGCCGGCGCGGTGGGCCCCGGCGCCAAGGCTACCTTTCTTCGCGTGGAGAGGCTGAGCGTGCCCGGTGCCGAGCTCGACGGGATCGATCTGTCACACGCGCGAATCGCCGAGTTGGATCTCAACGCCTGCTCGCTTCGTGACGCGAACCTCAGCCAGGCGAACGTGCCCGGGGCACGCCTTGATGGCGCGACGTTGACCGGGGCCAAGCTTGACGAGCTCGCCTGCGACCGCTGCAACCTCTCGGGGGCAGACCTGTCGGGCACGCAGGCGCGCAAGGCGAACCTGGTCGGCGCCAATCTCGCGGGCAGCAGGGCGAGCGGCGCGAGTTGGATTGGCGCACAACTGGTAGACGCAGACCTCTCGGGCACCCAGTGGACCGGCGTCGACCTGCGGGGCGCGAACCTGTCGCGAGCAAGCCTGGCCTCCGCCCACTGGGAAGAGTGCCTGCTTTTCGGCGCCGACCTCACCGGTGCGAATCTTTCCGGGGCCCGCATGTCACGCTGCGCCGGCGACCAGAACACGCGGCTGCCGGCCCACGTTTCCGCAGGCGACCTGGGACTGCGACTGATGATGCCCGGGGGCGACGCAGCGGGCGCGAAACTCCCCGCCGGACTTGATCTGGAACGACGCGACATGCGACGCCTCCACGCGCCGCGCGCGTCCTTCGACGGTGTGCGCTTCGAGAGCAGCAATCTTGCCGAGGCCGACCTGTCCAACGCCTCCCTGCGCGAGGTCGATCTCGACGGCGCCAACCTGTCTCGCACCAACCTCTCCGGCAGCGACCTGCACGGCGCGAGACTGCATAGCGCGAACCTGCGCGGGGCCAACCTCAGCCGCGCCAAGTTGTGCGGCGCGGACCTCACGGGCGCCGACCTGCAGGGCGTGAGCTTCAGCGGTGCCACCGCATGTGCCACGACGCGCTGGCCGCAGAACAAGCCGCCCCGCGGCGTCAAGACGATCTAGAGGTGCTCAGCAACCGTCCGTGACGAGGGACGTGTCGAACACAATCGCGTCGCACTGGGTGACGCTCGAGCCGTTCTCCGCCATCACGGAGCTACCCTGCTCATAGTAGATCACGGCGCCCGAACCCGAAACCTGGGCGGTGGTGCCGAGGCTGAACCAGCCGGTGAAGTTGTTGCCCGTGGCCATCACCGTCACGCCCGTCTCGGCGTAGACGGTGAGGTTGTTCCCGTCGAGGAAGGCGCTCGTCCCGGTGCACAGCCAGTAATAGCCTCCGTTCCCGGTCTCGTTCACGGAGCCCTTCAGGCCTACTGTGCTCGCGTCGAGCGTCACTGCGCAGGGGTCGCCATCGTCGGTGTCGACGTCGCTGTCGCTGTCGCTGTCGCTGTCGGCGTCCGCGTCCGCGTCCGAATCCGCATCGGCGTCGGCGCTGTCGGCGCTGGCGTCCTTCGCGTCGTCGAGGGTGATCGCAGCGTCTGTACATGCCATGAGGAGGAGGAACATCCCCACCAGTGTACCGCGGCCGGGCTATCGGGCAGCATGATCCGAGCCCTCGCTTTCCTGCGTGCCCTCAACGTGGGCGGGAACAACCGGATCGCCATGCGCGAGCTGGCCCGCGCCTTCGAGATCGAGGGTTGCACCAACGTGCGAACGTACATCCAGAGCGGCAACGTCGTGTTCGACGCCCCCGCCCTCGGGCCCATTCCTCGCCGCGTGACGAATCGCCTGCGCGAGTCGCATGGCGTCGACAGTCCCGTGATCCTGCGCACCGCCGAGGAGTTTCGTGCTGCCGTGAAAGCCTGCCCCTACGCCCCAGATACGCCGCGGCTGCACCTGTGTTTCCTGGAGGGTGCGGGCGAGCCGGCCCTCCTGGACCCCACGCGGTCGCCCGCCGACCGGTTCACCATCACGGGCCGCGACATGTACATCGTCTTCGGCGAGGGGGCCGGGCAGTCGAAGCTCACCAACGCCTACATCGACAAGGCGCTCGGCACCCGGTCGACCATGCGCAACTGGAACACCGTGTCGGCGATGATGGTGCTCCTGGACGCGTCGTGATCCACACTCGCTGGCTCACCGAGGCCGACTGGGAACCGCTCGCGGGGGTGCTCGCCGAGTCGTTCAACTTTGCGAACGTGCCCGGCTGGGACGTTTTCAGGGCGCGCGTGGGCGACAACAACGTGCGCGTGGCCCTCGACGGGGAAACCGTGGTGGGCGGACTCGGCAGCTACCCGCTCGGTACCTACCTCGGCGGGCGCAGGCTCCCGATGGGCGGGCTGGCCGCCGTGGGCGTGGCCCCGGAGTGGCGCGGGCGTGGCGTCGCGAGGCGACTGGTGCTCGACACCCTGCGCGAACTGCGAGCGAGGGGCGTGCCGCTGGCCGGGCTCTACCCGGCGAGCCTGCCCGTGTACCGTAGCTACGGCTTCGAGCAAGCCGGGGAACGCGTGCAGTACGAGGTGCCGCTCGACGCGATCGTGGGCTTCCGCCCCGAGGTGGCGGTGACCCGGCAGGCGCTCGATGACGACGCGGAGATCCGGCGGCGGTACCGTCCCCGGGCGGGGAACCTGGACCGGGGCGCGGCCATCTGGGGACGGCTCCTGCAGCCCGTGGGCGGAGGTCGGCAGGCGTACCTGCTCGGCGACGACGGCTACGTGATCCTGGTCCAGGTGCCCCCCGACGGGCACCACTACGACATCGAGGTGTACGACTATGCCGCCCCCTCGCCGGCCACCCTTCGCACGCTCCTCGCCTTCCTCGCCGGCTTCCGCTCGCTGGGCGAGAAGCTGCGCTGGTTCGGCGAGCCGTGCGATCCGCTCCTGGGCTTGATCCCCGAGGTGCGCTGGTCGGTGAAACAGCACCAGCGTTGGATGCTTCGCGTGCTCGACCCTGCCGCCGCGCTCGCGGCGCGCGGGTACACCGTCGAGGGGGAGCTGCACATCGAGCTTCACGACGCGCACTTCCCTGAGAACAGCGGCCGGTACGTGCTCCACGCCGGCGACTCGCCTCGGGTCGAGGTCGGAGGCCGGGGCGAGCTGCGCACCGGCGAGCGGGGCCTGGCCCCCTTGCTCAGTGGCCTCTACTCGGCATCGACGCTGGCCCAGATGGGGCTCGTCGAAGGCACCCGCGAGGCACTCGCCACAGCCGACCGGATCTTCGCGGGGGCCGTGCCGTTCCTGCGAGAGATGTATTGAGCTCGCCCTCGCCGAGGCCGCTCACGCGCCGATGACGCCGCGCTCGTCACCGCAGAGCGCCGTCGATAGCGGTCGCCGATGCTTGCCCTCGCCCTCCTCTCCTGCGCGGAGACGACGCCCGATCCGGAGCCCGCCGACATCGCCTTCGGTCTCCCCCTCCTCGCCGACGGCCAGCTCTACGCCGGCATCGCGCGCGTGGACATCACGCCGATCGTCACGGAGACCTACGAGGATCTTGACGGCGACTACTACTTCGACGGCTGCCCCACCGATCCCACCGCCAGTCGCAGCTCCTGCCTCGAGCCCTTCGACGACGCCAACGGCAACGGGCGCTTCGACGCGGTGTGGATGGGCGGCTGGGGCGGAGGTGGCCGCGCCGCCCGCGGCGTGCACGACCCGATCTACGCGACGGCACTGGTGCTCGCGCTCGACGGCGAGTACCTCGCGCTCGTGTCGCTCGACGCGGTGGGCCTGCTCGAGTACCGCACCACGCGCATGCGCACCCGCCTCGACGACGCGGGCTTCGACGCCGAGCGCGTGATCGTGACCAACAGCCACACCCACCAGGGCCCCGACACCGTGGGCCTCTGGGGCAACCTCGACGAGCTGATCACCGGGCTCGACCTCGACTACCAGGCATCTCTCGAGGAGGCCGTGTACGACGCGGTCTACGCCGCGTCCACCACCGCCGAGGCCGTCACGCCAGCCCAGGGGGCGGTGAGCCTCGTCGATCTCGACCCCGCGTACTCGGGCGTGGCCTTCGGGGGGACCAACCCCGACGACCGGATGCTCGGCCTGGTGCGCGACGGTCGCGACCCGATCCTCGTGGACGACCAGGTGCTCACGCTCAGCTTCGACGGCGCCGAGGGCCGCCTCGCCACCGTCGTGAGCTACTCCGCTCACCCAGAGATCGTCGGCTACGAGAACGATCTCCTCGGATCCGACTACGTGGGCGTGATGCGCTCGGTGATCGAGGCCGACGCGGGGGGCACGGCCATGTTCCTCCCCTCCGCCGTAGGCGGCATGCAGAGCGCCTGGAGCGGCACCCTCCCGGCGGTGGACGAGGCCGGCGGCGCCGTCTACGACGACGCTGGGGACCGGGTCTTCGTACAGGGCGGCGGCTACGAGTACGCGCGGGTGGCAGGGACCCTCATCGCGCAGGCGGCGATGGCGGCGCCGGTCGATCGCGCCCCGTGGTCTACGCTGAGAGTGCGTTCAACGCCGGTGATGCTGCCGCTCACGAATCTGGGCTTCCAGGTGGCCCTGCGCACAGACGTGCTCGACCAGCCCTGGGACAGCCTCGTCACCGACGCCTCCTGCCCCGGCATGGGGGCCGATCCCGACGTCATCGCCTGCGTGGAAACCGGCATCTGGCACCTGCAACTGGGCCCGACCTCCCTCGGCACCGTGCCGGGCGAGCTCTTGCCGGAGCTCTTCTACGGCGTGCCCGACGAACCGGCCCTGGCGAGCGCCACCGTGCGCTCCGGCAACCCGCGCTTCCCGCATCATCCCCCCGAGTGCGACGACGCCGACTGGACCACCTGTCGCGAACAGGAGACCGACGGGGACTGCCCGTGCGAGGAGATGCACGCGGCGCCCTACGCCCTGGCATACGACGCGCAGGTTCCTGCCCTCGCCGACACGCTCCCGGGCCCCTACCGAGCCGTGATCGGCCTCGCGAACGGCTACATCGGCTACGTGATCCCCGAGCCCGACTACTCGAGCATCACCAACGCGATCACCGGGATCGAGGGGAACCACTCCGAGGAGTGGTACTCGGGCGGCTACCTGATGGCCCCCGCGGTACAGGATGCCTGGATGACGCTGGCAGAATGAGCGACCACCTCCCCGCATTCCTCCTCGCCCTCGGGGCGTGCGCAAACGACGCGAGCGAGCCTGGCACGTGCGAGGACAGCGGCGCGCTGTCCACCTGTCTCGCCCCGTCGCAAGACGACGCCCACTACGTCGACCAGGCCGAGCGCTACTTCGACACCCTCGACGCCAGCGCCGACCCCGAGAGCGAGCCCGACTACGCCGAGACGGTGGCGCGCTGGGAGTGGCCGCCCTGGCTCCTGCTCACCGGCTGGGGCAAGGACTTCACGCTGGCGGCCGACGAGATCATCCTCGCCGCCTTCCCGGGCACGACCGTCCCCTCACGGGACTGCCGCGCGTTTGACACTCAGCCCTTCGCGCGTTGCCGCGTGAACTTCGACTACGACGGTGCCCCCTGCCCGATCTACGAGGAGTTCAGCTTCAACAACGGGGGCCTCGTGACCTTCGTGGAGGCATGGTCCGACCAGCCCGGGCTCTTGCCCATGGACGGCGACGCCGACCCGTGGGCCGAGGGCACCGACGTGCACCGCCTCTCCACGCGCGTCCCGGGCCTGGGGACGGCCTCCGGGCTCATCGACCCCACCGGCGAGGCGATGGCAACCGCGGCGGCCGACGACGCCGAGCTGGCCGACTTCGCCGCGCGAACGCAGGACTTCTGGGGGTACTGGCTGGCGGCCTACGAGGAGGCAGGCGACGACCTCTTCGCCCGGGGCTGCGGCTGGTGAGCGCGCGGCGCTAGCTCGGCGCGCAGGTGGAGGTGCCAGCGCCCACCACGTCGAAGCCGATGTCCGTCATGACGACCGACATGCTCCCGCCCGACGTCACCTTGTAGACGTCGGTGCTGCGTCCCATGCCGTGCTCGCGCACGAACACGTAGAAGTCGCCGCTCCAGGTGGCGAATGCGAAGGTGTCGATGTCGCTCGGGTCGGGGAACGCGCGGAGCTCGATCGTGGTGAGCACGTGCGCGTTGGCCTTGTCGATCTGCACGAGCTCCGCCGGTTGCTCGAGCGGCAACATGGCCCAGAGCTCGCCGTCGGCGTTCCCGGTGAGCTCCGACTGGCTGGCCATCCGGCCGAGCGTGGCGACGTCGCCCGTCGAGAGATCGAGGATCCCGAGCGAATCCTCGTTCGCGACGTAGAGCTGCTCGCGCCAGGTGTCGGAGGAATCGGTGCTGTAGCCCATGCCGAAGCTGTCGAAGCGCGTGGCGCGGTCGGAGTAGCTCGTGCGGGCGCAGCTCATGGTGGCAAGGTCCACCGCGTAAAGGCTGTTGTCGGCGTAGCGCACGTAGGCCACGCCATCGCGACTCACCGACATCGACCCCGGAGTTTCCCCCGTGCCGCAGTTCACGCGTCCGAGCGAATCGAAGCTGAGGCTGGCCGGGTCGAAGGTGTGGAGCACGCCGTCGTCACGCGCGATCACGTAGATCAGGTCGTCGGTCTCGGTACAGTCGTCCTCCGGGGGTGGGTCGTCGGCCTGAGTTTCCTCGGCGGGCGGCGCGGCGGTGTCGGCCTCGGGCACCTCCTCCACCGGCTCCTCGGCGGCCGTGTCGAGCGGCGGCGTGCCAGAGTCCCCGGGCTGCTCGACCTCAGGTACTTCCGCGCCCGTGTCGAGCTCGGCCTCGGCGACTCGAGGATCCTCCACCTTGGCCAAACCGAAGTCAGAGCAAGCGATCAAGACAAGCAGTGAACTCATGGACGATCCGGGTGGGTGAAGCGGTTGTACCGGTCCTCGGACATCAATGAAAGCGAATCATTTTGGACATCTTCATCAGGACTTCTGATGATGCTCCAGCAAGAGCTCGATGAAGCTGGAAGCCGCGCGCCCCGGCGGCTCGTCGCGACGGGTGATGAGCTGGGGCGTGTACGCCCAGTGGTTTCCGTTCGGCAGGTCGAGGACCACCAGCGCCCCGGAGGCGAGGTCGGCGGCGGCAAGGTGCACCGGGAGCCAGCCGAAGCCCACGCCCGAGCACAGCGCCAGGCGCTTGGAGTGGAAATCGGAGAAGCGCACCACGTGGCTGGTGCCGAGGAAGGACTCGCGTGGCTTGCGCGCGTAGGCCGAGGACGAGTCCTTCACCACGAGATCCACGTGCGCCGAGAGCGCGTCGCGGGTGAGGCCGCGCGCCCGCGCCAGGGGGTGTGCCGACGCGGCGACCAGCACCATCTCCAGGGGGCGGAGCGGCGTGCCCTTGAGACGACCGCCGTCCTCCAGCCCCAGGGCGATCATGAACTGCGCATGGTCGTTCCAGAAGCGCTCGATGACGCCGTCCTGGTACTCCACGTCGATGCGGATCTGCGTGGGGATGGCCCGCTCCGAGAACACCCGGAGCGCGTGGAGCAAGGGTTCGAGCGGGAAGGCACCGTCCACCACCACTTGCAGCTCGGGCTCCCACCCCTCGCCGAGGCTGCTGGCCGCCTCGTCGAGCTGGCGCGCGCGGGCGAGGAGGTCGCGGGCCTCGCGCACGAGATGGGCGCCCGCCGGCGTGAGCGCGGCACGGTGACCGCTGCGGTCGAAGAATGCCACGCCGAGGGCCTCCTCCAGCGCCTGCACGGTGTAGCTCACCGCCGACGGCACCCGGTGAAGCGCCCGCGAGGCGCCGGCAAAGGACCCAGCGTGGACGATCGCGTCGACCACGATGAGCTGGTCGAGGGTGAACCGCGGCGCTCGCATGACCGGTCCAACGTACCCGGCGCGCCCGATGGCCGACCCATGCCCATCTGGAATCTGTCCCCCTCCACGCGCGCGCGGGACCGGGGCGAGAGACAAGTTAGGCGGGCCGCCTCCCGAGTCAGAACATGAGCACCCTCGCCGCCGCCCAGAAGCTCTACGCATCCTTCCCCGCGCGTCACGCCATCGCGCGGCGTCGCCTCGGCCGGGGGCTCACCCTCGCCGAGAAAATCCTCTTCGCGCACCTCGCCAACCCGGAAACGGCGGAGTTCGTCCGCGGCAAGTCCTTCCTCGACCTCAATCCCGACCGCGTGGCCATGCAAGACGCGACGGCGCAGATGGCGCTCCTGCAGTTCATGCTCGCCGGCAAGGAAGAGGCGGCCGTCCCGAGCACGGTGCACTGCGATCACCTCATCCGGGCGCGCCAGGGCTCGAGCGCCGACATGGCCGTGGCCCTCGACGAGAACGCCGAGGTCTACGAGTTCCTGCGCACCGTTTCCCAGCGCTACGGCATCGGCTTCTGGAAGCCCGGCGCTGGCATCATCCACCAGGTGATCCTGGAGAACTACGCGCTGCCCGGCACACTGATGATCGGCACCGACAGCCACACGCCGAACGCCGGCGGCCTCGGCATGCTCGCGGTCGGCGTCGGTGGCGCCGACGCGGTCGACGCGATGGTGGGCATGCCCTGGGAAGTGCTCTGTCCCAAGGTGATCGGCGTGAATCTCACCGGAAAGCTGTCGGGGTGGACCGCGCCTAAGGACGTGATCCTGAAGCTCGCGGGCCTCCTCACCGTCAAGGGCGGCACCAACGCGATCGTCGAGTACTTCGGCCCCGGTTGCGAGAGCCTGTCCTGCACCGGCAAGGCCACCATCTGCAACATGGGCGCGGAGCTCGGCGCCACCTGCTCGGTCTTCCCCTACGACCGTCGCATGGCGGACTACCTCCGCGCCACGATGCGCGCCGACCACGCCGCCCTGTGCGACACGGTGGCGGGTGCCCTCGTTGCCGATCCCGAGGTGGAGCAGAACCCGGCCGCCTACTACGACAAGGTGGTGGAGATCGATCTCTCCGCGCTCGAGCCCCACATCGTGGGCCCACACACCCCCGACCGCGCACGGCCGATCTCGGCGCTCCGCGAGGAGGTGGCCCGGGAGGGCTGGCCCACCACCGTCAGCGCCGGCCTCATCGGCTCCTGCACCAACTCCTCCTACGAGGACATCGAGCGCGCCGCGCACCTCGCGCGCCAGGCCCGCGCCAAGGGGCTCAAGAGCAAGGCGAGCTTCATGGTGTCGCCGGGCTCCGACCAGATCTTCGCCACCATCAAGCGCGACGGCCAGATGGCCGACCTCGAGGCCATCGGCGGCATCGTGCTCGCCAACGCCTGCGGTCCTTGCATCGGCCAGTGGAAACGCGACGACATCCAGAAGGGCGAGAGGAACGCGATCGTCACCAGCTTCAACCGCAACTTCCCCGCGCGCAACGACAGCAACCTCGAGACCCTGGCCTTCATCTCCGGCCCGGAGATGGTGGTGGCGATGGCGATCTCGGGGGAGCTCGGCTTCGATCCGGCCCGCGACACCATCCGTCGCGACGGCGCGGAGCTCAAGTTCGAGGCGCCGACCGGCGACGAGCTGCCGAAGAACGGCTTCATCCCCGACTTCGTCGGCTACCTCGCCCCGTCCGCCGAGGGGAAGAGCACCGAGGTGGTCATCAAGGAAGGGTCCGACCGTCTCGAGCGCCTCTCGCCCTTCGCCGCCTGGGACGGCAAGGACCCGTCGGGGCTGGTTGTCCTGCTGAAGGCCAAGGGCAAGTGCACCACCGACCACATCAGCGCCGCCGGACCCTGGCTCAAGTACCGGGGACACCTCACCAACATCAGCGGCAACCTGTTCAGCACCGCCATCAACGCCTTCACCGGCGAGGTGGGCAAGGCGCGCGACGTGCTCGCCGGGGAAGACAGCGTGGCCTACCCCGACCTCGCCAAGCGCTACAAGGCGGCCGGCCAGGGCTGGGTGGCGATCGGCGACGAGAACTACGGCGAGGGCTCGTCGCGCGAGCACGCGGCGATGGAGCCTCGGTACATGGGCTGCCGCGCCGTCGTGGCCCGCAGCTTCGCCCGCATCCACGAGACCAACCTCAAGAAGCAGGGCGTTCTTCCCCTCACGTTCGCCGACCCGGCCGACTACGAGAAGGTGCAGGTCGACGACCGCGTCAGCATCGAGGGCGTGGCCGGCATCCCCTCGGGCGTGGCGCCGACGCTGGTGCTGGCGCACAAGGACGGCATGGTCGACCGCGTCGCGACCAAGTCCACGATCTCCCCAGACCAGTTCAAGTGGTTCGTGGCCGGGAGCGCGCTCAACCTGATCCGGAGCGCCGGAAAATAGGGGCGGGAAGTTCCTAGTTCTTCCCCGGCGTCGCGTTCCGCTCTTCATGCGAGCGGAGCGTGGCGCAGCTGACCGACAGGGTGTACGGCCCCACCGCGCCGCCCTTGCCGTCGATGCCCACGAGGTAGGTACGCGGCTTGAATGCCTGCAGTTTGACCTGACCGCCGCCGCGCTTGTTGTCGCCCTCGCACTCGGGGATGGCGTGCCCCACGGCGGGACAGCCGGTGCCGTCGTAGTTCCACGCCACGCCCACGAGGTCGAGGTCGACACAGTCCGAGGTGAGCTTGACCGTGGCCTCAGTGAGCTCGGGCAGCTCCAGCAAGTACACGCGCTCGCTCCCGCTGTGGCGGTCGCCCGCCGGGAAGCAGAAGGCCTTGCTGTAGAAGGTGTCGTCCCAGGCGCTGTCGCCGCCGAGGGTCGTGCCCTGGACGGTCGCGCCGCAGCTCAAGCTCCCGCTGACGCAGCCACGCGCGGGCGGCGACTCCACCGCCGTGGCGCAGCTCGGCAGCTCGGGCGGCGCGGCCGCAGTCGAGGAGCTGGCCATCGTCTGGACCGCGTCGCAAGCGAGCACGAAGAACATCATCCGGTGGCGACCGCACGCACGCGCTCGTGTCGAAGGAGGCCAAAGAGCTCGGCGTCCTCGTCACCGCCGCCATGCCGCAAGACGCCTTCGCGGACGAAACCCTGTCCCTCGAGGATGCGGTGGCCCGCCGTGTCACTCGATCTCACACGGGCCTCCACGCGGATCATGTCGGGAAAGGCGCCGTAAATGTGGTCGAGCACGGCGGTGACCGCCTCGGAAGCCACGCCCTGCCCTGCCAGGCGAGGGTGGATCACCCAGCCAATCTCGAGCTGCGTGGGCGCGACCCACACCTGCCGGAAGGCCACCCCGCCCACCAGCTGATTGTCGAGGGTGACACCGAGATCGCAGCGTGGCGGGCGGCCGTAGCGGGCAACGGTGTCGGCGATGTAGCGGGCCACGTCGCTCGGCGTGTTTCCCCCGAGCCAGGAGCCATAACGTTCGGCAGGGTAGGCCCGAGCGTAGGCGTGCACCGCGTCGAGGTCCGCCACGGCGAACGGGCGGATGAGCAGGCGACGGGTACGAAGCGTGGGCGCGAGCCACCCTGCCATCATGATTTGACCTCGAGCCCCGCCTTCTTCCAGGCCGCGAGGCCGCCCTCCATCATGAACGTGTCCTCCATTCCGCGCTCGCGGAAGAACGTGACCGCCTGTCGCGATACGGTTCCGTCGTCGCAATAGGTGACGACGAGCTGCTCCCAGGGCAGTTCGCTCACCCGGACGCCGACCTCGTGCATGGGCATGTGGAGTGCACCGGGGATGTGCCCGGCGGCCCACGCGGCGGCATCGCGCACGTCGATGAAGGCGACGGGCTGTTCTTCCCGCTCGTGGAGCACGGTCGCCACGTTCATGCTGATGTTGCCGAAGTCGCCCCCGGCCGAGGCCACCGCCGGGTCGACGTCGGCCTCCCGGTTGATGGGCACCGTGCCCGGATCGTGGGCGGTGCCGTACTTCTCCTTGATGCGCTGGTCCTCACGGTCGGAGAACGCACGCGCGGCCTTGCTGGCCACGGTGAAAGGAAGGTTCATGAGTCGTCGCAGCATCGGCCAACCGTTCGTCCCGCTGCGTTATCGCGGCCGACATGATCGCCGCACTTCTGTTCGCCGTGGCCGCCGAGGCGAAGGACTGGCCAAGCGCCGACATCGTGGCCGAAGCCACCGTCCCCGCCACGCCCGAGGCGATGACCGCTGTCTTGAGCGACCTCGCGCGAGTCGGCACGCTCTTGCCGCGAGAATGCGTCGGCGCGTGGGTGGTGGGCAGCCCGCCGAGCGGCCAGGGCGCCACTGCGACCGTGCGCTACGACATGGCGGCGATGCATCGTAAGCTGGCGATGACTGTTTCCCGAGTCGAGGCCGACGACAGCAGGGCCATCGTCGACTGGGACCACGCGGGGAACAAGGGCTTCATCACCCGGTGGACGATCACGGCAACGGACACGGGGTCGACCGTGAAGCTCGCGAGCCCGCTGAACCCCCCGCCCTGGCCCTTCACGAAGTACTACTTCGACACGGTGAAACCCGAGTGGGAGGGGTGCCAGTTGCAGTTCATCGAGGCGGTGGCCAAGGCGGCGGGCGGGTGATCCTAGCCGCGGCGCTGGCTCTGGCCGACCCCCGGCGCGACGGGACTGCGGCGGAGGCACGCATGGACTACCCCACCGCCGTCGACGCCTTCCGGGATTGTGTCGCGACATCGGCTGATCGCGACCAGCGCTACTGCGCGGCTCGGCTGGCCGTGCTCGAGCCGCAGGCCGTCGACCAGTTTGCCGGGTGGACAGCTCTGGAGTGGGCCCGGCGCGACCCCGACTCAGGCGCCGTAGGTGTGCGCGCCGCCCTCGATGCGGACCCCGCCGGTCCCGCCGCCGAGGCGCTCAGCCTGTGGCTGACTCACCGGGCACTGCGCGCCGGCGAGGGGGTGCAGAGCGACGAGGCCTGGGTGCAAGAACAGGTGGCGATGCGCGACCGCCGCGAGCGGCACCGTTGGCTGGGGCTCGCGGGCCTGTCCATGGGGGCGTTGTACGGAGCTCGGGCGGCGTGGGGGCCGGGCCCGTGGGCGTGGCGCGGAGCACTCGTCGCCGCAGGGGTGCTCGGCGTCGTCCCCCTGGGGCTGGCCGCCGCCTACGAGCCGGAGAACGCGCTGGGCTTCGTCCGCTCCGGCGCCGTGCTCGCTGCTTGCGTGCTCGTGGCACCGCGCGCCTCGCCCTGGCTGGCCGGCCTGGGCACGCTCGGCGCGCTCGGGTGGGCAGCGTCGGCGAACGGCTGGCTCGCGTCGATGGGACTGCCTTGATCCGCAGCATCCGCCTGGGCCGAGCACCCAATTGCTCATCACTCGGCAACGTCGTCAACGTCTTGGCATGGTCGCAGGTCGCGGTGGGTGCGCTCTGGGTGGCCGCCGAGAGCTGGCGGTCGAGGCGCAGCCGCCCGGAGCCCGGCGGTGGGGAGACGCGCGCGGTCGACGAACCCCCGGCGCTCGTGCGCAGGGGCGAGAAGAATGGCGGGCCCCACGAGGCCCACGTGCAGCTCACCCGCGCCTGTCCCCTGCCCTGTCCCAGCTGCCACGTGTCGCCGGAAGCGAAGGGAGAAAGCGTGCCGTTGCCCGTCGTCGAGGCCCGGTTCCGGGAGCTATCGTCGCAAGGCGTATTCCACGTTGCGGTGGGCGGCGGCGAGGCCCTGGCCTACCCGGAGCTCGCGCGGGTGGTCGAGGCGGCGCACGCGGCCGGGCTGAGCATCGGGCTCACCACCTCGGGACGAGGTCGCGTCGACACGGCACGGGGTTTCGACCAGATCAACGTGTCGCTGGACGGGCTGGGCGAGGTCTACGAACGTGCACGCGGTTACGACGGGGCCCAAGAGGCACTCCACGCGATCCAGCGGCTCGCCGCGCAGGGCGCGCGGGTCGGCGCGAATATCGTCCTAAGTCGCGACACCTTCCCGTCGCTGCGGGACACGGTCAACGCGGCTGTCCAGTCGGGAGCGCGCGACATTCACCTCCTTCGGCTCAAGCCCGCCGGCCGGGGAACCGAGCCGTACCTGTCACGACGGCTCGCGCCGGAGCAGGCGCTCCAGCTGTGGCCCCTGCTGTCCTCGCTGGTCGAGGAGTTCGCGGGCGTCAGCTTCCGCGTGGACTGCGCGATGACCCCCTGGCTCGCGGCCCATGGCGTCGACCCCGAGCGCATGCGCGCCTTTGGATGGACCGGCTGCCACGGGGGCGACGCCCTTGTCGCCGTCGATGTCAACGGCCGCCGGACACCCTGCTCGTTCGTGGACGTCGAGCCGAGCTCGGACTGGATCTCACCGCGCTTGCCCGAGCCCTGCGCGAGCTGCGACTACCTGGACATCTGCCGGGGCGGATGCCACGCCGTGGCCCAGCACCTGCGCGGCGAGCTTCTTGTCCCCGATCCCGAGTGCCCGCTGGTCATCGCCCATGGCTGACCGAGCGCGGGCCTTCGTCGTGGGGGCGCTCCTCGCCTACGCCCTCCTCCGTGGGGCGAGCGTGATCGTGGGGGAACCGGACCCGCGGAGCATCGGTCCTACCGTCCACGTGGCCTATTTCTGGCGAGTCGCGCTCGCGACATGGTTTGGCAGCTTGACCGCCGTTTCTCACGCGCGTTTCGGGTGGCCGTCCCCCGGCGCCCGGGCGTTGGCGATTGCCACCACGATCGCTGTCACCATCGGGTTGCTTGTGCCGTAGTGATTGAGGCACAGGGTCGCCCGGCGAGACCGAAAATATCGCAGAAACAAAAAACTTGAAAGCACGAACCCCAGGCCGATACATTCCGAGAGCACACCATGGTCCGAGTCAGCTTCACCGGTCTGTTGAGCATTGTCGGCGCCACCCTGGTGGTGGTGGGGCTCGGCGCCTCGGCCCCCGCCACGGCGTGGGAGCCTCTGTGCCGCGGCACCATCACCTTCGAGGATGCCTGCCTCACCCAGCTCGTCGACATGGAGCTGGCCACCGGGCAGCCCCGCGTTTCGAACGACGAGCTGATGACGTGGTGTGGCGACGACCAGCTGTGCAGGATCGCCGTTCTCGACGCTCGCCCGGCGGGCGACGTGCACGCGGAACTGGCGCTCTGCGAGGTGTGGGCGCCGGACTTCCGACTCACCTGCGAGCAAGGCGTACGTGCCCGGGCGGCGAGCCTCTAGGCCTTAACCCTTAACCTCCGGCACCGTGCACCAATAAGCTCGCGATGAGCACCGCAGCGGAAGCCAGGATGACGGGGGCGAGTCGAGGGGTCGCACCAAGGTAGGCGCCCAGGGCGGCTGCGGGGAGGGCAAGCGCGGAGGCGAGCGCCCAGCGCGGCAGCGGCGACCCGGGGGCGATGGCCTCGGTTCCCGCCACGTCGGGCACGAAGACGCCCCTGATCCACCAGCCGGTGCCGACGCGCACGACATCGAGCGAGGGAGCCGAGAGTGTGCCGAGCCCTGTGGCCAGGCACCCCAGGAGCGAGGCGATGACGAGCCCCGCGACGACGACCACGCCGAAACGAAAGCCGAGCGCGCGCAGGGCGACCAGCTCGCCGCGTCGCGACAGGCCGGCGACCGCGAGGGCGGAGCCCGCGAGCGTGACCGCGGGACACAGGAGCGCCCAGGTGTGGGGCCACTGGTGGGCGAGTCGGCCCACGAGGTCGCCGCCGGCGGCCGCCGTCTCGGCCGCGAGGGCGAGCGCCAGCACCATCGCCGCCCCTCCCTGCGCCAGTGCCTGGGCTCGGCCAAACGCGAGGCCAAGCAGGCGGGCGCGGGGTGAAACTAGCGCCACGCGGGCACCAGGGCGGCGAGCGCGGCCCCGAGGAGCAGGGCGCCGGCCAGCCAAGGATCGCGGGGGCCCAGCGTGCCGTCGAGCACCCGCACCAGGGCCCAGGCGCCCAGCAGAGTGGCACCCACCCCTAGGCCGGGGGAGAAACGGCGGGCTAGGCCTGCCGCGAGCACGGACAATAAGGGCAAGATCGCCGCCAGCAAGGTGCGCTTATGACAGATCCAACGCTCATAGCCGTCCCGGCCCAGGGACGCGCTCACCGCGAGTTGTCGCGACAAAGCGGCTGAGGTCAGCTCCGAGACGTGCACCCGCGCGCCTCGGAGGGCGATCGGGAGCAAGAGGTGGCCGGCCGACGCGCGGAGCGATCCGGACTCGATCTCAGCGTCGTCGAGAGCCACGAGCACCCCACCAGCGCGTGGTTCGAGCGACCAGCGACCGGCGCTGCCTCGCGACTCGCCGTCGGTGAAGTGGAGTCGCCCGTTGGAAACGCCCAGCCACCACGTGCCAAGCCGCACGGTCTCACCCTCGCCAGGGGCCACCGAGGCGGCCGCCAGCGCCCGCGTGTCGCGCACCAGCGCACGCGCCCGAGGTTCGGCCTCGTGAGCCACCAGGAGAGATGCCGAAGCCAGCGGCAAGGCGAAGCCCAGCGCGAGCCAGGCGACGCGACCAGGAGGCAAGCCGGCGGCGGCGAGGGCCACGAGCGCGCCCTCCTCGCGAAGTCGCGACACCGCGCCAGCCGCCCCAGCGAGGGCAGCCACGCCCAGCGCCAATCCGGCGGTGCTGCCGAGCACGGCGAGCGCGAGCTGGCCGAGAAGCTGCGGACCCGGCGCAGCCGAGGTGGCCAGGAGCGCCTGGCCGAGACCGGCGATGGAAAGCAACACCCACGCGAGGGCTCCCGTCGCCAGCGCCGGCGGAACCGCGGCCCGCAAGAAACATCGCACCAGCGGGGGTCCCACCCTTGGAAATCCGGCTCCGAACGGGTTAGCGGGGCGCCCTTCCGGGAAAACCATGCAGTTCAACGTGGGCGACAAGGCGGTGTATCCGGCGCACGGCGTCGGCATCATCCGCGACGTCGTAACCAAGGACATGGACGGGGAGAAGATCACCTTCTACGTCCTAAAGATCCTCGACAATGGGATGACCATCTCCGTGCCGGTCGACAACGCGCGCAGCATCGGGATGCGGGCCGTGATCTCCTCGGAGCAAATCGACAAGGTGTACGAGATCCTGCACGATCGGGACGTCCCCACCGACAACCAGACTTGGAACCGTCGCTATCGCGACTACATGAGCAAGATCAAGACGGGAGACCCGTTGGAAGTGGCCAAGGTGCTCCGCGACCTCGCTCTGCTCAAGGCCGACAAGCCCCTTTCTTTCGGTGAGCGCAAGATGTTCGACCAGGCGCGCGGGCTCCTGGTGCAGGAAATCAGCGTCGCGCGCGACCTCGACGAGACCCTGGTGGGCCAGGAGCTCGACGACATCTTCAACGGCAAGGCCTGAGCTCACCGTGATTCGCGTCTACAACACGCTCGCGCGGGCGCACGAGCCGCTGGAAACGCGCGTCCCCGGGCGCGTCGGGCTCTACGTCTGCGGCATGACCGTCTACGACTACTGCCACATCGGGCACGCCCGCGCGATGATGGCCTTCGACGTGATCGTGCGCCACCTCCGTCGTCGCGGCTACGCCGTCGACTTCGTCCGCAACCACACCGACGTCGACGACAAGATCATCAACCGCGCGGCGCAATCCGGCGTCCATCCCCTGCAGTTGAGCGCTCAATTTATCGACGAGCTGCATCACGACCTCGACGCGCTCGGGATCCTCCGCCCCACGCTGGCGCCCCAGGTGAGCGAGCATATACCCGAGGTCGTGGCGATGGTACAGCGGCTGATCGACCGCGACCACGCCTACCTGGCCGCCAACGGCGACGTGTACTTCAGCATCGAGTCCTTCTCCCGCTACGGTGCCCTGAGCGGCAAGAAGATCGACGATCTCCGTGCCGGTGAGCGAGTGGCCGTCGAAGAAACCAAGCGTCACCCGGGCGACTTCGCGCTCTGGAAGAGCGCCACCGCCGCCGAGCTCGGCTGGGATGCTCCGTTCGGGCGCGGGCGCCCGGGCTGGCACATCGAGTG
>SXGT01417275.1_pt1 | contig 45276 bp, 34 predicted proteins | sample 3176221 | NCBI WGS metagenome assembly SXGT01 (sample SAMN11356862, study PRJNA531348) | freshwater metagenome | isolation source: freshwater sample F1-120 | place: China: Fuxian Lake, Yuxi | collected 2017-12-25 | reverse complement strand
CTGAATTGCCCGCACCTTCGGCGCGCCGCTCAAGGGCCCCGCAGGCAAACACGAACGCAGCGCATCAAACGCGCTCATGCCCGAACGGAGCCGGCCGATCACGTTGCTGCAAATATGCATCACATGGCTATAACGCTCGACCTGCATGACGTCGCTGAGCTGCACGCTGCCGTAGCTGGCAACCCGCCCCACATCGTTGCGGCCAAGATCGACCAGCATGATGTGCTCGGCCCGTTCCTTGGGGTCAGCGATCAACTCCTCGGCGAGGCGCTGGTCTTCCTCCTCTGTCTTGCCGCGTTTGCGCGTGCCTGCCAGGGGACGAATGGTAACCTTGTCGCCTTCGACACGCACCATGATCTCCGGCGAGCTGCCGACGAGGCGCAGGTCGGGCCCGAGCGACAGATAGAACATGAACGGGCTCGGATTGACGACACGCAGCGTTCGGTAGATATCGAACGGGTGGGCCGTGGTCTCGGTGGCGAAACGCTGACTTAAAACGACCTGGAAGACGTCGCCGGCCCGGATGTATTCCTTGGCCTTTTCCACTGCCTTCTCGAAATCACGCGGCGCAAAGTTCGAGTGATAGGCACGCTGCACCGCTCCGGTCGGTGCGATGTCGCAGAACGGCAACTCCGCGTTCCGCTGCTTGAGCCGCTCGACCAGTGCGTCAACACGTCGGCAGGCGTCGTCATAACTCCCTTGCGGATTGTCCGGATCGACATGCGCGTGGGCTACCACGGCGATCGTCTTGTTGATGTGATCGAAAATTACCATGCGATCATAGAGCGCAAACGATAGGTCCGGCAACTTGCGATCATCGAGCGGTGGATGGTCGAGGCGTTCCACGTAACGGACCGTGTCATAGCCAGCATACCCGACAGCGCCGCCGCAGAAACGAGGCAAACCCGGCATGGGCGGCGTACGGTAGGAAGCCATGGTCTCTTCAAGAAGCCGCAGAGGATCTTCATGCTGAAGCTCGCGCGTCGTGCCATCGTCAATGCGGACGTGCCGATCCCAGGCTTGAAATCGCAGAAATGGGCCGGAGCCCACGAAGCTATAGCGTCCCAGACGCTCACCGCCGATGACGCTCTCAAACAGGAACGACCAGTCGCCATCCTGAATCTTGTGGAACGCGATCACAGGAGTCAGCGTGTCGCCTACGAGTTGCCTGTAGATCGGCACCAGACGATGCTGCTTCGCTAATTCAAGGAATCGCGGCAGGTCGGGTTGATGGGCCATAGTTTAATTCCTTACCAGCCCAACGTTTGGGCGTTGGACTGGTCTCGTCTTGGTTTACCGACCGAGCGCCATCGTGGGGAGGGGCCGATTGCGGAATTCCACGCGTGACAATCGCAACGCGATCGATTACACTCAGCTCTTGTTGCACAGGTATCTTGCCCGTGCGTAACGGCCAGATACCCGGGCTACGACTTCTTCACGCCAGAAGAGAGTGAATCATGCGCATCTTGCTCGTCGTTGCGGTCGTCGTCGTGGTGGCGGCATCCCTCGCGGGGGGTATCGGGTGGTACTGCCACCTCGGCGCCGAGCAACCCAAGGACGAGGTCAAGGTGGTCACCAACTCCATCGGCATGATGTTGGTGCCGATTCCGCCCGGCAAGTTCGTCATGGGTTCTCCGGAAAAGGAACTCCATCGCAATAGCGACGAAGTCTCGCACGAAGTTACCATCACCAGGCCTTTTCACATGGGCATCTACGAAGTCACGCAGCAACAGTACGAGGTTGTCATGGGGGCCAACCCCAGTTTCTTCGCGAAGTCCGGCGGCGGCAAGCAGCGCGTGAATCGCAAGGACACCGCCCAGCATCCCGTCGAACGGGTTTCCTGGAATGATGCCGTGGCATTCTGCAAAAAGCTTAGCGCCAAGGAAGGCAAAACCTATCGCCTGCCGACCGAAGCCGAATGGGAGTACGCCTGCCGTGCTGGCGCCAACACCGTCTTTCACGCCGGCAACGACTTCAACTCAAACCTCGCCAACATCAACGGGCTGGTTTATTCCTCTTACGGCAAAGAAGAAGCAGGTCCGTTCTATCGCGCCACCGTACCGTGTGGCGAATACAAGGAGAACAAGTTTCGGCTCTTCGATATGCATGGCAACGTGCAGGAGTGGTGTTCCGATTGGTACGCCGGCGACTACTACAAGAAAAGCCCCAAGGACGATCCGCCGGGGCCTGCCGAGGGAACCGAGCGGGTATTGCGCGGCGGTGCCTGGCCGTCCTCGGCAAAAGCGTGCCGCAGCGCAGGACGCAATCATCTGCCTCCGGACGAGAAAAGCTACACCACGGGCTTCCGCGTGGTGCTGGAGTTGAAGTGAAACTCCGTCTTCGTTTCGCGATCGCAAGGAACATTCGCATATGCAATGCAGACGGCGGACGCTCTCCAATGATCTTGAAGGGACATACGCATGCGGATCTTGACAATTGGCATGATTTTCCTCGCGTTCGCCATCCCCATCGCCGCGCAGGACCGTATCAAACCGGCCAGCGCCAAGGGGGGCAAGACGTTCGGCACGCCGTGGGCCGACGTGCCGGCGGAGTACAAGAAACTGCGAATTCCCGATTGGCCCGTGCCGACCAGCCTGGCGAAATGGCAGGACGACCGCCTCGAAGTGCGCAAGACGCTCTTGAAATGCATGGGCGATCTGCCCAGGCGGCCCGATCCGCGCAAGGTCATGCTGACCTTCAAGGAAGAGCGTGCGGATTACACGGTCCAGTGGTTCGAATTCCATAACGGCGTCGACCAAACCGTTCCTGGCGTTTTGCTGATCCCCAAGGGGGCCAAGAAGCCGGGACCGGCGATAATCCTCGCGCATGGCCACAGCGGCTCCAAGGAGATTCTCTGCATCGACGAAAAGAACCAGCAGTGCGTCGGCCCGACACTCGCCAAGAAGGGTTATGTCGTTGCCGCCATCGACTCCTACTTCTGCGGCGGCCGCCGCGGCAAAGGGCCGGCCGGCACGACCGATGCCAAGCCGCCCAGCGAGGAGTTCTCCCTCTTCAAATACCACCTGTTCATGAACCGATCGCTGTGGGGCATGATGGTCCGCGATCAGCAATGCCTGCTCGACTACCTCGAAACCCGCCCGGAAGTGGACCCGAAGCAAATAGGCGTCTCGGGCATGAGCATGGGCTGCACCACCAGCTGGTGGCTCGCTGCCGTCGATGAGCGCATCCAGTCCGTGGTCGGCGTGGCCTGCTTCACACGCTATACCGAACTGCTGGCCCACGGCAATCTGCGCTCGCACGGCATCTACTACTTCGTGCCCGGCGTCTTCGCACATTTTGATACCGAGGCGATCCACGCCCTCATCGCTCCGCGGCCGCACCTCGAACTTTCGGGCGATCAGGACGCTGGCGCTCCCCTCGACGGCGTCATTCAGCTCGAGAAGAAGCTTGGCCAGGTTTATCGGCTTTACGACCGGGGAAGCAGCTTCCGAAGTATCGTTTACGAGAAGACCGGGCACGAGTATTTGCCAGAGATGCGGCAGGAAATGGCGAACTGGTTCGAGAAGACATTGCCGGTCAGGCGCTGAAAGATACCGATGGACAATTTGCTCAACTTTACGATTTATTTCGTCGGCAGCGGGCTTGCGTTCTTCGTGGGTTTGGGGTCGGTTCTTCTTGGCGTCAGCGGTTCTTGGTTTGCTCGCAGCCGAGCGCAGCAGTTTGCGCGCAACCTCGCCGTAATAATCGGCTGCATCCTCGTCGCGATTTCCGCTGTGCCATTGGAATGGTGGATCTATTCGCTAGTCGCAGCAATCACTTTGCTATGGCTACCTCTTGAATGGTTCGCGAGCACGGTACGCAAGAAAACCGTCGCCACGGGGCGGATAGCAGCGTTGGCAGCATGGGTGCTCGCGCTGGCAATGGAATTGCCATACCAATTCACACCCTCGCTTCCGCCACTTGGCAACCCGACGCTCTACGTTGTCGGCGATTCGGTCAGTGCAGGGATGTCAACGGTTGAGAAAAACACCTGGCCAAAAGTGTTCACGCAGAACTACCGAGTGGGTATCGCCGACTTTTCACAGATGGGTGCAACGGTCGGCTCCGCGCGCAAGCAAGTCGAACAAATCGGCGCCTCGCCGGGACTTGTATTGCTTGAAATTGGCGGCAATGACCTGCTGGGCAAGACCACAGCGGAGCAGTTCGAGGAAAGGCTCGAACTGCTGCTGACTGACGTCTGCCGACCGGATCGCACCGTGGTACTATTAGAATTGCCGCTACCGCCTTTTGCTAATCGATTCGGCCAAGTCCAGCGGCGGCTGGCGCAAAAGCACGGCGTTTATCTGATTCGCCGGCGAGTGATGGTCGGCGTGTTGTGCTCCACCGGAGCGACGCTAGATGGGGTTCATCTCTCAGCCTCTGGGCATGAGTTGATGGCGAGAACCATGTGGAGCGTATTGCGACCGGCATACGCAATCGGTGAATAAAAAAAGCCTGCGAATATGAGTCGCAGGCTTGTCGGAGCACAATCGATCAATCATTGGCCGCCGTTTTTCTTGCTGCCCTTACCGAAGCCGCCCTTGCCGAAGCCGCCGAACGCCGGGCGCTCGCCGGTGGTGCCCTCAGGCGGAGTGCCGAAGCCGCCTTTTTTCCCACCCTTGCCGCCAAAGCCGCCAAAGCCGCCGAAAGCGGGTTTCTCGCCGCTCGACCCCGGGGAGGTAAGGCCGTTGGCTTTGTTTTGCGCCAATTGCTGGCGCACGGCTTCATCTGGGGTGATGAAGCCATCATCATTGAGATCCCAGGAACCGAACTCGTCGACGGACTTGCCGCCCTTGCGCCATTCCCACAGGGCAATCTGGGCATCGCCGTCGATATCGAGTTCCTTGAACCAGCCGGGGAGCCCCGCGGGCATTTTGCCGCCCGCACGGAAAACAACCGGCTTGCGGTCGAGTTCTTCTTCTTCGATGATAATGGACGCAATACCGCGAGTCGCCTGCGAATCATCACCGCCGAGGACACGTGCGGAAAAGTACTCGCGGAACTCATTGATATCGATGAGGCTGTCGCCATTCTTGTCATACTTGGGGAGATTGCCGCGCAGCTGGGGCGGCATTTCATCGGTGTTGAGTTTGCCATCGCCATTCGCATCACGACGTCGGAATTCGATGTCCGCGGCCTGGCTAAGGGCCTCAGGGTTGAGTTGCGGGCTCGGATTCATGGTCATGCCCCCGGGCTGTCCAAAGGTAAAACCACCTTTTCCCTTGCCAAATCCGCCTTCCGTACCTGCCGGGGCACCAAACGGAGTGCCCTTGCCACCACCAGAATTACCGCCAGGAGTCATGACTTTCTGCTTGGCCATGTCGACAAAATCGATGAACTGCTGACGTGTGAGCTGCCCATTGGAAATGCCGCGATCCTGGACAAACTTCATGAGGTCGTCTCGGCGTGACGTACGAACTTCAGCAACCGGAATCGAAGGCCTGCCGTTGGCCATGCGGTCGAACATGGAGCCCGCGTCAAAGGTGAAGCCGCCGCCACCGCCAAAGCCCCCCTTGGAACCTTTGCCCCCGCCGGGCTGCCCAGTGGTGATGGCCGGCATGATGACGATGCCCGCGAATCCTAGAATCAAGAGACCAAAAAAAGTGACGGCACGCATGATTTGGCGTCCTTCGGAAAAATGGGGCCTTCTCACCTCGTACTATACCCCTTATTGGCATCGGCTGTCATCAAAGAAATCACGAATTCATTTCGTTTTAATAAATACCGCCCCGGACCGGAGGTTCCAGCGTTTCGGGCATATTGTTCATTAATAAAAATTTGCATCGGGCCCGACCCTGAACTACATTTATTCAGGAGGCTCACCTATGGAACCACTCATTACTTCATCGCCGAAAAATCGACGCCGATCACAGCGGCGAGCGCCTCGGAATAGCGTCAAGGCAGAATGCCGCAAGGGCGCCTATGGGTTCGGCAAGAACCTTGCTGTCCAAACGCTCGATTTGTCGGAAAGCGGAATCCGCATGATCGTGTCCGAGTGCATCGACCTGGCGACGGAAGTGAAAATCGTCATTGACGGCTACGGCATGAACAAGGCACTCAAGCACTCGGGCATCGTCCGCAGTGTGGCCAAACTGGAAAATGGCAGATTCAGTATCGGCATCGAGTTCCACAAACAAATACCCTACCGCGACTGGCAGACCCTGGCCTCGCCGCGCTAGCGCCGGCCGCCGATTCGAAGCCTAACCTCCGCGTGCGGTGATGGCCGTGATCGACTTCTGCGCCGCTGCGCCGAGCTGCCCATCCTGAGCGAAGAACTGTCCCACTTTTCGCAATGCCGGCACGCTGGACTTGGACGTACCGATATCGCCAAGCAGCTTCACACACTCCATACGACAATTACGATCAGGAGTAGTGGTCATCACCTCGATCACCGCGGGCTCCGCCAGGCCGCGACATTCCTTGAGCACATCTCGCGCCACCGTGCGGTTGAAAAAGTTTCCCAGGTGACCAGCGACGGCCCTGATTCCGTCGGGATCGCGGAGCTTGCCGAGGGAGCGAATAGTCTCATGCGCGCCCAATCGGTTGGCTTCGAGGATTTGCACGAGCTTCTTTGCATTCTCCTTGGTGCCATACTTTTCCAGACAAACAATCAGATCCTTGTTGCGCAGGCTTCCCTCGCTTTCGATGGATTTATTCAGTGCATTGGAAACATCGGCCTTGCGTTTCTTGTTGACGTCAGCCTGAGCGATCCATTGAAGGGCGGCGCCGCGGCGGTTGCCATCGGGGGAATCAAGGTCCTTGATGCATTGATCGATGAGAACGTCGGGGCGTGTGTTGTAGGCCTTGACGAGTTTGCGTGCCGATTCGCGCGCGGCGCCCGGAAAACTCACGTCATTCAAGAACGGCACGACGGACGCTTCGGCCACGGGGCCCATTTCCATTAACGCCTCGAAGGCGACGCCGCCATCGAAGCCGTTGCTGAGCTTCTTGACAATCGTTTCTGCTGCGCGCGCATCTTGAAACTTGCCAAGCAAACGCATGGATTCCTGACGGTAGCGGTTGTCCCAGACGGTGAATCGATCGCTGGCCGCCACGCGAATGAGCGTCGGGACATTGTCCTTGGTAACCCACTTAAAGTAGGAGTCGAAGAGTCCGTCGTTGCCGAGCGCGGGCGGCTCATTGAGGTACATGATCACCATCCCATCGATGAGCTGTGCCAGCTCTGCGCGGCGGGGGTGCTTCGGATCGGCGGCGTTGAGCCAACCGAACGCCTGCGCTCGCTCGGGCGCGGGCCCCTTCAAGATCGCCACGACGCGGTCAATATCCTTGGGATCACCGGCGCCCAAATTCTCCTTGGGCGGCGGCGGGTTCGGAAAGGGATCGATCTTGGGAAAGGGGTCAATGTTGGGAATCGGATCCTTCTGTTTCGCAGGTGGATTCTGATTGGGAGGATTGGGATCGCGGTCACGCTTTGGTTCATTGCCGTTCCTGTCATCCTGAATCGGCACCGCAGGCCCCTGTGCCAGCGGCTCTTCCGCCACGGGAGAGGGCCGAAACAGGTAGAGGCCGCCCATCCCCAGACCGCCGCACATCAACACGACCACCAGCACGACGGCGCCGGCAATAACGATTGACAACATCCCGGTGGATTCTTCCTTCGACCGCTTAATGCGAGGCATCGGGCTTTCGTCGTCATCCGCAGGAGACTTGTCCTTGGCCGCCTTCGGCTTGGGCGCCACCTGCGTGACTTGCTCGGTCTTGGTTTTCTTCTCGGCGCCGGCCAGGACGCCTGGAGCTCCCGCCTTGACGCCGTCCGGGCTTGCCTTCTTTTCTTTGGGCGCCGGCGTGGGGACTGATGGTGTCGCAACCGACCCCACCTTTATCAAGTGATGGCAGATTTTGCACGTGACTTCCTGACCGGCTTTGCTGTCGTCGATTTTTTGCTCGTGGGTACAGCGCGAGCATTGCAGTGTTATCGCCATGGCATCAACCCCTCGTGCGTGGATTTCTACACCTTATTATGCACAATCGGCACCCAGGTTGTCAGCACGAATTTCCAGTTTTAGGTACGTTTTTGCAGGCACTTGCTCATCATCGAAGACGCGACCTGCAAGCGTCGGTCTATACCAATCCCCACCAGCGGCGCAGCCCCCATTCGCCGCTGAGCAAGCCGATGAAAAGCAGTAGACTCGCCAGGCTGAATGATCCCCACAGAGCCGGCAGTTGATCGCGGGCTGACTCCGAAGCGGGCGTCCGTCGCCAGTCTGGGTAGTGCACCGTCTTCTGCCGCGATTCACGATTGACGACGGACTTCAGCTCGTCCAGATAGTGCAACAGGGCCTGCTCCTGGGCCAAGTGAAAACGCCCTTCCGAAAGGGCAGCAATTTTGCTCAACGATTCATGGTCAGCGGTGGGACGAAGCATCTCATCATCGTCCACGGCAACCAGGAAACGAGCCGTGGCTTCCGTCTTGACCTCGATTCCGCCGTCCTTCGCGGTGCCCTTGATGACAAGCTGATACTCACCTGGCTCTTTCGCACCCTGAAAGGACCCGTGCCGCCGGTCGCCAACGGACACGACACGCACCGGAAACTCTTGTTTCTCGCGAAACACCGTGGCCGTGAAGCTGGCGTTCGGCAGTTCGGCGCCCCCCTTCCCTCGCAGGCCAAAGGTGAAGCCGAGCGCATCGGCAGCGTCCGTAGTCACACGGCGTTTGTCGAGATTGATCCAGAGCTGGTTGGCATTGTCTTCTTGCCTGGCCAGCCAGAAAACGAGGTTCTTCCAGAAGTGGTTGTAACCACGCACGGCGTCCGGATTGTCGCGCCAGGCAGTGTGCGTGGAATCACCGGCAAAAACCACCACGCGGCCTGCGCCCCCGGCACGGGTGGCCGCCATCACCAGTTCCTTCTTCCGACCCAGCAAGAGTGCGGTGGCGTCCTTCGCCAACGCGCCCACCGGCGCGATTCCGTCTAGCGCGTCGAACTTGTCGTTCCATACCTTTTCGCCTAGTTGCAGAAACGGCAGATCCGCTCCATCCTTGGTGGGCGTCACCCACACGCCGGCGGTCGTAAATTCGGCCTGTTCCGCCGCCACATCCAAGGTCACCGGCAGAAGGTTTGGGAAACCAGGGTAAGCTTCGCGCCAACCGCCCTTGCAGAACGTTTGGGTGCCGCCGAGCATCAACAGCCCCGTTTTTTTCTTCTCGACCATTTCCATGATCGTGCCGAATACCTTCGGGCTCCCCCAGGAAAACTCCTTTGCGGAGACATCGCCGATCACAATGACGTCGTAATGCCTTTGGTCGAACTCGTAAAATGCAAGCGGGTCAACGCCCCCCTTGGCCGGCAGCGTCACGTGGCGCACCGCAAAACGCGGCTCCGTCGCCAACGTGCGAATGGCATGCGTCGGCTCCCAGACGCGAAAGCGATCCACCCACAAGACGTTGATCTTGCTCTTGATCACATGCACATAGGTACTGATCTCGTTGTTCTCCTTGTTCACCTCGTTTGGGTGCGGCGTGATCTTCAGCGTGACCTTGTACTCGCCCGGCTCTTCAGGCGCAATGCCTTTGACAAGTACGTTCTGGTCCTTCACCTGGCGGATCTCAAAGTCCTTGATTTCCTTGAAGAGCACCGACCTCTTGTCGCTGATGCTCTCGAACCAAACACCGACATCGACCTTGGTCTTTTCAAATCCAGGGGCCTGGACGACTGCGGCAATCTCCATCTCTGCCTGGACAGATACGGGCGACGTCTTCACCTTCAGGTCGGTCAAGCCGATATCCTTGCGAAACCGGGCATTAGCCGGATCACCGACGCCAAACGCGTGAATGGGGACGACGCCTCGCCAGGCTCGGGCCTTGTCTTGCGCGGAGAATCGCGTCCCGTTGTCGGCGCCATCGCTGAAAATTGCGATGCCACGCAGGTGCTTCTCGTGAGCGTGCTTCTGCCAAAGCTGGTGCAGCCAGCCGCCGATATCCGTTCGCCTTCCGCTGGCAGCAAGGCCTGGCTCATCCGCGCGCAATTCCTCGGCAGCGACGTATTTGACAACCTCGATCTTTTGCTCGACGGCCAATTGCCTGAGACGGTGTTGCACCTCGGAACCCGACCACAGCCGATTGACTTGCTCCCACCGCGTCGGTTGGCCGTCCACGTCGGCCGCATTCATACTGATGGACCCATCGAAGATAACCAGTAGCTTCGACGTTTCGACCCCTTCGAACTGCATCAAGGCGAACGATGGCCTCAGCATCAGGCCGAACACGGTCGCCAGCGCCGCCATGCGCAGGAGCAGCACCGCGAGGAGTCGCGACCTGGTCGCCTTCTTGACGCCCAGATAGGTCCAAACGGTCAATCCCGCCAGAAGCAGCGCAACGCCGAGAAGGCCGGCCGGGCCGACTGTCGGCAGCGACCAGGGAGCCATAGGTTCCAGGGATAATCCGACATCAGCCATGAATTTCATGAAACGTTGCGACCTAGCCCGACTTCCTCAGGCCGTTTCTTCTGCTTGCTGCCGATAGAACTTGTTCGCCAGCAAATTCTCGAACGCCAGGAACAACAACAAGGCGATGAGCAGCCAGGGCAATAACTCCACGGGCTCGTCCCAGGTGGGTCCAAGCGCCTCGAGCAAGGAAGTCCGGCGGTCGATTGGCACCAGCACTCCATCGCCAAGGGCTATTTCGATCTCCTCTTTCGCCACCCGAGTCAGGTCGCTTTCCTCACCGCGCACATCGATGCTGAACTTGTAGAGGGCCTCGGTCTTATTGATCGCCGGATCGATTCCAAACAGCGTGTAGTTGCCTGGCCTCAGCAGATAATCGCCGACCCAGCGGTTCTTGCCGTCAAAGCTCGCCTCCTCGGTAACATCACCTCGCGTGAGCACGTACTTGGGCAACATGTCGCGTAGCGACCTGGTGAAGTGCGGAAACTCGCCGCCGAACTCGAAATTCAGTTTTGGATTCTCGGCAGCCGACCCAAGGTGTTTCGCCGACATCATGGTGAGGGCAAGGTAGAACGATGTCAATTTCGCCCCGTAGTTGTTCCATTCCGGCGAATGCGTGTCCATCGGCGACGTTAACAATAGCACCTTGCCGCCTTTGGGAAAGATTCGCTCGACGATCGCCGGGCGCGATTTTTCATCGTCATAACTCACAACAGTGGCAACGCTCTTTTCATCCATGTGAGGCCAAACCTGCCAGTGTGCCTGGGCACGACGCGGCAAACGCAAGAAATCGACGTTGCCTCGCTCCAGCCAACCTATCATCGGCCTGAGGAATGGGTGCTGTAGATCGTTTCGCTCCAGGTCCCACGTTACCCCCAACTCGGCAACGACCTTAACGCCCACGCGGGCTGGCAACAGCCGCTGCGCGGGTTCACTGTTGTATGCTGGGCTCTGGAGTTCGTCGCCTGGTGGGACGACGCACAGCCCCCCTCCCCCGCCCACGTGGCTTAACAGGTCGGTCCACAGTTTTGGCGGCGGGGCCGCCGCACCGACAAGAAACACGGTTTGATCGGCCGAGAAATGCAACTTCTCCGCAATAGTCTTGTGCTCGACGGTATACCCCAGGTCTTCGAGCGCCCAGGCAATTCGCTGTGTCCGCTTCACGTCATCTACCAACACCAGCACACGAGGCTTGTCCAAGATCTTGAAGGTGACATGGCGCTGATTGTTGAACGCGAGCAAATCCGTTGCGGCTTCAAGCCTGATCGCGGCCTGATGCAGCCCCGGTTTCAGACCAAGCTTGGCCGAGTCGATGATAACGGTCACGGCCTCCTGAGCGCCTGCCTCGACGTTGAAGGCCTGGCGTACCTCGGTGGCGCCGATGTTGCAGATGAGCGTGCTCGTGATCTTCTGCCCCGTCGCCTTCACCACTGCACGGAGTTCGATCTTTTCGCCTTCCGCGAAGGCCTGACGCGGTTCACCGCGGTAATCGCGCGGCAACTCGACATGCGTGATGGCGAGATCGATAGGCTCGTCGATGCCGACGTCGAAGTAGAGGAACTTGGCCGGCTTATCCGTTCCTGCCCGGGCGACCGTCCCCGTGTTCCACGACGCCCGTGTCCGATCGGACAACACACACACAAGGCGAGGCATTGACTCCTTGGCGGCCTCGTCGAGCCGATCGAAACAACCCAACGCCTCCTCCAGTGCCTTTGTCACTGGCGTGCCGTGCGGCCGAATGGTCAGACTTTGAATGCGCTGCCTGGCTTTGGCAAGTGACTTGACCCACTCTTCGCGCGCGAAGCTGTCCGGAGTCGAAGTATCGAGAATCAACACCCGGCAATCCTCAGTTAGCTGGTCAAGTAGTTCAAGGCTACGTTTCTTCGCCAGATCGAATTGCGTGATCTCGTTACTCTTGTATTCCATGCTCGGGCTGGTGTCGAAGACGAGCACGAGAGCCACAGGTTTCTCGCGGCTCAAGCCCATCGCCTCATGAAACAGCCGCGGCCGTGCCAGCGCGAAAACCACGAGAAGTACAAGAGCGACCCTGAGCAGCAGGAGCAAGAGATGTTTGAGCCGCAGACTGCGCGTGTTGCTCTTTCGCTTCTGGATGAGAAAGCGAAAGGCGGGGAACAGCAAAGTTTTGGGCTTCTTGCGAATAAGAAAATGCAACAGCACCGGCACTGCGGCGAGGAGAATTCCGCCCAGGAGGAGGGGGTAGACGAAGGTCATGCATGCCAACGTTGTTACGGATCAAATTGCTGGCCAACACGGAGCACCACCGACGTGGCTGCACCAAGCCTTCCACCTGGGTGGAGGTGCTTGGGATGCATCCCGCAATCTCGCCGCTTGCGCGCGGGGCTGGTGATGAAATCTTGCAATCCCATCATTTACCTTACTTCTTCACGCCCTTCCTTCCCAGCCCAAACTGATCCCCCACAAACACGAGGACGCCGTCAATCCAGATGATTTCTACCACTTTTTCCGAGTGGACCTCGCGTCCCTCTTCATCCGTGAGCGTATGCTCGATCTTCTTGGTCTGCACGTTGATGACATCGCCGGTGGATGGCCAGGCCCAACGCCCGTCGCGACTGAAGGTGATCCAACCCGGTTGTTCCCGGACTTTGATGCTCGCGCTCTGCCGGGGGGGCATCATCGTGTTGTCGAACACGTGCATTGAACTATTGGCAGCGTCACATAGCCACACTTCCTTTTCGTCAGGCGTCAACCCAACCCCGTGGCTGGGGCAGCCGTGCCGTTTGACCTGCCCCTGCTTGAAGTCCTTCACTACGACGCGATGGATCATTTTGCCTGTCTTGAGATCGCCGATCTCGAACCCGAGCAGTTCGTTGACGTTGACGTAGACCAGCGAGCGATCCGCATTGACCGTGAATGGCCGAATGCCGTGGCTGAATGGCCCCACGTGTTCGATTATCTTGTGCGTCCTGGCATCGGCGACAGGCAGGAGCGGCGACTTGATGCCGGCGAGGTACATGCGCGTGCCGTCGAGGCTCGCGACGGTGTTATGAGCCCGGTTCTTCGTCTCGATTCGCGTAATGAGCTCGCCCGACATGGCATCGACGACATTCCAGTGATCCTTCTCCAAACTCGGCACGTAAAGCGTTTTGCCGTCGGGTGTCAACGACATTCGATCGCAACCATCGGGCAATGCCTTTTCCCACAGCGTTTTCTCGGTCACGAGATCGACGCAGTAGAGCTTCGTAAGCGTGGTGAAGTACAGTCGTTTCGTCAGTGCATTGCCACACACCCCCTTGATGTTGCTTGGCTTGGCGTCCGCGCTCGCAGGCGTCTTGATGCGTTTGACGAACTTGTGGTTGTTGTCAATATCAAAGACGAGGATGCCGGCGCCGCCGTGTTCGAGATAGTTGCGAACGCCCGGAGCGACGACGTAAAGATAACGCTTCACCTTCTTTTCTTGCGCGTGACAGGCAGCGGTGACCAGCAAGGCAAGAACTGACGCGACGAGCATTCGGCAGATCATGGCTAGTCTCCCATGAGTGATTTGGCCCGTTTGACGAGTTGAACGGTCACATCCCACGGATCGCGCACGAAGGTCATCACGTCCCCGGTGTCAGTGGTCACAATCTCGCCCGCCGGTTTCGCCCCGGCTTCGAACAACCGTTGCCGCTCTTTGCCGACGTCGGTCGCCGTGAATGCAATGTGCAGCGTCAACGGATCGAGCTTTGCGTACTCCGGCATGACGGCCTTGGTGTGATGGTACAATTCCAACACTACACGCCCGGCCTGATCGGCCACGAAGTGCGTGTATGGACTCTGCACCTGTTTCCGCAGCACACGCAAGCCCAGATGCTGGACATACCAGGCGGCCATGGCCACAGGGTCAGGGACATTCAGGGCGATGTGTTCGATGTTCATGGCAGGATCCGTTCCGTCGATTATAGCTGCCCGGCGTCGCGCGAGCGTTCAACGGCGAGGCGGCATCACCATTGTATTTTGCCAGGTGCGGGCCGATTTCCATACGATTTCCGGATGGACTGATTGTGTTCTACAAGAAATCCAGGCAAGTTGGGCTGATATTTTTCAGGCAGCCGTTCTCTCCGGGAGACTCACTCGATGAGCGAGACAATCGCGAAGCCGACTCCGACGTTCATGGAAACCCTGCTGAACCATCCAGCCGGGTTTTGGTTCATCTTCTGGGGCGAACTGGCGGAGCGATGCTCCTTTTACGGCATGATGTCGATCCTTGCGCGCTTTATCTCCGAGCAACTCGGCCTGGGCGACGACAATGGCAGTCTGTGGGTATCGCTTTTCAAGGCCGCTTCATATTTCTTGCCACTCTTGGGCGGGTTTCTGGCGGATCAGTACCTCGGCAAGTATCGCCTGATTGTCATGTTCTCGATCCCGTATATCCTCGGACACGTTGTGCTTGCCGGTGAGGACGAGATGTACACCCTGATTGCGCTGGCCCTTCTGGCGATGGGCAGCGGCGTCATCAAGCCGAACATCTCGACTTTGATGGGCCTGACCTACGACCAGAAACGGCCGGGCAACGAACAACTCCGCAGCATGGCCTTCGGCATGTTCTACATGGCGATCAACATCGGGGCGGCCATCTCTTACGCGGTGTTGCCCAAGATTCGTGACTGGACCAAGGATGACTATGGCTACAGTATCGCGTTCCTGTGTCCAGCGGTGTTGATGGCAATTTCCTTCGTAATCTTTGCCGTGGGCAAGCCGTTCTACGCCATCGAGAAGATCGAACGCCGGTCCGACACTCCGGAGGAGCGGGCAGAAAAATGGGCCACGATGCTGCGGATTTCGGGCCTGTTCCTGATCGTGACATTCTTTTGGGCCATGTTTGATCAAAGCCATACTACCTGGGTTTACTTCGCGCGTGACTTCATGGATTTGAACCTGTTTGGATGGAATTGCTCGCCGGAACAGCTGGGGACGCTGAATCCCGTGATGATCGTCCTCTTCGTTCCGCTCCTACAATTGCTCTGGAACGTGCTCGACCGCAATGGTTGGCGCATTCGTGCCACGGACAAGATGATGCTCGGCCTCATCCTAACGGGTGCAACGATGGGCATCATGGCCCTCGCCGGCTACCTCGCGGGGCCCTATACGGAAGCCCTGGTCATGGAAAACAACAGAGAGGTATTGCGCCGCACGGTCCCGGATGCCAGCAAAGTCACGATCTTCTGGGAAGTACTGGCATTTGTCGTTCTAACCATTGCGGAAGTCTTGATCTCGGTCACCGGGCTCGAATTAGCGTTCGTCGTCGCCCCAAAAACCATGAAGAGCTTCGTCACCGCAATGTGGCTCTTGACCGTGGGCCTGGCAAATCTCTTTATCAACGCACCCATTGCCGGGTTTTACCCCAGGATGGCACCGGGCCCGTATTTCGCGCTTTTAGGCGTGGTCATGTTGTTCGTGGTCTTTGCGTTCTACTTCGTGGCGCAGCGGTTCAACCGTGCTGCCGCTGTGTAACGTTGAGGGCAGTCTGGCGTAGCCGCCGGCTCCGCCACTTCCGAGCCGGAGCCCCAAGCGCGGGACACACGCTTTATCTCGCTTGGCGTTCCGGCTCGAATTTCATCAACACAAAACAGCACGCAGCCCCATTCGTCGCGCAAGTTCTCAGCGTTGGCGCATTTCTGTTGCATCGAATCGAGTTGATCGCCCATAATAGGTAGCGTCAACAACTTGAATGCATAGGAAAGGCTTCACGTGCGACCTCAACAGCCCCGCCGAGCCTTTACCCTGATCGAACTCCTCGTCGTCATCGCCATCATTGCCATCTTGATTGCACTCCTGGTCCCCGCGGCGCAAAAAGTGCGTGCCGCGGCCTACCGCGCCCAATGCCAGAACAACATGAAGCAAATGGGCATCGCCCTGCACAACTACCATGACACGCACGGCCGATTACCCAAGGGAACCGACACGACCTGGGGAGACCGCTGGTTTTTGTCCTGGATGGGTTCCCTCCTTCCATTCATCGAGCACAACGCACTTGCGCGGACCATCGAGCCGGAGTACAAGCGTTCGCTCTCGCCCTGGGGCTACTGGTGGTCTCCAGGCTGGGGCGGGGCAACACCCCACTATGCACTGGGCATGATTGTCGAAAATTACCGCTGTCCCTCGGACGTACGCGAATTGGTAGCTCCGATTGACATGGGCAACGGAAACATCACGCCGATCGCCTTCACGTCGTACCTCGGCGTCAGCGGTACCAATGGGCAGGCCGCGGACGGGATTCTGTATTACAAGTCCCAGGTCCGCCTCACTGATATCACCGACGGCACCAGCAACACCTTCATGGTTGGCGAGCGGCCGCCGAGCCTCAACTTGTGGTTCGGCTGGTGGTACGCCGGCGCCGGTTATGACAACATGGGGACCGGCGATGTCGTGCTTGGCTCCCGCGATTTCGGCTATGCCAATAGCATGGGCTGTCCGCCTTCCATGACCGGCTACGGCCCAGGCTCCATCAACAACGGCTGCGATCAGGTGCACTTCTGGAGCATGCACGAGAACGGCGGTCACTTTCTCCGCGGCGACGGTTCCGTGCGTTTCGTCAGCCACGCGGCCAACAGTGTGCTCCCAGCCTTGTGTACGCGGGCGGGGAACGAAGTGGCCAACGATTATTGATCGTCGCGAATCAAAGGATCCCATGCATCGCATTCTCACGTTCGCCCTGTTCCTCGTAATGGTGTTGCTATGTTCCGGCGGGTGTAGCTCCCAGCAGCCCGAGCCGGCGACGTTCAAGCCGCCGCCGCCACCCTCCGAAAAGCTGCCGAAGCCACCGCTCGACAAGAAAGGTATGCCCTGACGGCTCCTTTGCGCCTGCGTGAAGTCGCTTCTGGATTTAGCCTATTTCCACTAGATTTCCTAACCGAATCGAGCGATAATGAAAAAGCGTTCGTTTTTGAACTTGGCCCGGCAAAATCGCGTTGACAGACCCGAGGGCTCTCGGCATACTCCGCGCCTCATTGTCGGGAAGATAGTGTACACCGGGATGCACCGCATACCGGAGTGTGATTCGGGGACCCGCAGGCGACGCTTGCGGTGAATCGCACCGTTTGGGGGATGGTTCATGAATACGATCGGCAAGATACTGGTGCTCTTGAATTTCCTCTTTGCCGTGATCGTCGGCGCCCTTGTCGTCATGGTCGCTGCCACCAGCAATCAGTGGAAGGAAGCTTACGTTGCCCTCAAGCGTGAGGCCGACATCCATAAGATCGCCCGCGACCAGGATCAGAATGTGACCCGCAAGGTTCTTACCGACGCCAAGCAAGAAAGACTCGACAACGAACAGCTCAAGCAGAAGATGAAGGACCTGAGCGATCAATTCGGCGTAACCGAAGACGGCTACAAGCTCCGCATCGCGACGCTCGAAAACAACGCGGCCGAGAGCCAGATCACCCTGGACAACGCCAAGGCCGCCCTGAAACGCACCACCGATGAAGTCACCCTGTTGCGAGACACACTCAAGGAGCGTGAGGTCCTCGTTGTTAACCTCGAAGCCGAAGTCAACAAAGCTCGGCTTCGTGCACAGAACTTCGAATCAATCGCGCGGGCTCACCAGCTCCGCAACGAGAACCTGACCGAAGAGCTTCGCAAAACGACGTTGGAACTCGTTCGCGTGCAGACTGGCGCCAATCCCGATTCCATTGTGATCCGCAATCCCAACGATCCTAACCCGCCGGCCGTCAAAGTCGAGGGGAAGATCGAAAGGGTCGAAGGCGATCTCGTGCTGATCTCCCTCGGCACCGATCACGGCGTCAACAAGAACAACACGCTCGACGTCTTCCGGTTGAATCCGGACAGCAAATACCTCGGCATGGTCCGCATCGTGGACGCGAACAACCACAACTCGGTGGCTCGCCTGATCCCGAGCGGCAACGCAGCCTTCCGCCCACAGCTCAAGCTGGGCGACGTGGTTAGCAGCAAGATTCGATAAGCATTAGAGAAGTAAAAGGGAAAAAGGAAAAAGGAGAAAGCAAGGCTTGACCTGACAGTAAACTAGCTTCCGCCCCGATAGGCCGCGATTCGAGACCTTTGCCTTTTTACTTTCTCCTTGCGAAGAGGCTTCCATGGCGAAAAAGAAAACTAAAGTCGATGACGATCCAGCTGAGAGCTCCGGAGGCTCCATGGCGGTCAACGACGCCTGGACCGGAATGTTGGCCATCTCGCTCCTTGCGTTGATGACCGGTGCCGGTTTTCTCGGGTGGGACTACTTGCAATATTACGACGACAACCCGGTTCCAAAGCCTCCCTATTTGACGGGCAAAGGCCCAGGCATCCCGGTTGCTCCCAAGCAACCAGATCCGCCGAAGGAAAAAGGGAAGGACGACGACAAGAAGAAAGATGACAAAAAGGATGACAAGAAAGACGCTGCGCTGCGCAAGTCATTGCAGCCGCTGTGCTACCTGAGCCCATCGCTTTCCGCCCGAACCCGCCGCTCGCCGACCCTGTCCGATTCGTAACGCCTGCGAATTGTCGAATTCATCCCCTATACTGACTGTTAGCCCAACGAGCCTGCAAGGAAGATCATTCCTCGCTGGCGCGTCGGGATAGAAAAGGTTCCAATCCATGCCGGCCCGCGTCGTCTTGGCCATGAGCGGCGGAGTCGATAGCTCCGTCTCGGCGTACTTGCTCAAAAAGCAAGGCTACGACGTCGTCGGCCTTTTCATGCGCACCGGCGTGCATCAACCCGAACCCGATGCGTGCGACACCACTCACCACTCACCACTCTCCACTCACCAAGATCGCAAGAAAGGCTGCTGCAGCGCCGTCGATGCAGGCGATGCCCGCCGTGTGGCCGATCGGCTCGATATGCCGTTCTACGCCCTCGACTTCGAAGGCGATTTCACGCGCATCATGGATTACTTCGTCGATGAATACAAGAACGGCCGCACACCAAACCCGTGCGTTGTATGCAACACCTGGCTCAAGTTCGGCAAGCTCTGGTCCTACGGCAAACAACTGGACGCCGATTTCATCGCCACCGGCCATTACGTGCAGATGGTAAACGGCACAGTCCATCGCGGTGTCGATCCGGCCAAGGATCAGTCCTATGTCCTCTTCGGCCTGCGCAAGAACCTGGTGCCACACTTGCTTTTCCCGATCGGCGGCTTACGCAAGGATGAAGTACGTGCCATCGCGCGCGAAGCCGGCTTGAATGTTGCGGAGAAGCCCGACAGCGTCGAGATTTGTTTCGTGCCGAACAACGATCATGCCGCGTTCATCAAGGAACGCCATCCCGAACTGCAAACGGCCGGCAACATCGTAGATCGCGCGGGCCAAGTGCTGGCAGCGCACGACGGGATCGAGAAATTCACGATCGGCCAGCGTAAAGGGTTCGGCTTCGGTTCCGCAACACGCCGGTACGTGCTGGAAATTTTGCCGGAGACACGTGACGTGGTGATTGGCGATCGCGAAGAATTGCTGGCGTCGTCGCTCGTGGCGTCGCGCGTCAACTGGCTGATCGACGCGCCGACTAAGCCGCTCGCGTGCCTCGCCAAGATTCGCTATCATCACGAGCCAGCCGCTGCGACCGTGTCCATTCTCCCAACTCCCTCAAGGAAAGGGGCCGGGGGTGAGGGTCTTGTGCGCGTCGACTTCGCCGCACCGCAGAGCGCGATCGCGCCAGGTCAGGCGGTAGTGTTTTATGATGGCGACCGATTGCTAGGCGGCGCGTGGATTGAATCGGCGCGAGTCTAGCGAACAGGGTCGGGCCAGCGCCCCGTGGGCACACCCTTGACGAGGCGCGGACGCAACTGCACTCCGTACGCCTCAAAAAATCATTCGACTTCCTGCCACCCGATGTGATATCATCAGAGATCCTACCCCGCCTTTGGGAGCCCGCATGTTACGCGTTTCCCTCGTTTCTTTGAGCCTTGTCCTCGCATATTCTGCGCCGACCCTGGCCCAGGACGCCATCGACTACGCCAAGCAAATCAAACCCCTGCTCAAGGATCGCTGCTTCACGTGCCATGGCGCCCTCAAGCAGAAAGGGGGGTTGCGTCTCGATACCGTCAAGTTGATGCGCGAAGGGGGCGACAGCGGCCCCGCGATTGTCGCGGGCAGGGACGCAGACAGTTCACTTCTCCAGCGCATTGCCTCAAAGGACACCGCCAAACGAATGCCGCCGCCGAGCGAAGGTGACGCGTTGACGCCGGCACAGGTCGAACTGCTGCGTGCGTGGATCCGCCAAGGCGCCAGGGGTATCGCCGATGAAAAGCCAGAACCCGATCCGCGCGACCACTGGGCGTTTCGCAAGCCGGTGCGGCCCAAGGTTCCTACTGTCAAGAATCAAGCGTGGGTGCGCAATCCGATCGATGCGTTCATTGCCGCGGAACATGAAAAACAGGGGCTCACGCCGATGCCCGAAGCAGCTCAAGGGATATTGTTGCGACGACTCTACCTGGACTTGATCGGATTGCCGCCGACGCGGGAAGAACTCGCGGAGTTCCTGAGGGAGTGCGCGAGCGCGAAGCCGGCAGCGGCGGAGATGGCGTACGCGAAGGTCGTGGACAAATTACTCGGTAGCCCACACTATGGCGAGCGCTGGGGCCGGCACTGGATGGACGTCTGGAGATACAGCGATTGGTATGGTCGGCGGCATGTGCCCGACGTCTGGAACAGCGCGCCGCAAATCTGGCGCTGGCGTGATTGGATCATCAAATCACTCAACGAAGACAAAGGCTACGACCGGATGATTCAGGAAATGCTCGCCGCCGACGAGATCGCACCCGAGGACGACGACGCCCTTGTGGCGACCGGCTACATCGTCCGCAACTGGTACGCGCTCAATCCGCACCAGTGGAAACGCGACATGGTGGAGCACACCGGCAAGGCGTTTCTCGGCTTGACGATGAACTGCGCCCATTGCCACGACCACAAGTACGACCCGATCTCCCACGAGGAGTATTTCCGCTTCCGTGCCTTCTTCGAGCCGATCGAATTGCGCCAGGACCGCGTACCCGGCGAAGGTGATCCGGGGCCATTCCAGAAGTACGATTACAGTGTGCTGCGCAAGATTGCCAAACTCGGTGCGATTCGCGTCTACGACGACAAGCAGGAAGCCAAGACTCAGATGTATGTCGGTGGTGATGAACGAGCGATCATGAAGGATCGGCCACCGGTCAAGCCCGGCGCTCCCGCATTCCTCGGTGGTGATCGGCTCAGAATCGAACCGGTCGAGTTGCCTTTGCAAACAATCTATCCGGCCCTCAAGTCCTACGCCCAGAAGGAAGAGATTTCCAGACGTGAACAAGACATCAAGACCGCATTGGATGCGTTTGCGAAGACGCCCAGCGCTGCCGCCAAATTGCGAGTCGAGGCTGCACAGGCGGAACTCGCCGCGTATAAGGCGCGCTCGGCGGCAGCGATCGCCGGGTACTCGACCAAGCGTGAGAACGCCGACGAACTGGCCCGTGCTGCCGCCAAGGCGGAACGAGTTGCCAAGGTCATCTCGCTGAAAGTGCAAATCCAGCAATTGAATCCTGAGAAGGACCCCAAGGACGGCAAAAATCTCGCCTTGCTCAGTGTCGAACTCAAGAAGGCCGAGGCGAATCTGGCTTACACCGATGGCAAATACACGCCGCTGGGCCCGGTATTTCCGAAGACCTCAAGCGGACGCCGCAAGGCGCTCGCTGAGTGGATCGCGTCGAGCCATAACCCGCTCACCGCACGCGTCGCCGTCAATCACATCTGGTTGCGTCACTTCGATCAGGCGCTGGTCGAGACCGTCTTCGACTTCGGTCGCAACGGCAAGAAGCCTATCCACCCCGAGTTGCTCGACTGGCTTGCGGTCGAGTTCATGAGTCCGACCAGCCCCGAGCGCAATCGAGAGGGATCAGCTTCCCCGTCGCTAACGCTGCGGGCTGGTTGGTCCATGAAACATCTCCACCGCCTCATCGTCACAAGCACCACCTACCGCATGCAATCCTCGGCCACTGACGCTAACACCAAACGCGACCCCGATAACCACTGGTACTGGCGGAGTAACGCCAAGCGCATGGAAGCCGAGATCGTGCGGGATAGCCTTCTTGCCACATCGGGCGAACTTGACCGGCAGATCGGGGGGATGGTATTGGAAAACGCACAGGAGACCTCGAAGCGTCGCGGTCTTTACTTCTCCGTCTTTCCCGAAGACGGCGGGCACCTCAAATTCCTCGAAATCTTCGACGCCCCCGACCCGTGCGATTGCTACCGCCGCACTTCAAGCGTCATGCCGCAACAGGCACTCGCACTCGCGAACAACCAGCTCGCCGTCCAGCAGAGCCGCATTCTGGCACGCAGGCTGTCTGAAAAACGGAATGATGATGCGTTCATCGTAGCCGCATTTGAACATCTGCTGTCGCGTGGCCCGACCGAGAAGGAATCGCAAGCGTGCCGGGAATTCTTGCGGACGCAAGTTGAACTCTATCGCAAGACGAATCCGAAAGAGCTGAAGAGTGGCGGCGGCTCCTCGCCTGATCCAGCGTGGCGGGCACGCGAAAGCCTGATTCGCGTGCTGTATAATCACAATGACTTTATCACGGTGCGATAACATGAATCGACCGCTACCCCGCCGAACGTTTCTCGCCGACATGGGCCTCGGCTTCACAGGCCTCGCGCTTGGCGCGATGCTCCAGCGTGACGGCATCGTCCGCGCCGAACCTGGCGCCACCCATCAGCCCCCCAACGGCCAACCGCACCACGCGCCCAAAGCGAAGAGTGTGATCTGGATCTTCCTTTCGGGCGGCTACAGCCACCTGGAAACCTTCGACCCGAAGCCTGCCCTCAATCGCTACGCCGGCCTGACTTTCGATCGAACGCCGTTTGAAAACCCGCTGCGATCGCCGCTCCACGATCGGCGTTCGCGCTCCGTCGTAGCCGAGGAAATTAACCGACGCGATACGTACCCGATTATCTATCCCATGCAGGTCGGCTGGCGCAGGCACGGCCAGAGCGGCATCGAAGTCAGCGATTGGTTGCCCCACATCGGCAGTTGCGTCGATGATCTCGCCTTCGTCCGTTCCATCTACACGACCGACAACGATCACGCGGCCGAGAACCAGATTCACACCGGCCGGCATCGCCTCGACGAAGTGCAACCGAGCATAGGTTCGTGGATCAATTACGGCCTAGGCAGCCTGAACGACAATCTGCCGTCGTTCGTGGTGCTAGGCGGTCCGACGCGATCCGACACGCGGGCGTCGATCGATTCGTACTATCTCGGTCCTCGCCACGCCGGCATTCCGCTCAATCTCGATCCGAACAACCCGCTGCCGAACGGCCGCCGCAGCCCCGATATCCTGGCGGAAGAACAGCGCAACGAATTCGACCTGATCGGCCGACTCAACGGGCTGGCCGCGGTCGAGTATCCGCAGGACGCCAATCTGCGGGCGCGCATTCGGGCTTACGAGCTTGCCTATCGCATGCAGACCGCCGTCCCTGAAGCTGTCGCGTTGCCGAGCGAATCCGAAGCGACCCGCCGGCTCTATGGCATCGATCAGGCCAACACGCGCCTCGCCGGCGAACGGCTGCTTGGCGCGCGCCGACTCGTTGAGCGCGGCGTGCGCTTCGTGCAGGTCTTCCCGTCCCCTTACGGCGTCTGGGATTCACACCAGCAGTTGCGCACCAACCACACACGGCTGTGCGCCACGATCGACAAGCCGGTCGCAGGGTTGCTCAAGGACCTCAAGCAGCGCGGCCTGTGGGACGACGTTCTGGTCGTCTTTTGCACCGAGTTTGGCCGTACGCCGGGCCTGGAGCAGCGCGGCGGCGGACGCGATGGCCGCGACCACCACCCGCACGGGTTCACCGTCTTCTTCGCCGGCGCCGGCATCAAGAAGGGCATCGTCCACGGCGCCACCGACGAGCTCGGCTTTCACGCCCTCGAACCCGGCCACTACGTCACCGACATGCACGCCACCGTCCTACATTTGTTGGGATTGGACGCGCGGCGGCTGGAAGTGCCGGGGCGACGGCGGTTGAATGTTGACTTCGGCGAGCCGATACAGGGGATCATAGCCTGACAAACGACTGAGTACAGACCGTGGGAGTAGAACGGTCTACCATGGGAACGCGCCTTCGCGACGAAGCGATGATCGCAACTCGATCATTTGCTCGTCATTCATTGCCAGGACATCGATCGTCGCACGGCCGATCGCCGTCTTGCCAACGAGAAACACGCCGTCCCATCGGAAATGGCGCCGCCATTTGTGTCGGCGCGGATGAAAAAGTCGAGCCAGCGTCCCCGTCAGCGGATCGATCCCGACCAAATCCGTTTGTTTATGAAAATTGCAGTGAAAACACCCCTATGCGAGATTGGACAACCGTGTGCGTCCGCTGTGCTTGCGGGCAATGATGTGTTCGACGTGTAATGGAATCACCGGCGAACAAAACTCGGGCAGGGCGCAATATTCACAGCGGTGGCGTGCACGGCGATGCACCAATCTTCGGAGAGCCTCATTCATCGCGGTTTGCGATTCTTCGCGAGGATCAGTCGTGCCTTGGACTGAAGAATGGAAATGAGGTTGATTGCTCGAACATATTCTTCATATTCGCGGCGTTCGGCGGTGGTCAATTCACCTTCGGTACATTTGTCGGCTAGTTCCTCCACGCGAGCCTGCGTTTCCGCGTCGGCGCGGAATTTTACCAGCCGTCGCGCCATGGCTGGTGTAAGGCAATCGCGAAGCGGATCGAGCATCCTGTCCAAAACTCGGTTTTCGGCGGGCGTTACGATAGTCTTCATAGAGCGTTATGATACCATTCTTGTGGGAGTCAGTTCAACGGAAATTACGATAATCGACTCGCTTCACCGACTCGCCCCATGGTATGATGGCGATGCCTCGCCAGAGGAAAATGACCCCGCCATGAGCACCATCACCCCAACCCTGTCGCAGAGCACTGTCACCACGCCGGCGCACCGCGCGGACGTAACCGTGAAGTATCAAATCACCATCCCCGGCTGGATCAACACGCTCGCCGAATACCGCCGGTGGGCCGAATCGGACCGCTATCCGCGAAGCGGCTGGGTGTCCTATCTCAACGGCGTTATTTTCGTGGATCAATCCATGGAAGAGTTTCTGACGCACAACCGTGTCAAGCAAGCGTTCAATACTCTCTTTGGAATGTTGCTGATGCATGAACCGCCGGGCTGTTTTGTACCTGACCGCATGCTCCTGGCCAACGAGGCCGCGAACCTGTCGACCGAACCCGATGGCCTGTTCTATCTCTGGGCCACCATGCAGTCCGGACGGCTGCGTCTGATCCCTGGCGAGAAGTCTGGCAACGTGCAATTGGAAGGCACTCCGGATTGCGTACTCGAAGTGGTGGGCGATGGTTCGGTGAAGAAGGATCTTGAGGTGCTCCGCGATCTCTACTGGAAAGCGCAAATCCCCGAATACTGGCTCGTCGATGCCCGCAAAGACGATATCCGATTCGAAATCCTTCGCCACGGCAAAGACGGTTACGAGCCAACGAATCTCAACGACGGCTGGCTGCATTCCGATATTCTCGGCCGATCCTTCCGCATGGAACGGACGCTCGATCCGCTGGGGTTGCCGCAATTTACTGTCCACGCGAGGCCATAAGGACGATATTGTTTGCAAGGGGGGCACGTCATGTTTACCATCGGACATTCCAGCATTCGCAATTGCAGCGGCATCACACGCCGTGAGATGCTACGCATCGGCGGCTTGAGCCTCGCAGGACTCACGCTCGCAGACTTTCTCCGCTCCTCGCCCGATAGCGGCCGGCGTGAATCGGCGTGCATCTTCCTTTGGCTCGACGGCGGCCCGAGCCACTTCGAGACGTTCGATCCCAAGCCCGATACCCCCGACACGATCCGCGGCCCTTATGGTCCGATGCAGACCAACGTGCCCGGCATCCAGATCTGCGAGCTGTTGCCGCGGATGGCGCAGCAGATGGACAAGTGCGTACTCGTGCGCTCGATGAACCATGGCATCGACGCCCACTCGCCGGTGCCGATGCTGACGGGCGGACCTGGCGACACCACCTCCTACGGCGCGGTCATTTCACGCATCCAGGGCTATCGCGGCAACATGCCGCCTTATGTTCACGTCGGTTCACGGCTCGGTGTCGGCGGAGGCAGACTCGGCGCACCGTACTTTCCCGTGGAGATTGCCGATCCCACGGGCAACCGCGTGCAACTCCCGCAATTCGCACTCTCCGCCGACATTCGCGCCGATCGCTTCAACCAGCGCCGCGAATTGCTCGCCGCGGTCGATCGCTTTCGCCAGTCGTCCCACGCGAACGAATCCATCGAGCGCATGGATCAAAATTATCAGCGCGCCGTTGACATTCTCACCTCGACGCAGGTCCGCGACGCCTTCGATGTGGCACGCGAACCCGAAGCACTGCGCGAACGTTATGGGGCCAACCTGTTCGGCCAATCGTGCTTGCTTGCGCGCCGATTGGTGCAGGCCGGCAGCCGATTTGTCGAGATGAAATGGTACGACGGCCCGGCCTGGGACGCGTGGGACGTTCACGGCGCCGATCTGGGCGGCATGGTGCGCATGGAGCAACACCTGTGCCCTCGCCTCGATCAAGGACTCTCTGCTCTGCTCACCGATCTGCACGAACGCCGCATGCTGCAATCGACCCTGATTGTCGTTGGCGGCGAATTCGGCCGCACACCGCGTATCAATCGCTACGGCGCCCGCGATCACTTCCCATATTGCTTCACGTATCTCCTCGCCGGCGGCGGGTTGCAAGGCGGCCGCATCGTCGGCGCCAGCGATCGCACTGGCTCCCGGCCCGCGAATACGCCGGTCAGCCCTGCCCAGTTCGCGGCCACACTCTACCGCCTGGTCGGCATCGACACGACCGACGCCCGCATGCGGCCATTCCTACGTGAAGCACTGCCGGTGCCGGAGATTGTGGGGTGACGTTGCTCCGCACTCAAGAAAATGGGAAGTACGAAAAGCGAAGTGCGAATTACGAAGTCAGGATTGCGTTTTTTCGTACTTCGCACTTCGCTCTTCGTACTTTGCTTGTTGGTTGGAGACTTTCCTATGGCACGCTGGCTACTGTTCATGCTGTTCGGTTCGGCCCCACTGCTCGGACTCGCGCAGCAGCCCACCGCCCAGCCGCCCAAGCGACTACTTATCGCCTTCTCCTCCTACCGCGACCGCCCCAAACACGCCCAGATTTACTTCTACGAACACGACGGCATCTCGCAGGGCAAGAGCGTCGGCAACGTCCCCACGGTGACCAATCGCCAGGACTATCACCCGATCCTCTCTAAGAACGGCAAGATCTGCGTCTTCGCCTCGGAGCTGGAAAACGAGACGAGCAAGATCTTCGTGTGGGACATGGCCGAGAAAAAATTGGTCACGCCGCCGAAACTGAACGCCGGCGCGAATGCCCTGCTCCACCCGACGATCAACGCCGACGGCACGCAGATCGTGTTTGCCGCGTGGGACAAGGCCGGCTCGGGCAGTCAGCGCTGGAGCCTGCTGGGATACGATTTGCCGGGTCAGAAATTCCTCGAACTGCCGAATCTTGCCACGCCGAAGTTCGACTCGCGCATGCCGGCCCTGAGCGCCGGTAACCGTTGGCTGGCGTACGTCTCCAATCGCAAGGACGGCATCGGCGCCGCCGACTTGTGGCTCTACGATCGCAAGGACGCGAAGGTGCTCGCAGTGCCGGAGATCAACTCGCCGTTCACCGATATCACGCCGTCCTTGAGCGACGACGGCAACTTAATCGCCTTCGCATCGGATCGCCCCGGCGGGCAAGGTGGCCGCGACGTCTACCTCTATGATCGCGTCAAGAAATCTTTTCTGCCGCTGCCGGGCGTCAACTCGATCGCCAACGAGCAGTCGCCGTCGTTGAGCCCCGATGGCCGTTACTTGAGTTTTGTCTCGGAACGCATCAAGGGAGAAGGCGAGCGCGATATATATTTGTACGATCGCCAGGCGCAAAAACTGCTGCCGACGCCCGGGCTCAACTCGAAGCGCGAAGACATGGACCCTTGCGTGATCGTGCTGGAATAGCGTGCTCGCCGAAGGCTGTCGGACAAACTACAACGTGTTCATGTCACCAACACGCATCCTCGTCACAGGCGCAACTGGCAAGGTTGGCAGCCACTTCATCCGCCGCTTCCTGGCTGACGATCGGTTCGAGACCAGCATCGTCCGCGGGCTTTGCCATCAGCGCGCCCTGCCTGAGTCCCAGCGCCTGGAGGTTGCGCGCGGCAGCATCGCCGACCGTACGGCCGTCGATGCTGCCATGAAGGATGTCACGCACGTTTTGCACCTGGCGACCTGCAAGGAGACGCCCGAGGACATCATGGATGTCGCCGTCAAGGGGCTCTTTTGGATCCTCGAAGCGTGCCGAAGCAGCGGAACTTTCAAGCAATTTATCCTGATCGGCGGCGACGCCGGCATGGGACATTTCTTTTTTCCGCATCCGCTCCCAGTCACCGAGACGCAGAAGCACTCCGCGTATCCTGGCTGTTATGCTCTCTCCAAAGTGCTCGAAGAAGTGATGATGGAGCAGTACGCAATTCAGTATGGCCTCAATGTTTGCTGTTTGCGGGCCCCCTGGATCATGGAGAAGGACGACTTCAAGTACCAGCTATCCTTCGGCAACGATGTCTTCGGCGGCCCGCGCTGGCGCGATCTGGTCGGCGCCGAGCGCGCCGATCAATACCTCAAGAGCCAAACGACGCCCGTGATGCTCGACCCCGATGGCAAGCCGGTGTCGCGCAACTTCGTCCATGTTAATGATTTGACCGATGCCATCCTCGCCGCGCTCGATTATCCGAAATCGATGCAACCAACCTTCAACATCTGCATGGACGAGCCGGTCAATTATCGCGCTTTGGCGGAATACCTTCGCAAGACGCGCGGCTATCCCTCGGTGGACATCACGACCCCGTACCACTCGACGTGGCTCGATAACACGAAAGCCAAGTTTCTCCTCGGCTGGCGACCGAAGTACGATCTCGCGCGAATGACGGACGAAGCCTTCGACTACCAGCGCCCGCCGGATGAACCGCGCAGGGTGTGGTACCCGGGCTAACGATAGCTACCCAAGCGCCAATCGGGAATTTTTCTTCGGTTCAACGTTGCCGCTGCCGTATAGTGTTCATATGAACACATGAACAATCCGTGGCTGCGTCCAGCCCGCAGTCTTGGAGACATTCCCCTCGTAATGAAGGAGACCTCTCATGGCCGTCGCACCGATTCCGCCCGGGTTCACTTCCGTCACGCCGCACCTGGTAATTCGCGGTGCCGCCAAGGCGATCGAGTTTTACAAGAAGGCATTCGGAGCCGAGGAGATCATGCGCATGCCCGGCATGACCGAGGACAGCATCGGACACGCCGAGGTCAAGATCGGCAATTCGATCGTCATGCTCGCCGACGAGTGGCCGGGCCTGCGCATCGCGGCCCCGGAGAAGTTCGGCGGCACGACCGTCTCGATCATGCTGTACGTGAAGGATTGCGATGCCGTCTTCAATCAGGCTCTCGCTGCGGGCGCCACCGTGTCGATGCCTCTCATGAACATGTTCTGGGGCGACCGCTACGGCAAGGTGACCGACCCGTTTGGCCACGAGTGGGCGATTGCCACGCACGTGGAAGACGTGACGCCCGAGGAATGTGCACGCCGCGGCGAGGAAGCAATGAAGCAGATGGGCGGGAATTAAACGCCGTGTTTCGGCGGAATTGCGCGAACCGGACGCCTGGCCCACATGTCCGGTTCGGCATGAAATCACGACGTTTTGCACAAAAGCCGCCCGCTGGCCTCTGCTCCGAAATGAGCGCCGAGGACGGCATCGATCCGCGCCTGCAGCCAAATGGGCCCCGCGGCAAGGTATACAACCGCAAGTCGCTGCAGCTCTGTCGGCAGGTCGAGCGGGTTCTGTGCTTTGCCCTGGAAGGCGAATTGCTGCGTGACTTGACGGTCCAGTCGGTCGTGCCGGCGCCTGATTCGAGCCGACTGCTGGTGACGCTGGTTTTTCACGGACTCGATGCAATATCGACCAGCGACGTCCTGAAAGCGTTACACAGCAATAACGCCAGGCTGCGCGGCGAAGTCGCAGCGTCAATTCATCGCAAAAAGGCGCCCGACTTGACGTTTCACGTCCTACGACCTTAGCCCGACACGCCGGTCACAGCCCGAGCACCAAGCGAGGGACGCCGCTTGCCCCTCGCTTGGCGCTCGGGCTCTGACCTTCATCAGGTTCCGGGCAAACTTCTTTCACACCCGATCGCTACGCAGAATCCCGGTCCGCCTATTTCGCCGTGCGAACAAGGTCTGCGATCGGATCGGCAGCGACGGCGCATCCGGCAGTTCGGGATATGCGATCGTTTGGAGATGATCGAGCGCCGCCTGCCCGGCCCGCAACTGAAAGCGGCGCATCAACGGGTAGGTGAGCGTGGCGATCAACATGCCAGGCCGCGACCATGACCGCAGCGCCGCTGTCACCCTGCCGCTGGCCAAATCCTTTTCCACGACAAACGTCTCCTCGCCACAAGCCGGATGGCCTTGCAAAGTTCGGTAGGTGAAACCACAGCGCCATTGCTGATCGTTGATCGCTTCAAACCGATCGATAACACGGGCCGCGAAGAACAGATCGAGACCAGGCATGAAGTGGTAACGTAGGCCAACCGTGTCGCCCATCTCCACGGGTCGGCGACGAAGCACGCCGGCCGCGAGGTGCGGTGGAAAGACGTCAAACCGGAGGATGGCATTTGCGAGGCGCCGGGCCGCGCTGCTCGGGATCGGCGGTCCCGGCGCGTCAATGGCGACTATGCGTTGGTGATGATCGCGATGATCCCCGACGCCCGGGCCCTGGTCGATGCCAGCTGAGAATAACGCATTTTCCCATCCAACCAGATCAGGCGCCGCTGACAGCCAGAGCCATTGCATGTTACACCTCACCCGACCAACCGCAGCAAGGAGTCAGGGTTAACGGAATTTTGCACGGTCCAACAAGGCGAATGCTTGCACATCGACGGGCACCACCATAGAATCTTTGCGTTGACCCCGCCGATGCTCACGTTTCGGAGATTTCCCGCCATGGTCCCGTCCCGCAACCAACGCCGCATCTTTTTGGCCCTCTTCGGAACGATCCTGTTGACTTCCCCCGCGTTGGGCGGCGGCAAAGCGCCCCCATCATTAACCGGTCCGGCCATCCCGGGCTTCGCACGATTCTATGCCAAGGACGCCGCCCATCAAGCCGAAGGCGGGGCCCTGCTGTTTGCAACCCTGAACTGCTCGCGCTGTCATGCCGCCAGCGACGCGCCTGCGTCTGATGCTGCACTCAAGACGGCGCCGATTCTCGATGGCGTCGGCGGACGCGTCAAGCGCAGCTACCTGCGTGAATTCCTCACCGATCCGCATAAGACCAAACCCGGTACGACGATGCCGAACCCGTTCGCCGGCCTCGACGAAGACGACAAGAAAGCCAAGGTCGAGGCCCTGGTTCACCTGCTCGCATCCACCGGTGCGCCGGAAGCCCCGCGGCCAGGCAAGGGGGTCGCCGCGGGCCGAGACCTCTACTCCAAGGTAGGTTGCGTCGCCTGCCACGGCACCCGCGACGGCAAGGGTGATCAGGACAAGGTCTTTGCAACGTCCGTTCCGCTCGGCAACCTCAGGGCGAAATATACGCAGGGCGGCTTGAAAGGCTTCCTTCAAAATCCTCACGTGACGCGCCCCCACGGGCGCATGCCGGGATTGCTTAACGATAAAGAAGCCGGCGACGTCGCCAACTACCTACTCCAAGGCAGCGTCCCTGGCGCGTCCGCGTCCAACATGAGTTATTCATACTACGAAGGGGCATGGAAGAGCTTGCCCGATTTCGGCAAGCTCAAGGCCAAGGCAACCGGCGAAGTTGGCGACTTTGAGATCAGCGTTGCCCGGCGCACCAACGACTGCGCCCTGAAGTTCGATGGCTTCATCAAAATCGAAACCGCGGGCAATTTCACGTTCCATCTGACCAGCGACGACGGCAGCAAACTCTGGATCGGCGACAAGGTCGTTGTCAACAACGACGGCGTCCACCCGCCTGTGCACAAGCAAGCGACCATCAAGCTGGCCAAGGGAATGCACAAGCTGACGCTCGGCGTCTTCAATGGCGGCGGCGGGTTCGAACTGAGTGCCGAGGTCGAAGGCCCTGGCATCGCGCGCCAGCCGCTCGGCCCCCTCGTCTACCTCACCGACAAGCCGGAGCCGGCCGTCGTCGAAGGGAAGAAGGACGCTGAGAACTTCGCGATTCAGCCCGAGCTGGTCGCCAAGGGCAAGGACCTGTTCGTCTCGATGGGCTGCGCCAACTGCCATCAGTTGCAGAATATCGACAAACGATTGAACGCCCCCGGTGCGGCCAACCTCAAGCCCGCGGGTGGATGCATCGACGCAGCGCCCAAGAAGGGCATCCCCGCCTTTGGACTCAGCGGCGTACAGCAGGCCTCGCTGCGAAAGTTCCTTGAAAAACCGTTCCCCAACGCTCTGCCAGCCAACAACGCCATCGCCTTCACGATGAAACAGCACAATTGCTTCGCGTGCCATGAACGCGACAAGATCGGCGGCGTCGAGGATGACGTCAATCCGCACTTCCAGGCCACCTTTAAGGAGTGGGGCGACGAGGTTCGTCTCCCCCCCTCGCTCACCGGCGTCGGCGCCAAGCTCAAATCGGCGTACCTCAAGAAAATCTTCGAGCAGGTCACCCACGATCGGCCTTACATGCATACCCGCATGCCGAAATTTGGCGCCAATGCCGCTCACCTCGTAGCCTTGTTCGAAGCCTCGGACACGGCTGAAAAGGGCCCGAACGTGGCATTCGCCGACCCGGCGACCAAGGTCAAGGCCGCCGGTCGGCATATGGTCGGCCCGAAGGCCTTTGGCTGCACCAACTGCCATAACTTCGGCGGCGTCAAGACCGAAGGCGTGCAGGGAATCGACATGGCGATCATGGCGGATCGCGTCAAGAAAGAATGGTTCCACAACTACCTGATTAACCCGAACAAGTACCGTGCTGGCACGCGCATGCCGTCGTCCTTCCCCGACGGCACGACGCCGTTCAAGACGCTGCTCGACGGTAAAGCCGAAACGCAAATCGAGGCAATCTGGACCTACCTTGCGGATGGCCCAAAAGCGCAGATGCCGATCGGCATGACCAAATCGGGAATCCCGCTCATCCCGATCAATGAGGCGATCATCTATCGCAACTTCATCAAGGGGGCAGGTAATCGGGCCATCGCCGTCGGCTTCCCCGAACGCGCCAACCTCGCCTTCGACGCCAACGAGATCCGTCTTGCCATGATCTGGCAAGGGGGCTTCATTGATGCCAAACGCCACTGGACCGGCCGCGGCGAAGGCGCCGAAGGCCCCATGGGGGACAATATCCTGAACCTCCACGCCGGTGCCAGCTTCTTCGTTCTCGCCAAGGACGACGAGGCCTGGCCGACCAAATCCGCGAAGGAAATCGGTTATCAGTTCAAGGGCTATCGCCTGACCGACGATCAACGGCCGACGTTCCTCTACTCGTTCAACGAGATAAAGATCGAGGACACCCCCAATGCCTTCGAAATGAAGGGAACGCCAGCGATCCGTAGATCCTTCACGATTACCACCGACAACCCGATCGACAAGCTGTACTATCGGGCGATGGTTGCTAACCAGATCGACGCTGAGGCACAGGCCGGTTGGTTCCGCATCAACGACGCCTGGCGCATGCGCATCGAGGCGGACGCGGCCCCCATGGTGCGAAAATCGGGCGGAAAGATGGAGCTCTTGGTGCCGATTCGTTTCAAGGGCAACGAAGCAAAGCTCACTCAGGAATATGCGTGGTAGTTTGGTTGCGAATTTGACTAGATCCACCGGAGTTTCTCATGCGATCTATTTTTGCGCTGCTTGCGGTTAGTTCCCTGTGGCTGGCGTCAGCCGATGTTGCCAGTGCACAAAAGAAAAAGGCCGTCATCCAGAAGGCGGCGGAAGACGAAAACGATTACTACAAACTTCACTCCTTCCCGCTTCCGGAAGGCGAAGTCCTCGAAGGCGGTGCGCTCGAAACACTTCCGGGCGGCAAGATCGCATTCGGTACCCGCCGCGGCGAAGTTTGGATCATCGAGAACGCGCTCACCGACGATCCCAAGGACGCCAAGTTCACCCGCTTCGCCCATGGCATGCACGAGATCCTCGGCCTCGCCTACAAGGACGGCTGGCTCTATGTTACCCAGCGCTGCGACGTGACCCGCATCAAGGACTCCAAAGGCAAGGGCAAAGCCGACACCTTCGAGGTCGTCACCGATGGCTGGGAAGTCAACGGCGACTACCACGAATACGCGTTCGGCTCCCGCTTCGACAAGAACGGCAACATCTGGATCACCCTCTGTCTCACCGGCAGCTTCAATTCCAACAGCAAATTTCGCGGCTGGGGCGGCAAGGTCACTCCCGAAGGCAAGTTTGTGCCCACGACCAGCGGCGTGCGCTCACCGGGTGGCGTCGGCTTCAATGCCGAAGGAGATGTGTTCTACACAGACAATCAAGGGCCGTGGAACGGGCCGTGCGCGCTCAAGCACCTCGCCGTCGGCGCCTTTGTCGGGCATCCTGATAGCTTCAAATGGTACAAGGAACCCGAAGCGAAATACCTCGGCGCACCGCCCCTGGTCCCCAAGAGCGGCAGCCGCATGATGATCGAGGCCAAGCGCATCCCGCAGCTCTATCCAACCTGCGTCATGTTCCCGTACGGCAAAATGGGACAATCGGCCGCCGGTATTGACAGCGATGTCTCCGGAGGCAAGTTCGGGCCCTTCGACAAGCAGATGTTCGTCGGCGATCAAACGCATAGCATCGTCATGCGCGTCACGCTCGAAAAAGTCCAAGGAAAATATCAGGGCGCGTGCTATCCGTTCCGCCAGGGACATAGCTGCGGCATCGTGCCGCTGCGGTTCGCGGCTGACGGCTCCATGATCGTCGGCGGCACCAGCCGCGGCTGGGGCTCACGCGGCGGCAAGCCGTTCTGCGTCGAACGCCTGGCCTGGACCGGCAAGGTCCCGTTTGAAATCCACGAGATGAAGGCTGAGCACGATGGCTTCACGCTCAACTTCACCAAGCCGGTCGATCCGAAGACCGCCGGCGAGATCGCGTCCTACAAGATGGAAACCTTCACCTACATCTATCAGGCCGGCTACGGCAGCCCCGAAGTGGACAAGACAACGCCGACGATCACGAAGGTGAGCGTGGCCGCGGACAACAAGAGCGCACGCATCCACTTGAACAAGATGGCCGAGGGGCACGTCCACCACCTGACCGCCGCCGGCGTCCGCTCCGCGGAAAGTTCGCCTCTCCTGCACAACGTGGCGTACTATACGCTCAACTACATTCCAGACGCCAAATAAACGCGACAATTCCAGGGCACGCGAGTTGTTATCCTGTTGCAACCATTGCAGGCAATAACTCCTTGGCGCAGATGGAGTTACGAACTACCCCTGAGTTTCTTGCGGGAAACCGGGGGTGTCGTTGCACGAATGCACGAAACGCACCTGGACCCGGCCGCACCGGCAAGTTTGCGAATCTCGTCAAAGGGCACCTTGCGAACGTTGCCGCGGATTAGCAACCATCACGCCGACTGAATCAGAAAACACTTACAACTTTCCCACCTTCGCTCCTGCCCCGACGTTGGCCATCCCCGGCCCGTAATATTCTCGCGGTCGATTGAATGGTAGAATCATCGGTTCCTCAAAGGGCCGAAACGGCACCATGCCCGCGATCCAATCCAACGCACTCATCACGTGACTCGGCAACGGCCCCTTCTCGACAGCGCGCACCGACTCCTCGACCTGCTTCGCCGTCTTTGGACCGATCAGTACCGTATGGGCGTTCGGACACGAAATCGCAAACCGCAAGCACACTTCGACAATCGATAGCTCAGCTTCATCCAGAAAGTGGTAAAACGCTAGCAACTGTTCTTGCCGCTTTTTCGATAACCACGCCGGCTTGGCTCGCACGACGTCATCATAGCGCCGCGCCAAACCGCCCTGTTGCAGGACAGATCCGAGAATCACTCCCATGTTGCGCGCCTTCGCCTCGGGCAGTACCTCGACGGTCGCCTCGCGGAAGAGCGCGCTGTAATTGAATGCCGTCAGAACGGCGTCGAATCGCCCCGAACGCATGAGATGGGCCATCTCGGTCACAGTGGTCCCGCCCAGGCCCGTGAAGCGGATCACGCCTTCTTTCTTGAGCTGATCGAGCACGTCGATCACCGGACCGTACACCGCCTCGGGATCGGTCCACCATTCGTATTGCTGCGGCCTGTCAGGCTCATGGACGAAGAGAATGTCGATGACCTCGCGATGTAAGAGCCGCAAGCTGTCCTTGACAGATTCCAGCAGCAACCGCTTGTTTTGCGGTTCGAATGGCTGCGGCCGTCCGCCGAGCTTGGTAGACAGGACGAAGGGCGCCTTGACATCGGCAATCGCCTTGCCGAAAACCTCTTCGCTATTGGCATAGGCCGGCGCAGTGTCGAAGAAATTGATACCCAGGTCAATCGCCTTGTGCACCGCCGCCCTGCTCTCTTCGAAGCCTGGTCCCAGCGAGGACGTGAAGAGGCTGCCGAAGCCAAGTTCGCTGACTTCGATGCCGGTTTTGCCTAGAATGCGTTTACGCATGATGCTCCCGCCGAATCGTGTTTGCTCTATTCTTCGTGAAACCTTGCCCGGTTGGCAACGCGAAAACCCGCTTGGCGCCTGCGCGGCACAAAACGAAAACCTGGGTCGCAATATGAAATCCTCTTCAATCTTCGTAATCGTTCCCCTGATGCTCGGCATCTCGATGATGGCAGACGCCCAACCGACGAAGGCCCCGCCCGGCAAATTGGCGCCGGCCGAGTCGGCCAAGACGTTCAAGGTCGCCGACGATCTGCGCTTTGACCAGATTCTCGCCGAACCGAATGTCAAGCAACCGCTGTCGCTCAGCTTCGATGAACGCGGCCGACTTTGGGTGGTGCAATACATCCAGTATCCGCACCCGGCCGGCCTCAAGATCATGAGCCGAGATATGTTCTGGCGCGTCGTTTACGACAAGGTCTCGCCGCCGCCGCCAAATCACTTTCGCGGCAAGGACATTGTTTCCATCCACGAGGACACCACCGGCACGGGGGCATACGACAAGCACACGGTCTTCCTCGAAGGCATGAACATCGTCACCTCCGTCGCACACGGCCGCGGCGGTGTGTGGGTGCTGAATCCGCCGTACCTCCTCTTCTACCCGACCAAGGACGACAAGCCGGCAGGCGACCCAGTCGTCCACCTGCAAGGCTTCGGCCTCGAAGACACCCACTCCTGCGCCAGCAACCTGCGCTGGGGACCGGACGGCTGGCTTTACGGCGCCCATGGCAGCACCGTCTCCGCACATGTCACACGGCCCGGCAGCAAGGAAAAGCCGGTTCAGATGATCGGCCAGCACATGTGGCGCTATCATCCTGAAAAGAAACGCTTCGAGATCTACGCGGAAGGCGGCGGTAATGCCTTCGGCGTCGAAATCGATGAAAAGGGCCGCGTCTACTCCGGCCACAACGGCGGCGACACGCGCGGCTTTCACTATGTCCAGGGGGCGTCCTATCGCAAGGGCTTCGAGAAACATGGTGTGCTCGCCAATCCATTCTCGTTCGGGTATTTCGAGGCGATGAAGGCCAACAAGTCGCTACGATTCACCCACACCTTCGTCATCAACGAAGCCAATGGCCTACCGGCGTCCTATCGCGGCAAGCTCTTTGGCGTCGAGCCCCTGAGCAGCCGCGTGATGATGAGCGAAGTGAAGTCGGATCGCTCCTCGTTCGAAACCAAGGACCTGGGCGGCGTCGTGACAAGCAGCGACACTTGGTTTCGGCCCGTCGACATCAAGCCAGGCCCCGACGGCGCCCTGTATGTTGCCGACTTCTACGAAGCCAAGATCGCCCACCTTGGCCACAACGATGGCGTCATCGACCGTGACACCGGGCGCGTTTACCGCCTTGCGGACAAGGGCGCCAATTTCAAAAAGCCTGCAGATCTAGGCAGAAAATCATCCAGCGAGCTGATCGCCGTCCTGCAAAGCGGCAACCGATGGGAGCGAGAGACGGCGCTACGGCTGCTGGGCGACCGCAAGGACCGCACCATTGTCTCGGCATTGACCAAGCAACTCTTCGCCAACACCGGCCAACTTGCGCTAGACTCGCTTTGGGCGATCAACCTTTCCGGGGGGTTTGACGAGGCCTTGGCTGAGAAATCGCTGGCCCATCCAGAGCCGCAGGTGCGGTTGTGGACCGTACGGTTGCTGGGAGACGACCATCAGCTTGGCAAGAAACTCGCAGCCAGGCTCTCTGAGCAAGCACGCGACGAATCGAGTCTTTATGCCCGCAGCCAATTCGCCGCCAGCGCCAAACGGCTGAATGCAACCGAGGGATTACCCGTCGTCCAGAGCCTGCTGATGCGTGACGAGGACGCCGGCGACATCCACATGCCGCTGCTCCTGTGGTGGGGCATCGAGGTCCACTGTGCCAAGGATCGCGACAAGGTCGTTGAGCTTTTCCGAGACTCGTCCCTCTGGCGAGCCAAAATGGCCGAGGACACAATTCTACCGCGTCTGATGAAGCGATTTGCGATGGCGGGCGCGCAGAAAGACTATCAGACCTGCGTGGATCTCTTTCGCATGGCGCCGGAAAAGAAACACGGACTGATTTTGCTCAAGGGCTTCGAGGAAGCCTTCAAAGGCCGATCCAGCGCTGGCCTCACCAACGAACTCCTGGCCGAAATCGCCAAGCTCGGCGGCGGTTCCATTGCCTTCGGCGTTCGCCAGGGCAAGGACGACGCCGTCACCAAGGCTCTTGCCATGATTCAGAACGTGAAGACGCCGGCCGCCGAACGCCTTGATTTGATTGAGATATTCGGCGAGTCCAGGCAGCCGCGCTGCGTCGAGCCGCTGCTGTCCTTGCTATCGGCCAAGGAATCGGCGCCTGTTCAAAGGGCAACCCTGGGAGCGTTGCAATCTTACAAGGACGACAAGATCGGCGCGGCGGTCGTCAAGCTGCTGCCGAGCTTGACGGGCGACGTGCGTGAGGTTGCTGAGTCACTGCTCGTTGGCCGGCGCGAATGGAGTCGCCAACTCGTCAGCGCCGTGGATCAGGGAACCATCGCATCCAAGTCGATCCCGCTGGCCACCCTGCGCAAGTTGCTGCTGCATCGCGACGACGAAATTGCCAAGCTGGTCAAGAAACACTGGGGCGACGTCAAAGGAGCGACCACGGAGCACATGCGCCAGGAAGTCGATCGCCTTGCGGGCGTTGTCCTCACCGGTAAAGGAGATCCATACCCGGGCAAGAAGCTCTACACAGCCAAGTGCGCGACCTGCCACACGCTCCACGCAGCCGGCGGCATCGTCGGACCGGATCTGACTGTCTTCAAACGCGATGATGTGCCCAATTTGCTGCTTCACATTATCAACCCAAATGCCGAGATTCGCGAAGGCTACGAAAGCTCTGTCGTCATCACCGAAAGTGGCCGAACGCTTACAGGCATCGTGGTGGAGAAAGATGCCCGTGTGGTGATTCTCCGCACGGCCGACGGCCAGCGGATCGTCCTGCCGAAGGACGACATCGAAACGATGAGCGTAACGGGGATCTCGCTGATGCCCGAAGGGCTGCTGGCTGGTATGAACGATCAAGAGGTGCGCGATTTATTTGCGTATTTGCGCTCGGGGCAGCCGCTCAATGAGCGAAAATAAGTACGCCCGCCCGTGGCGCACACGGCGCCGCGGTGATGCCTCGCTCCGCCGCTGCCGCTCCAGACCAGTGGTGCGTTATTTGGCATTCCAGACGACACCCAGCCAGCCGTCGCGCGTCGCAGCACGCGGCGTCGAAAGTTGCAAGCGCGCCAATGCCGCCGGCATCGGCAAGGGGGCCAGCGTAAGCCGTCCCTTCAGAAGCTCGGCGAACAGCATTTCCTGTGCAAACACAAACGAAGCCGGCGCCGCCTTGATCTTGTCAGACCCGGCATTCGGAACGAGGCGCACTGGCCCCTTGCGAACAAGGTGAACGCCTTCCTGGGAGTGCTCCAGCCGATAGGAAGCAGACACTTTACTACCTGCATAGGCCAACTTGGCCTGACGAATGGAGCTTACCTGAATTTCGATCGTGAATCCCTGTTCGACGATGGCAACCGTCATCGGATTCTTCTCAGCAAACGTCATGATCGTAGCCGCGCCGAGCACATCCGCAAGCAGTTTCTCGAGTGTCTTGAGCGTATCCTTGCGCCCATTCTCCTTTCGGCCGTCGATCAGAAGCCCCAGCGTGACCTCTTCGTACAGATGGTTCAGCTTGTCCAGAGGAAACGATTTTCCGCCGTAGAGCGCCTGGGCGGCCTCATTGAGCAGCGACTCGTGGACGCGGACGCCGAGGTCGATTCCAGCCGGCAATGCCGGCGCGGCGCCCGCGCGAGTGCGGCCCGGCGCTGCCAGGCACACGTTGGCGTGGATCGAATCCGCCGTCGTGCTAAACTTCATGGCTTCCAGCACCAGCCCCGCTTTGCGAACGGTCTTGAGCGCGTCGCTGGCGGCAGTCAATGCTGGCGTGAGCTCCGCCGCCAACTCACTGGAGGCACGCCACGCCGTCTTACTGGCACTTTCTGCTTCAGCGTACTTTCTGTTCCGTTCAAAGAACTGGCCGGCGACTCGCATGGCAATCACATCCGGCTCCGCTCGGCTGGAGACGCCCAAAAGTGTCGTCGTGGCTGTTGCGGAAGCCCGGCCGTGGAAAATCCGGGCGCCGGTTTCGTCGATCACGATTCGATTGCTCGCCTCCAGCGGAATCTCGGTCGTTGTCGACAGGAACACGTGCGGCCTGGTCGCGATCGTACGAGAATAGACATGCCCGCGCAGGAAGACATCAAGAACCGCGTGCCGCGAGTCGGGCACAAGCTCAGGCGACACCGCTCCAATGGTCCGCGCCCTGCCATGAACCGGCGAATCTTGAATGATCTCCTGCACGTCATCCGTCTTGTCCACCGACCGCTTCACGACGGCGTTGACCAACGCGGCTGAAATATCGATCAGAAGGTTTGGGTGCTTCTTTGTCGCTTGTGAATCGCCGCTGACTGCCCAGTGTAAGGGGGCACAGGAGAACCCGATGGCGATTGCCACGACAAAAAGGGCTTTGCAACTCTTCATGCTGCCTCCAAATCAACGCCGCCAGAAAACGAGGTTAGCAACGGGAACAAAATGAACGATGCGCCACTCGCGAAGGAGCGGATCCGCGAAAGCGCCCCGTGACAGGCCGCCTCCCAGCCCACGCGGCGTTTGCGCAGTCCTGCTCGCTCCCTCACAACCGCCGCGCATCGCCCCAGCGTAACGAAGAAACAACTTGTTGCAAAGCAAGATCGGCGACATCGAACCCAATCGTTTGGGCCCGCCCCGGTCCAAACGGCCCGTTCAGCGTAACCGCTACCGGCCTCAAAATCGAAAGGTTAGCGCATCCAGCGAAACCATTGGTCAAAAAGCCAGCGCACGGTCGGCGTGAGACGAGTGCGATTGAATGCGTCGCCGATCTTCTTCAGAGCTTCTCCGTGCGTGGGATAGGGGAAAACGGTTTTCGCCAGGGCGCTTAGGCCCAGTTTGCTCGTCATGGCGAGAGACACCGTAGCGATCATCTCTCCCGCATGGCGACCGACAATCGTTGCGCCCACAATCTGGTCGGTCCCTGCTCGCACGTGAATCTTGACGAAACCGTCGGGGTCACCGTCGAGGACGGCGCGATCAACATGGCAATACCCTTGCGCAAACGTCTGAATCGAAGCACCCTGCGCCTTGGCTTCCGTTTCCCCCATGCCAACGTGTGCAATTTCCGGGTCGGTGTAGGTACACCACGGAATCACCAGGGCGTTTGCTTTTGCTCGGCCATAAAAAAGCGCATTTTGCACGGCGATCCGCGCGCACGCATCGGCTGCGTGCGTGAATTTGAAGCGCGAGCACACGTCGCCTGCCGCGAAAACGCCGGCATTACTTGTTTGCAATCGATCATTTACCTGAACGCCGATTTTGGCATCGAAGCCAATGCCAGCCGCCTCCAATCCCAGGCCCTCGACATTTGGCGTACGGCCGGCGGCGACGAGGACCGCATCCACTTCAAGCACACGCGTCCCCCGGGGCGACTGAATCGTCAACGACCGCCCATCGACTCGGGTCACCTGACTTGACACCAAAAGTTCCACGCCGTCGCTGGACAAACGCTCGGCCAGGAGTGTCGCCGCTTCTGTGTCCTCGCGCGGCAGGATCTGATCATGGTTGCCAATCAAGGTGACGCGGGAACCGAACCGGGCAAACGCCTGCGCTAGTTCGCAGCCAATGGGGCCTGCGCCAATCACGGCAAGCCGCGGCGGCAACATCGTGAGCGAAAAAATCGACTCGTTCGTCAGGTAGCCCGACTCCGCAAGACCCGGGATCGTCGGCACGAATGGCCGCGTACCCGTGGCGATGATACCGCGGCGAAAATGCAGCGTCTTGTCTCCGACCTTAACCTGATTTGACCCGACAAACCTGGCGTCACCGAAAAATACGTCCACGCCAAGATCGCGAAGCCGTTGAGCCGAGTCGTTCGGACTGATCTCGGCGCGAAGCCGGCGCAAACGCTCCATGACCGCAAGAAAGTTTACCCGCATCTCTCCCTGGTACTCGATGCCAAATTCGCCGGCACGCCGCATGTCAGCAACCGCGCGCGCCGTTCGCAAGAGAGCTTTGGACGGAACGCAGCCGAAATTCAGGCAATCCCCTCCCAGGAAGCGGCGCTCGAGGATGGCGACCTTTGCCCCCAATCCCGCAGCCCCCACCGCACTGACCAAACCTGCCGTGCCGGCGCCAATCACAACCAGGTGATAGCGAGGCTTTGGCACCGGATTGACCCAGTCCGCCGGGCGCACGCAGTCCAGCAATCGCTGATTGTGTTCATCGAGCGGCAGCATCGGAGCCTGGATTTCATCGGCCAAAGCTGGCCTCATTCTTTGACGAGGGAAGTCAACGTCGCGGCACTCACCGATTGCAAATCACGCGGCGACAACTCTATTTGCAGGCCGCGCTGGCCGGCGCTGACAAAAATCGTATCGAAAAGAATTGCCGTCTCATCAAGAAACGTCGGCAGCACCTTGCGGCCACCAACAGGACTGATGCCGCCCACGACGTAGCCCGTCGCCTTCTCGGCAACTTTCGGATCAGCCAGTTCGGCTCGCTTGCAGTCCGCCGCCGCTGCCAATTTCTTCAGATCCAGCCTCGCAGCGACCGGCAGAATCGCCAACACGAGAGCCTCGCCGTCCACGGCCGCGACCAGCGTTTTGAACATGCGCTCCTGTGCAATTCCTAGCTTCGTTGCAGCCTCCTCCCCGAAGGATTCGGCCCGTGGATCGTGATGATAACGATGAAGTTGGTGAACAATCCGCTTGACTTCCAGCAATCGAATCGCCGGTGTCATGCGATTGCTCCTTTATGTGACGGGGTTGAAGTCCAGCTCATCCGTTCCTGCGGCGACAGAAATGTCGGAGCCGCCACATTATCAACATTTGTTGACACACCGGCGTCTCTCACGCCAAACTCGATCGTTCATTGGTTTCAATGGTTTCGTTGATTTCAATGCTTTCGTTGGTTTCATTGGTTTCGCCCGGGAGGGTGGGTCGCTGCATGAAACGCACGAAACGCCCCCACTGGGAGAAACCGATTTGAGCCTGTCGATTCCCAACTCCCGTGCCCTCCCCTCATTTCTCCTGCACGACGGGATTGCGTAGAACGCCTAACCCCTCGATCTCGACTTCAGCGACATCGCCATCCTTGAGAAATACCGGCGGTTTACGCGCCACGCCAACGCCCGGCGGCGTGCCTGTGTAAATCAAATCGCCTGGCTCCAGAGTCAACACCTGGGAAATGTAGGCCAACAACTCCTCGACGCTGAAAATCATTTGCTTGGTATTGCTGTTTTGCATCGTTTCGCCGTTCAACCTGAGGCGAATCGGCAACGCATGCGGATCAGGCACTTCGTCGCGGGTGACAAGATAGGGCCCCAGCGGCGCAAACGTGTCAAACGTTTTGCCAACCATCCACTGCTTGCCGTCCTTCTTGAGTTGCCAGTCGCGCGCCGAGACATCGTGTCCGACGGCATAGCCGGCGACGTGATCGAGCGCGTTCTTCTTGGCGATGTGCCTTCCTTTTTGGCCAATCACGATGACGAATTCAGCCTCATAATCGACTTCCTGGCTAACTTTGGGCAACACAATCTCCTGACCATGGCCGATGAGGGCCGTCGCATACTTGCTAAATAGGACAGGATCCTTCGGTATCGGCGCACCGCTTTCCGCAGCGTGGTCTTTGTAATTGAGCCCGACGCAGATGATCTTGCGAGGGTCTACAATCGGCGCATGAAACTTTGCCGCACTGGCCGCCTGTTTCACCGCGTTCGGCCGCTGAGCCAAACTGGCGACGGCCTTGAGCATCTCCGGCCCCGCTTCGAGAAGCTGCCGGACGTTGCCTGGCAGGTTCGCATCGGTGGCATGGATGTCGATAAGTTGATCGCCGACGAGCAATGCTGCCCGCGGCCCGGCCCAGGTTTCGATGCTAGCTAAACGCATTGTGCCTCAATCAGTTGCCCCCTCTCCCTTTGGGGGAGCGGAGTTGGAAATCAGCGAAAAACGCAACGCGAACCTCATGGACGAAGTCAACGTCCATAAAGTATCCGCGTAAGCCAGCACGGCAAGTTTTTTTCCGCTGACGGCGCCGATCAATCTTGCTCCATTTCGAGCGTTTTACTATGAAAGAGAGGTACCCAAAGGCAACGGAATTCGCTTTTCCCCGATAGCTCAATGGTAGAGCGAGCGGCTGTTAACCGCTAGGTTCTAGGTTCGAGTCCTAGTCGGGGAGCTTTTT
>SXGT01937039.1_pt1 | contig 45299 bp, 37 predicted proteins | sample 3176221 | NCBI WGS metagenome assembly SXGT01 (sample SAMN11356862, study PRJNA531348) | freshwater metagenome | isolation source: freshwater sample F1-120 | place: China: Fuxian Lake, Yuxi | collected 2017-12-25 | reverse complement strand
GGACTTGCCCGAGCCGGAGACGCCGGTCACCGCAATCAATGTCCCCAGCGGAAAGGTGACGTCGAGGTCCTTGAGGTTGTTGGCTCTGGCGCCGCGCACAACGATGCGGCCACCGTTGCCGGAGCGGCGGATGGGCGGCACGTCAATGGCGCGCGCGCCGGTGAGGTACTGGCCGGTGAGTGACGCGCCGGGGGACGCCATCAGTTGCTGCGGCCGGCCCTGGAAAATCACATGGCCTCCGTGTTCGCCGGCGCCCGGCCCCAGGTCCACCACGTAGTCGGCCATGCGGATGGTCTCCTCGTCATGTTCGACCACAAGCACGGTGTTGCCCAGGTTCCTGAGCCGGCTCAGTGTGCCCAGCAGCCGCCGGTTGTCGCGCTGGTGCAGGCCAATCGAGGGTTCGTCAAGCACGTACAACACGCCGGTGAGCTGAGAGCCGATTTGCGTCGCTAGCCGAATGCGCTGCCCTTCTCCACCCGAAAGCGTGGCAGCGCTGCGCGACAGTGTGAGGTAGCCCACTCCCACGTCCGACAGGAAACGCAGGCGGTCACGGATCTCTTTGAGTACGCGACCAGCGATCAAGAACTCGCGGTCGGTCAACTCCATCGCTTCCACCATCGGCAGGGCATCGGCGATGGGTTGGCTCACGTAGTCGGTCAGTCGGCGGCCCTTGACCCGCACCGCGCGGCTCTCAGCGCGCAGGCGCTCGCCGTGGCACGACAGGCAGGGGCGCAATGCGCGATACGGCTCGAGCGCCTCCTGGTCGGTCCATGAACCTTCGCTGAACCGGCGGCGCAGATTTGGGATGACGCCTTCGAAGTCTGCCCCGAACACGTCCTTGGCGGTCTTCCCACGTTTACCCGGCGCCCCCATGAACACGACGTCCCTAGACTTTTTTGGCAGCTTGCCAAACGGCATGGCCGCATCGATGCCGAAGGCGCGCTGTAACCCCTCAAGCATCTCGGTCAACAGACGTTTGTCGCCCTTCGCCCACGGTGCCACGGCGCCATCCACCAGCGGCAGTCGATCGTCAGGTACCACTCGTGCGGGGTCAAAGTCGAACACCGCACCCAGGCCTTGGCAATCCGGGCAGGCTCCGTGAGGCGAATTGAAGGAGAACGCCCTGGGTGTCATCTCCGGAATGCTGATGTCGCAATTGGGACACGCCATGCGGCGCGAGAACAGCCGGTCGCCGCCTTCGAACGTGTTGATGATCACAATGTCGTCAGCGAGGGTAAGTGCCAGTTCGAGCGACTCGGTAAGCCGGCGCCTGATCCCGTCCTTGACGATCACGCGATCGACCAAGACTTCGATCGTGTGGTTCTTGCGCTTATCGAGGACGACCTCATCCTCGAGCGACATGAAGTCGCCGTCAATGCGCGCACGCGTGAATCCGCGGCCGCGCAGCGCGGTGAGGTCTTTCTTGAACTCGCCTTTGCGGCCCCTGACCACCGGCGCGAGGATGTTGATGCGCGCATCGGGTGGATAAGTGAGCACCACGTCCACGATCCGATCGAGGGACTGCGACGCGATTTCGTGGTCGCACACCGGGCAGTGCGGCACGCCGATATTCGCGAACAGCAGCCGCAGATAATCGTAAATTTCGGTGACGGTGCCGACCGTGGACCTGGGATTAGATCCGGTGGTCTTCTGCTCGATCGAAATGGCGGGCGACAGACCGTCGATCAGATCGACATCCGGCTTTTCCATCTGTTCGAGGAATTGCCGCGCATACGCGGACAATGACTCGACGTACCGCCGCTGCCCTTCCGCATAAATCGTGTCGAACGCGAGCGAGGACTTGCCCGATCCCGAGAGTCCCGTGATGACCACCAGTTGGTCGCGGGGCAGGTCCACATCGACGTTTTTCAGGTTGTGTACACGCGCCCCGCGGACGGCGATCCAGTCGTGCGCCATATGATTCTTGTTAGTTTATGCCGAGTGCTCCGAGAACGTCGGCCGTATCCTGGCCCAGCACCGGTGCGGCACCCAAAGGCACGGGCGCGTGTCCGAACGGCGATCGCACCGCGCGAAGCCCTTTTCCCTGCACCACCGTGCCTCGAGCGGCAATGTTGGGGTCGGCAAATGCCTCGGCGGGTGAGTTGACGGGCGACAGGCAGACATCTTGCCCTTCAAAACATGCCAGCCATTCCGCTTGTGTCCGCGAACAGAAGACCTCGCGCACATCCCGAATGACCGCGGCCTGATCCTCGGGACCCGTCAGGTGCCGCCCACAAAGATCTGGCCTGCCAATCGCGTCACAGAACGTCGTCCAGAACTTCGGCTCCATCGCACCAAGCGCGACTTGGCGCCCATCACGCGTCTCGTAAATATTGTAACAGGCATGTTCGCCGAACGTCGGCAACTCGCCGACGGCGCCAGCGCCGCCGTCGACCAGGTCTGCCGCACCCGGCAGCATCACCCAGAACAACGCGGCATCCTGCATCGACAGGTCCAGGCTCGCGCCCTCCCCGGTTGTTGTGCGTGCGAACAGCGCGGCGATCATCGCGACCACCGCGCTCATCGCGCCGCCCCCGACATCGGCCATGAACATCTTCGGCAGATGTGCGGGATGCGGCCGATCGGCCGCAAGCACTCCGGTGACGGCCACATAGTTCAGATCGTGGCCGGGGCGTTCGGCGTACGGTCCGGTCTGGCCGTAGCCGGTGATCGCCGCGTGCACCAAGCGCGGATATTTTTCCCGGAGTTGCGGGCCTGAGACGCCGAGACGCCGCGCTGTCGCCGGGCGAAAACTCTCCACGACAATGTCGGCGCGCGCCACGAGCGCGTCGAGCACGGGGACGGACTCGGGCTCGCGCAGGTCAAGGACGACGCTGCGTTTGCCGCGATTGAGCAACAGGTCATAGACGCTGCGCCCTGCAACAAACGGCGGCAACTGGCGGATCGGATCACCGCCACGCGGGTCTTCGACCTTGATGACCTCGGCACCCAGTTCCGCGAGCATCAGCGTGGCAAAGCCCCCTGGGAGGAGCCTCGACAAGTCGAGCACGCGGACACCAGACAGCGCAGCCATGGGAAAGCAGGGATGCTATCATCGCGGCCTTCGGAGCCCTCGGAGTATTGATGAGTACACAAATCAGAAAGCCGTCGCTCGCCCTTTCCCTGTTTCCCGTCGCCATGCTCGTAATGCTCCTGGCTGGATCGGTGGCCCTGTTCGGCGACTCGAACTCCGGAGGACCGAATCAGATCGCGCTGATCCTCGCCGCGACCATCGCCGCCGCCGTCGGCCTGCGCCTGGGCCACTCGTGGAAGGACCTGGAAGCAGGCATCGTGCACGGCATCTCGCTCTCGATGAGCGCGATCCTGATCATGCTTGTCGTGGGCGCGCTGATCGGCTCGTGGATTCTCGCTGGTGTGGTTCCCACGATGCTCTACTACGGCCTGCAATTGCTCACGCCCGCTGTGTTCTTCCCAAGTGCCTGTGTCCTCTGCTGCCTCGTATCGCTGGCGACCGGAAGCTCCTGGACCACGGCTGGCACCGTGGGAGTCGCACTCGTCGGGATTGCCGCCGCTCAGAACCTGCATCTGGGCCTGGCCGCGGGCGCCGTCGTATCCGGCGCCTATTTCGGCGACAAGATGTCGCCGCTGTCTGACACCACCAACCTCGCGCCCGCCATGGCGGGCACGGAACTGTTCACCCACATCCGCCACATGGTGTGGACCACCACGCCGAGCATCCTGATCGCCCTGGTCCTCTTCACTGCAATCGGGTTGACCACAGCGGCGCCCGCTGACACCGCCGCGGTCAATGCGATTCGCGCGGCGCTCGGCTCCAGCTTCGCCATCGGTCCGCACCTGCTGCTGCCCGTCGCACTAGTGCTGGTGGTGGTCATCCGGAACGTGTCGGCAACCCCCGCGCTTATGGTGGGCACACTTACCGGGTGCGTGTTCGCGGTGCTGTTTCAGCCTGCGGCGGTCACGACGCTGGCGGCGGCGCCCGATCTTCCGCACTGGGCCGAACTCATCAAGGGCTGCTGGCACTCGCTGGCTACGGGATTTACCCTGACCTCGGGGAACGCGGCGCTCGACGACTTATTGTCTCGCGGCGGTATGGCCAGCATGCTGAATACCGTGTGGCTGATTCTGGCGGCGATGACGTTTGGCGCCGTCATGGAAAAGACCGGGATGCTGGGTCGCATCGCTGAGGCCATACTTGGCGCCGTGCGCGGCACGGGCAGCCTGATTGCCGCCACCCTCGCCACCTCGATCGGCATGAACATCCTGGCATCCGACCAGTACATGGCGATCGTGCTGCCCGGGCGCATGTTCAAGGCCGAGTTCAAGCGTCGCCAACTGGCGCCCCAGAATCTCTCACGATGCCTAGAGGATGCCGGCACGCTGACCTCCCCGCTTGTTCCATGGAACACCTGCGGGGCCTTCATGGCGCAGACGCTTGGCGTGGCCACCATCGCGTACCTGCCGTACGCATTTTTTAATCTGATCAACCCGGTCATCTCGGCCATCTACGGCTTCGCCGGCTTCTCCATCACCAGGCTGGACGAGGGGTCAGGCGCCTGAGAACGACATCCGAAAGAGGGTGTCGCTCGACGAAAGCACCATGCCCCCCGTCGCGTCGAACGCGACGCCCACCAGGTGCGGCGCCGCAATCATGAGTTCGGCGACGGGCGCGGTGTCGCGCACGTCCACGCGATAGAGCCCGGAGTCGCCGGCCAACGCGTCGGCCACGAAGAGCATGCCCGACGCGTCAAACGCGAGTCCCTGCGGGCGCCCGAACCCTCCGCACACCACCTGCACGTCGCGCTCTGGCGTCACGCGGTAGATCACGTCGTGTGCCACAAGCGTGGGCGCCGTGACGTAGAGGCATCCATCGGGCCCCATCGCCAGGTGGAACGCCGCCACGCTCGCTGGAATCGTCGCGTATGGCTCCACATGGCGCGTGGACTCGCCGGACTTGCCCGCGCTGATCCGGAAGATGGTGCCGGTGCGATCGCCGACGTAGAGCGTGCCGTCGGCGCCGCACGCCAGGCCGGTCGCCACGCCGAGATCGGTGGCGTACAGTTCCGCACGGCCCTCACGAGTGAGCTGGTAGACTTGCCCCTCGAAGCGACTCGACACATAGACGGTGCCATCAGGGCCCAGGGTCAGCGACGTCGGATTGGCGATGTCGACCGCCAGCGCATCCTGCGTACCGTCGGGATTGAGCCGGCCGAGGGGCACGGGCGCCTTTGTGCCACGAGTGCCGCTGTAGGTGAAGTACACCGCGCCGTGCGCGTCACAGAGCGGGCTGTCCACCTGGTGGACGCCACTGACAAGCACGGTTGCGACGTCGAGCGCCAGCGCGCCTTCCGGCACATCGGCAACGCACACCGGTAATGCGCCTCCGGCCGCGTCGGCCGGCACCAGCACGTCGAGGGACCGGCGCGATGCAAACACGACGCGAGTCTTCACGCCGCCGATCGTGACGTCTGGAGGCCCGTCGGGAGGAATCGGGAGATCGGCGCCTAGCAACGTGACCCGTCCACCGGGTACCGCGGCCCCCGGGCGGAGTGAGGTCAGCGCCGGCACGAACTACACATCGTCGAGTTCGACGTTCCAGTAGACGTAGTCGCGCCAGCTCTCGGGCGCGTTCCGCAAGCCGAACGTGATGCGAATCGCCGGAGCCTTGTCGGGACGTTTCGGTGGTCGAATCAGGTGCAGGTGCGCTTGGGCTGGCGTGCGACCGCCCTTGCGCCGGTTGCAGGTGATACAACACGTCACGATATTTTCCCAGTCCTTGCGGCCGCCCTGAGCGACCGGCACGACGTGGTCAAACGTCAGTTCGGCGATCGGGAACACGGCGCCGCAGTACTGACAACGATGATCATCGCGCGCGTAAATATTGGCGCGCGAGAACGGCACGTAGTCCAACCGTCGCCGCACCCGAATCCGGCGAAGGAGACGAATCACCGACGGCAACTTCATACTGAATGTGACGGCGCGTATTTCGCGGTCGTACACCGAGACAATTTCGACCTTGCCCTGACACCAGAGAGTGATCGCTTTTTGCCAGTGCACAACCCGCAAGGGTTCGTAGGTGGCGTTGAGCAACAGCGTCTGTTCCATGACGATACTGGCCTTGATTGTCGGTCAGATGATGTGCGGTGTCAAGCGGTGACGGCAGGTAACATCAACGTTTTCAGCAGGTTAGAGTCATGCCATGGCGGCCCTCCGCCGACCGGCCGATACAGCGGTGATGGAACACGTGCACTACGCCCTACGAGCCGGCCTGGTGCTGCTGCTGGCGATGGCATCTTCGGTCTGTGCTGCCCGGGCGATGACCCAGGGCGGCGTTTACCCATCTCCCTTTCCGACCGTGCCCTCACCGGCCGCGCTCAGGCCCGACACCCAGCAGGTGCCGTGGAGTCCGGTCGCAAGCGCGGTGCTGAGAACGGCGCTGCAGTTCCAGGGCGTGCCGTACCTCTGGGGTGGCGAAAGCCCTGTCACCGGATTCGACTGCAGCGGGTTCGTGAGATACGTACTGGCGCAGCATTCGGTGCCGGCACCCCGCACCGCCACCGAGCAATATGCCCTGGGGACCCGCGTGAATTTGCGAAATGTTCGCGCGGGCGACCTGGTGTTCTTCTCCACCGTCGCGCCAGGCCCCTCCCACGTCGGACTAGTGATCAGTGGCGTGGAGTTTGTCCACGCGCCCGCCGCATCAGGCGTGGTGCGCATCGAGCAGATGCGATCGTCGTACTGGACGTCGCGGTACGTGGGTGCCCGGCGCGTGCTCGGGGCTACTCCGGGCCCATTCTCGACAGAATGATTTGCTGGCGGCGCAGCAACCGCGCATTGGGCCGTGCGGGGCTGTAGACGCGCGGGTTGATGATCGCACCGGCAAGCAGTGCGGCCTGTGTCTGGTTCAGCTCCGACGCCGGGATCCCAAAGTACGTGAGCGAAGCTGCCTGGGCGCCCCAGATACCATCGCCCCACTCGATCAGATTCAGATAGAGTTCGAAAATGCGGCGCTTGGACAGCTCCGCCTCAAGCCGGCGCGTGATGAACAACTCGTGCACCTTGCGATACGGGTTGCGTGAGGGTGACAGATACAGATTTTTCGCAAGTTGCTGCGTGATGGTGGACGCGCCTCGCGCAAATTCTCCACGCTCCCAGTTGGACTCGAGTGATGCACGAATTTCGTCAAAGTCCAGGCCCTGATGCTCCCAGAACGCTGCGTCCTCGGCCACCTGGACGGCCCGCTTCAGCTTCGGCGAGATGCGGTCGTAACTCACCCACTGCTGCCGGCGTCTGGGTGTTCGGTCCTTGGCCGCGGCTTGCGACTCTCGCATGTGCATGAATGCCGTCGACACGGGCGGCGTCTTCGCGAGCGCGCGCACATCCGGCAGGGTCATCCACGTATACGAGAGCATCGCGAAGCCGATCGCAGCGGCCGCCAGCGCGATTCGCAGCGCTCGCCGCATCAGACGACGATCACGACGCGGATGCGTACGCTCACCAGCGGTGTGGATGCGACCGTGGCGCCGTTCATGATGGCAAGCGTCGCCGGGTCAACCGCGCGCGGCGCCGGAGATGCGGCGGTGGACGTCCACGTGTCGCCTGACCACACGGTGTACTGGCCGACACGGAAGGGCTGAATCTGATCCGCCTCAGCCTGGGGCATCGTCCGGAACGATTCGATCGTATTCGCGAATGTGCCCTGCGCCCTGCCAAACGCCTGGGCGGCGGCGACACCTGCCACAAGGGACGTCGTCGACCCTGCGGCGATAAACGCCGCGCGCACGACCTCCTGCTCACCGCGATAGGTGCCCACATAGGCACACAGACCGTTGATAGTCGTTTCGCCGCCGCTAACTTCGGTGAATTTCGCCGCGGTCATCTGCGTCCGCGCCACTTGGGCTAGCCCTCCGCTGGCGTTTGGCACTACTCGCAGCACCACGGCGGCCTGCGCCTCGCCGTCCGGCTGAGCTGTGACCTGCGACGCACCGTTGCTGATCTCCCAGCCGTCGGGGAAGCGAAGGGCGATCCGCAGGATGGGATGCACGAACTCGCAGCCGCGCACGATGCCCTGTTCCCGGCTGTCGCCCCACACCACCCCAGGCAACCGTCCACTGAACTCCGCAGCATTAACAGTCTGTGCCCCCGGCCCTTGCGCAGCGGTGACAAGATCTTTCACAGCGGCGATGCGGTCTTCCGGCAGTAGATGTGTCGTGAGGAAGTTCGGCACACCACGACTCAACTCTAAAACTTCAGACAGGCGGCCGAGCGTGCTCAGCAGACCAACCATCCCCGCAGGGCACCACCCACTGGACGAGGCGTAACCGACGCCCAGACGATCAGCCCCACGGTCGGCATCACGGCCGTGTTTGAGAAGCGTCAGACTCATGGCCACCTCGAGTCCGCCAAACACGCCGCCGTATTTCTCCGGCGCGAGGATGCGACCGACACCAAGTCCGAGACCAGTAAGTTGCTGTTTCGAATACGCACTGGCGCCATGGAGTGCCGTGACGTGCGCAATCTCATGTCCGAGCACATTCGCCAGTTCCGCCTCACTCTGCAGGAAGGGCACAATGCCGCGTGTGACGTAGATGAACCCGCCCGGCAAGGCACACGCATTCACCGCTGACGCGTCCACGACGACAAACGACCATGGCGGGTTAGGGTGATGCGATTGTTTTGCCATCACGATGCCCACGCGAGTGACAGAGGCCTGCCAACCCGCGTCGTCGTAGACGCTCATGTCGGCGCGAATCTGCTGATCGGATTCGCGACCCAGCGCGATCTCCTGGGCTACGGACAGGAAGTTCAGCTGGCTGCGCCCGGAGGCGGGCGTGGTGACACAGGCCATCGCGACAACGGCGACAACCGCGAGGCCATATCGACGAATCATGCGCCTACCTGCTAAGAGGCGTGCGGCCAAGCGACTTTGCAAGCGCCGTCACCACCTTCTCCGCATTGTGGATGGTGGCACCGCTTCCCATCAACCCGATTCGCCAGATCTTGCCGGCGAGCGGTCCAAGTCCGGCGCCAATTTCAATCTGGTGCCTGGTGAGCATGCAGTCCTTCACCTCGGAGGCGTCCACGCCGTCGGGCACACACACAGCGTTCAGGCTGTGAAGGCGATGGGCCAGAGCCGGCAGCAGGCAAAGACCAATGGCGTCCAGTCCCGCGACTAACGCCGAGTGCGCGTCCGCATGCCGCTTCCAGCGCGCCTCGAGGCCCTCCTCAGCGGCCTCGGTCAGGGCCGCATGCAGGGCGTAGATCATGGGCGCGGAAATCGTGTGGTGATACCTGCGCCGGACCCAGAAGTCTTCAAGCTTCTTGACATCGAGGGAAAACGGCGGAGTGCCTGCACGCCTGTGGCGCAGACGCGCGGAGAACGTGATTGGCGCGAGGCCCGACGGCGCGCCAATGCCTTTTTGGGAGCACGAATAACAGGCGTCGGCGTTCCACGCTGCCACATCCACAGGCACCGCCCCGAGCGACGTCACGGCATCGACGATCAGCAGTGCGTCGTGCTGCCGCGCGATCGCGGCGACTTCACCCACCGGATTGATGACACCGGTGGATGTTTCGCCGTGGACGATGGCCACCACGTCGAAGCGCCCATCGCTCATCACCCGCTCCACCTGCGCGGGATCGATCGCCTGTCCCCACTCGCCCTCCAGCCGCTCGACAAACGCGCCGTGAAGCGCGCACACCTGCGCCAGTCGATCGCCGAAATAGCCGTTGACGACGCAGAGCACCATCATGCCTGGCTCAAGCAGATTAGCGGCGGCGGCATCCATCCCCGTGGTGCCGGTGCCCGAGAGCGCGAAGGTGAAGTGATCCGGCGGCGCCTGGAACAGGGTCGTCAGTCGGGCGCGCACGTCGTCGAGCAGGAGCACGAATTCCGGGTCGAGGTGTGACCGCAGCGGTCCGGTCATGGCCTGCATCACCCGATCCGACACGGGAGATGGACCGGGTCCCATGAGGAGCCGTGGAGTGGAGGGCAGAGCGGATTTGGGCATGGTCACATTTTTTGCGGATGTTTCACGACTGCCACTGCGCGAGCGCCGCGCGGATGTCGTCGGCCACGGCCGTGCTCACCGGCAGGAGCGGAGCGCGCACGGGCCCGCCATACGCGCCCATCAGAGCGAGCGCGCACTTCAGGCCGGCCACACCATGCGCGCTCGACACCAGTTGCGCGATTGCAGTAATGCGGCGTTGCAGCACGAGCGCCTCGGCATGCCGATTTGTGGTGGCCAGCGACCACAGCTGTGTGCACACGTCAGGCAGCACATTGGCCACGGCAATGATGGCGCCGCGCGCGCCCGCCACCGCCGCGGCGTGTGCCACCGGCGCCCAGCCCACCAGCACGTCGAACGCGCTGTCGGTGATCGCCGCGAACTGGCCGAGGCGCTCCAGGTCGTTACTGGTTTCCTTGATCCCGATCACGTTCGGGTGCGCTGCGAGTGTGCGCACGATGGGCACAGTGAGGCTGAAGCCCGCCATGCCTGGTACGTTGTAGAGCATCACGGGCACCGGTGAGGCGTCGGCCACCGCGCGGTAGTGCGTGATGAGCGCCTCATGCGTCATCTGCGCCTTGAAACACGACGGCGCGCGCACGAGGACGCTGTCTGCGCCGTTGCCCGCCGCACGGACACACGCCGCGATGGTGCCACGTGTAGACTCGCGCCCGGCGCCCACCAGCAGCGTGCGGCCGGCCGGCACGACAGCGCGCGCGGCAGCAACCACACGATCGGCCTCAGTCTCATCGAGCAGGCCGGCTTCGCCATTCGAACCGAGCACGAGTACGCCGGCCACAGGCGCGCGCAGCAGCCGGGTGATGTTGTCTACCAGGGCCGCCGGCGCGAATTCGCCGGTCACCGAATCAAACGGCGTCGGCACCGGGGGAAATACGCCACTAAAGTTCATCGGATCGTCATCGTCCCTTCGGAGGCTATCGGCGTGGGGCCGTTGTGTCAACGACGGATCCGGCGACACCGGCCCTCGCACCGGCCACCGTCTGCAACGCCAGCACCACGACAAAGAGTGCGGCGGCCGGTAGTAGGAGCCAGGGCGCTGCGTACATGGCCGTGAGCGCTTCGCCGTCCTTCAGGAGTCCACCCCAGCTGGGCGTTGCGCCTCCGAATCCGAAGCCGACGAATGACAGTGTGGACTCGGCCGCGAGCAATGCGGGAATGAGCAGGACGAACTCGATGCGGAGGAACCCGTAGGCGGCCGGCAGCAGGTGGGTCATCACCCGCCAGCGCCCCGCGCCAAGGGCACGGACGGCGGCGGCGTAGTCGCGTGTGCGCTCGGTGGCGACAATCGAGCGCACGCCACGGGCGACGTCGGGCCAGGCGACAAATGCAAATAAGATTGTCATGAGCCAGAAGGCTTCGGCCGGACTGATGACGAGGGGGCGCGTGGCCCTCAGTACGATCACGAGATACACGATCGGCAGGACGAGCACGAAGTCGGCGACCGTCGTGATGAGTGTGTCGAGACGGCCGCCGGAGGATCCGGCCACGGCACCGAGCAACGCGCCAAGCAACAACGCACCGCACGCACCGAGCACGGCGACGCCGAGCGACAACCTGGCGCCGTACACGAGTCGGGCACACAAGTCGCGGCCGAGCGCGTCGGCGCCGCACCAGAGGAGCGGACCCGCGCCCGGGTCGATCGAGACGAGGCGCCCGTTCGTCCACCATCGCAGCGGCACGCGGGCGGTGTGATCCTCGACATAAGTGCGGTCGATGCGATTGACGAGGCGTTGCCGATAGACGAACGGCGCGTGCCACCCATCGGTGTCATGCAGGTGCACGCGCATGGGCGGTGCAAACGCGCGATCACCAAATGGCAGATCGGGCGGGTTCGACGCAATCCACGGCGCGGCTGTCGCCACGAGCAGGATGGCGCACAACACGGCCGCAGCGGCTCGGCGCATCACGAAAGATCCCTCACCCTCGGGTCAACGACCGAGCGCAGGGTGTCGGCCACAAGGTTGCCCACGGCCAGACAGACACCGGCGGCGAACACACAGCCGGCCACCAGACGCACGTCGCCATACTGCACGGCATCCAGCATCAACCGGCCAAGTCCGGGCCACGACGTGGCGAACTCCACGGCGATCGATCCGCTGAAGAGGCTGCCGATCACAATGCCGTAGACGCCCAGCACCGGCCGCAGGGACTGGCGAGCCGCATGCACCCACACCAGTCGATGAGACGGAATGCCGCGGGCGGCGGCCGCAAGCAGATCGAGTGATGCCATGGCGTCGTGTGTGGCCTGCGATTGCAGGCGCTCGAGTGCCGCGCCCACAGGCAGGCCCAGGGCCAGCGCCGGCACTAGCAGGTCCCCTGGCGCCACCGAAATCCACGCCGTGGTCGTCGCGATATAGAGCAGCACTAAGACTGCGACTAGCGGCGGGCAGGCGAGTACCGCGATCGATGCGGTCGACACCAGCCTCGAGACCCACGTCCCTGAGTAGGCACCCGTCACCACCCCTAGCGGCAAGCCGATAAGCGTGGCGAGCAACAGCGCTACGAACGCGAGGCGGGCGGTGTTCGCGCCGCGTTCAGCAACCAGTGCTGCCACGGGCCGATCGAACTTCGCTGATTCGCCCAGATCGAGCCGCAGCAGATCCCAGGTGAACTGCGCCAACTGAACGGGAAAGGGCCGGTCGAGCCCGAGCCGGTCGCGCGTGTCCGCGATCGCCTTTGGGTCAACGCCTTCCATCACGTCAGTAGTGGTTTCATCGCCGGGTGCGAGACGCGCCAGGACAAATGCGGCGGTCGACACCGAGAGGACGACGAGGAGCGCGGCCACGAAGCGGCGAAGCACATGCGCCGCCGTGGCGTGAATCACCGTCGCGGACCCAGAACGAATAGCTCTTCCGCATTCCACAACACGGGCGGCTGGATGACGGTTGGCGTGGCTCCACCCACGCGCATACTCATCGGCACGGAGACATGCGGCGCAGCAAACCACAATGCCGGTACGTGATCGGCGAGCAGTTGCTGCGCCTCTGTAAACTGCCGCTTCCGTTCTGCATGGTCCATGGTCTCGGCCAGTTGCAGCATGAGCGCGTCGATGCGGCCTTCCCACTCTGAGCCCGCCGTCGGCTGATTAGGATTCCAGAAGTGCATGGGGCCATTGCTCAGCCAGAACGCACGGCTCCCGGTCGGGTCTTTTGAGTTGGCCTGCGCGCCGTAGTAGATCCCTTCGTAGTCGCCGCTCGCGTAACGCGCCTGTACGACCCGTTGGTCCATGGGGACCACATTCACCTTGATTCCAACCTGACGCAACTGTTCGCCCACGAGCGTGCTTGTGCGTTCGCGCTCGGTGTGTCCACTCTGCGTCAGGAGCGAAAACTCGACGGGCCGATTGGACGCGTCATCAAGCACGCCGTCGCCGTTGCGATCCTGCAAGCCGAGGGACGTGAGGAGCGTGCGCGCGCGAGCCAGGTCAAATGGCGTCGCCCCAAGATCAGGCACGAACCAGTCGCCATGACCTGGCGACACCGGGCCGTACACCACCGCCGCCGCGCCAAGATGCACCGTGTCTACGATGGCCTGCCGGTTCACGGCGTGTGAAATTGCACGGCGAAATGCTTCCTGCGCCAGCCAGGGTTTATCGGCGACGGCTTTTGAGCCAGGCGTGAGATTAAACCAGAGCGTGCTGACGTCTATCGCGGGGCCGACATCCACGAGTGTGACGCGGCCCGCGGTCTCCGCATCGCGCAACATGGCGAGGTCTTCTGCGCGCGCACCGCCGTTGGTGAGATCAGAAGTGCCCGATTGCAGGCGCAAAAGTTCGGCATTTTGTTCGGGCACGATCTGTACCTCGAGTTCGTCGAGATACGGCAGCTTCTGTCCGGTGGCGTCCGTGCGCCAGAAGTGGGGGTTCCGGACGAATCGCAGGTGCTGTGCCGGCGCGTACGCCTGGAGCATGAACGGGCCCAGGCCAGCCATATCTGAGAGATTCGCGCTGGCGCTCCATGCGTCGCGGAACGTGCCGGCATCGAGCGCCGCCTGCAGTTTGTGCCGCGGCAGGATGGGTACACTGTCGAGAATGGCCAACCCTTGTCCAAACGGCGACGGGAACGTGAGCACGATGTGGTGATCGTCGATGGCGCGCAGTTGGAATGACTGGCCCTTGGCACGCATATCGAGGGCCAGAGGACTCTTCACGCGTTCGTCGTAGATCGCCTGAAATGTGAACAACACATCCGACGCGGTGAAGGCCGTGCCGTCAGAAAAACATATGCCCCTGCGAAGGGTGACCGTCCACGTCAGGCCGTCGGGCGTTCCGGTCCACTCTGTTGCGAGGCGCGGCACCAACGCTCCGGTGTTCGGGTCTACCCGCAGCAAGGTGGCTTGCGTGAGCAGCGCGGTCAACCGGGCCATCGGCCGTGCCTCCACGAGGCGATTGAAATGGGTGGGTTCCGTGCGGTAGGTCGCGACCAATGTGCCGCCGTTTTGGGGGACCGCATCAGCCTCGGATTGTGGGGCACCACAGCGCCGGGAAAAAATGACCGCCGCAACAACCAGGGCTATCACCAGAGCCAGGCGGAACATACGGGAGGGGGTCATAGCGCTCCTACAATCGAGTCTAAAAGTGTCATTCGGCCATCGCAGATGGCGCGTATTATGAGGTAGTTACGCGACTTGGGGGGGGCGGCCCCCGATGAAGAATTACATCTTCAACTTACACATTTTTGCGGTTCGGCTGACGATTTTGTAAGGCTCCAGGGTCACGTGCCAATAAGGATCCTGCGAGAACCGCGGTTTGTCGGGCGTATTTTCACGCCCATGTAGTCATCTCTATCACTTGTCGGTGGTACGGTCCGTGCGTACTGGCTGGTTTCAGTCGGCGAGCCCAAGGTGGCGCTTCGCCCCGTTTTGAGTGAATGTTTTTATGAACGCAGACAGTCTCATCCCCCGTCGCGTGTCCAACGTCTGGGTCGCCCTCCTGGGCTTCGCTTTGGTCGTCGGACTCGCCCTTCCCTCCGTCGCGCTGGCCGCTGACGGACAGCGAGCCCGGATGTCGAGCGAGTTGTCGCGGAAGCTGGCGCAGCCCGACGACGGGAGCCAGATTGCGGTAATCGTGACCGCCCCCCAGGACGAGGTGGACCGATTGGCGAGAAGGCATAACCTGCGGGTCAAGCGGATGACATCGGGCGCGGTCTTTTACGGTACGCGAACCGAGGTCAACTCGTTGTCGGCTGACTCCGGGGTGAAGGTCATCGAAGAAGACCGGCCGATTTACAGCACCATGGCCATCACGCCGCAGGCCACCGGCGCGGACCAGGTGTGGCGCGGCGAGTCGGATTCAACGTTTGGCGGCATCACGGGCCGGAGAGTGGGCGTGGCAGTGCTGGACTCCGGCGTGTCGTCACATCGGGATCTGACGAATCGCCTGCAGGTCTCGTATAACTTCACGGACCCGCGGGGCGGCGTGCGCGAAGGCGGTCGCGACGGCTACGGCCACGGCACTCACGTGGCGGGCACGATTGCGGGCAGCGGCGCCGGCAGCCGCAGTGCAGAGGGCACGCCCTACATCGGCATGGCGCCGGGCGTGTCGCTCATCAGCATGAAAGTACTGAGCGACAACGGTTCGGGGTATGTGTCGGACGTGATCGAGGCGATCGACTACTGCATCAAATACCGCTATCGCCTCAACATCAAAGTCATCAACCTCTCGCTAGGCCACCAGGCATCGGAAGCGTATCGCGACGATCCCCTGGCGCTTACCGTTGAGCGCGCGGTGGCCGCCGGCATCGTGGTGGTGGCATCTGCCGGCAACATGGGCAAGAATGCGGCGGGTGTGCCGATTGTAGGCGCCATTGTGTCGCCCGGGTTTACGCCTGGTGCGCTCACGGTGGGCGCGTTGAACACCAACGGCACGGTGTTCCGGAATGACGACAAGGTGGCGACGTACAGCTCGCGTGGTCCGGTGGTGAACCCAGGCACACCCACGCCGGCGACACCCCAGGACCTGCCGAAGAACACACTGCTGAAGCCGGATGTGGTGGCGCCTGGCAATGCCATCGTATCGACCATTCCGAGGCGGAGCCTGCTGTGGGAGACGCTGCCGGATCGCCGTGTGACTGGCGCGAGTGGGGGGACCTACCTGGTGCTGTCGGGGTCGAGCATGGCGGCGGCGGTGGTGAGCGGCGCAGCGGCGATGTTGCTGCAGGCGAATCCGGATCTGACTCCGCGTCAGGTGAAGACGGCGCTACAGCTTACGGCCCAGTTCATTCCGAACACGGGGATCATCGCGCAGGGTGCGGGGTCGATCAACGTGGCCCTGGCAGTGAAGTTTGCAATGCGCGCAGACGGCGACACGGTGCAGACGTCGAACACGATCGGCGGCGAGCAGTCCTTCGGCGGCGGAATGGCCTTCGGCCAGCAGTCGACCTGGGGAACAACGCTGGTCTGGGATAACACCTTGGTCTGGGATAACACCTTGGTCTGGGATAACACCTTGGTCTGGGATAACACCTTGGTCTGGGATAACACCTTGGTCTGGGATAACACCTTGGTCTGGGATAACACCTTGGTCTGGGATAACCGAGTCTGGGGTGACACGTTAGTCTGGGATAACACGCTGGTCGGGCGACATCCCCCCACAAATGAGTAGCGTTTAGGTTTAGAGTCCGGCCTTAGCGACAGGGTCGGGCGATGAAGAAGCGGTTTACAGAAGCGCAGATTGTGGACTTCCTGCGGGAGGCGGATGCCGAGGGGGAAGGTGAAGGACCTGTGCCGGCGGCATGGATTCTCGGAGGCCAGTTATGACCTCTGGCGCAGCAAGTTAGGCGGCATGAGCGTTCCGGACGCGAAGCGGCTGAAGGAGCTGGAGATCGAAAACACCCGGTTGAAGAAGTTACTCGCGGACTCGTTGTTGGAAAACGAGGTGACCCGAGAGGTATTGAGGAAACAGTGGTGACCGCATCGGCTCGACGCGAGACGGTACGGGTGATGGTGAGTCGGGAGCTGTTTGAGCGACGGGCGTTGGCCGTGGCTGCGCGATGTTGACATGATTCGCACAATTATCGTTTGAGGCTGAAACGGTCGTTAACGTAAGAAACTTTGAAAGCAGGAAAGCTGTGATTTGCACAATTGTTCTTTGGGACTGATTTCTCCACTGACGGACTCCTTCTAAAACCATGATCCCTTACGGTCATCACTTGGACTTAGCCATGCACTTACGGGGTAACTACACCCGATTCGTCGGCCTCTGCCGTCCCGTTTGTCAACGATGACCAAACAAACTAGCCTAACTTTTTCACGGAAATCCCGAGCTTTTTGGGCGGCCGTCGTCGTCAGCGGATTTCTGACCTCCGCAATAAACATCCGAGAGCTGATTGTTGCTCCGCCCCCGAGCGAGTGGCTGTGGATGACAATGCTGACCCTTGTCAGTGGCTTCTTGTCGGTCAAATTTCAATTCATCGGCGCGCGTTACTCCGTCTCTGAGACATTCGTCATCTGGGGAACCTTGGTGTACGGTCCAGCAGTCGGCACTGTGCTCGTCCTGCTCGATGCCGTAGTTCTATCTGCAACGATTTGCTACTCGAAAGGTCGTTTCGACTGGACTCGGACGCCGTTCAATCTGGCGGCGCCACCCTTGTCTGTGTGGCTGGCGTCAAGTGCACTTTTCTCAATCACTGGTCCGCCTCCTCTTCAACTTGAAGACGGCGCCTCACTCTTTGTGTTGGGTCTTACTGTCTTTGCGGTCTTGTATTTCTTGGTCAATTCCGGCCTTGTTGCGATGGCGATCGTATTGACGCAGGCAAAGAGTCAGACAAGGACAATCAGGGACTTTGCCATTACCTGGTGGGGCATCAGAGACGGTTTTCTGACCTACTTCGCAGGCGCATCGATCGCTGCGCTCTTGGCTTCTAGTGAGGGGATTTTCGCACAAATCCTTGTCATCCTGCCTCTGATGACAATGCTCTATTTCACTTATCGGAACTCCGCGAGCAGGGTCGAAGAAATGCAGGCAAGAATCGACGCGATTGAGAGGGTCCACATGTCCACGATCGCGGCGTTCGCTATGGCGATCGACGCAAAAGACCAGGTGACGCATGGACACATCCGGCGAGTGCAGCAGTACACGATGGAGACTGCTCGTGCGCTCGGTGTGACCGATGACCTGCAGATCAAGGCCATTGAGGCGGCGGCCCTTCTGCACGACACAGGGAAGCTGGCCGTGCCTGAGTACATCCTCAACAAGCCCGGCCCGCTGACCACAGCCGAGTTTGAGAAGATGAAAGAACACGCCGCCGTCGGCGCCAACATCCTCAAGAGCATCGAATTCCCCTACCCGGTGGAACCCATTGTCAGGCACCATCACGAGAACTGGAACGGTCAGGGCTATCCCGACGGCCTGAAGGGGCAGGAGATCCCCCTCGGCGCCCGGATCCTTTCAGTGGTTGACTGTTATGACGCCCTCACGTCGGACCGCCCCTATCGTCCGCGGATGAGCCGCCAGCAGGCCGAGCACATTCTGATCGACCGGCGGGGAACGATGTATGACCCATGGGTCGTTGATGGATTCCTCCGAATCCTCGACCGACTTGAAGCCCTGGATGAGTCCGAGGGCCGCAGCGTCCCCGGTGCAGCTGTAGCGGTGAGCCACCTCGCGCACTCGGCTCTGGACGTCATCAGCGCGGCCACAGCTGAGGAACGGGAATTTGGTGAACTTCGGCGCGAGCTCCTCAAAGCGCCGTCGCTCGGGGCGGCAGCCGAGATCTTCTTCAGGCATGTGCGGCGCGTGGTGCCGGCCGCCGCCGTCGCCTTCTATACGCAGTCGCCAGGCCAGGGCGATCTCACGTCCGTCTATTGCGCCGGCTCCGGCTCGTCTACGATTGAATCAACCCGAATTCCGGTGGGTGAACGAATCTCCGGCTGGGCGTTTGCCCATCGGCAGAACGTCTTCAACTCCGACGCGGCCCTCGACCTGGGTCCGGTGGCCCGCGTTCTTCCCGTGCCCTTACGGTTTACCTTGGCGACGCCAGTCTTCGATGGCGACCGGGTGGTTGGGGTGATTACCCTGTACGCGGGCGAAGAATTCCACAAAAACCACAGTCGAATGCTGGAATCCGCTGCGCTGCTGTTCGCCCCTGGTTCAGTCCAGCCGCAGGACCACACGGCGGCGAATCATCTGGCCGGTCGCCGGGACGGCCGACAGATCCACTAGTCCGAGCCCCCGCCCCGAATCTTGTACATCATTCGTTCTGGAATGCCTTGAGGACACCCCGGCGCAGGGACGCATCTGGTATTGTCCGCGCGATCATGCCTGGACACACACTCGCCACTGTTTCTCCATCGACCGAGCAGGCTCAAGCCCTCTACCGCGATGGCCGTCTCTCCGAGGCTATCGCTGCAGTCGAGGAAGCGGGGTTGACCGATACGGCTGGCCGACTGGTCCACGCCACGGCGCTGTATGACACCGGCGCGGCCGTAAGGGCGCTGGAGCTGCTCTCTGGGCTGTGTTGGGATCTTAGGGGAGAACCGGAGGGCGAGAGATTCGGCGCTGAATTTTCCCTATTTGTCCGGCAGTCGACTTTCCAGGCTCCTGCCGACGCGTCGGCCCGTCTCGCCCAAGTGCGTCAACTTGCAACAGCGATCGGCGATGCCTCATCACTCGCAGGCCTTCACCTTGCGGTCGCAAAGATCGAAGCACTGCGAGGCTCAAGTTCAGATTCCAGACTCCACCTCGGAATTGCGAAGCGGCTTGCTAGCGAGGTGGGCTCGACAAGCCTCGTCTGTTCCATCGAGTTGGTATCAGCGTCCCCCATGATGTACGCGGGCAGTATTGACCAAGCCCACCAATCCGCGATTAGGGGCTTTGAATTGGCGAGCGCGAGTCGCCTCAAAATGCCGCTGTCTGGATCTCTGGCCAATCTGGGGCTCGTTGCGCTCTACTCCGGCGGTGCGGAGAAGGCACGACATTACCTGACCGAGGGTCAATCCGCAGCTCGCGAGTATTCCTTTGTACAGTTGGCTTTAGCCGATAGCCTCGCCAACGTCGCCTTGTACGAAGGCAACCTGCCAGAGTGCGTCGGCCACCTCGACGAAGTCGAGACGCTCATTCGACGTCAACACGTGCCGGCACGATCTTGGTACGACCTCGCCCATCAAATCACACACTGCCTCTACCTCAGCCACATTCGAGACTGGGAAGGTATCGTCACCATCGTCGATGCGGCCCACCCGGAACTGGAGCGGCGCCAACTCCGCGTCTGGCACGCGTCGCTCCTCAGCGCCAAGGCCCGTGCTCTCGCGTTCCTCGGTCAACACGACGACGCCGACAAAGCGCTTGTCGCCGCCCTGCGCCTGTGTCCCAGAGGTGCAGTCGATCCCCTCATCACGGTCGAAGCCGCCACGGGCACATGCCTCACCCTTCGCGGTGACGCCGCGCGCGGCGCCAGACACTTTCATCGGGCCCTTCGCGCGTGCCAGGCCCTCTCCCATCGGTTTCAGGAATGGGTGGTCACAAAAGAACGTGAGGCGCTACCGGCCAACAATCAGACGGGGCCTGCCGCCGACCGCCGGGATCAGACCGACACCGAGAGCACGAATCTCATCCTCACCGATATCGCCACGGCGCTCAGCGCCGGCCACTCCATTGACGTGATGGGCCAGCGCCTCGCGGCCGTGGTCTCCACGACGGCGTTGCGCGCGCGGCTCGACGTAACCACCGAATCAGCCAGCGACGCACCCACGGGCGGACCGGTGTCCTGGGAGACAGCCGCAGACGGCACGCACCGGATCATCCTTTCGGACATCGACCGGCGAGCCGTGCTCCGCTTTCGCGACGTTCACGCGCTTGAGGACGTTTCGCTGATTCGCAATCTGGTCGAAATCGCGAAAGCGGGGATCGGTCGCTCCGGGGATCCGCAGCGGCTCGACGAAGATCTGCTCTGGCCGCAGGTCTCGCTCACTGCCGGCGGTGACTCTGTGTTCTGGTCGCCCCGCATGCAGGAAGTATTGCGCGTTGTCATCAAACTGGCCTCAAGCGAGTTGCCCTTGTTGATCATGGGCGAGACGGGGACGGGAAAAGAAGTGGTGGCCCGCGTCATCCACACTCACAGTAAATGGTCGCGAGGTCCATTCGTTCCCTTCAATGCGTCAGCTATCCCAAAAGACCTGGTTGAGAGTCAGCTCTTTGGCCATCGCCGCGGCGCATTCACCGGCGCGATCGAAACATCTGGCGGTGTGTTACGAGCCGCTGAACACGGCACATTGTTTCTGGACGAAATTGGCGACCTCGACCCGGCCATCCAGCCCAAGTTGCTGCGATTCCTGGAATCCGGCGAAATTCATGTGGTTGGCGAGCCCCGACCCACCCACACGCGGGTCCGCATCGTGGCGGCCACCAACGCATCGCTTGACGCACTAGTCAGCCAGGGTCGCTTCCGAAGTGACCTGTACTATCGGCTTCGCGTCGCTCCGATTTGGCTGCCGCCCCTGCGCGAACGCAAGGACGAGATCCCCGCCCTGGCGGCGCTGTTTGTCCGCAAAGCCTGCGAAGAAGCCGGGCGACAACGCCTCAACGTGGCGGACGACTTCATTGCCGCGCTCCTGCTCCATGACTGGCCGGGCAACATCCGTGAACTCGCCAACGAAGTTCGCCGTGTCGTCGCCCTCGCCGACGATGGCGCAACGCTGGGTGCGGACGATCTTTCGGCAGAGATTACTGAGGGTTGGCGGTCGAGGCGACCTGCAACTCAGCCGGCGCCGGCCGGGCCGGTCGTCAGCGTGCGGCTGGATCAGCCGCTTGACCATGCCATCGCCCATCTCGAGAGGGCTTTTGTGGCTCGGGCCATCGAACACACCGGCGGCCGGGTGTCAGATGCGGCGAAATTGCTGGGAATTTCGAGAAAAGGCCTGTTTTTGAAGCGGAAGAAGCTGAAGATGGAGTAACCGGCGCGGAGCCCGGGGCCCCGCGCCGTACGTATCCTTTATTAGCCGCGAGTTCCTACCTGGTCGCCAACTGAAGCTGTTTGGCTACCTTTTCGACGTCGGCCCACACCCGTAACAGGTTGCCGCTCCACATCTTGCCAATCTGTTCCTCGGAGTAGCCGCGGCGGACCAGCTCCAGGGTCACGTTAAAGGTCTCGGACGCGCTGTTCCAGCCGGTTACCCCACCCCCGCCATCAAAATCCGACGAGATGCCCACGTGATCGATGCCGATGAGCTTCACGGCATAGTCGATGTGGTCCACAAAATCCGAGACCGTCGCCCGCCCCGGTACCGGGTATTTGGCCTGAATTGCCGCCAGCTTCGCGTCGTACTCCGCGCGGCGTTCCGGGGTCAGCGCGGCAAGGGCCGCCTGATTGCCGCCGCGGCCGGCCCCGCCCCCGCGCGCGGCCTGCGGTGCGGTGCCTGTGTTTGGATCCTCGATCGAACACGGTGGGGGCGCGGAAGGTACCGCTCCCTGCCCGCGGCCCTGGACACCAGCAGCTCCTCCGCGACCCGCAGGCGTCGCCATACCAAACTCGGTGTTCAGTGCGGTCGTTGCAGCCTGGCGGTCGGCCGCCCCGTCATCAACCTTCACGTAGGTGGCAAACGCCACCGTCTGCATCACGCCGCCATTGTTCTTGAGCGCGAGCAACAGCTCGTCGTCCATGTTGCGTGTGTGATTGGCGAGCGCACGCGCCGACGAATGCGACGCAATCACGGGCGCCTTCGACAGTGCAATCGCCTGCAGGTTGGCCTGCTTGGACGGATGGGAGATGTCCACCATGATCCCCCACTTGTTCATCTCGGCGATGACCTGCTTGCCCAGGGGACTCAGGCCGCCATGAATGCCGCCATTGGCCGCTTCGGTGCTGTTGGAGTCGGCCAACTGGCTGTTGCCGTTGTGCGCCAGTGACATGTACCGGCCACCGCGCGTCCAGAACTCCTTCACTCGCTCAAGGTCGGTGCCGATCGCGTAACCGTTTTCGATCCCGATGACCGCCACCTTCTTGCCACTCTTCGCGATGCGCACCACATCCGAGGGCGACAGCGCCAGTTCGATCTCGTTCGGCGCGATGTCCTTCGTCAGCCGATGCACCGCATCGAACTTCTCCACCGCCTGTCGATACGCGCCCGCATACCCTTCCTCGTTCAGGGCCCCCTGGCCAACGTAGACAATCAAGAACCCCACGTCCAGCCCGCCCTCCTTCATCTTCGGCAGGTTGACCTGAGTCGTCAGACGCATCGTGTAGTTGCAGTCGGCGCGGAAGTTGTTCGCGCTGATATCGACGTGCGTATCAAGCGTGATCACGCGCTCGTGAATGCCACGGGCTTTTGTGATCAGGACCTGTTCGGCTGTCGGCGACTGCGCGCTGACGGGCGATAGTGTGAATATCGTAGCAACAACAGCGCCACTCAACGCGACGACAGCGGCAGAACTCAGTGTGTGTGTGGACATGCCAACACCTCTCCCCGGAGGTAGTGAATCACTGAGAATTGTAGATCAGGCGCTTCGCCTGTGCGTTATGGCGTGCCACATGGGCTGTGGCCCAGTCGCCCACTTGATACACACTGACCTGGCCGAGGATGGAGTTGACCGACCACAAGCCACGCGATTCCGGCATTTCCCGCAGTGCCCTGGCGAGACGCACCTGCGACGCATGCGCCCGGGCCAGCGCCTCGGCCCTGGTCACGCCTTCGGGTGGATGAAATATTTCTGGCGCCTCGAGCTTGTCGGGGACCAGCGCGGTAATCTCGGAAAATGGCGTTTCCGAGAAATCCGCCTCGGGTGCGGTGGCAAGAGGCACCGAGCCATCCACCAGCGCGGCGAAGTGTTCGTTGGTCACCGCCACATGCCAGGCAATGCCGGCCACCGACCAGCCGCCATTGGGAGAAACCCGTTCAGCATCCGCATCGGAGGCCTGCTCCACGCGGGCCAGGAAGCGCGTCATTGACGCCTCAAAGGCGTCTGCTGTTGCGGCCACTCGCCGCGCGTGATTGAACACGGACGTCATCGGCAGAGTTTATCGAACCTCGAGCGGAGAATCGATTCGCAGCCGCAGCACGGTGCCGGCCGGCAGGTCTACATCAATACCGTCGGTCGCTGCAATCGTGCCACCGCCACCAACCAGCACACCGACCAGTAGACCCTTGCCGCCCCCCAGCAGTCCCCCGATGATCGCACCGATCGCGGTACCGGTCCCGATCCGGCTGACGTCTTCACTCATCTTGCCGTCAAGTGCCTGCGTCACCGACGCCCTCAATCGAACCGGCCTCTGCTTAAGAACCACCTCGTCGAAGGCCAACGTCAGGCTCCCGCGGCGCTCCACGCGCCCCGCAGGCTGCACCGACCCGACAAATCCGCGGATGACCGTGCCGGCCGGAAGGACTACGTCTCCCTGAATCTTCAAGTCGACCACGCTCGTCGCCTCGAACCGCTGCTCCACTCTGGCGGTGCGGGAACTGAGCGGGGTCTGCAATCTCACATCCATCTCGGTGCCCACAGGAACGGTCCATCCACGTGCGCTCCCCACCAGGTCACCGGTAATGACCGGTTGCGCAGTCACTTTCTGACCGGCGGCCTTCACCCGCAGGGTCTCGAGACGGTCGCGCACATCGATGTACTCCATCCGCGGTACAGCGCCCTCCCGCCGGAAGCGAACGCGCAAATAAATGATTTCGTCCTTGAGCAGCGCCACGGCCTTCTCCACCTCGAACGCCAACGTGACGTCCGACGCCTTGAGGACAGCCACCTGGCGGGTCACCTCGGCCGCGGCCACATCCAACCGGCCCAGGTCAACCTCAGTCACAGCCTGAGCCATCGCCGACCCGGCCAGGCCCACCATCAATACTCCGATAAACACGATCTTTATTCGGTCCATACATACCACTCCGCCTGATTCTATCGGCCTCGCAGGTGAAGCCCATCACCCTTTGTGACTCCAATCAACTCGGGCTGGTCGTCGTATGATCGTGTTTATGGCCATTCCGGTTCGGCTGCACAAAACATTCGGCGTGCGCGTAGGTGCCGTCCAGGTCGGCGGTGGCGCACCCATCGTTGTGCAGAGCATGACGATGACCGACACGAGCGATGCGGTGGCCACGGCGCGCCAGTGTGTGGAGCTGGCCGAGGCGGGTTCCGAAATGGTGCGCGTCACGGTCAACACGCCCGAAGCCGCCGCCGCAGTGGCCGAGATCAAGCAGCGCATGGTCGACGCCGGCTGTACGGCGCCGCTCATTGGGGACTTCCACTACAACGGCCACCAGTTGCTGACCCGGCACCCGGGCGCGGCGTCGGCTCTCGACAAGTACCGTATCAATCCCGGCAACGTCGGCACCGGTCGCCGACGCGACGAACAGTTCTCCACCATCTGCGAGGTGGCGGTTGAGCACCAGAAACCGGTGCGCATCGGCGTGAACGGCGGGTCCCTGAATCAGGAACTCGTGATGGCGAAGATGCAGGAGAACACGGATCGCAACCTCGGCAAGTCGTCCGAGGACATTGTGAACGAGTGCATGGTGCTGTCAGCGCTGCAGTCCACGGAACTGGCGCTCGACTGCGGCCTGCGCACCGACCAGATCATCATCTCGTGTAAAGTATCGCGGCCGCGCGACTTGATCAGTGTGTATCGCGATTTGGCGCGCAAGACTCACCAGCCGCTGCACCTGGGTCTCACTGAAGCCGGGATGGGAATCAAGGGCATTGCCTGGTCTGCGGCGGCGCTGGGTGTCCTGCTGGCTGAAGGCATTGGCGACACCATTCGCGTCTCCCTCACACCACGGCCCGACGGCGACCGGCGAGAGGAAGTCTACGCCGCCTGCGAAATTCTGCAGGCGCTGGGGCTCCGTGCGTTTTCACCCGCGATCACCGCCTGCCCGGGTTGCGGCCGGACGACCTCTACGACGTTCCAGGAACTGGCCGAGCGCATCCAGGGGTATGTCCGAGAGATGATGCCCGTCTGGAAAACTCGGCACCCTGGTGTTGAAACGATGACGGTGGCCGTGATGGGCTGTGTGGTCAACGGCCCCGGTGAATCAAAGGCGGCCAACATCGGCATCTCCCTACCGGGCACCGGCGAATCGCCGAACTGTCCGATCTACGTCGACGGACACCACGTCACGTCGTTGCGCGGCACATACAGCGAGCTGGCGGTCGCGTTCCAGTCACTCGTGGACGACTACGTCGCGCGGACCTATCCCACGCCGTGACCGTGCGTTAGAATTCCCTCTTGCTCTGAGAGGGGATGCCATGCGCCGGTTCGTGATTCCTGTTGCCTCGTTCCTGGCGGTCGTCATTGTTGCGGCCGCCTCTCCCATCGCCCAGAACAAGCCGACGATCGCGCCCGACGACTACGACCAGTTCGAAAACCTGGTGACAGGCGCGCCGCGCGGAGGCCTGTCTCCAGACGGCAAGTGGCTGGCCTACGGCATCAGTCGTGTTGGCGGGAACAACGAGTTGCGGGTGACTCCTACAACTGGCGATGCCAGCGCGAAGGCGATGCACACAATTGCGTTCGGAACCCAGGCCACATTCAGCGCCGACTCTGCGTGGCTCGTCTACGCGATCGGTCAGTCAGAGGAGGAACAGGAACGCCTCCGGACCGCGCGCCAGCCGATTCAGCGGAAACTCGGCCTGCTGCATCTGGCCACTGGAGCGGAAACGATCCTCGAGGGCGTGGAGTCGTTCGCCCTGGACCGCACTGGCCGGTCGATCGCGATGAAGCGCTACGCGCCCGTGGCAACCGGAGTCGCTGGCGCGGCGCCCGCCGCCCCGGCACCAGCCGGGGGTCGGGGCGCGGGCCCAGCGGCCGCACCGGCTCCTGCCATCGGTACAACGATGATGGTGCGCGACCTGGCGTCTGGCATCACCACGACATTCGGCAACGTCACTGAATTCGCGTGGCAGGCCTCAAACTCAGGCCGCCTGCTGGCGATGGTGATCAGCGCCGAAGGCCAGGCCGGCAACGGCATTCACCTGTTCGATCCGGCCTCCTCAGTTCTTCGCGTACTTGACGCAGGCGCCTCCGACTTCTCCGCGCCGGTGTGGCGCGCCGATTCCTCGGACCTGGCCGCCCTTCGGTCCAAATCGAACGACACCAGGGACGGCCCCACACAAGTGGCGCTCGCCTGGACATCCTTGGGGCAACCTGGCGAACGCGCCCTGACGCTTGATCCCACCGCCGGCGCGTTGCCGATCGCGCAGCGAATTGTGACGTTCCGGCGACCATCGTGGCTGGACGCCGGTGCGGGCGGCGCGATGATCATGCTGGGCGTTGCCGACTGGGCCGAGAAGCCCAGTGCGCCCGAGGGAGGACGTGGTGGACGCGGCGCCGTGCCACCTGAACGTGCCGATGTGGACGTCTGGCACTGGAACGACAGCACGGTGATGGCCGCGCAGAAAATCAGCCTGGCTGCAGATCGGCGACGAAACCTGCCAGCTGTGTGGCACGTCACCAGCGGGCGACTCACGATCGTCGGCAAGTCCTTCAACGAGCAGGTGACGCCCATCCGGGGTACGCACTCGGCGCTCGTGACCGAGTCCACGCCGTATTTGATGGAGCGGTCGATTGGCCGTCCGGCCGCAGACCTGTTGGTGGCCGATCTCACCACGGGTGACCGCACGTCGATCCGAGCCCGTGTTTCAGGCTCCCCGTCGGTCAGCCCCGCCGGCAAATACGCCATTTACGCTGAGGGCGGCCACTACTGGACGATCCACCTCGCGACCAGAGCGATCACGAATATCACGGCCGGCGTCAGGGCGTCGTTCGTTGACGTCGAGTCGGACAGCACCGCGGCATCGAAGCCGATGTTCGGCGTCGCTGGGTGGACGAAGGACGACGACGCCGTGGTGCTCAACGATGCCCACGATCTCTGGAAACTCTCGCCCGACGGTGGAAGCGCCCTTAAGCTGACCTCTGGCGCAGCCGAACAGGTGCGGCACCGCTACGTGCGCGTCGATGCAGCGGGCTTCGGCGCAGCGCCCGAACCACTGGACCTCGAACGCGGTTACCTGAGTCTCTTCGGTCCTCAATCGAAGAAGTCGGGGTATGCCCGCTTCGCGTCTGGCGTACCGGGCGGCGCCACGCAATTGGTGTGGCTGGACAAACACGTCAGCCTTCTGGCGAAAGCCGAAAAGGCCGATGTGTTCATCTACGGCGTCATGGCGGCCGATGACTCGCCGGATCTGTTCATCACCGGGCCCGACCTGAACAGCCCTCGAGCGGTCACCGCAACCAATCCCTTCCTTGGCAAATACGCGTGGGGCCGCACGGAACTCGTGAGCTATGAGGTGCAGCCGAAGGGCAAGCCGAAGATGATCCTCCAAGGCTCGCTCACGTATCCGGCCAACTATGAGCCAGGCAAGAAGTATCCGATGGTGGTGTATCTCTACGAGAAGCTGTCGGATAGCCTGCACACCTTCACGCCCCCGTCCGAGCGCAGCTACTACAACGGCACGGCGCTCACCCAGCAGGGCTACTTCTACTTCCAACCCGACATCGTCTTTCAGCCGCGCGAGCCAGGTGTGTCTGTGGTGGAGTGTGTGACCGCCGCCGTGAAGAAGGTAGTGGACATGGGCGTCGTAGACGCCGCGAAGGTCGGTGTGATGGGGCACTCGTGGGGCGGCTTCGACGCGATGTATCTCGCGACCCACTCCAAGGTCTTTGCCTCGGCCGTATCTGGCGCCGGCATCTCGAACCTCATCAGCAACTACGGCAACGGCCACTGGAGTTCGGGTATCGCCGAGACCGACCACATCGAGACCGGCCAGCAGCGCATGGTGGTGCCGCTCTACGAAGACCTGCAGGCTTACATCAGGAACTCAGCCGTCTTCGGCATCTCCACAATGACGACGCCGCTGTTGTTGATGACCGGCGACAACGACGGCACTGTGTACTGGCACCAGTCGGTGGAGCTCTACAACATTGCCCGGCGGGCGAAGAAGAACGTGGTCATGCTGGTCTATAACAACGAAGACCACGGCCTGCGCGTGAAGAAGAACCAGATTGACTACCATCGCCGCATCGGCGCCTGGTTCGCACACTATCTCAAGGGCGAACCTGCGCCGACGTGGATCACGGCCGGCATCCCGGCGATTTCGCGTTAGCTACCAGCCCATCCGGTCGCGCATGTTCAGGATCTGCACGGTGTGGTGAGTGCCGTGCCAGGCGTACAACCCGAGCAAGTCGCACAAGGTCATTGGGCCGCGCTCGGGGTGCCGAATCGTCCGATCGAACGCGGAGGCGTCGAGGGATCGCAGCAGATGCGCCCAACGGGCGTGCAGACCTTCAATAATCGACATTGAGAGCGCGACTGGCGCCTCACGACAATCCGGCGTTTCCGCCCAGGTCTGTTCTTTGTAGGGCTTGATCGTCGGGTTGTCTTCCGTGATCCCCAACTTGAGGCGAATGAACGCGTTCATGTGGCTGTCGGCCAGATGGTGCACGATCTGGCGCGGACTCCATCCACCGGGCCGATAGGGCGTGTCCCGTTGTGCCTCTGTGAGCCCAGTCAGTGCAATCGCCAACGCTTCCGGCACACCGGCCACAGCCGCGATCATCGCCTCCCGCGTGGCGGCGTCAGCGTTCGGCACCTTCACCCACTTGCCTGTGGGGTATCGCAACTCCTCCAGCGTCTTGTCGACTGTCGTCATCTCCATTCCTCCACGAACACAGTCGCGCGACTCTTGACATGCCAGACCATCAACAGCAACCCACCGATGAGAATGAGTCCCACCGACAACCCGGCCCACAGGCCCGCCACGCCCCACCCGCAATTGAAACACAGCACGTAGCCAATGGGTAGCCCGATCGCCCAATGCCCAAACAGGTTCAATATCATTGGCGTTCGAGTGTCGCCCAGGCCCCGCAGGGCCCCCGTCGCCACGGTCTGGAGCCCGTCGAATAACTGGAACACCGAGCAGATGAACAGCAGCACGATGCCGACTTTGATAACGGTGGCGTCGGTGGAATACACACCGATCAGAGCGGCAGGAGCCGTGACAAAGAGCACGGCTGCAAGGCTCATGACCACCGACGCCAGGCCCAGCGCAGCCCAACCGGCGCGTCGAACGCCTGGCGCATCGCGACGCCCCACCGCCTGGCCCACCCGGACGGCCGCCGCCGATCCGATCCCGTACGGAATCATGAAAATGAACCCGGCGATATTGAGCACCACCTGATTGGCGGCAGACGCGAGGGGCCCAATCCGCGCCGCGAGCGCCGACGCGGCGGCAAACACTCCCACTTCGAGCGTAATTTGCATCGCCGCCGGCCAACCCAGCTGAAACAACCGCCACACGCGGCTCCCCTCCCAGCGGAACGGCACGTCATGCAAGCCGGATGGAGTATCGCGCTCGTTGTACAGAATGATGCCCAGCAGACTCACCGCCAATACCACGCGGGACGCGACAGTCGCGTACGCGGCGCCGGCCACACCCATGGCCGGCACCCCCATGTTGCCGAAAATGAGCACCCAGTTGACGAACGCATTCATAACGTTGGCAGCGACCAACGCGACCATGATGGGTCGCACCAGGTTCATCGCCTGCAGGTATCGCCGGAAGACGACGTACGCAAGCAGCGGCGGTCCCGACCATACGAGGTGCGTCATGTAGGACGCGAGTTCGCCCATCAATTCGGGGTGAAAGCCGACCGCCGGCAACAGCGCCAGGCCAGCGACGGACGCGCCCATCAGGAGCACTGACAGGAGCGCGGCCAGTTGTACGCCTGCGAACAACCAGCGATGGCACTCATCGATACGGCCGGCGCCAAAACTTTGAGAGACAAACGTGTCGAGCGCCAGCAGGGTGCCAAACCCGAACACCATCAGCGTCATGAACAGGATGCTGCCGGTGCCGACGGCGCCGATGGCCGCCGGCCCGAGGGGACCCACCATGACGGTGTCCACCAGGCTCATGGTGAACCAGCCCATTTCCGCCAGCACGACGGGCAGCGCCAGCGTCGTCATCGATCGGACCTCGACGCGCGAGGCCTCGGACAGCAGGACGGGCATCACCGCACGGCGGTCATCATGATTTCCACCACCGCATTGCGGCTGACCAGCCGTGTCCCCACGGTGGCCCTTGCGGGAGGGGCGCTCGGGAAGAACTCGCGATAGACACCGTTCATCGCCGCAAACTGCGTGAGGTCGGTCAGATACACGGTGCTGTCGGCGACGTTGGCAAACGACATGCCCGCAGACGTCAGCGTTCGGTCAATTCGGCTCATGACCTCGCGCGTCTGAGCAACCGGGTCCCCCACATTCGTGGCGGTGTTGCCCAGCACCCCCGAGAGGAACACTCGGGTACCCGCGCGCACGGCGGTAGACAGCGGCGCGCCTGTCGCGGCGGCGCCCAGCACTTCCTTTTCGCCTCGGGTGGCGACCAGTGTCACCTCCACGAGGAAGTCGCTGCCCATGAGTCGCGCCACGGCGGTGGCCCGCGCCGGAGGGGCCTTGGGGAAGTAGGGTCGATAGGCGTCGTTCATGGGAGCAAACAGTGCCTCGTCGGTGATGAACACCCGTGACTGCACCACATCCTCAAGCCCAACGCCGGCGGTCTTGAGCAGCGTGGCTGCGTTATCAAGAATCGTCGTCGTCTGAATGTCCACGGACCCGGGCACCAGCGCGTCATCAACGCCCCGGCGCGAAACGAGTCCTGAGAGGAAGACCAGGTCATCGGTGCGAATGATGTAGGAATACGGCCGGGGAGATTTGACCCAGCCTGCCGGATGGAGCACCTCACGGGTGGCCCCTTTTGGGACCGCGATCGCTGCAATCTCCACCAGGGCGCCGTTAAGGAGGTCGGCCACGACCGTGGTCCGGACCGGTGGGCTCTCGCGGAAGTATTCGCGATAGGTCGCGTTGAGCGCCTCGAAGTCGCCTGGGCTCTTCAGGAAAACCGAGACGCTGACGGTCTGACCAAGGGATGAGCCGGCGGCCGCGAGGATTTCGGTCATCCTGTCGAGGATGCGGCGCGTTTGTGACGCCACGTCCGGACCGACCATCTGGCCATCGGCGCCTGTGCCGAGCAGGCCCGAGACATAGACCAGGCCACCTGCGACCACCGCCGGACTGTAGGGTCCGATCGGAGGGGCTCCAGCCGTAATCGCCCGGCGCTGTTCCATCGTCTGTGCTCCCTGCCCTGCCAGCATCGCGAGCCCGACCGCCACCATGACCACTTGTCTCATTCGACCTCCGCTGCACTAGAATACCTTCTTCAATTCGTGTTGGGGGAGACTGTCATGTCACGAAAGACCTTGAGTTGTGCGTTTGTTGCCCTGGGCCTGCTTGCGGGCGCCACGCTCGTACCGACGCTTCACGCCGACGTCACGAAGCGCGAGAAGACGGTGCTGAAGTTCGAGGGCATGCTGGGCCGGGTGATGGGCATGGCCGGCGATGCTGCCGCGAAGGACGGCCTCACGTCCACCGTGGCGGTGAAGGGCAACCGCAAGGCCACGATGGGCGATCAGACCGGACAGATTGTGGACCTCACGGAAGAGAAGATCTACGACATCGACTTCAAGAAAAAAGAATATCGGGTGATGACGTTCGACCAGCTGCGCGCGCAGATCAAGAAGGCGCAGGCCGACGCCGAAACAGCCGCCAAGGACATGCCCGCCGAAAATCGCGACGAACTCGGGCAGTCTGGAAAAGAGGTGGAGGTCAGTTTCGACGTGAAAGCCACCGGCGAAACCCGCACCATTGCGGGTCATCCGGCCAAGCAGGTGATCGTCAGCATCACGGCCCATGAGAAGGGGAAGACCCTGGATGAAGGCGGCGGCATGGTGATGACCAATGAGACCTGGGTGGGTCCGCGCATTGCCGCGTTGAACGAAGTGGCGCAGTTCGACCTGAGGTTCATCAAGGCTGTCTATGGCGACAGCCTGGGGGCGATGGCCCAGCAGTTCGCCGGCCTGGCCGCGATGTATCCGAGTCTTCAGAAGATCATGGCGCAGACCGAGGCGCAGATGAAGAAGCTCGATGGCACGCCGCTGCTCATCGTGCAGAAAACCGAAACGGTCAAGAGCGCGGAGGCGATGGCTCAGGCGTCGGCCGCGCCCGCCAGCGGCGGCGGACTGAGCGGGGCGCTGGCCCGACGGATGATGGGTAACAAGAAGCCCGCGCAACGCAGCCTGCTCTTTACGTCCACGAGCGAAACCCTCTCAGTCGACGCCACCGCAACGGAGGCGGATGTGGCCCTCCCTACTGGACTGAAAGAGAAGAAATGAGCGAGACCAGGACTCGGCGCGCATTCCTGAAGGCGGTTCCGGTAGCCGTGGCTGGCGCGGTGGCGACAAAGACGCTCGCGCAACAGGCCGCAGTGGGACCGATCTCGCGCGAGACGGTGGATTGCGCGGAGAGTATCACCGGACTCGACTTCCACACCGCTGAAGAGGAAGCGATCGCGCGCGGACTGAACGCCAACCTCTCCACCTATCAGCAGTTGCGGCAGATCGAGATTCCGCACGACACGGAAGTGGCGCTGACCTTCCGGCCGCATCTGCCTGGCGACAAGCCCAAGGGTCCGGCGACACCGGGCCGCGTCCTCCGTTACGGCAGGCCGCCGGTGGGGTCGATCAAGCGACCGACCAACCTTGAGGATGTCGCCTTTTGGCCGGTCACAAAACTCGCCGCGTTACTCGAACGGAAACTTGTGTCATCCACGGAGTTGACACAGATGTATCTGGCGCGGCTGAAGCGATACCAGCCCACTCTTCTTTTTGCCGTCACGATCACCGAAGAGCTGGCTCTGCAGCAGGCGACCGAGGCGGACAAGGCTATTGCGTCGGGCAAGTACAAAGGCCCGCTGCACGGCATTCCATGGGGAGCGAAGGACCTGTTGGCCACCAGGGGCATCGCCACCACCTTTGGTGCCGAACCCTACATGAATCAGGTGCCCGACTATGACGCCACCGTGGTGGAGCGCCTGCGTGACGCGGGTGCGGTGCTCGTGGCAAAACTCACGATGGGCGCGCTGGCGCAGGGCGATCAATGGTTTGGTGGCCGCACGCGCAATCCTTGGAATCCGCAGGGCGGGGCCAGTGGTTCGTCGGCCGGGCCCGGCTCTGCCACCGCGGCCGGCTGCGTCGGGTTCTCCATCGGCACCGAAACGCGCGGCTCGATCATCTCGCCGACGGCGGTCAACGGGGTCGTGGGCCTGCGGCCGACGTACGGTCGCGTTAGCCGTTACGGCGCGATGGAGTTGTCGTGGACGATGGACAAGATCGGGCCGATGTGCCGGAGCGTGGAAGACTGCGTACTAGTGCTCAATGCCATCTACGGTCCCGATGGCCGGGATGAGAGCGTGGCGGACGCCGCGTTCACTTGGAATGCGGACGCACCGCTGGCGGGATATCGCATCGGCTATGTGCGTAGCGATTTCGAGGCTGCGGCTGCCGGGCGCGGCGCCGCCGTCGGTGGTGGCGCTGGCCGGGGGAGTGGCGCCAATGCGGCCCAGCAGCAGGCCACGACTGCGGAACGGCTGAAGAACCTGCAGGACGCCATGGCTGCGCTTCAGAAACTGGGAGCCACACTGGAGCCTGTGGATCTGCCCGACTATCCCGCGAACGCACTGGGCTTTGTGCTGAGCGTGGAAGCCGCCGCAGCCTTTGACGACCTGACCAGGTCTCGCGGCACCGACCTGATGACGGCAAGCAACAGCACGTGGGGCGCGACATTCCGTTCCGCGCGTTTCGTGCCGGCCGTAGAGTACCTGCGCGCGCAGCGGATCCGTACGCTCCTAATGCGTGAGTGGGACACGTTCATGAACAAGTACGACGCGTTCATCTCATCAAACAACGCGGGGCTGGCGGCCACGAACCTGACCGGCCATCCGGCAATCGCGCTCAAGTGCGGCTTTGCCAACAACCTGCCGCAGCCGCTGATGGTGACCGGCCGGCTCTACGACGAAGCCACCATTTGCCGCATCGCGCACGCATATGAACAGGCGACGGAGTGGAAGGACCGGCACCCGACGCTGACCTAGCGCGGCCTGGGTGAGAAGGCCGAGGCCTACACGGAAACGGACAAGGCTTTAGGAGCCCGTCCGAGTAATCGACACTTTATTCATGACGATCGGCGTCTTCGGCCTGTCCTGGCCGTCGGTGGCTGTGCGGCCGATCGCATGAATCACGTCGAGGCCTTCAACAACCTTGCCAAACACCGAGTGGCGCCGGTCCAGATGTGGCGTTGCCGCAAGCGTGATGAAGAACTGGCTGCCGTTGGTGTTGGGGCCAGCGTTGGCCATCGAGAGCACGCCTGCCTGATCGTGGCGGAGGTCGGGGTGGAACTCGTCGGCAAACTGGAAGCCGGGGCCCCCGTGGCCCATGCCTAACGGGTCACCGCCCTGGATCATGAAGCCTTCAATGACGCGGTGAAAGACAATGCCGTCGTAGTACGGCTTGTCCTTGTGCGTCTCCCCTGTCTTGGGGTGCTTCCACTCTTTGGTGCCCTGGATCAGTCCGGCAAAGATGCCGACCGTGTTCGGAACCTTGTCTTCAAAGAGCTCAACGGTGAAATTGCCGAGGGTGGTCTCAAACTTCGCGTACAGGCCGGGATTCAGCATAGAGCTTTATTGTAGCTGTTGCGTCGTCAAAACTTCCCAGTGATGCGTTTTCGGAGCTCGGCGGCTTTTGAGGCCACCACGGCATCGCCGGGAATCTTGTCGATCCACTTGAGGGCCGTTTCGGACTGCCCGGCACGGGCGAACCCGTTGGCCGCATTGAGAATCGCCGCCCACTGCTGGTCGCGGTCCTCCTTGATGACGGCCTCGAACCCGGCGATCTGGCTGGCCTTGAACCCTTCGTCGAAGTCCGACTTTCGCATGACGTCGAGCCTGCGCACGTTGTCGTTCGCCGAGCTCTCGTAACACGACGAGGCCATTCCGAATCGGGTGGCCGCATCAAGCCACGCTTCTCTCTTGAACGTGACGAGCTCCAGATACCAGTGCGCGATGCACTGCGCCGCGTCCATGCGAAGCGCTTCGTTCAGGTCACGTTCGGCCGGCACCAGATCGTCCTGGTCGTACTTGATCACGCCGCCCAGCGTCAGTACCTGCACGTTGACCATCATCGATCGCGCCATCTCGATATCAGCGCGGGCCTCGCGGAGCTCGACGCGCCGATGGCGATTCCAGGCGCGCCAGTAATACCCGTCGGCGATGTTGTCGAAGCCGCGGTCGATGATCCGCGTCGCCCCTTCTATCGCCGGCACGAACTGGCCCACGTGTCCCAGGCACACCACGCGCTGCATCGCGGCGTCCTCATGCCGGTCGTTTAACGCGATCGTGTCTTCATAAACTCGGACCGCCTTGGTGCAGTCTCCGAGGACCTGGCTTGCTGCTCCCATCGCGTACGTAACCGACGGCGAGCGCGAGAACTCGGCGTAGGCGTTGGCCAGCACTTCGCGCGACCGCTTCACCCAGGCAGCCGTGATGATCTGTGGGCGCTGCCGCCCGATGAAAAGACCCGCCTCGACGAACGACGGCGTTTCCAACAGTAACTCTTCGATTACTGCGCTCCGGGGAACGGGGCAAGTGCCCATGCGGTACTTCACAAGTGGCGGAGTGCCCACGGGAACTGGAACTGCATCACTCACCGCGTCGCGGCGGTTCGCGGCGTTCGCCAGACAGTCGACACTCGCCGACAGGTACGCGCGAAACGGCGGGCTGGCCTCGCCGGATACCAACTCCTTCTTGAGCTCGGTCAGCCGGGCAGATGACGGGGCACGTCGCGTGAACGGCGTCAGCTCGGCCCGGGGTGTGCCGCCCATGTCCGGCGGGATCATTTCCGCCAGGTCCACGTAGGGCACACCCACGTAGGTCGGTGGCAGCTCAGCAGCGAGTGCGCGCGCCTTGCCGAAGGCCTCGCGGCTGTCGAGGGCCAGCTCCCGTTCGCGCAGGCCGATTAAGACATAGGTCTCAAACAGTCTGGCAACGACCAGGGGCCGCGCCCTGCCTACGGCGATGCGCTCGAATACATCTCGAGCCTCAATCAGGCACCGATAGCAGCCCTCAAGCACGCGCGATTGAGCCTGAATCAGGCTCAGCTCATCAGCCTTCTTGATAGGCGCCGACGCGCACCCCGCCGACACCAGCAGCAATAGGACGCCGACCCTGCGCATGCGGTATTGGACACCAACTCGGGGTCTAGGGGTCCAGGGGTCCCGGGGTCCCGGGGTCACCGCACCGTGGCCAACTCGGCGACCTCGACGAGTGCGTCGAGCTTCGACTTCAGGTCGGCCACCAGGTCCCTGGGGTGTTCGACGCCAAGCGAGAGGCGAATTAGCGTGTCTGAGAGACCCAGTTCGGCACGTGTCTCAGCCGGAATCGACGCGTGCGTCATCTTGCAAGGCAGGCACACTAGGGAACGCACACCGCCAAGGCTCTCACCCAGCGCGAAGTACGTGAGCGACGACACAAACGCCGACGCGTCCTCCACGGTGCCCTCCAGTTCGAACGACACCATGCCGCCAAAGCCGGTCATCTGCCGTTTCGCGATCTCATGCCCAGGATGACTCGGCAGCCCCGGATAGTAGACTCGCGTGACCTTCGGGTGCGTAGCCAGCAACTCGGCGATGGCTGCCGCGTTTTGCGCGTGACGCTCCATGCGCAACTCCAGCGTCTTGACGCCCCGCAGCGTGAGCCAGCAGTCGAATGGACTCGGCACTCCGCCGAGTGCGTTCTGCAGGAACTTCACAGGCTCGAAGACGCCAGCGTCCTTCGCAATCACCGCGCCCTGGATCACGTCCAGGTGGCCAGCCAGGTATTTCGTCACGCTCTGGATGACGAGGTCGGCGCCGAGCGACAGAGGTTGCTGGAAGTACGGCGTGGCAAACGTGTTGTCCACCACGACAATCGCTCCTGCCGTATGAGCAATGCGCGACACCGCCGCGATGTCGTAGACAAGGAGGCGCGGATTGGTGGGAGACTCGAGCCACACAATCTTCGGCCGCGAGGCAACAGCACGCTCGAGCGCGGCGAGGTCGCTGAAGTCCACCCGGCGTACCACCGCGCCGAGCGGTTCGAAGACCTTGTCGAGCAGCCTGAACGTGCCCCCATACACATCCACCGGCACGACGATCGTGTCGCCCGGCTTCAGGTACGCCTGCAGGATGGCATTCTCGGCCGCAAGTCCCGACCCGAACACGGCGCAATACCTGCCCCCTTCAAGATCAGCCAGCACTCCCTCAAGCCGCTGCCGTGTGGGATTCGATGTGCGCGTGTAGTCAAACCCGTGATGTTCGCCGGGCCCAAATTGCTGATACGTGGTCGTCTGGAACAGCGGCGCCACGATGGCCCCGGTGTTCGGTTCTGACGGCTGTCCTGCATGAATGGTGCGTGTGCCAAATTCCATCTGTCTGACTCCTCAAGAAAAAGACGTCGGGTGTCTTTTTGCAGAAACGGACACTTTTCAAAAAGACACCCGACGTCTTTTTCTTGATTGCCTTACGCCACCCACGTCCCGAGGCTGTCGAAGCTTCGGACGATGAGCGGCAAGTGGGAGCGGCGGGCGTGATCGATGGCCTGCCGCTGAACGAGGGGACAACCGGCATCGGCCATCTCGAGGGCTGTGGTGTAGTCGAGTGCGTCAATCAACGCCGCACCCGGCGTGGTCTGCGGATCGGCGGTGAAATATCCGGGCACGTCCTTGATAAGTTCGCAGCGTGAAGCCCGAAGGGCGGCGGCCAGCGCGACCGCCGACCAGTCGGATCCGCCGCGCCCGAGCGTCACCACCTGCTGCCGGCACGTGGCAAGAAACCCAGGCACCACCACGACATCGTGGCGTCCAAGCGCCGCGCGCAACGGCAGTGGATTGAGCACCAAGGCGTCCACGCCGGCCGACGCGCGTTCTTCCACGCGCAGGCCGGTTTCATGCACGTTCAGCCCGGTGGCCGATAGTCCCGTGGCCCTCAGGGCCAGCGTCAACAGCGCCACAGACCGCAGTTCGCCTGTCGACCACAACAGGTCCCGCGCATCGTCATCCACGTGGTCGGTCACCGATTGCGCCTCGCGCCACAACACGTCGGTGTGACCGAACTCGGCGGAGACCACGGCAACGAGGCGCGCGTGGGTGCGGGCGACCTCGTCCCGCAGGAATAACGCGGCGCGCTTGTAGGAGTCGGCACCGTTCAGGACGGATCCGCCCAGCTTCAATACGGCGACATCAGCCATGGGCCACCTCCACCACGGGCCACCACGTCACGCGCACGCCGGAAGCCTCAATCGCGTCAACGGCCGCGATGAGCGCCGCATACGTCGCTGTCGCCGTCAACACGGCGTGCCGGCTGCCTTCACTGGCCAGCGCAATCGCCGGCAAGTGATTCGCGGCCAGGAACTCGGCTAGTTCACCGGCGTTTGAGGTGACGCAGTCGAGTGCCAGACACCACGCGCCGGTGCGCGGTTCACGCAGGCGATGCGCCGCCGGCACCAGGACCTCCGGCGCGAGCTGGTTCACTGGGCCACGTCCAGCCATGGCTTCAACGACGTCATCGAGCACCGTGAGCGCGGTGACGTCTGCGCCCGCGCCAGGTCCGGAAAACAACACGGCCGATGCGCCGCGACCGATTGACAGGATGTTCGTCACACCCTCCACCTGCGCAAACGGATGTGACGCGGGCACGAAGGCCGGCCCAACCCAACACCCGGCGTCATGGCCGGTGTCGGCCAGCGCGACGGGCTTGATCACTCCGCCGAGACGACGCGCGAACTCGAGGTGCCAGGTCTCCAGACCTTCGATTCCTCGTCTGGGGAGATCGGCTGTCGCCACATCGGTGTGACCGGCCAGGTGCAGCAGGATCGTGAGTTTTTCGGCGGCATCCCGACCGCTGACATCCGCGTCACTCGAGGGCTCCGCATAGCCGCGCGCCACGGCCTCCGCAAGAGCGCCGTCAAACGAACGACCCCGCGTCATCTCCGACAGGATGAAGTGAGAGGTCCCGTTGACGATACCCGCCCAGGCTCCTCTACCCGAAGCGAGCGGCCGACGAGCAAGAGTGTTCACGCACGGCACACCCGCCAGCACCGATGCCTCGAAGTAGAGCGATGTGCCGTGTGCGGCCGCCAGGGCTTGCAGTTCCACACCGTGAGCGGCCATTAACGACTTGTTCGCGGTGACGACGGGAATGCCCGCAGACAAAGTGCGGGCCACGAGAGTGCGCGCTGGTTCGATGCCGCCGAGCACCTCCACGACGACGTCGCACTCGTACCGACTCCACGCGTCCGGGTCGTTCGTCAGCGGTACGTCTGACACAGCCCTCGGGCCACTGGGGTCGCGCACAAGCGCAGCCACACACGTGAGCGACAGGCCCGCTTCCGCCAACCGGTCGTCTGATGTCGTCAGCGCCTGCACAATGGCCTGCCCCACGCCCCCGCACCCCAACAAGCCGATTCGCACTTCCCTCACGGCAACGCTATTCAACACACTCACAGACACACCTTTCCCCTCTGAAGTCTCTTCAACCAACCTGGGAACGAGCGTGACTGCCGACGCGGACGCGAGCGGCCTCGTTTTATCTCCCCCGGTTTCGGGCAGGAATTAGCACCTGGGCGCTGGCGCCTGGTTGCTGTGGTGTCGTCGGGCCTGATCCCTCAACCACTCGCGATAAAGGCTCACCACATGGGCGAGCAGGAGGAGAATACAACTGGCATCTACAAATGTCAATACGTAGATTGAATTAATTTCGTGCGGAGGCGCGGAGGTAGAGGTGCCATGAGACGGGACGGCCGTAGCTGTCACGGAGATTGCGCGAGACGTGGTGCAGCGTCACGTCCGCACCCGCCGCGAGGTTGGCCCGCTTCCGCCTCACAAGACTCCGTTCGTATCCAACAGTCAAAGCCGCGACTGACGAGGGGAGGTGGCGCTCCAGGCCTGTGTCCCGGGCGTAATCGAAGTCGACCAGGATGAGCCGGTCCACGACCTCGGTTCGGCCGTACACCGTGTCGCGCAGAGTGACGTCACGTCGGCCCTCGAGCAACCAACCTGTCTCGGCGTGGTCGCTGCGGTCGTTCCGACCCCACGCGCCAAGCCACGCGGTACGTCGCCCATCGGGGTGGGCGCGATCGTACTCAAGCGATGCAGTTGCTCTCACGACGTCTCCCGGTTCAATCACTTCGGGATCATTGACAGCGGCGCCAGAGACCTGGGCACGCCAGGCGCCTCGCTGCCACGCCAGTCGGCCGGAGATCGAATCCAGCGGCCCCAGATCGAGGCGTAGTCGATCTTCATCAGGCTCGCGACCGTGGAACACGGACGCGTCCACCGTCCACTGCGATCGCCGGACGCCGGCGCTGATGACGCCGTGCGTGATGTGGGCGGAATCAAGCATGTGATGCGACAGCGGTGCGGTCGGGTTCGGCCCCGAAGAGGCCCGATGCATGAAGGCGGAAGGACCCAGCGCTATCGCGCCGACGGGACCACCCGTCAGAAACAGCGTCGTCCGTTCGGTGGTCGCCCAATCCAGTCGCCCCTCGAGGGCCATCACCAGATCGTGCGGATGCTGGTAGTCAAGCAACGGGCCGCCGTCCAGCGTTTCGCCCACCTGGAGGACCTGTGCGGAACCAAGCCGCCGCAAGGTCCAGGGCTCGGCGGACAACATGGTGTGGAAGGTCAGCCGCGAGCGCCCCGACTGGCGAGTCGCTGAGGCCATGCCCCAGTTCTGCGATTCTAGTTGGGTGAAGTCGCGGAACTTGCGGTCCTGCAGGTTGAGGTTCAGGAACGCGTGGCCCTGGGCCGACCACGTCCAACGTCCGGAGGCCACCGGCGTCGCGTGGTCGTGTTGGGCTGATGCAATTGCGGGATTCAGCAGGCACGCGGCGAGCGCGGCGGCCGCCCACCCGCGGCCGTAGGTCACCCTTCCGGCTGTCCCGGTGGCCATCAGCGCGAGTTTCTAAACATGACGTAGCCGATGATGCACGCCGTCACAAGGAAACTGAGATACGCGTACCGGCGGAGTGGGGGACGGCGTTCTGCAGCGCGGAGGAAGAGCAGCCCTGATGCCAGCCCTGCGAGGCCAATCGACTCAAGCACTGCGCCCGTGCTGAACCGATACGCCGCTGCGCCCAGCGCGAGGATGATAACGAAAATTCGGGATATCACGGGCGCCTCCGGCCCGATGATACCCCGACAAAAAAGAAAGCGGGCGGGAGTGACCCCGCCCGCTTGAGTTCCCTACTTCGGAAGGAGAACTGAGTCGATCACATGAATGACGCCATTGGACGCCTTGATGTCGGTGGTCACGACGGTCGCGCCATCAATGGTCACGGCGCCGCCCATGACTGCAATCTTTACCGACTGGCCATTGACCGTCTTGGCCTCTTTGCCATTCATCGTGACGACCTGCGCGGCCATGACCGAGCCCGGCACCACGTGATAGGTGAGAATCGCAATCAACTTCGCCTTGTTCTCGGGCTTGAGGAGGTCCTCAACCGTGCCCTTCGGCAGCTTCGCAAACGCGGCATCGGTCGGTGCGAACACGGTGAACGGTCCCTTGCCCTTCAGGGTCTCGATCAGGCCCGCCGCCTGAAGAGCCGCTGCCAACGTCTTGAACGAACCTGCCGCCACCGCGGTATCCACGATGTCCTTGGGCTGCTGTGCCTTCGCGACCGTGGAACCCGCCACCAACGCCACTGCCGCGACCGCAGCCACTGCCAACCTAACGAACTGTGTCTTCATGATGTTTCCTGTTCTTGATGGTTAATGTGACGGCGATTTGCAGTCACAGCGCTTTCATCGTGGTTAAATACGTTTGAATTAAACGAAATGGCCTAACCCTGAATGAGGTTGAGTGAATACAGGGAAAGCAACGACACTTTTTGTAACTATAGCGAAAACGAGGTATCGCGATGCTGTCGCCAACACTGACGGAAGGGCTGGAACGCTACGAGATCGGCCCAAAACTGCGGGTTCTTCGCCTGAAGAAGAAGATGGGCCTGGTTGAGCTGGGCAAACACACGGCACTGTCAGCCGCCCTGCTCTCCAAGATTGAGCGTGGGCGGTTGTTCCCCACGCTGCCGACCCTTCTGCGGATCTCGTTGGTCTTCGGCGTGGGGCTCGAGTACTTCTTCAACGAGGCGCGCCACAAGCCTACCGTCGCGGTCGTGCGGAAGACCGAGCGCGTCCGGTTTCCCGAACACCCCGAAGGGCGGTCGTCGTATTCGTTCGAGTGCCTCGACTATCCGGCGCCCGAACGGAAGATGAACGCGTTCTACGTGGAGTTTGAACCGGTCGAAGCCGGCTCAGTGCCGCCACATTCGCATTCGGGCGCGGAGGTGCTCTACGTATTGCAGGGGCAGGTGGCCGTGACCTACGAGGGCGTTGACCACGAGCTCAAGGCGGGTGACTCGATGTACTTCGACTCCGGGCGTCCGCACGCCTACCGGCGCACGGGCCGCACGCCCGCAGCCGCCATCGTCGTCACCACGGCCTGAAACCAGCGCGCTCGAGGTGCAGCAGTCGGCGTTTGCGCCACAGGCCGCCCCCGTATCCGCCCAGTTCGCCACTCTTGTTGACCACGCGGTGGCAGGGAATCACGATGGCGATCCGGTTGAGTCCGTTGGCCCTGCCCACCGCGCGCACGGCCGCCCTGTTGCCCAGCGCGACGGCGACGTCTTCGTAGGACCGTGTCTCGCCGCACGGGATCTTCAGCAACTCGGCCCACACGCGTTCATCGAACGGCGTGCCGGGCGCTACGACCGGAACCGTGAACACTGCGAGGGCACCGGCGAAGTACGCGGCCAGTTCAGTACGCAGGTGCGTCAGGTGCGGATGCTCGGACGGCACGAGCCCGGCCGCGAATCGGCGGCGGACGGTGGCCAATTGGGCCTCGAGCATACGTCGGTCGGTGAACTCCAGAAGAACGATACCTGCGTCAGACGCGCCGGCAATCATCGGGCCCAGAGGCGTGTCGACCCAGGCAAGATGCACCACACCGGACTGGGTGGCATCGCCGGGCGTGGCTCCGAAGGCCTTCGCGAACGCATCGCGAAATCCCGAGTGTGATTCGTATCCGGCGTCAAACACCGCGTCATCCACGGTGCCGCCGTGTTTAATCGAATCCAGCGCCTGGGCCAGCCTCCTCGCCCGGCAGTAGGCCTGGAACGTCAGGCCGTACCGGGTTGCGAAGTAGCGGCGGACCCGGGCCGGGTCAAGCCCCATGACCTTCAAGTCCGCCTCACGAATCCGTTCGCCCCGGTCGGATTCGATCCGCGCCATCAACGCGGCCAGCCACGATGGATGGTTCTCTCCACTCTCGAGCGGACGACACTTCAGGCACGCGCGATACCCGGCAAACAGCACTGCCTTTACCGTGCCGAAGAATTCGATATTTTCAATTCGAGGTTTCTTTGCCGAGCACGACGGGCGGCAGAAGATGCCGGTGGTACGGACGCCCGCGTAACACAAGCCGTCGTAGGAGGCGTCGCCGTGAAGGAAGGCGCGCTCCATCTCGCGGCGCGATGGCAACGGCAGATCAAGCAGGGGAAACTCTGTGGCGTCCATGTCCGACATTGTCGGTCCGCACCGGCGGGCGCCGCCATCGAAAAAACGACATGAAATGTGTCGCCACTCTTGGCTCTTTTTCTCGAATGGCTGAAATGGCGGTGACCCGAATTGTGGCGTCATGATGAGCGTCGCGAGCGGATACCTCTAGGCCAGGATCACGAACACGATGCCGACGATAGTCCACATGCCGAGACGGTCCCAGACGCCGGGAGACGTGACTGGTTCCAGTGGCACTGCGAATTCGAAGGCAGGCCCATCAATCTTGCGGCCGGCTATCCACGTCGCCACCACCACGACGACGACGAACGCCATGGCGCTGAGGAACAATACGACGCCGCCGATGGCGCCCATGGTGGCCAGCCCCGACCACGCGGCGCCCTCGTCACCGACGAGCGACTCGCTGTAGACGCGACGCGGTAACCCGTGCAGACCGTGCGGTCGCACCAACCACGACCATTTCACTCGGGGAACAAATCAGTCGCCATTCCGCTAGAATCGGGAGATTGCAATCATGAGCAGGAACACCATCCTCCAATCGCTTCCCATTGGTGAAAACGTCGGCATCGCAGTCTCGGGCGGCCTCGATACCAGCGCGGCCCTGCATTGGATGCGCGCCAAAGGCGCGGTGCCGTACGCGTACACCGCGAACCTCGGGCAACCCGATGAGACGGACTACGACGAGATTCCTCGCAAGGCGCTTGAGTACGGCGCCGAGAAGGCGCGTCTGGTGGACTGCCGCCGCCAACTCGTCTCAGAGGGCATTGCCGCTCTGCAGTGCGGCGCCTTTCACGTGACCACTGCCGGCGTCCCGTACTTCAACACCACGCCTCTGGGCCGTGCCGTGACCGGCACGCTGCTTGTGGCCGCCATG